>WNGH01002315.1_pt1 | contig 35474 bp, 40 predicted proteins | sample 5400631 | NCBI WGS metagenome assembly WNGH01 (sample SAMN13153373, study PRJNA577476) | soil metagenome | isolation source: 115 cm soil or saprolite under Garry oak tree replicate 1 | place: USA:California | collected 2016-06-15
GGCCGCCAAGCGGCTGGCCAGCATCGTCATCGTGTTCATGCACTGGGGCACCGAGGGTCAGGCGTGCCCGGACCCGGGCCAGCTGTCGCTGGCGCGCCAGCTCGCGGCCGCCGGTGCCAGCATCATCATCGGCGCGCACGCGCACATGCTGCAGGGCTCCGGCTGGCTCGGCCGCACCTTCGTCGCCTACGGCCTGGGCAACTTCCTGTGGTGGGAACGCTCCTACAGCACCGCCACCGGCATCCTGGACCTCACCGTGCACCCGCGCGGGCCGCTGACCGCACGGTTCATTCCCGCAGTCGTCTCCGGCACCGGCCAGCCGATCGCCGCCCGCGGCGCCCGCGCGCGCCAGGCCGCCGCCCACTACGCCAGCCTGCGCGCGTGCGCCGAGCTGGCGTCGCAGCCGTCCTAGCCGCCCGGCCTGGTTACGGCGGTGCCGCGGGCGTAGACGGCCCGGATGCGGTGCAGCGCCTCCGGATCGGCGACAGGATCGCCGTCGACGGCGAGGATGTCGGCGTCGAAGCCGGGCGCGATGCGTCCCTTGCGATGCCCTAGTCCGCATACGCCCGCCGCGACCGAGGTGATCGTGCGCAGCGCTTCGGCCGGGCTGAATCCCAGCTGGCGGAGCATGACCGGGGCGTACCTGAGCACGTCGTGCGGCTTGACCGGGCCGATGCCCGCGTCGGTGCCCGCGACCATCATGGCCCCCGCCTCGCGGAGCCGGCGCATGTTGGCGATGACGCCGGGCAGGCGGGCGGCCACCGCCGGCGGCGGCGCCAGGCCGGGTACCGGCACCATGCCCAGGGTGGCCCCGACAGCGATCTGCCGCCCGGCGATCAGCCGGATCAGGCCGGCGGGCGCGTCCACGCCGTCATCGGTCCAGAACGACACGTGTTCCATCCCGTCCACGCCCGCCGCACCGGCGCCGTCGAACAGCCAGGCGCCGCGCAGCGCCGTCAGCCGGACATCCTCGCCCTTGATCACGGTAGTCATCGCGGCCCCCCTATATGTGCCGGTGCGAACCCGGGGCTCCGGCGGCCGCAGGAAAACACGCCGCCGGGCCCGGCCAGCGCCGGAAGGGCAGTGAACCGAACCAGGCGACCAGGCCAGCCGGGTGACGGCCGGGAAGGCCGGCCTGCCGGCCCTCCCCCTCATGATCAACCTGGCCGGGCCAGCGGTCTAGATGCGCGTACATCCCCACGCTCCCTTCATCCGGTCTGACCTCCCCACGAGCCGGCACGATGTGGGCGCTCCGGGAAGTCAGCTCCTAGCCGGCGGAGATGCCGGGGGGACGCCGGCCGCGGCGGCGCCACCATCGGCGGCGCGGGGACGACGCATCCCGCGGCGCGCGGTCGGCAGGCGCCGGGGAGGAAGGCCGGCGCTGCGCGTCCCGCCACCGGGCGACCATCGCTTCCTCGTCAACCAGCCGCAAGAATACGGGCGGGCCGGCGGGGATCCGGCGCCACTCCATGATCCGCTGGTTGAGCCCTCCGACCAGCTCGCGGACCTCGCGCTCGGAGCGCAGGTCCGGCACCGTATCGGTGAGCCGTTCGGCCTCCTTGCGCAACCGCAGCGGGGTGGGCAAGAGCTCCTCGCCGGACACCCCCTCGCGGCGCAGGTAGTCACGCAGCCAGGCCTGCCCGTCACCGGCGCCGCCGCGGCTGGGCAGCGGCTTGCCCGCGCCCGGCAGGTTGTCGAAGGCACCCTGCTCGGCCGCCTCGCTGATCCGCTGGTCAACCCACGAGCCGAAGCTGATCTCCGGCGGTTTGCGCTCTGTCATGCCGATAACCCTCATGGTCATGGTAGTTCAGAGCGGAACCGTGGTTCTGATCATCATTGTCGTGCTGGTCATCTTGATGCTGCGCCGCTTATCGGGGCTGTGCACGCATTCACCGCGCCACGCAGCCGTGGCCGGATACTTAGGATCCGTCTTCGTGGAAAAGTGACACGGCGGGGCGCACTAGCCTGCAGGCTAGTGCGCCCCGCCGCTGCGCTGTACGGTCAGATCGGCTGGACGAAGTCGGCCTGCGGGCCCTTGGTGCCCTGGCTGGCGGTGAACTCCACCCGCTGGTTGTCCTGGAGGCTGCGGTAACCGTCAGCCTGAATGACGGAGTGGTGGACGAAAACGTCGCTCGTCCCGTCGTCGGGGGCGATGAAGCCATAGCCCTTGTCGGCGTTGAACCACTTCACAGTACCCTGAGCCATCTTTTGCTTTCTCCTACTAGACGATCTTCGGGATCCACCTCTGCGGGATCCCCGTTTTGCTGCGACCGCCTGTATTCAAAGCCGGACTCTGGAATCCGCGGCGCCCGCTGTCAGAAACTTCGCAAGCGCTGTGACACGAACACGAATTTCCGCTACGACCAGAACGACTGAACACTACCACGTCCGGTCCGCGCTCTGGGGCCGCATCCAGCCGATGCCGCGGCACCCCGCCAGCCGCCGCCGAGCCGGGGTCAGCCCCGCAGCTCGCGGAGGATGCGGGCGAGGTGGGCGCGGTCGGCCGGGCTCAGCCGGCTGAAGACCCGTTCGGATTCGGTTCCGCGGATTGCCTCGAGGACGCTGGCGCCGTGTTCGGTCAGCTCGACCAGCGTGGCCCGCCGGTCGTCGGGATCGGACCGCCGCCGGGCCAGGTCCCGGGATTCGAGGGCATCGACGACCTCCGTGGTCGAGCGCGGCGCGATGCGCAGGCGGTCTGACAGCTCCGACAGGCGCATCGTCCCGTGGCGCATGAGCACGCGCAGCGCGCGCAGGTGCGCAGGGGTGATGTCCCAGGGAGCCAGGGTCTTCTGGGAGGTTTCCCGCAGCCGGCGCGCGACAGACCAGAACGCGTCGGACAAGCTCTCGTCACCGGCCATCTCGCGGTCACCGGGATCGTGCTCCTGGGACACGGGAATAGGGTACCACCATCTATTGTTCTAGCCTCACATTGAGGTAACCTCAGCAATAATCCCTTCCCGGGGTCACGCGTCCGAGCGCGAGCCCTCCTGACAGAATCGAGAAAACCTTGGCGTCACCACCCACGGATCGAGACACTCATGGCCCGGGCCGCGCCCGCGGCTCAAGGACCGTGACCGCCGCAGAGAAGACGCAGGCCCGCGAGGTATCCCTGCGCCGCATCGGGCGGCTGTTCACCCCCTACCGGTGGCAGCTGGCCATCGTCACCGCCATCATCGTGGCGTCCTCCCTCGTCGGGCTGGCCTCACCGTTCCTGCTCCGCGCGGTCATCGACACCGCATTGCCGGACCGGAACGTGCGGCTGCTGGCCTGGCTGGTCATCGGCATGGTCGCCGTGGCCGCTGTCACCTCGGCGTTCGGCGTCATCCAGACCTGGATCAGCACCAAGGTCGGCCAGCAGGTCATGCACGGGCTGCGCACCAGCGTCTTCGCGCACCTGCAGCGGCAGTCGATCGCCTTCTTCACCCGCACAAGGACCGGCGAGGTCCAGTCCCGCATCACGAACGACATCGGCGGCATGGAGACCGTCGTGACCTCGACCGCCACCTCGATCGCCGCCAACCTGACCACCGCGATCGCCACCGCGGTCGCCATGGTCGCCCTGTCCTGGCGGCTCTCGCTCATCTCGCTGGTCGTCATGCCGCCCGCCGTCTTCCTGACCCGCAAGGTCGCCCGGATGCGCCGCGCCATCATCACGCAGCAGCAGCGCGAGCTGGCCGACCTCAACGTCACCATCGAGGAAGGACTATCGGTCAACGGCATCCAGCTGGCCAAGACGATGGGCACCGGGCCGTCCCTGGTCCAGCGGTTCACCGCCTCCTCGGCCCGGCTGATCGACCTGGAGCTGCGGTCCCAGCTGGCCGGGCGCTGGCGGATGGCCTCGCTGAGCATCATCTTCGCCGCGATCCCCGCGATCATCTACCTCGCCGCCGGCCTGCCGGTCACCGCCGGCACCGTCAGCATCGGCACGCTGATCGCCTTCACCACCCTGCAGAACAGCCTGTTCCGGCCGATAACCGGGCTGCTCAGCACCAGCGTCTCGGTGATCAGCTCGCTGGCGCTGTTCGCGCGGATCTTCGAGTACCTCGACCTGCCGGTAGAGGTCGACGACCCGGCCCACCCGGTCGGCATCGACCCGGCCCGGGTCACCGGGCACGTCCGCTTCGAAGACGTCAGCTTCGCCTACCCGGGCGCCGACCGGCCCGCGCTGACCGGCATCAACCTGGACGTCCCGGCCGGCCGCACGCTGGCCCTGGTCGGCGAGACCGGATCGGGCAAGACCACCCTCGCCTCCCTGGTCGCGCGGCTCTACGATCCAGGCAGCGGCAGCGTGCGCATCGACGGCACCGACATCCGCGAGCTCAGGCTCGCCGATCTCGCCGCGATCGTCGGCGTGGTCAGCCAGGAGACCTACCTGCTGCACACCACCGTGCGGGAGAACCTGCGCTACGCCAGGCCCGGGGCCACCGACGCCGAGATCGAGGACGCGGCGCGCGCCGCTCAGATCCACGACCTGATCGCCGGGCTGCCCGACGGCTACGACACCATGGTGGGCTCGCGCGGGCACCGCTTCTCCGGCGGGGAAAAGCAGCGCATCGCCATCGCCAGGACCTTGCTGCGCGATCCGCGCGTGCTGGTGCTCGACGAGGCCACCAGCGCCCTGGATACCGAGACCGAACGGGCCGTCCAGAAAGCGTTCGACACCCTCGCCCGGGGCCGCACCACCATCACCATCGCGCACCGGCTCTCCACCGTCCGCAACGCCGACCAGATCGTCGTCCTGGACCACGGGCACATCGTCGAGGCGGGCGACCACACCAGCCTCATCGCCGACCGGGGCCGCTACGCCAGCCTCGCTGCCTAGGCCCCCGCTGACGGGAGTTCAGCCCAGACCCGCCCGACGCGGATTCGGGGGGATACGTCCACAATGAAACGTGGCAGGAGACCTGTCGTCGACGCAGGCGGAGCTCTCTCGAAGGAGACAAGCATGGACCGAACCGAGCGCCGGGAGTTCGTGCGGAAGCACCGGACCTGCATTTTCGGGTACAACCGCCAGAACGACGGGCCCGCCATGACCGTCGTGTACTACGTCCTGGACGGCGACGACCTGCTGATCTCGACCTTGGCGGCCCGGGCCAAGGCACTCGCGGTCCAGCGCAACCCCAAGGTCAGCCTGTGCATCCTGGACGAGCAGTGGCCCCTCACCTACCTTCAGGTCTACGGGGACGCCACGCTGGAGGAGGACTTCGGCCAGGCCGTGGACGTGCTGCGCCGGGTCATCGACCTGATGGCGGAGAAGGACGTGGGTCCGCCAAGCTGGCCGAGATCGAGCGGATGGCCCGCGAGGAGAACCGGGTGGTGATCCGGGTCCGGCCCTACGCTACCTTCGCCACCCCGCCGCGGCACGTCTACAAGGCCGAGGACATCGACACGCTGACCCACTTCACCAGCAGCAGCCAGCCCTGGTGACCCTGGCATGATCCCGAACGGACACCTAGGTCGGCCAGTTCGAGTCCGACAACCGGATGGACGACGACCTCGGCCGGATCCTGCTGGAAGGCGGCGGCGGCGGGCAGAAGACCGAGTCCTACGAGCTGGCCCTGTACTTCATGGCCCGGCACACCGCCATCGACTGTTACGAGAAACGAGGCCGGCGCGGGTACCTGTTCATCATCGGCGACGAGATGGCCTACCCGCGGGTCAAGCCGGCCGAGGTCCGCGCGGTGATCGGTGACGGTCTTCAGGCTCAGCTGCCCGTCGCGGCGCTGATCGACGAGGTCACCGCGAGGTGGGATACCTACTACATCCTCCCGGCGGGCGCCAGCTACGTCGGCGACCCGCAGGTGCTCGGGTTCTGGCGTGACCTGCTGGGGCAGAACGTCATCGAGCTTGCCGACCTGGACGCGGTGTGCGAGACCATCGCGCTGACGGTGGGCCTGGGCGAGGAGGCGATCGGCCTGGACGACGGGCTGGCCGACCTCGGGGACGTCGGGTCGGCGGCCGGGCCGGCGGTGTCGAAGGCGCTGGCGGCCATCGGGGCCGGGCGGCCCGCCCTGGCGCTGCCCGCTACCGGGCCCGCGGCAGATGACCTGGGCGGCCCGAGCGGGAACATCCGGCTGTGAACCACGTCATCGTGGCCGACCTCGGCTACGGCGACTCCGGCAAGGGCGCCGTGGTGGACTGGCTCTGCTCGGCGTCCGGCGGCGGGCCGGTCCGCACCGTAGTCCGCTTCAACGGCGGGGCCCAGGCGGGCCACAACGTGGTGACCGCGGACGGGCGGCACCACACGTTCGCGCAGTTCGGCTCGGGCAGCTTCACGCCCGGGGTGCGCACGCACCTGTCGCGCTTCGTGCTGGTCGATCCGCTGGCGCTGGCGGCCGAGGCGGCCCACCTGGCCGCGGTGGGCGTACCCGACGCGCTGGCCCGGCTGACCGTGGACCGCGACGCCCTGCTCGTCACGCCCTACCACCAGGCCGCCAACCGGGCCAGGGAGGCGGCCCGCGGCCGGGACCGGCACGGCTCCTGCGGGATGGGGATCGGCGAGACCGCCCGCTACGCGCTCGAGCACCCCGCCGACGCGCCGCGGGTAGCGGACTGCGCCGCGCCGCGCGCGCTGGCCCGGTCGCTGGGCCGCCTGCGTGACCGGCTGGCCGACGAGCTCGGGCCGCTGGAGGGACCGGAGGTGGACGACCTGTGCGACGCCTACCGGGCCTTCGCGGACCGGGTGCCGCTGGTCGACGGCGGGTACCTGGGCCGGCTGCTGCGCGCCGGGCCGGCCGTGTTCGAGGGGGCGCAGGGTGTCCTGCTCGATGAGTGGCGCGGCTTCCATCCGTACACCACCTGGTCGACCACGACGTTCGCCAACGCCGAGGCGCTGCTGGCCGAGGCGGGCGAGACCGCCGTCCGGCTCGGCGTGGTCCGCTGCTACCTGACCAGGCACGGGCCCGGCCCGTTCGTGACCGAGGATCCGACCCTGGAGTTCCCCGAGCCGCACAACCGGCACGGCACCTGGCAGGGCGCGTTCCGTACCGGGCATCCCGACGCGGTGGCGCTGCGGTACGCCGTCGAGGTAGCCGGGGGCGTGGACGGCATCGCGCTCACCCACCTGGACGCGGCCGCGCGGCACCGGCTGCGGCTATGCCGGGCCTACCAGGCCGGCGGCCAGCGGATGCCGCGGATCACCCCCGGTCCGGAGCGTGACCTGCGCTGGCAGGAACAGCTCACCAGCACGCTGCTGCGGGCGCGGCCGGTGTACGAAGACCCGGTGCTCGAGGACCCCGGCCGGCAGTGGCCGGGCATCTTCGCGGAGTTCCTGGGCGCCCCCGTGGTGCTGCGGTCCCACGGGCCGACCGCCGCCTGCCTTCAGGCGACGGGCTCCTGGAAGATGGGGAACGGGTGTCCGGCCGGGTCAGTGCGCGGCTGAGGCATGCTGCGGCAGCAGCATCTCCGGGTTGACGGCGTCGGCCATGGCCTGGTAGCCGGCGTCGTCGGGGTGCAGGTGATCACCGGAGTCGTACGCGGGGTTCAGCCGCAGCGGGTCGGCCGGGTCGCGCACCACCGCGTCGAAGTCGATGACGCCGTCGAAGGCACCGCTGGTCCGGATCCAGGCGTTGACCGCCTCGCGCGTGGCCTCGCCCGCCGCGCTGTAGTACCCCGCTCCCTGGAACGGCAGCAGGGTCGCGCCGAATATCCGCACTCCCCGGGCGTGCGCCTGGACGATCAGCTGCTCGTACCCGGTGATGATCCGGGCCGCGCTGATGCCGGCGCCCGAATCCGGCGGGCCGGCGCTGAACCCGATGTCGTTGATCCCCTCCAGCACGATGATGTCCCGGACACCGGCCTGGTCCAGGGCATCGCGTGCGAACCGCGCCTCGGCGCCGGCGCCGCAGCACCGCGAGCCGGCCAGCACCCGGTTGCCGCCGATCCCCTCGTCGGCCACCGCCAGCGCGGGACCGCCCAGCGCGTCCAGCCTCCGGGCCAGGTCGTTGGGCCAGCGGAGATTGGCGCCGACCGTCGACTGCAGGCCGTCGGTGATGGAGTCGCCGAAGGCGACCACGGTCCCGGCCGCCCCGGCGGTTCGCACGACGAGTCCGCTGAGGTAGTACCACGACGGGGCCTGGATCGTGAACGCACCCGCGCCCGCCTCGGCGGCGTGGTCACCGGCTACCGACACCCAGTTGACCTGCTGGGCGTCGGAATGGAGCGTGGCCGCGCCGGTCCGGCCCGGCAGGTACACGCTCACCGCCAGCTCCTGCTGCGGCCCCACCCGCATGCCCACCGGATCACTGAGGACCTGCCCGCCGGGCGGGATCCGGACCGACGCGCGGCCGCTGAAGGTCACCGGGTGGATCGTCCCCGGCACCGCCTCAGCACCCAGGTCCGCCAGCGCCACCGTCACGTGGCCGACGTGCAGCGGCGACGCGCCGAAGGCGTTGGTCAGCTCCACCCTGATCGGATCGCCGCCGACGCTGGTGAAGATGATCTCGCGGACCGTCTGGTCATCGAAGCCGGCCGCGGCGGCCGTGCCCGGGACGGCGTGCTGCGGGCTGGCGCTCCAGCTGGTCACCCAGCCCGCCCCGTGCCGGGCCGCGACGGCCGGGCGGGAACCTGCGAAGACCGCGATGATGGCGAGCAGGACCAGCAGGACGGCGGCGGCCGGCAGCCCGAGCCGGACCAGCCGGGCGGCTTTCTGGCGGCCGGTCCGGCTGGCTGCGACCATGGTGTCCCCTCACTCTCACCCCGCGAGCGGCGAAACACCTCTCCCGCCGTCGGCTCATAACGGTTCATACGTCATTTTCCGCCAATCGGGAAGTGATTACAGTCGGTGATCATCAGGGGCTGGCCGGTAACTGCAGGCGGGTAGTCAAATACGCAGCCAGGGGCAGCTACGACTGACGAATGAGTAGCCGTTGCTCAGGCGCGGACCGCCGGCGCGGAGGGATCGTCACGGTAGACAACTCAGACCAGGAGGCCTGGCATGACCACGACCATCAGTTCCGGCCCACCCGCCTCTGCCGCCGCCCCGGCCGGGACGGCGGCGGAGGCGATAAGCGCCTACGACGCGATCGGCGGGCGAGCCGCTGTGACCGCCGCCGTCGACGGCTTCTTCGAGCGGCTGCTCGCCGATCCCGTGCTCGGCCCGTTCTTCCCCGGTGGCGCCGGGCCCCGGCACCGTGCCTACGTCGTGACGATCCTGGGTGAGGCGCTGGGCGGTCCCGAACGCTACCGGGGACCCGACATCACCGTGGCGCACCGGGGCCTGCGGATCAGTGACGCCCATTTCGGCCGGGCCGCCGCCCACCTGCACGCCACCCTGACCGGGCTGGGTGTCCCGCTGCACCTGTCGGACCATATCGTCGGGATCGTGGCCGGGCTCCGGCCAGCCGTGGTGACCGCCTGACAGGTCAGGGGCGCCGGATCCCCGCGGACGGCGCTTGTCAATCCGGGCGCAACTGTCATGCTGGCTGCTGTGGCGATCACGCTGCAGCGGTGGCCGATTATCGGCCGCCACTCTGAACTCGAGGTATTCGAGAAGACCCTGTGCTCAGGCGAGCACACGGGCCTGGTGATACACGGCCGGGCCGGGGTCGGGAAAACCCGGCTGGCCGACGAGTGCCTCCAGTGGGCGTCGGCCGGCGGTCACCCGACCGAACGGGTCGTCGGCAACCGGACCACCGCGCTGCTGCCGCTGGGCGCCGTGGTCGCCCTGCTGGCCGGCGGGCTCGGCCGTCCCGGGCCCGACGGGCAGGTCAACACGGTGGCGCTGTTCGAGGAGACCCGGCGGGCCCTGCATGCGCGCCACCGCGGCCGCCGCCTGGTGACCATCGCCGATGACGTATCGCTGCTCGACGCCGCTTCGGTTGCCCTGCTCGGGTACCTGGCCGCGCAGGGGACGATCTTCCTGATCGCGACCGTGCGCACCGGCGAGCCTGTCCCGGACCTGCTGACCGGCCTGTGGCGGGATGGCCGGGTGGAGCGGGTCGACCTGCAGGACCTCAGCCGCACCCAGCTCGACACCCTCCTGCATCTCGCCCTGGGCGGCCCGATCGAGGCCGGCGCCGGGCGGGAGTTCTGGGAGGTCACCCAGGGAAACCCCCTCTACGTGCGTGAACTCGTCCTGGGCGCCCTTGAATCCGGGGCGCTCGTCGAGCGGTCGGGGGTATGGCACCTGGAGGACCGGCAGCCGGCCACGAGCCGGCTGCTCGACCTAGTCGGGCAGCGGATCGAGGGCCTGTCCGCGCAGGCCCGTTCCGTCGTGGAGCTGCTCGCCCTGTGTCAGCCACTCCAGCTCGGCTATCTCGAGACGGTCGTCCCGGCCGGGGTGCTCGAGTCACTGGAACGGGCCGGGCTGGTGACGATCACCATGGCCGACGAGGAAGTCCGGCTGGCCCATCCCCTGCACGGCGAGGTTGTCCGCGCCGCCATGCCCAGGTTGCGGGCCCGGGCGATCCTGCTGGCTGAGGCCGAGCGCCTGGAGGCCTCGAACCCTGATCCCGGTCCTGCGGCGCTGCGGATCGCGGTATGGCGCCTGGACGCCGGCGGGCGGCCCGACCCGGCCATCTTGATCCGAGGCGCTCATCTGGCCCGCTACGCCTACGACTTCCGCGTGGTGCGACGCCTGATCGAGGCGGTGCCCGCCGGGCAGCTGGACGCCGTGGGGGCTCTACTGCTGGGTGAGGCGCTGTACGAGCTCGGCGCCTTCGACGCTTCCGAGCGGGTTCTCGCCCTCGGGCAGGGAAAGCCCTGCGCCGAGCAGGTCGCCCTCCGGCTGGCGGTCACCCGGGCGAAGAACGCCCAGTGGGGCCTGTGCCAGCCCGAGGCGGCGCTCGCCATCAACGCGGACGCCCGGGCCGTCGTCACCTCCCCGCAGCTTGCCGAGGAACTCGTGGCCGACGAGGCCTCCATCTTGACGTTCTCCGGGCGCCCCGACCGGGCCCTGGCCGTGCTCGAGCGCATCGCCGGCCGGGACCGGCGGACACGGGTCGTCCGGGCCATCGCCGGGGCGCCCGCCCTGGCCGCGACCGGGCGGACCGCCGAAGCGGTCAGCGTGGCCGAGGCCGGGTACGCCGACCACGTCGCGCTCGGCGACGAGCTGGCCATCGCCCACCCGGCCATGCACATCGTCAATCGGGTGTTCGCCCTGACCGAGGCGGGCCGGCTCGCTGAGGCCGAACGGCTGGCCCGGGCCGGCGCCGAGATCGTCGCCTCCTACCGGGTACCCATCGCCCAGATCTTCTTCGCCGCCAACCTCGGGCGGGTAGCTATCCTGCAGGGCCGGATGGCGACCGCCCGCCGCTACTACGCCGAGGCAGCAGGACTGGCAGAGGCCAGCCGCTTTGCCGGCCCGCGGCGCCTGGCCCTGTCCGGTCTGGCCCTGGCACACGCCATGCTCGGCGACGCGGACGCCGCCGCCCAGACGCTGGCTGAGCGCGCCGCCGGGCCGGCGTTCGGCTTCCGCGGGCCTGAGCAGCAGCTCGCCGACGCGTGGACGGCCATCGCATCGCGCCGCCCGGTGGAGGCGGCGCAGCGATTCCGGAACGCCGCCGCGCAGGCCGCCTCGACCGCTCAGCTGACCACCGAATCGTGGCTCTTGCATGACCTGATGCGGACCAGCGGGGAGGATACCGCCGCCCGCCTGCGCGAACTGGCCGATGCGTGTGACTCGCCGCTGGTTTCCGCCCGGGCCCGGCATGCCGCCGCCGTCCGGGCTCGCGATGCCAGGGCGCTGGCCGGCGCGGCCGGCGAATTCGAGTCCCTGGGGGCCATGCTGCTCGCGGCCGAGGCCGCGTCCGGCGCGGCCGCGGCCTTCACCCGGGCCGGTGACCGGCGGGCGGCGGCCGCTGCGCTGCGCCGCTCGAGCGCCCTCGCCGCCGCGTGCGAAGGCGCCGCCACGCCGGGATTGGCCCAGGCCGGCGTGGCGGTCCCGCTCTCGGGCCGCGAACGTGAGATCGTGATGCTCGCCGCCGAAGGCATGACAAGCAAGGACATCGCCGAACGCCTCTACCTGTCGGTACGGACGGTGAACAATCACCTGCAGCACGCCTACACCAAGCTCGGTGTCAGCAGCCGGGCCGGCTTGGCCCAGGCCCTGGGGAGCGACTCATGACACCGGAGCAGATCGCCTTGGTGCAGTCGTCGTTCGAGCGCCTCGGCCCGGAGTTGCCGGCCCTGGCGACCCGGTTCTACCAGGAGCTGTTCGGGCGGGACCCGGCGCTCCGGGCCTTGTTCACCACCGACCTGGCCCTGCAGAAGATCAGGTTCGCCGAGAAGCTCACCGAGATCGTGCGGGCCATGCCGCGCCTTGACGAACTGCTCGCTCACACCCGTGCTCTGGGAGCCAGGCACGCTGGCTACGGGGTGCGGGCCGCCGACTACGAGACCGTCGGCGACGCCTTGCTCGGCGCGCTCGCCGCCGTCCTCGGCGACAGCTTCGACGCCCCGGCCTGTGAGGCCTGGGCCATCGCGTACAACCTGGTGGCCGAGACCATGCTCGAAGGCGCCGCGTCGGCTCGCCCCATCGGGCCGTTACCCCATCCGCACCTTGTTCTCCCTGACGAACTCCGCGTAGCGGGAGAAGGCGACGTCGACCTGGGGTGCGGGGGATTTGCCGGGGCTGGACGGGGTCAGGACGGCCCCGCTAGGGTGATGCCGTCCTAACGAGAGGCTGCTCATGCTGGGGGATGATCCGAGGCTCACCGTCTCGCGCATCGCCCTCGGCTGCGGGAACTTCGGCGGGGTCGGCTCGGCGCCGGAGTTCTTCGGCCAGGGGCTGACCGAGGACCAGGCGTTCGCGCTGATGGACGCGGCCTGGGAATCCGGCATCGACTGGTTCGACACCGCCGACGCCTACGGCGGCGGCCGCAGCGAGCGGGCGATCGGCCGCTGGATGGCCGCGCGCGGGGTCCGGCCGCGGCTCACCACCAAGACGTTCAACCCGATGGAGTCCGGCGCCGATCACGGGCTGAAGCCGGACCGGGTCGCCCGTCAGCTCCGCGCCAGCCTGGACCGGCTCGGCGTCGGCCACGTCGACCTGTACCTCGCGCACGAGTACGACCCGGCCGTGCCGCTGGCGGAGACCTTCGGGGCGTTCGGCGCCGCCCAGGCGGCCGGCCTGATCGGCGCGTACGGGGTCAGTAACTTCGGCGCGCCGCAGCTCACGGCCGCCCTCGCGGCGGGCGCTCTCGCGGCGGGCGCGCCTGCCGCTGTGCAGAACAGCCATTCGCTGCTGGCGCGGCAGGACGAGCGGGACGTGCTGCCGCTGTGCGCCGGGCGCGGCGTCGCCTACCTGGCGTTCAGCCCGCTGGCGGGCGGCTGGCTCACCGGCAAGTACCGCCGCGGCGCGCCGTACCCGGCCGGGTCGCGGATGACCCAGCGGCCCGAGCCGTACACCGAGTTCGTCACCGGCCCGATCTTCGACGCGCTGGACCGGCTGCAGGCGATCGCCGCGAACCGCGGCACCTCGCTGGCCGGCCTCGCGCTGGGCTGGCTGCTGGACGACGAGCGGGTCAGCCAGGTCGTGATCGGCCCGGGCCGCCCGGAGCACCTGGCCCCGGTCGCAGAGGCGCTGCGGCAGCCGGTCACCAAAGCGGAACGGACCGAGATCGAGGCGGCCGTGGCCGGCCTGGCCGGGGAGGGTGAGCCGTGATCGCGCTGGCGGAGATCGAGGCGGCGCGGGCGCGGATCGCCGGCTCGGTGGTGCGCACGCCGCTGGTGCGGCTGCACGTCGAGGACGCCCCGGCCGAGATCTACCTCAAGCTGGAGAACCTGCAGCCCGTCAACTCGTTCAAGATCCGCGGCGCGACCAACGCGGTCATGCTCGCGCCGGCCGGCGCGCGGGCCAAGGGCCTGGTCACCGCCAGCGCGGGGAACATGGCACAGGGCATCGCGTGGACGGCGCGCAAGCTCGGCGTCCCGGCTACGATCGTGGTACCCGAGCACGCGCCCGAGGCGAAGCTCGCCGCGATCGAGCGCCTGGGCGGGCAGGTGCGCAAGCTCCCCTACGACGACTGGTGGAACGTCATCGTCACCAGCCACCTGGACGGGCTGGACGGGCTGTTCGTACACCCCGTGCAGGACCCTGCCGTGATGGCCGGCAACGGCACGATCGGGCTCGAGATCCTCGAGGACCTGCCGGACCCGGACGCGGTCGTGATCCCGTACGGCGGGGGCGGGCTGACCACGGGCATCGCCAGCGCGGTCAAGGCGCTGCGGCCCGGCACGAGGATCATCACGGCCGAGCCGGACACCGCGGCCGCGATGGCGGCGGCGCTCGCCGCCGGGCACCCGGCCGACGTCGACTACCACCCCTCGTTCGTGGACGGCTCCGGCAGCCGGCGCGTGCTCGACAGCCTGTGGCCGCTGGTGGCACCGCTCGTCGACGACGCCGTGGCCGTCCCGGTCGCCGAGGTCGCCGCCGCGGTGCGCACGCTCGCCGAGCGGGTCCGGGTCATCGCCGAGGGCGCGGGCGCGCTCGCGACGGCGGCCGCGCTGAGCGGCCGGGCCGGGACCGGGAAGGTCGTGTGCGTGGTCTCCGGCGGCAACATCAACCTGGGCAAGCTCGCCGAGATCCTCGCCGGATCCCCGGGATAGCCCGGATAACCGCAGGGCGTTGAGGGTCTCGGCCAGGCGGTCGACCTCGTCGGCGGTGTTGTAGTGGATGAAGCCGATGCGGACCGACTTGTCGGCGTAGCCGAGGCCCTGGTACAGGCCGAGCGAGTACCACGAGTCGTGCGCCCAGACCCCGATCTGCTCAGCGGCCAGCCGCGCGGCCACCTCCTCGGCGGCCACGCCGTCCACGTTGACCAGGAACGTCGGCACCCGGCCGTCCATCCCGGGCCGCCCGTAGACGGTGACCGCGGCGGACAGGCCGTCGAGGAACCGCTGGCCCAGCGCGCGCTCGTAGGGGGCGATCGCGGCGAAGCCCCCGATCGAGTCCAGGTAGTCGATGGTCGCGTTGAACCCGGCCAGCAGCTCGTACGATTGCGTGCCGGTCTCGAAGCTGCGCCCCAGCGGGCTGGTGGGCGCCGGGCGCGCCTTGTACGGCCGCCACTGCCCGAGCACCTCGGCCCGGCCGCAGGCGACGCCGAGGTGCGGCCCGCAGAACTTGTACGGCGAGCAGATGAGCATGTCGGCGCCGACGGCGCGGACGTCGATCGGCTCGTGCGCCGCGTAGTGGACCGCGTCCACCCAGGCGAGCGCCCCGGCGTCGTGCGCGAGCTGGCATACCCGCCGGGCGTCGGTGACGGTCCCGACCGCGTTCGAGGCCCAGGCGAACGCCACCACCTTGGTGCGCGGCCCGAGCTTGCGCTCCAGGTCCGCGAAGTCGAGCGTGGTGTCGTCGTGCAGCGCGACGTGCCGGACGACCAGGTCCCGGTCGTGAGCGATCTCCAGCCAGGGGGCGACCCCGGCGTCGTGGTCCAGGCAGGACACCAGGATCTCGTCGCCGGGCCGGAACGCCCGGGCGGCGGTCCGGGACAGCGCGAAGTTCAGCGTGGTCATGTTCGGCCCGAAGATCACCTCGTGCGGCTCGCAGCCGAGGAACCTGGCCGCCTTGCGATCGGCCTCTTCCAGGATCTTCCCGACGCGCACGCTGGTGGCATAGCCCGCGCCCAGGTTCGCGCTCGCCTTCCGCAGCGCCGCCGCGATCGCGTCGCCCACCTCGTCGGGTACCTGGGTGCCGCCGGGAGCGTCGAAGAAGGCGAAACCCTGCCGCAGCGACGAGAAGCGGGCCCGGATGGCCGCCACGTCCAGGCTCGCGCCGTGGTCCTGGCTAGCGCCGTGGTCCTGGCTAACACCGAGCACTTCGGCCACGGAAGCTCCCTCCCCTGGGAAACGCGCCCTCATTGATATCGACTTCACAACTGCCAGCCCGTCTCACACTAGTCCCCTTGCCTTGGCATAAACCGCAATGGTTTGATCAGCGTTACGAATTCGGCCACTGGGGAGGGCGTATCGAGTGTGGTCGAACGCAGCGCCGCGGCGCAAGACCTCCCCGGGCAGCCGTTCTGGCGGCGTATCGCCAGCCCGCGTGCGGTGCGCGCAGAATGATTCCTACATCGTGAGTTATTCCCGGGAATGGAGGCGTATCCCATGAAGGGACGCCTGGTCCTAGCCGCGGCGGCCGTTGGCTCGCTCGCCGTGGCCGGTTGCAGTAGCAGCGGTAGCAGCACCGCGAGCGGCGGATCCACCGGCAGCTCCGCCAGCACCAAGTCGTGTACCACGTCGATCGGGTTCGAGGGCCCGATCACCGGTCCGGTGGCACCCCTCGGCACCGAGCAGCTGCACTTCGCCGAGCTCGCGCTGTCGATGGACAACGCGGCGAACAAGACCAAGATCTCGCTCGTGCAGGGCGATACGCAGTTGCAGCCCGCGCAGGCGACGACCGTGACCCAGCAGTTCATCTCGAACTCGGCCATCGTCGCCGTGGCAGGCCCGGCCGGCAGCCAGGAAATCGAGGCGGTCGGCGGTCCCATGACCCGGGCCGGGATGGCCTTCATCACCGGGTCGGCGACCGCCGTGGCGCTGACGACCGGAAAGTACCCGACGTTCTTCCGGGTGGTGTCGAAGGACAGCGTGCAGGGCCCGCAGGACGCGAACTACATCGTGAAGACCCTGCACCCGAAGTCGCTGATGATCGTCGATGACCAGGAGGCCTACTCGACCGGCCTGGTCAGCGCCATGACGCCGGTCTTGGCGGCGGCCGGGATCAAGGTCGACCACGAGTCCGTCTCGCAGAAGGTGACCGACTTCTCCTCGCTGGTCTCCAAGGTCACGCCCGCCACGTCGGTGGTGGTCCTGCCCTGGCAGGTGGCGGCCAACGCGCAGCAGTTCGGCCGGAACCTGGCCCAGCAGCACAAGAAGGCCGTCGTCTTCGGCACGGACGGGCTGTTCTCCCCCGGTACCTTCACCATCGCCGGCTCGTACGTGTCCTCGTTCGGACCGGACATCACCGCGATCCCGGCCGACTCGGCGATCGCGTCGGCCGCGCAGTCGAAGTACGGGTCGTTCGGCACGTTCGGTCCGCCGGTCTTCGCGGCCACGCACGTCATCGACGAGGCGATCGCCTCGGTCTGCAAGGCGGGCCAGACCCCGAGCCGCAGCAACGTGCTGGCCGCGATCAAGCAGACGAACGAATCGACCTCGATCCTGGGCCAGCCGATTTCCTTCGACTCACACGGCGACCTGACCAACGGCAAGTTCTTCCTGTTCAAGATCAGCTCGGCGGGCAAGTACCAGCTGATCCCGAGCTCCTGATCGGCTGACATGAGGCAGTCGCTCCGCCGCGGGCACGGGCCATCCTGGCGCCCGCGGCGGAGCGCGCCGTGAGGGTGACGGGCGGGAGTCGCGCCGGATGAGCTTCTTCTTTCAGGAGCTGGTGAACGGCGTCACCACGGGCGCGCTGTATTCGCTGGTCGCCCTCGGCTTCTCGATGGTGTACGGGGTGCTGAAGCTGCTCAACTTCGCGCACGGCGACCTGTACATGGTCGGCGCGTTCATCGGCTTCTTCGTGATCCAGTGGTTCGGCGGCGCCGCGCACCTGTCCATCCCGGTACCGCTGCTGCTGCTGATCATGTTCGTGCTGGCGGCGGCCCTGGTCGGCGGCCTGGGGGTGGCGATCGAGCGGTTCGCCTACCGGCCGCTGCGCGACGCGCCGCGGATCGCGCCGCTGATCACCGCGATCGGCATCTCGTTCTTCCTGGAGAGCGCGGCCCTGCTGCTGTTCGGCGCCCAGTACCGCGTCTACAACACCTCGGAGTTCATCTCGCTCTCCAGCGGCATCCGGATCGGGTCGGTCACCATCGACAGCGTGCAGATCATGGTGCTGGTGCTGGGCATTGCCCTGATGGGCGGCCTGCGGCTGCTCGTCAACCGGACCCGGCTCGGCAAGCAGATGCGGGCGGTGGCGGCCGACCGCGAGGCCGCCGAGATGCTGGGCATCAACGTGAACTTCATCATCGCGGCGACGTTCTTCCTCGGCTCGGCCCTGGCGGGCGTGGCCGGCGTCATGGCCGGGCTGCTGTATGCTCGGCGGCCTGCTCATCGGCCTGGCGGAATCGTTCACCATCGGCTACATCTCCTCGACGTACTCCAACCTGCTGGTATTCGCGCTCCTGATCATCGTGATGCTGCTGCGGCCGAGCGGGCTGCTCGGCCAGGCCCAGCTGCAGAAGGTCTGACCGCCGATGAGCGTGGATCCGCAGGGACCCGTCGGGCCGCAGGTCGGGGCCGACGAGTGGGTGGCGCGGCAGGCGCGCCGGCGCGAGTACCTGCCGTCCTGGCTGGGCCGCGCGCAGCGGGCCGCCGAGACGATCGGCTGGTGGCCCAGGCTGGCGGTCGCCGGGCTGGCCGGGCTGGCGCTGCCGTTGCTCGGCCTCGGCGGTTTCCAGCTCCAGGTCGGGATCGACGCGCTGGTGATCGCGCTGCTGGCGGTGGGACTGAACATCGTGGTGGGCTGGGCGGGGCTGCTCGACCTGGGCTTCATCGCGTTCTTCGGCTTCGGTGCGTACGGGTTCGCGCTGCTCTCCTCGGCCCAGCTCGGCAGCGCGGGCATCCACCTCCCGGCCTACGTGTCGCTGCCGGTCGTGATGCTCGGCGCGGCGGTCCTCGGCCTGGGCGTGGGGCTGCCGTCGCGGCGGCTGATCGGCGACTACCTGGCCATCGTGACGCTGTTCCTCGGCGAGGCGTTCGTCGAGTTCACCAACAACGTGGCCCCGAGCAAGCTCGGCGGGCCGAACGGGATCACCGGGATCGACCCGATCCGGGCCTTCGGGGTCCAGCTGACGACCAACGCCGGCTATTACTACCTGCTGGTCATCGTGCTGGTGGTCACGATGGCGGTGCTGCGGCTGCTCGACACCTCGCGCACCGGGCGGGCCTGGCGCGCGGTCCGCGAGGACCCGCTGGCGGCGGCCGCGATGACCATCCCGGTCAACCGGGTCAAGCTCCTGGCGTTCGCCTGCGGCGCCATGGTCGCGGCGCTGGCCGGGACGATCTACGCGGCACAGCAGGCGAGCGTGTTCCCTACCGACTTCGACACGCCGATCCTGATCCTGATCTACGCCGGGCTTATCCTCGGCGGTGCCGGCAGCATCGCGGGCGCGGTCACCGGCGCACTGGTGGTGATGGTCATCTACGACGGCTTGCTGCGCAGCCCGGCCGAGGCCGGCTACCTGTTCTACGGGCTGGTGCTGCTGACCCTGCTGGCCCGGCTGCGCCCGTGGCGGAGGCTGGGCGCCGTCCTGGCCGCGACGATCGCCCTCGGCTTCGCGGCGCATGCCATCGCCGCGGCCGTGTCGGCGAGCGCCGTGGCCGGCGGCCCGCAGTCGGGCGGCTGGATCGCCAGCGCGCTGCGCGACTGGGTGATCGTCCCGGCCAGTCCGCAGGTCCCGGGGAACTACGGATTCGTGCTGCTGATCTGCCTGCTCGTTGCGCTGGTGCAGGTCAGCAGCGGGTGGCGGACGATCCTGCTGGCGCCGGCCATCTACCTTGCCTCGTTCGTGTGGGAGACCAGGCTGGTGGTGGAGCCAGCGATCACCCGGCAGCTCATGATCGGTGCGATCCTGATCGTGATGATGAACGCCCGGCCGCAGGGACTGCTCGGGCAGCGGCGCGTCGAGGTCGCGACGTGAGCGCCGCGCCCGAGGCGGCCGCCCACGTTCTCGAGCTGGATCACCTATCCCTGTCCTTCGGCGGCCTGCTGGCCCTGTCCGAGCTGGATCTGCGGGTCGGCGACCGGGAAGTGGTCAGCGTGATCGGGCCGAACGGCGCGGGCAAGACCACGGTCTTCAACGTGATCACCGGCGTGTACCAGCCGAGCGAGGGCGACGTCCGGTTCGCCGGGGAGTCGATCGCGGGCCGTCCGCCCCATGTCATCGCCCGGCTGGGGATCGCGCGCACGTTCCAGACCTTGCGGCTGTTCATGAACATGTCGGTGATCGAGAACGTGATGGCCGCGACCTACGGCCGGACCAAGGCGATGCCGTGGGAGTCGGTGCTGCGGCTGCCGCGGGCCCGGCGCGAGGAACGCGAGGTCCGGGCGCTGGCCGAGGACGTGCTTTCGTTCTTCGGCCAGCGGCTCGCCGGGTACCGCTGGGACCAGCCCGCGTACTCGCTGTCGTACGCGAACCGGCGGCGGCTGGAGATGGCCCGGGCGCTGGCCACCCGGCCGCGGCTGCTACTGCTGGACGAGCCGGCCGCCGGGATGAACCCGGCCGAGACGCACGAGGTCACCGAGCTGATCGCCCAGCTCCGGGACGAGCGGGGGGTGGCGATCCTGGTCATCGAGCACGATATGCACGTGGTGTCGGGCTGTTCGGACCGGGTGGTCGCGCTCGACCACGGCGTCAAGATCGCCGAGGGCGGCTTCGACCAGGTCGCGGGCCATCCCGCCGTCGTCGAGGCCTACATGGGCCGCCATCCCGAAGACCTGGCGGGCGCCGGATGAGCGCCCCGCAGGCGAGCGGGGAACACAGCATGAGCGAGCTACTCAGGCTGGACCAGGTCACCACCTACTACGGCCAGATGCGGATCCTGGAGGGGATCTCGCTGCACGTCGACGAGGGTGAGCTGGTCTGCCTGCTCGGCGGGAACGCGTCCGGCAAGTCGACGACGCTCAAGACCGTCCTGGGGATCGTCCGGCCGCGATCCGGCCGGGTGTGGCTGAACGGCCAGGACGTGACGCAATGGCCGGTGCCGCGGCGCATCGCCGCCGGGATCGCCATCGTGCCGGAGAACCGCCGCCTGTTCGGCCAGCTGACGGTGCGGGAGAACCTGGAACTCGGCGCGGTCCTGCGCAAGGGCGAGTCGCTCGCCGAGGACTTCGACCGGATCCACGAGCTGTTCCCCCGGCTCCTCGAACGGCGGAGCCAGCTGGCTGGCACGCTGTCCGGCGGCGAGCAGCAGATGGTCGCGATGGGCCGGGCGCTGATGTCCCACCCGCGGCTGCTGCTGATGGACGAGCCGTCGATGGGGCTGTCGCCCGCGCTGGTCCTGCAGAACTTCCAGATCATCAAGACCATCCACGCCGCTGGCGTCGCGGTCCTGATGGTGGAGCAGAACGCGACCATGGCGCTGTCCATCGCCGACCGCGGCTACGTGCTGTCCACCGGGGAAATCGTGCTCGAGGGCGCGGCCGGGGAGCTGTTGCGCGACGAGGAGCTCAAGCGCGCCTACCTGGGGCGGTAGCTACCGGGACCACGTGATGACGACGCGCCCAGTCCGCTGCGGCCCTGGCCGTGGACGGCACGCCTCCCCGCGGTATCACTAGCCCCCAGGGTCACAGCGCACGTTACCGTGGATCGCTGTACTCGCTGGGGCAGGAGTTTTGATCCACGGTAACGGACCGCCTTGTCAAGGACCAGGTCCGGGCGAGGCGCCCCTTGACAAGCCGGCCGCCGGACGGCTAGATGGCGGTAACACAGGGTCCTGGGAGGGGGGATCATGACCGAGGCGATCATCGCGCCTGGACACGACCGGATAGCGGCCCGGACGGCGGCTGAGGCTGGCCCGATCACGGCCGACCTGGGCTCGATCGTGACCCGGGCGGCCCGGCGGTTCGGGTCCAAGACGGCTCTCATCGCCGCCGGGCGGACGCTGACCTACCAGGCACTCGATGACCTGTGTGACCGGGTGGCCGGCGGCCTGCACGACATCGGGGTGCGGCCCGGCGACCGCGTCTCGCTCTACTCGCCCAACCGGTGGGAATGGGTGGTCGCCTACCACGCCGCCTTGCGCGCCGGAGCCGTGGTCAACCCGATCAACGTGATGCTCACCGCGGAAGAGGTGGCCTTCGTCCTCAACGACTGCGGCGCCGCGGCGATCTTCACCTCGGGCGACAAGGCGGCGGTGATCGCCGGCCTGACCAGATCCGTGCCGACCCTGCACCGGGTCATCAGCTTCGGCCCGGCGGGCAGTGGCGTTACCTCGTTCGAGGAACTGCTCAGCCACCCCGCGGCGGCACCGGACGTACCCAGGCCGGCTCCCGCGGACATGTCGACCATCGGCTATACCTCCGGCACCACCGGCCACCCCAAGGGGGCGATGCAGTCGCACCGGGCCGTCTTCCTCAACAGCGCGGCCCTGTTCGCGGTCCAGACGAGGACCGATCGCGACGTGATGCTCAACGCCCTGCCGCTGCCGCACGTCTACGGCAACGTGGTGATGAACGGCACCTTCATGGCTGGCGCCACGCTGGTGATGATGGAGCGCTTCGATCCCGCCGAAGCCCTGGCCGCCATCGAGCGTCATCGCGCGACCGTCTTCGACGGCGTGCCGACCATGTACGCGATGATGCTCGCCGACCGGTCCCTGCCCGGCACCGACCTGTCCTCGCTGCGGATCTGCGCGGTGGGCGGCCAGACCATGCCGGTGGCCAAGATGGCCGAATGGGAGCGCCGGTCCGGCGCTCCGCTGCTCGAGCTGTGGGGGATGACCGAGCTGGGCGGCGCGGGCACCGCCAATGTCAGCTACATGCCGAACGTTCACGGCTCGATAGGCTTCGCGCTCCCTGGGACGGAGGCTCGCGTCGCCGCGCTCGGCGACGCGAGCATCACCGTGCCCGACGGCGAGCCCGGCGAGCTGATGATCCGCGGGCCGCTGGTCATGCTCGGCTACTACGGCAACGAGCCGGCTACGCGGGCCGCGATCGAACCCGACGGCTGGATGCACACCGGCGACATCGCCACCCGGGACGAGGAGGGCCACTACTTCGTCGTCGACCGCAGGAAGGACCTCATCATCACGGGCGGCTTCAACGTCTACCCGGCCGAAATCGAGCGCGTCGTGGCCGGTCACCCCGCGGTGGCCATGGTCGCCGTCGGCTCGGTGCCGGACGACGCGCTCGGCGAGCTGGCCCGGGCCTATGTGGTGCTGCGTCCCGGCGCCACTGCGACCGAGGCGGAGGTCATCGAGCACTGCCGGCCGCACCTGGCCGCGTACAAGCGGCCCCGTTCGGTCCGGTTCGTGCCCGACCTGCCCAAGACCTCTACCGGCAAGGTGATGCGCCGGGAGCTGAAGACCCTCGACAGCTGATTAGCCGGGGGGCGGCCCGGACAGCCTCATATACTTCCTCGTGATGACAACGCCGCCCTTTGACCCGAGCAAGCCGAACGTAGCGCGCATGTACGACTACTGGCTCGGCGGCAGAGACAACTTCGAGGTCGACCGCAAGGCGGCCGAGGCCGTGCGGCAGCTCCGCCCCAACGTCGCTGAGCAGGCGCTGGACAACAAGCGGTTCCAGACCCGCGCCGTCACCTACGTGGCCGGGCACGGCGTGCGGCAGTTCCTCGACGTCGGCTCGGGGCTGCCCACCTCCCCGGTGCGGACGCCGGGCGCCGAGCCTGCGTGGCGGGCCACCCACGAGGCAGCCCGCGCGGTCATGCCCGACGCGATGGTGGCGTACGTAGACCACGATCCGATAGCCGTGCGGCACTGCCAGACACTGCTTAATCAGACACTGCTCAATGGCGGGCTCCCCGGGGTGGTCGCCGTGTTCGGGGACATGCGCGACCCGAAGGGTGTCCTCACCAACGACGAGATCCGCGCGGCCGGATTCGACCTGGACGCGCCCGCGTGCGTCGTGCTGGCCTGCGTGCTGCACTTCGTCGACGCCGAGACCGCGCAGGGCATCGTGAGCACGTTCGTCCAAGCGCGCTCGCGCCGGGCTCGTACCTGGTGATCTCCCTGGGGTACGGCCAGGGGCGGGCGGGGAGCGATTTCGCCAGCACGTACAACGCGCAGGACGGTCCCCGGATCTACGCCCATTCGTGGCCGGAGATCACCGGGCTGTTCGCCGGGCTGGAACTGGTACGGCCCGGCATCGTGGAAACCGCGGCCTGGCTGCCCGGACAGCCGGACATGGTGCCGGAAGAGCGAGCGAACATGATCGTGGCCGGGGTGGGCCGCCGGGTATGACTGTCCCGGTCGTGCTGATCCCGGCGCCGCCGGCGGGGCGTCCCGGTCAGTGCGGCGACTCCCCGGCGGCGCCGTCCCAGCCGGGGGGCGGGCCGATGGTCGCGGCGTCGGGGCCGAGGTGGGTCACGTAACGCGGGTGAACCAGCATCTGGCCCTCGAAGCCGTCGCCGGTGGTCTCCTTCAGTCTTCCATCTCGTCGAGGTGGGCTTCCAGCGCATCGAGGCGGCCGGCCCAGGCGGCCCGGTAGGGCGCCAGCCACTTGCCGGGGCGCGGACGGGGGCGTCATCTTAGTGCGCCGCCAGGGCCGGGTCCCTTGGCACCTGATGATCGTGCCCGGCCAGGCGCCCCGGGCATGCCTGCGGTCACGCTTGCCGGCCGCGGACTGTCGATCGGGCGCGGTCTCGTTCGTCCAGGGGTAGAACCCGTGATGGGCCCGATCTGAACGGAGGCGATGATGCGTTACCTGTGTCTTCTGGTGGGCGATCCGGACGCGGCGGGGCCCGTCCCCGGCACGCCCGAATTCGCGCAGATGCTGAGCGACTACCAGTCCGCCACGCGGGCGATGGCGGCGGACGGCGCGCTGGTGGACAGCGGGCCGCTGCAGCCGCCGTCGTCGGCCACCACGCTGCGGGTGCGCGGCGGCCAGCCGCTGGTCACCGACGGGCCGTTCGCGGAGCTCAAGGAGCAGATCGGCGGCTACTACGTGCTCGACTGCGCCGACCTGGACGAGGCGCTGCGGCGGGTGGCGACCATCCCGGCCGCCCGGTACGGGGCGATCGAGGTGCGGCCGCTCATGGTGATGCCGGATCAGGCGTGACGTCGCAGGCCGAGATCGTCTTCCGGCGGGAATGGGGCCGGGCCGTGGCCGTGGTGACCAGGCTGACCGGTGATCTCGGGCTGGCCGAGGATGCCGTCCAGGAGGCCTTCGCCGCCGCCGTCGGCCGCTGGGCCGCCGGACCGCTGCCGTCGGACCCGTCCGGGTGGCTGATCACCGTGGCCAAGAACCAGGCCCTGGACCGGCTCCGCCGGGAGGCCCGCCGGTCCGCCAAGGAGCAGGCCGCGATGCTGGTCCTGGGCCAGCACGATCCCCTGCCCCGCCGGGGCGGATCGCCGACGACCGGCTCCGGCTCATCTTCGCCTGCTGCCACCCGGCGCTGGACCCCGGCACCCGCGTCGCGCTGACGCTGCGCACCCTGTGCGGGCTGAGCACGGCGGAGATCGCCCGGTCATTCCTGGTCAGCGAGGCCGCCCTGGCGCAGCGCCTGGTGCGCGCCAAGCGGAAGATACGCGACGCGGCCATCCCGTTCCGGGTGCCGGACGACGACGAACTGCCGCGCCGGGTCGGCGGCGTGCTGCGGGTGGTGTACCTCGTGTTCACCCAGGGGCACCAGGCCACCGAGGGCCCGCGGATGGTCCGCGACGAGCTGTGCGACGAGGCGGTCCGGCTGGCGCGGCTGCTGGCCGGACTGTGCCCCGAAGAGCCCGAAGTCCTCGGGCTGCTGGCACTCCTGCTGCTCACCGATGCCCGGCGTGCCGCGCGGCTCTCCCCCGCGGGACGCCTGGTGCTGCTCGAGGACCAGGACCGCAGCCGCTGGGACCGCGCCAAGATCGACGAGGGCACGCAGGTGCTGGACCGGGCCACGCGGCTGCGGCGGCCCGGCCCGTACCAGCTGCAGGCCGCGATAGCCGCCTGCCACGCCGCCGCGGATCATCCGCGGCCGGGCGGATCGACCTCGGCCTGATCCTGCCTGGCGTCCCGGCTGCGGACCGCCTGGAGCCGGCCGGCAGCTTCAACGCCCTGTTCACCCACCGGGTCCGGGTCACGTCCGCCGGTGACCTGGACGACGCGCTCGCCGGGTGGCTGGCGGCCGCGTACGCCGGCGCGGGCTGACGCCGCGGCGGCTACCGGATCGGGAACTCGGCACCGCGTTCGGCGGCCGGCCGGGGGCCGAAGATCCGCCGCCGGGATTCCTCGATCGGGACATCGTTGATGCTCGCCTCCCGGCGGCGCATCAGGCCGTGCTCGTCGAACTCCCAGAGCTCGTTCCCGTAACTGCGCCACCACTGGCCCTGTACGTCGCGGGACTCGTACTGGAACCGGACCGCGATCCTGTTCTCCCCGAAGGCCCACAGGTTCTTGCGCAGCGCGTAGTCCAGCTCACGGTTCCACTTGGCGGTGAGGAACTCGATGATCGCGGCCCGCCCGGTAAGGAAAGCATCGCGGTTGCGCCAGACCGAATCCGCGGTGTACGCGCCGGCGACGCGCTCGGGCTCGCGGGTGTTCCAGGCGTCCTCGGCGGCCTGCACCTTGGTCAGGGCGCTTTCCAGGTTGAACGGGGGTAGCGGCGGCCGGTCAGTCATGGGCGGGCTCCTTGCGGGCTGTTCCGGAGGTTTCTTTAATTAATAATTTTTAGTGATAGAGTCCAGGCATGAGCCTACCACCCGGCGGCGCTGACCTGGCCTCGCTGAGCAGCCTGGACGATCCGGTGCGCCGCCGTCTGTACGAGGTCGTGACCCGGCGGGCCGGGCCGGTGAGCCGGGACGAGGCGGCGGCGGCAGCCGGGATCGGCCGGGCGCTGGCCGTCTACCATCTCGACAAGCTGGTCGAGGCCGGGCTGCTCACGGCGTCCTACCAGCGGCCGGGCGGGCGGAGCGGCCCGGGAGCCGGGCGACCCGCCAAGCTGTACGCCCGGTCCGGCCGCGAGTTCACGGTCACCGTGCCGCCGCGGGAGTACGAGCTGGCCGCGCGGCTGCTGGTCGAGGTGGTCGAGGCCGACGCCAGCGGCCGCAGCCGGGCCGCCCTGGGCGAGGCCGCGCGCCGGCTCGGCACCGAACTCGGGAACGCGTACCGCCCGGGCGCGGCCGGCCCGGAACCGGGCCGCCAGGAGGAGACCGGCCGGGACGCGACCCGCCGGAACGTGGAGGGCCTGCTGGCGCAGCAGGGATACGAGCCGGGCCACGGCGGCAACGGCGTCATCCGGCTGCGGAACTGCCCGTTCCACCAGCTAGCGGAGCGGCACAGGGATGTGGTCTGCGAGATGAACCTGGCGCTGGTGGAAGGGCTGGTCGCGGGCCTGGGACGGGACAGCTGGCGTCCGGTCCTCGACCCCCGGCCCGGTCACTGCTGCGTCGCCATCGGAGGTGACCGGCCATGACGCTTCAGCCGGCCTCCGGTCCGTCACTGCACATCGCACACGACAGCGCGAGGATGGACGTGGCCGCGGCCCGCCGGGCCGCGGCTGATTTCCTGTCCGCGCTGGGGATCGACTTGGACCGGGAGGACCTGCGGGAGACTCCGGCCCGGATGGCCCGGGCGTACGCGGAGCTGTTCAGCGCGCGGCCGCTGCGGCTGACCACGTTCGCCAACGACGAGGGGTACGACGAGCTCGTGCTCGCGCGGGCGATCCCGTTCCGCACCGTCTGCGAGCATTCTTCGCCCTGGCCGGCGTGCCGCACTGAGGGAGGGCACCCAGAGGGTGGACCCCCGGAAAGGATCATGACCATGGCCGATCCACTTGCTGACCTGAGCAGCAGGGGCGTCTCCATCTGGCTGGATGACCTGAGCCGCCGCCGCCTGGTGACCGGCAGCCTGGCCAGCCTGGTCGCCCTCGACCACGTGGTGGGGGTGACCACCAACCCGACCATCTTCGCCAAGGCGATCAGCGGCAGCGACGCGTACGCGGAGCAGCTGCATGACCTGTGGGCGCGCGGCACCGGCGTGGAGGAAGCGCTGCGCGCGCTGACCACCCACGATGTGCGGTGGGCCTGTGATGTGCTGCGGCCGGTCTACGACGCCACCGGCGGCGTGGACGGGCGGGTCTCGATCGAGGTGGACCCCCGGCTAGCCCACGACACCGAGGCGAGCACCGCCACTACGAGCAGATGCTCGCCTCGCCGCGGTGGGCCGCCCTGGCCGCAGCCGGCGCCCGCCAGCAGCGGCCGCTGTGGGCCTCGACCTCGGTCAAGGACCCGGCCTACCCCGACACCCGCTACGTGACCGGCCTGGTCGCGCCCGGTGTGGTCAACACGATGCCCGAGGCCACCCTGCGCGCCGTTGCCGACCACGGCCGGATCCCCGCCGACTCGGTCCGCGGCCGCTACCAGGACGCGCTGCAGGTACTCGGCCAGCTGCAGGAACTCGGCGTCGACTACGACGACGTCACCTCCAGCCTGGAGGACAAGGGCCTGGCCACATTCGACGCCAGCTGGCGGGACCTGGGCGACCAGCTGGCCGCCGCGCTCCATCACCAGCATTAGGGCACTCCACCGGAGAGCCAACCACGAGAGGAGACCGGAAATGAGCGGGAGCAGTGCATACGTGATCGCCGGGGCGAGCCTGGCCGGGGCGAAGGCCGCGGAGACCCTGCGCGGGGAAGGGTTCGACGGCCCGGTCATGCTGATCGGCGACGAGGCCGAACGGCCGTACGAGCGGCCGCCGTTGTCCAAGGACTACCTGCTAGGCAAGGCCGAACGGGAGACGATCTTCGTCCACCCGGCGTCGTGGTACGCCGACAACGGCGTCGAGCTGCGCCTCGGCGTCCCGGTCACCGGCATCGACCTCGCGGCGCATGAGGTAGCGCTGGCCGACGGCAGCCGGATCGGCTACGCGAAGTTGCTGCTGGCTACCGGCTCCTCGCCGCGCCGCCTGCCCGCGCCGGGTGCCGACGCCGACGGCGTGCTCTACCTGCGCCGGGTGGCCGACAGCGACCAGATCAAGGCCGCCTTCCAGGCCGCGTCGCGGATCGCGGTGATCGGCGCGGGCTGGATCGGCCTGGAGACCGCCGCCGCGGCCCGCGCCGCCGGCGTCGAGGTCACGATCCTGGAGGCGGCCGAGCTCCCGCTGCTGCGGGTGCTCGGCCCCGAGGTCGCCCGGGTCTTCGCCAGCCTCCATCGCGAGCACGCCGTCGACCTGCGGTTCGGCGTGCAGGTCAGCGAGATCACCAGCACGGGCGGCCGGGCCGACGGCGTGCGGCTGGCCGACGGAGGCCACGTCGAGGCCGACGCGGTCATCGTCGGGGTCGGGATCACGCCGAACAGCCAGCTGGCCGAGGCGGCGGGCCTCGAGATCAGGAACGGCGTCGTGGTCGACGCCGGGCTGTGCTCATCCGATCCGGACGTCTACGCCGCCGGGGACGTGGCCAGCGCCTACCACCCGGCGCTCGGCCGGCACATCCGGGTGGAACACTGGGCCAACGCGCTGCACCAGCCGCAGGCAGCCGCCCGGGCGATGCTCGGCCAGGAGGTCAGCTACGACCGGGTGCCCTACTTCTACACCGACCAGTACGACCTGGGCATGGAGTACGCCGGCTACGTCGAGCCGGGCGGCTACGACCGGGTCGTCGTGCGCGGCGCGGTGGAGCCGCGCGAGTTCCTCGCGTTCTGGCTGGCAGGCGACCGCGTGCTGGCCGGGATGAATGTCAACGTCTGGGACGTCAACGACACGATCCAGGCTCTGGTCCGCAGCGGCCATCCGGTGGACCCGGCCCGGCTCGCCGACCCCGGCGTGCCCCTCGACCAGGTCACCGGCGACTGACCCGCTTCCGCCACTACCGGCCCGGGAGCTTGCCGCCCATCAGGCGCCTGAGCCGGAGTATTTCGGTGTCCCGCGCGTCGAGCACCGGCTCGATGACGTTCATCGCGGCGTGCACGGCAGTCTCGGGGTCGCCGGGGATGCCGTAGCGCAGGAAACTGCGTCCCAGCGCCCGCCGGAGGCGTTCCGCGGTGACGGTCAGCAAATCGGCCGCCTCTTTGCGGGGGCTATTGGGGTTATCAGGACGGGCCTGCCGTGAATTCGGCCGGCGGGCGCGCCCCGGCGGGCGCGCGGCCGGGGGGCCGGGCGGCGGGCTTACGTCGGGGCTATCCGGCACCGCGAACAACGGTGTCATCGCCCATGGCTGCGGCTGAGCCGGGGCGGCGCGCCGCCGCTTTGGCAGGGTCGGCTCCGGGAGCATTGGCGTGACCTTCCTGGCAAAGGATTGTCGTCTCAGCGCTAATGCTCCCTCTTTGTCGCCGTCATATCACAGATGTCCAGGTCGCACGGCGTGTCATTCCTGCTCCGCAGGGTGCCTTCCGGCTCTATCCGGGCATATTCCGACGACAATTCCTATCGAATATTTGTGCGTACGAATGCTGTTCACGCGATCACCGATCCGGGTTCACCGCGCCCCGATCCGGGTTCCCCGCGCCGGGCGATTTCCACGTGCGGGCGGGAAAGCCATATCGCCCACTCCGCGCTGATCTCGCCGGCCGTGGTGAGCAGCAGCGGCAGGTGATCGCGCAGCAGCCGCTGCGTGGTGGTCTCGGCCGCGTGGACGGTGACGTTCATCGCGGCCCGGACCGTCCCCGTCCCGTCCCGGACCGGGACGGCTACCGAACGGACGCCGGGCGCGAGCTCCTCGTCGGCCAGCGCCCAGCCGCGCGCCCGCACCTCGGACAGCTCCTCGCGCAGCCGGTCCGGGGCCCGCCCGCCAGCCCAGCGGCGCTGCGGCGGCAGCCCGGAGCGGCTGGGCTGGGCGAGCGCGGCCGCGACCTGCTCCGCCGGCAGGGCGGCGAGCAGGACCTTGCCCTGTGAGGTCTGCACCGCCGGGAAGTGGGTGCCGATCTCTACCCGCAGCGCGATCAGCTTGGGCACCGAGACGCGGGCCACGTAGACGATGTCGGAGCCGTCGAGCTGGGCCATGGACGACGACTCGCCGGTCCGGGTCACCAGCGCCTCCATGTGCGGCCGGGCGATATCCCACAGGCCCAGCGAGCTGACGTAGGCCATCCCCAGGTTCATCACCTTCGGGGTCAGCTCGAAGGTCCCGCCGGAGGACCGGACGAAGCCCAGCTCCTCCAGGGTGAGCAGCAGGCGGCGGGCGGTGGGCCGGGCCAGGCCGGCCGCGGCGGCCACCTCGCTCAGCGACATGCTGCGGTGGTCCGCGCCGAACGCGTCCAGGATGTCCAGCCCGCGCGCCAGCGCCTCGACGAAGTCCGGCCCGTGGCCGCGTCCGGCCATGCGGTCGCCTAGCCGTCCTCGCCGAAGATGCTGCCGCGCGCGCCGTGCGTCGAGGTGGACTTGAACTCCGTGTACTGGTACGGGTTGTCCAGCACCTCGGTGCCGGGCAGGTCCGGGTTCATCCCGGCCGCCCAGGCCTCCTCGCCGAGCGCGGACCGCAGGTAGCCGACGGTTGCCTCGGCCGTGCGCCGCACCGCGCCGAGGTCGGCTCCGACCAGCCGGTGCTCGTGCTTGACCACGCGCCCGTCCACCAGGACCGTGTGCACATCGCCGCGCTGAGCCTGGAAGGCGACATGGCCGTAGGGGTTCACCAGCGGGAACGAGACCGGCGAGGCGTCGTTCTTGATGAGTACCACGTCGGCCTTGCGGCCCGGCTCGAGGCGGCCCAGGTCGTCGCGGCCCAGGGCGCGGGCGCCGCCCCGGGTGGCCCAGTCGACGACATGCTCGGCGCGCAGGTGCGCGTGGGTCACGGTCTCGCCCTTGACGTGCGCCTCGAGGTGCTCGCGCGCGCGATCGGCGCCGAGAGTGGTCCGCATGGCGGAGAACAGGTCGCCGCTCCACCAGACGCTCGTGTCCATCGAGAGGGCGACCGGGATGTCGTGACGGCGCACCTGCCAGGTGGGCGGGTAGCCCTGGCCCGCGCTCTGCTCCGATTCTGTCGACACCGAGATGGTCCCTCCGGTGGCGGCGATGCGCTGGTAGGAGTCGGTACTCAGCGTGGCCGCGTGCACGTAGATCGTCTCGGGGGTCATGAACCCGTTCTCGTGCATCAGCCGGATGCCGTCGTCGTTGGTGGCCCCCCACACCCCGGCGTGGGTGGTGACCGGCAGGCCGAGCTCGCGGGCCGCCTCGAACGCCGCCTTCTCCGGGAAGGACGGGTCGCCGGTGACGTCGAAGGCGAGCTGGAAACCGAGCATGTCCCCGGCACCGGCCCGGCACCGCTCCAGGAACGACCGGACGGCGGGATCGGCGGTCCACTCCCAGGGGCCGGCCTGGATGTTGCCGTAGGCCAGGACGAACCGCCCGGGCACTGCCTGCAGCGCGTCGACCGCGGCCTCGGCGTGGTCGACGGTCTGCAGCCCGTGCGACCAGTCGACCGTGGTGGTCACGCCGGCCTCCAGGGATTCCCAGGCGGAGACGAGGTTGCCGGCGTAGACGTCCTCGGGACGGAACTTCCGGCCGTGTTCCAGGTAGTACCAGACGAAGTACTGGGTCAGCGTCCAGTCCGCGCCGTACGCGCGCATGGCCGTCTGCCACATGTGCCGGTGGGTGTCGATCATTCCCGGCATCACGATGCCGCCGCTCGCGTCGATCTCGAGCGCGCCCTCGGGCGCCTCCAGGCGCGGTCCCACCGCGGCGATCCTGTCCCCGGTCACCAGCACGTCCGTGTCGGTGCGGACCGTGTGGGCGTCGTCCATGGTGAGCACGGTTCCGCCGCGCAGCACCACCGGGCGGGCGTCGCCGGTACCGAGAGACGCCGCTACCTCGTCGGGATTCGCCATCGAAAACCTCCGCGTACTCTACCTGCCGGGCACTCAAACGCGGACGATCGTCCGCTGCACGACCATGCTGTTTGGTCTACTCGGCAACCAGTGCCACTGTCAATCATCGGCGTTCCGGCTGTCAAGCGGTTCTTCCGTTCGGCAGGCTCGGCCCAACTGCCTTGACAGAGACCTTCGCGGGCTTAGGCTGGTCCGTACACCGTCCATGGACGATTGTCCGCATGACGGACAATCTGACGAAGGGACGACCACGCGATGACGGCGGACCAGGCGGAGGGGCCACTGGCCGGGCTGCTGGTGGCGGACTTCTCCCGGATCCTGGCCGGGCCTTACGCGACCATGCTGCTCGCCGACATGGGGGCGGAGGTGGTCAAGGTCGAGGGCCCGGGCGGCGACGACACCCGCACCTGGCAGCCGCCGGTCCGGGACGGCATCTCGACCTATTACCTCGGCGTCAACCGCAACAAGCGCTCGATCGCGCTGGACCTGCGGGACGCCGGTGACCTGGCCGCGGCGCACGAGCTCGCACGGCGCGCCGACGTCTTCATCGAGAACTTCAAGCCGGGCGGCCTGGCCCGCTTCGGGCTCGACTACGAGGCCACCTCGGCCGTCAACCCGGCCGTTGTGTACGCCTCGATCAGCGGTTTCGGCAGCGACCCGCGGGGAGCCTCGCTGCCCGGGTACGACCTCATCGTCCAGGCCATCTCCGGCCTGATGAGCGTGACCGGCGATCCGGGCGGCGAGCCGTACCGGGCGGGGGTGGCGGTGTTCGACGTGATCTCCGGCCTGCACACCACCATCGGGATCCTGGCCGCGCTCAACCACAGGCACGAGACCGGCAGCGGGCAGCACGTCGAGGTCAGCCTGCTGGCGTCGGCCATGTCCGGCCTGGTGAACCAGACCAGCGCCTACGTCGCCGGAGGCGTGGTCCCGTTCCGGATGGGCAACAGCCACCCCAGCCTGTTCCCTTACGAGCCGCTCCCCTGCGCCGACGGCGAGCTGATCATCACCGCGGGCAACGATCTCCAGTTCCGCAAGCTGGCCCAGGTGCTCGGCGTCCCCGAGCTGCCCGACGACCCGCGGTTCGGCCGCAACGAGGACCGGACCGCCAACCGCGACGAACTGCGGCCGCTGCTGGTCGAGCGGCTGCGGACCCGGACCAAGCTCGACTGGTTCCGCGAGCTGAGCGGCGCCGGGGTGCCCTGCGGGCCGATCAACACCATCGACCAGGGCGTGGCGTTCGCCGACGAGGTGGGGCTCGACCCGGTGGTCACCGTGGGCCAGGGCGACGCCGCGGTGCCGTCGGTGCGCCATCCCATCACCTTCTCCGCGACCCCGGCCAGCTACCGGCGGCCGCCGCCGGCGCTGGACGAGCACGGGGACGAGATCCGCCGGTGGCTGGCCGCGCCGGAGGAAAGATCAGGACAGAAGGAACCGAACGGCCTGGGATCCAGCCACGGCGACGCCGGCGACAGGAAGGCGGGCGGATGAGCGGCAGCGCGGACGGCACTTCCGGGCTGTCCTTCCCCACCTCGCTCGGCACCTCGACGGCCGACCAGATCACGCTGCTCGGCCAGGACCTGACGGCCGGCCTGATGGGCCGGGTCAGCTTCGGGGAACTCGCCTTCTGGCTGGTCGCGCTGCGGCGGCCGACCCCGTCCGAGACCCGGGTGTTCGAGGCCGTGCTGGTGGCGCTGGCCGACCACGGGTTCACCCCGACGGCGATCGCCGCGCGGCTGACCTACCTGTCCGCCCCCGACTCGCTGCAGGGGGCGCTGGCCGCCGGGCTGCTCGGCGGCGGATCCCGGTTCCTGGGTGTCACCGAGGACTGCGGGCGCTACCTGCACGACGCGCTGGAGTCACTGGGCGGTGCGCTGCCCGCCGACGACGACGGCTGGGACGCCGTGGCGCTGGCGGCGGTCAGGCAGGCGCGGGCAGCTCACCGCTTCGTCCCCGGGCTCGGGCACCCGGTGCACAAGGTGACCGATCCGCGGACGCCGGTGCTGATCGAGATCGCCGAGCAGGAGGGGCTGCGCGGCCCGCACCTGCGGCTGTTCGAGGCCATCGGCCGGGTGCACGAGCAGGTGCTCGGCCGCAGGCTCCCGCTCAACGGAGCCGGCGTCTGCGGCGCCGCGCTCGCCGACCTCGGCCTGCCCGTCGAACTGCTTCGCGGCTTCGCCCTGCTGGCCCGGGCGGCCGGGCTGCTCGGGCAGATCGCCGAGGAGCGCCGCCGCCCGATCGGCATGGACATGTACATGACCGTCGACCGCAACGCCGTCTACGTGGACCCGGCCGAAGAAGACCCAGGAAACCCTGGCTGAGGAGGGAGTGCCTTATGGCCACCGTCGCCGCGGTCATCGCCTCGACGCATCATCCTTTCTATTACCGCGCGAGCACCTCGACCGGCACGGACCGGCCGCCGTTCGCCGACGAGTGGGTGGCCAAAATCGAGGCGTTCCGCCAGACGCTGACCAGGGCCGAGCCCGACGTCCTGGTCATGGTGGGCAGCGACCACTTCCACCAGCTGTGGCTGGACAACATGCCGCAGTTCCTGGTGGGCAAGGCGCCGTTCTTCGACGCGAACTGGTACAACGAGGAACGGGAGTTCGGCCTGCCGCGGATGCGCCTGGCGGGCGAGGAGGACCTGGCCGCCTACCTCCTGCGCGAGGGCCTGGACGCCGGCTTCGACCTGGCCTTCAGCAATGAGTTGCGCATCGACCACAGCGTGACCTGCCCGATCATCACCCTGCGGCCGCAGGCCGACCTGCCGGTGGTGCCGGTCTACACCAACATCTTCGCCCCGCCGATGCCCCGGCCTGATCGGTTCGTCCAGCTGGGCCTGGCCATCAGGCGGATGGTGGAGTCCTGGCCGTCGGACAAGCGGGTGGCCATCATCGGCACCGGTCACCTGTCGCTGGAGCTGGGCGGGCCGCGCCAGTTCGGCCCGCACGGCCCCGACCCAGAATTTGACCGCAAGGCGGTGGCCTGGATCGCCGACGGCGACGTGGACGGCTGCCTGGGTGAGGTCACGCTGGACAGCCTGCACGCCCCGGGCAACGCCACCCACGGGTTCATGGACTTCATGCTGATGATGGGCGCGGCCGGCG
>WNGH01000446.1_pt1 | contig 35441 bp, 30 predicted proteins | sample 5400631 | NCBI WGS metagenome assembly WNGH01 (sample SAMN13153373, study PRJNA577476) | soil metagenome | isolation source: 115 cm soil or saprolite under Garry oak tree replicate 1 | place: USA:California | collected 2016-06-15
CGATGATCCGAGCCAAAAATCATTCGCATCACGTGAGGCACCAGAAGTCCCACATATCCAATCGACCCGCTCATCGCCACGGCAAGTCCCGTGAGTGCGGACGCCGCGATATAAACGATCAGGCGCACACGACGAACATCCACGCCGAGGTGCATCGCTTCCTTCTCTCCCGAGAGGAGAAGATTCAGATCGGACGCAGTTGTGTAGATGACCGCAGCCGCTGCTAGAAAGCCGACGCGAAGTACCCAGGCAAGCGGCCTGGATGGCACGGCGGAGAGTTCGCCCATCAGCCAGTACGCCATACCGCGAACATTGCTGCTCGGCATCGTAGTGAGCAGCAAAATGATAATGGCGGAGAGCAAGGAGGCTGTGATGACTCCACCGAGCAATAACGTACTGCTGTCAATTCTGCCTTCGCGACGGCCCAGAAAATAGACCGCAGTGATGGCAATTGCCGCTCCAAGAAATCCTCCCAGCGGCGTGAATACGGACGCAATCTCTGGCGTGAGCGCGAGGTGTGGCTCTAGCAGTAAAGCGAGAATCGCGCCGACGGCGGCACCGTTCGACACTCCCAGCACGTAGGGATCGGCAAGCGGATTTCGCAGCAGCGCCTGGAAACTTGTACCCGCGACGGACAGCGAAGCGCCCACCAGGACTCCAAGCAGAATCCGCGGCAGCCGGATATTGAGAATCAGGCTGTACTCGCTGGAAATTTCGGTGCTCTTGCCCAGGAATACGCGCAATAAATCACGGCCCAGTCCATATAAGGAAACGTGAACGGCGCCGAATTTCAACGCCAGGACCATCACACAAAAAAGAATCGCTCCGAGAACCACACATTGCAGCAAGAGCCTGCTGAGCGTGAGCGGTCGCATCAGTTTTTCTCCACCGGGCCCGCGGCTTTCGAAGTGCCGGTCCTGCCGGCAAACGCGTCGGGATGCAATTGGCGCGCCAGATCCTCGACTGCGGAAAGTAATCTTGGAGCTGGCCGGTTGACTGCGTCGCTGATCACGGCGAACCTGCGGTATTTCACGGCGTCGAGATCATTCCATCCGGGGCGCTTCGCCAAAGCTTCCATGTCGCGCGTGACTGCTTCCGAATGGCCCGATGCGAATACCAGAACTTCCGGCTGCAATCGCACCATTTCTTCCAAGCTCATCTGCGGCCAGTCCTGTGATGACTCGACAATCGAGACAGCACCGGCAAGCATCAAGGCATCGGCAATAAATGTGCGCTTGCCGACGGAAATGAGTGGATCAGTCCAGACGATGAAGAGAGCGCGCTTAGGTGTAGAGTTTTGCAATCGATCGCGCAAGCTATTTTGCTTTTGCAGGAGTTCGCTGTCGAGCGCCTCTCCCGCGGAAGGATTGCCAAGAACGTTGGCCAACTGGTGAACGGAGCTGCGAATCTCGTCAACCGTGTGCGGGTCTGTGGCGTACGCAGCAATGCCAAGGCGGTCAAGCGCCTGCACCGTCTCCAGCCTGTTTAAGCCTTTCGTAACCAGCACCACGTCAGGCTTCAGCGATGCGATCTCTTCGAGGCTGGGATTGATCGCCCCACCCACTTTGTGCTTTTTCGCCGCGTCCGCCGGGTAGTCGCAATAGTCGGTATCCCCGACCAACAAATCGTCCATGCCTAACGCGTAGATCGATTCTGTCATGCTTGGCGCAAGAGAAACCACGCGGCGCACTGGAACTGGTATCCGGACGCTGCGGCCGGTTTCATCTTGAACTGTCCGGAACGAGCCTTTCGCGGGCGCAGCGCTCGGAGTTTGTTCCGCGCGCGAATGCGCGACGTCTGGCGCGACGTAAAGCAACGCCGCAGCCACCACAGCGCGAAGGAACAAACTTGAAGTGAAAATTTTCAAGGTACAGCAGCCCTCCCGGTAAATGTTCTCGTGATTTTTCGCAAAACCGACAAAAATAAAAAATGCCCCGCCAGTCCCGTGGGGCAAAAAGCGCACCTCCCTCTCGCGAGGAGTTCCGCAAACTGCGGCATGGGAGGGTAGCCTGGCTTACGGCCTTTCAGCCGATTACAGTGGCGGGACCGCGGCCGAGTTTCACGGCCTTCCCCGCTCCCCTTGCCTGCAAATTGTGAACCGAGTGTAAGCCGTGAGTGCAATGCGCGTCAAATCGAATCAAACGACTGGCGCGTTGCTGGCGGCACCACTCCGAATTTTGTGATGCGGTTAGCGATTCTTCCAGTTTGGTTTGCGTTTTTCGACCAGCGCATGCAGACCTTCCTGCGAATCTTCCAGCCGGTACAATTCGTTCAGGAAAATGTTCATGGAGTGCTTCAGTCCGTCGCGCAGTGAAAGTCCCATGCCGCCCAGAATCGCTTTCTTCGCCATCGTAAGAACAGGTCCGGAGTGTCCTGTCATGCGTGTGACGAGGTCCTTCACCGCTGTTTCGAGTTGCGCTTCGGGCACCAGCCGGTTGACGAGCCCAAGTTCCAGAGCGCGTTCTGCTGTAACGGGTTCTCCTGTAAGCACTAGTTCAAGCGCGGTTTTTGGTCCTACCAGGTAAGGCAAAATTGTTGAGGCGAGCGGGGGAAACATTCCGATCGTGATTTCCGGTTGAGCGAATCGCGCTTTCGGCGTCGCAATCACCAGGTCGCCGAAAGCAGCCAACTCCGCGCCACCACCGATGGCGGGACCATTGACTACACAAATTACCGGTTTCGCAACATCGACCATCGCCGCAAAAGCCGCGTGAAACGCGTCGAGCATCTGGAACACCCTTTGCGAGGTGTACTCTCCAATTTCGATTCCACCGCAGAAAACTTTGCACGCCGAATCCAGCAGGATGATCTTGATGTCTTCGCGCGAGCCAGAATACTCTATGCCTTCGGCAAGTTCGCGGAGCATGGCTTCGTTCAACAGATTGTGCTCGGGTCGGTTGAGCGTCATGTGAGCGACGCCGGCGTCCAGCCGCACTTTCACAAATTCATAATCTTCGATTTTTTTCCTTTGTTGTTGTGTCACAAATTCTTCTGGATTAACTGCTTCGACCATTACGGCCTCCGCGAAATGAAATTCCGAACAATTCCGACATGCTGCACTCTGGATATTTTGTGATGCTAGCACGGCGTTTTGTAGCGTTTTGCTGTGGCGCAAACGATGGTGCGCAAAGAGTCTGCAGGCAGTAACATTTCCGTTATGCTGTGTCCGGCATGGAACCCGCCACTATTATCGCCTGCAAACTCTCAGGCCCGGTTGACGCAAGCGGCTTCCCTCTTGAGACTTCCTGGAATCTCGCGCAGCCAGTTCGCTTCGCCTCCGACTGGCAGGGCAAAAATGAAGACGCAGAACACACGACGGAAGTGCGCGTCCTATGGACGGAGAAAGTGCTGTACCTGAAATTCCGCTGCCGCTACCGGACGCTCTCCGTTTTTGAAGACAGCGAATCAACCGGCCGCCGCGACCAATTGTGGGACCGAGACGTCGCCGAAGTGTTCATCCAGACCGATGCCAGCCAAGCGCGCCGTTACTGGGAATTCGAAATCAGCCCCAACGGGATGTGGATCGATCTTGAAATCTCTCCAGAAGGCAAACGCGATCCCGCGAGCGGCATGAAGTCACGCGTCATTCTCGATGAATTCCAGAAAGTCTGGATCGCAGAGCTTGCCCTGCCAATGTGCTCGCTGACGAAAGTTTTTGATCCTTCCGAAACGTGGCGCGTAAACTTCTTCCGCGTCGAAGGCGCCACTGAGCCACGCTTCTATTCTTCCTGGCGGCCCACGTACACGCCTCAACCTAATTTCCACGTGCCAGCAGCGTTTGGAGTTTTACGTTTTCAACGATGATCCAACTTACATGAGCTAGCCTTTCAGAGGCGTTCTTCATTATTCTTGTTTCCTGATGCCTGGCCTCAATCTTTGCGGACTCATTGCTCCAGCACTTCTTGCCGCCTTTTTCGTTAGCGAGTCACCGACAGTTTTCGCCGCTCCTCAATCCACAGAAGGTACAAGCGCCCCCACGGTCACAAAAGTCGAACCACCGAATTGGTGGGTTGGGCTTACGCCAGACCTGATGATCCTGCTCTCTGGCCATGGTCTACAGGCGAACAAGGTGACGTGCAATCTTCCCGAAGTCGTCGTGGAACGCACGCAAGCAACACAAGGCGGCGACTATCTTTTCGTGTGGATCAAATTCGCGCCGCGCATGCGTTCCGGCACCATCGTGTGCCGAATCACAACGCTCCATGGAGACACTTCTTTCGAAGTGCCGGTTTCAAATCGCGAAGCAACGGCGAAGCGTTTTCATGGATTGAGTTCCGATGATGTCCTTTATCTGATCATGCCGGACCGCTTCGCCAACGGTGACCCTGCGAACGATGAGCCCGCAGAATTTCCCGGGTCGCACGATCGGTTCAAGCCGCGTTCCTGGCACGGCGGCGATTTGCGCGGCATCCGCGAGCATCTTTCCTACCTGAAGGATCTCGGTGTGACAGCGCTGTGGCTTACGCCCGTTGTAAAAAACGGAGCGGAGCAGGATTACCACGGCTATGGCGCAGTCGACTTGTATGCCGTTGACCCGCACCTCGGCGGCTTGAACGACTACAAGGAACTCGCGTCCGCGCTACACGAGCAGCGCATGAAACTTTTCTTTGACGCAGTGCCCAATCACGTTGGGCCACGCCATCCCTGGGTCATGGAACCACCGCTGCCGGACTGGTTCCACGGCACCGCGCAAAATCATTTCGACTCTTTCTCTCCAGTGAAAAATTCCTTCTATGGCAAGTTCAGTTCCTCCGGAGTTGCCAACGACCCATTTGAAGCGCTCACCGATCCGCACGCGACACCCGCGATGCGGCGCAATCTTACGGAAGGCTGGTTCTTTGGAATTCTTCCTGACATGCATACGGAGAATCCGGTTGTTGCAAAATATCTTCTGCAAAATTCAATCTGGTGGATCGAGTCGGCGGGCCTTGATGGCTTGCGCGTGGACACGTTTCCTTACGTCTCGCGGACTTTTTGGGAGCAGTGGCATGCAGGATTGCGTCGCATCTATCCGAACCTCACGACGATCGGCGAAGTCTTTCATCCCGACCCAACTGTGACTTCGTTTTTTGTGGGCGGCAGAAAAGAGTGGGATGGCATCGACAGCGGGCTCACCACAGTTTTCGATTTCCCAATGTTCTTCGCAATTCGCGATGTCTTGCTGCATGGCGCTTCCGCGGGCCGCATCGCCAATGTATTGCGGCAGGACGAACTCTATCCGCATCCCGATTGGCTGGTCTCGTTTTTTGCGAATCATGATGTCACGCGGATTGGGAGCGAGGCGGGCAGTTCGCCAGACAAACTTCTCTGTGCCTTTGGGCTAATTCTGACGCTCCGCGGAATTCCAGAGCTTTATTATGGAGATGAAATCGCCATGCCGGGCGCAGGCGATCCAGACAACCGACGGGATTTCCCAGGCGGTTGGCCCGGCGACAAGCAAAATGCTTTCACCGAAGATGGCCGCACGCCTGAACAACAAAAAATCTTTTCAGCCGTGCAAAATCTTCTACAAATTCGCCGCCAGCACGCCGCGCTGCGCACTGGGAAGCTGTTCCACATATTTTCTGACGACGACTCGTATGCATTTGTGCGTCAAACCGAGGATGAGCGGCTCTTGGTCATCTTCAATAATGGAAGCAAGCCGCGAGCGCTGGCAATTCCACAAACAAACTCTCCTCTTGCGGGTAGATTGAGATCAACGATCCTCTATGGCAACGGCGGCGCGGAAATCAACGGCCGGGAATTAAAGATCACGGCACCCGCGCAATCGATTTCCATTTTTTCACTCGATTGAATTTAGTCAGAGAATCAGCTCGGCGGTCCAACTGTTCTTCGCTTCGGGTAACGTGAACGCCACGGCGTGCTGCGCCGAATCAAATCGCCACTCGTGAATTGTAGCGTCACCCACGCGCACACTCTTCGGCGCTTTGCTTATCCCGAACACCGTGATTTCCGCGGCGCTCCACCAGGGTTTGTAACCGTCCTTTTCGATGGTGCTGACAATTCTGATCGCATCCGCGCCCACCTGGCACGAATAGTTGACGCGCAAAAACTCCCCTTTTTCGTAGGCCAGCGTATGTCCGTCGTCCTGATACAACGAGCCTTTGCAGTCCGGCCCAGGATACACGCGCAACTCCAGCGGGCCATTTGGCGTTTCGCCCGTGTGTTGCACCAACGGCTGCCGCGGCACGATCGCTCCGGCGCGCACAAACGCGGGCACCTCATCCAGCGCAGGCTTCATCTTTTTCAGTTCTTTGTCGGAACTCTTTTCGCCCGTCCAATAGTCGTACCAGCTTCCCGGTGGCAACTGGATGACTTTCATGTCCTGCAGTTCGGTGGTCACGGGAGAGACAAAAAGATCATGGCCAAACATAAATTCGCCGTCGTCGTTAAAAAATTCAGGCGATTGCGGATACTCCAGTAGCAGCGGCCGCATCAGCGGAATTCCTGTGCGCGTCATCTCCTCCACGCTCGTATAAATATAGGGCATCAGCCGGTAGCGCTCTTCGATGAAGCGTTTGCGGATGGCTTCGTGCTTCGCGCCATGTACCCAGGGCTCCTGGTCCCCCGTGCCCTTTGCCGTGTGGTCGCGATAGATCGGATTGAACGCGCCCGCTTCGATCCATCGTGTCAGCAAGTCTGCTGTTGGCGTTCCCGCGAATCCCCCGATGTCGTCGCCCACCATTCCGTAGCCGGAAATTCCCATGCTCAGCAGCATCGGTGTACTCATCCCAAGATGGTTCCAGACGGCCACATTGTCTCCGGTCCACGTAGCGGCATACCGTTGCGTGCCAGCGTAGGCTGCGCGAGTCAGGACAAATGGCCGCTCGTTCGGCCGCAGCTTCAGCAGACCTTCACTCGTCGCGCGCACGTTCTCCATTCCGAACACATTATGAATCGCCAGGTGCGGCAGAGTGGTTCCATCATCCAAACGGTGGCGCACGTCCGGCGGCATGGTCTTTGTGGCTGTCAGAAAAATCGCCGGTTCATTCATGTCGTTCCAGAAACCGGCCACGCCCATGTCCACAAAATTCTTATAAAGGCCTCCCCACCACTCGCGCGCGCGAGACAGGGTGAAGTCTCCAAACACGCTGTCCCCCGGCCATACTGGCCCGACATACGTCGATCCGTCCGCGCGCTTCAGGAAAACGTCGTCTTTCACTCCAGTGTCGTAGGGCGCGTATGCGTGATCGGGATTTTTCTTGATGTGCAAGTCGGTGATCAGCACAGTGTGAAATCCCTGCGCGCTCAGGTCTGAGATCATCTTTTCAAATGTGGGAAACTTCTTGCGGTCCACGGTGAACGGCGCGTTCCCGTCCTGATAGTCGATGTCCAGATAAAGGGCGTCGGCGGGAATTTTTTTGTCGCGAAGCGTTTTTGCAATTTCGTAAACGCGTTCTTCCGGCTCGTAGCTGTACCGCGATTGCTGGAAGCCCAGCGTCCATAGCGGTGGCAGCTTTGTGCGCCCGACCAATGCGGTAAAGTCCTGAACAATCTTGCCCGGCGTTGGCCCGGCAAAAAAGTAGTAGTTGATCTCGCCGCCCTCAGCGCCGAAAGAATAGAAGTCGTGCCCTTCCTTGCCAAAATCGAAGCTGCTCCGCCACGTATTGTCGAAGAAAATTCCGTAAGCCAAACCTTTGCGCAGTCCGATGAAAAACGGAATCGTCTTGTAGAGAGGATCCGTCGATTCCCTCCATCCGAACGCGTCCGTGTTCCACATGGTGAATGAACGGTCGCGTCGGTTCATTGGTCCGGCTTTGTCGCCCAGTCCGTAGTAACCCTCGTCCTCGGGCATCTTTTTCCAAACGCGCACTCGCCCGTTTTCCCAGGCCATGGGAAGATCGGAATCATCCGCAACCAGCACATCGCCTACGTCGCGCAGGAAATCGATCAGCAGAGGCGACTTTTTGATTCTGGCTACGGTCGTTCCGGAAGTGACGCGAACCTCATCCTTCGCGTCATCGATCTTGATTGCAGGCGATTCAGGCGATTCGATCACCGCCCATGAAAAATCTTTTGGAAATGTGCCCGTTGGCGCGACTCGCACACGGAAGACCCCTTCACGAAATGCGGTAACTCGCACTTTCGTTTTGCCGGCAGTCAATTCCACGCCATCAGGCAGCTTCTCCACTTTTTGCACGCTTCCAATGTGCTGCCAGCCCTGGGCAAACAGGGCAACAGGCGCGATCAATACAAAAAAGGCAGGCAGCAGGAATCGTCGCGAAATAAGTTGCATCTTTACTCCTCCGGAACTTTTTTGTCTCGCCTGGCAGCTCGGCGGGATTATTTCAGGCGGCAAGCCACTGCTCAAACAGGGCCGAAGCTTTTGCGCCTTCGATGCGGCGGCGTACGGCATCCAGCACTCGGCAGCGCAGATTTTCCCGCGTCCCATAGAATCCAAGCCAGTACGGCAGGTGAATTTCACCAGGCAATTGCTCAGTTTCCAGCTTGATTCTCCGCAGCTTGAAAAATCCCTGCTGGAAAATTACGCGCAAGACCTTGTCGCGCAACAACTCCTCGGAACGTGCCTCTGAGAGCGCCGCTGCTGGATGATTTCGCGTGGACATGGAAACCGTCTCAGCGTCTCCCGGTGGCACCGCAAATTCAAACAGGTCAAGCGAACCGTCCACCGCATCTAACGCAAAAAGATGCGTGCGCTGCGCTCCGCTCATCGGGAAGCGCACACGGTAGACGCGAAACGGAATGTAAGCGTCGGCAATCCGCTGCAGCGGTCCGCTGCGCAATCTCCAAAACAAGGAAGCCGGTCCCGACGCCGTGAACGTCTGGATCGCTTCCTCGCGTGTCACATTTGGCCGCAAACTTCGAATCGTCCTGACTTCCATCGTCACCAGCTCACTTCAGCGGAAATAAATCCACAATCCGATCACTGCCGCCAGGAGGATACAGGTGAATGCCACGTTCATCATGTGCTCCGTGCGCGTTTCCTTTGCCAGTTGCGGTCTTGGGACTCCCACCATATCCATTTTTTCGGCGACTGTAGCAAACGTCAGTCCGGCCAGTTTTTTGCGGTCAGGGGCGGGATACATCAGGCTGACGCCGACCAGCACCGCGGTGCACACTACAAACATGAAAATTGCGTAGTGCAGGAAATTCATTCCCACCAACCAGCGAATCGCACCGGAATCGTAGTGATGCGTCTTGTCCAGCACCTCGAAAATAAACCGCGCCGCGCCAAGCACGAATCCAGTCAGAAGCGAGCTGATCGCCCCTTGTCCATTCATGCGTGGCCATAGAATCCCAAAAATAAAGCAGACTGCGATTGGCGGACTTATATACGCCTGCACGCTTTGCAAATAGATGTATAGTTCGGCGCTGAGGAGGTGAATGAACGGCACCCACAGCAGGCCCAACAAGACCATCCCGCCGGTAGCAATCCTTCCGAACGTAACCAATTGGCGTTCGGACGCCTCCGGGCGTATCTTCTTGTAAAAATCCAGCGTTACCAGCGTCGAGGCGGAGTTAAATACCGAGCTCATCGCACCCATCACAGCCGCCAGCAGCGCCGCCATCACCAATCCAACAAGCCCGACAGGGAGCAGATTGAGCACAAGTGTGGGATATGCGTAGTCCGGCTTCACCACCTGTTCCGGAAACAGCGCGTACGCGATAATGCCAGGCAGCACGAGCAGGAACACCGGCAGAATCTTCAGGAATCCGGCAAAAATTGTTCCGGCCTTTGCGTGGCCCTCGTCGCGGGCGGAAAGCACGCGCTGCACGATTACCTGGTCCGTGCACCAATACCAAATGCCTAAGATTGGTGCTCCAAAGAAAATTCCGGTCCATGGAAATTGCGAATCCGTGGCTGGTTTTATCATGTGGAAGTAACTCGGGGGCACCATGGTTCGCAAATGCTCCAGCCCGCCGACCCGGTGCAAACCGATGATCGTCAACGCCAGCGCTCCCGCGATCAAAATGAGCGTCTGCACCGTATCGGTATAAATCACCGCGGCCAACCCACCTGCGATCGTGTAAACGCCGGTTGCAACGACAAGCACCACCGCGGTCTTCCACAAAGGCCATCCGGCAACGCGTTCGAGTACCACGCTGGCCGCGTAAAGTTGCACGGAAATTTTGGTGAAAATGTAAGCAATGATCGAAATTCCCGCGAGATACACCGCACATTGCCGGCTGAAGCGGCGCTCCAAAAATTGCGGCATCGTGAATACGTTGCTGCGCAGGTAAAAAGGTACAAACACCCAGCCGAGGATCAGCAGTATGAGGCAAGCCAGCCACTCGAAATGCCCGACGGCGAGTCCGGAAGAAGCGCCAGTGCCGGAAAGTCCGATGAAGTGCTCGGTGGAGATATTCGAAACAAAGAGCGACGCTCCGATAAAAAACCATCCGACATCTCGCCCCGCCAGGAAGTATTGCTCGGACGTGCGCTCCTTGCGGGAAAAATAGAATCCGATTCCGAACACCACCAGGAAATAGACTCCGATGATCATGAGATCGACCGGGGCTAGAGCACGATGTGCCGCGGCTCCCGCTTGAAACACGACAGCCAAACTGCCTACTCCGGCGAAGACCATTCAGGCCTCCTTCGAATGTGAAACTGCGAAGCGAGCCAGGTGCAGCCACACTGGTCCCCGCAATTACGGTAACGCTACAGTGAAGATGACCTGCGGAGTGTATACCAGCCTCTTTATGCGCTCAATCCCGGATTCACGATTTCCGTTCTTGGTGATGCGGTTGAACACGCGCCGGCCTTTCGAAGCGGAACCGCATCAATTGAAGTCATTTGCTGAGGAAACCAAATCAGCGTAAAACTAGTGGGTGCTCTTGCGAGGTCACAACATGCGGAGACTCCTGCTTACACTCCTTTTGTGCGGAACGGTGGCCATGGCCGGCGAAAAATCGATCTTCGACTTTACGATGAATTCCATCGACGGCGAGGCGACCTCTCTCTCCAAATTCCAGGGCAAGGTCGTGCTGCTGGTCAACGTAGCGAGCCGCTGCGGGTTTACGCCGCAGTACGCAGCGCTCGAAAAAGTTTACGAAAAATACAAAGATCGTGGCTTCGTGATCGTCGGAATCCCGGCGAACAATTTCGGCGGCCAGGAACCGGGCTCGAACCAGGAAATCAAAACGTTTTGTTCCGCGAAATACAACGTCACCTTCCCGATGATGGCAAAAGTTTCTGTAAAAGGTGGTGACAAAGCACCGCTCTACCAATACCTCACTGACAAGTCCGCGAACCCACAAGTTGGCGGCGAAATTCAGTGGAACTTCACCAAATTCGTCATCGGTCCTGACGGGCATCCCGTGGCAAGATTCGAGCCAGATGTCACGCCGGATTCACCGCAAGTCGTCGCCAGCATTGAAAAAGAACTTATGGCGCTAAAAAAGTAGCCCTCCGGCTAATGCCGCGCAGCTTGCGCTCCAAGTTCACAGACGGGAAATCCGCTCGATGGCGCTGGTCGAACTTCGAAATGTCATTAAAGACTACATAAGTGACGATCAGAAGGTCCGCGCACTCGACGGGGTCTCACTTTGTGTTGCGCCAGGAGAAGTTGCTGCGCTGGTTGGCCGAAGTGGCTGCGGCAAGTCCACTCTGCTCAACTTGGCGGGCGCGATGGATTTCCCCACCGCTGGTGAGGTCTTGATCGATGGCCATTCCACTTCCGGCGCTTCCGACGAACAGTTAACGCGATTGCGCCGCGACAAAATCGGTTTCGTTTTCCAATCTTTCCAGCTGCTTCATACGCTCTCCGCCGCGGAAAATGTCGAACTTCCGCTTCTGCTCGCGGCCCGCAGTGGTGCGCGAGAATCCGCGCTCGATCGCTTGCGCGCGGTAGGACTCGATGGACTCGAAAATCGCTTCCCGCATCAACTGTCTGGCGGACAGATGCAGCGCGTCGCCATTGCGCGCGCACTCGTTAACTCGCCAAAAGTTTTGCTTGCGGATGAACCTACGGGAAATCTCGACACTGTAACCAGCAATGCGATTCTTGAGCTTCTTCTCCGCCTGACGCGAGAGCAAAACACGGCGACCCTCGTCGCAACTCACAGCGCGGAAGCCGCTGGGATCGCGGATGTCGTCATTACTCTTCGCGACGGCAAAATCGCCGACGTAAAACGCAAATGATCCTCCTCGTGTACAATCCGACCGCCAAGGCTCTTCTGCTTGTCAGGAGCATACACACGTGCGAGCCCGCCTGACACTTTTCTGGCGGCTGATGATTAAACCACTGGTGCGTGAGCCTGTTCGCACCGCGCTAACCATTCTCGCCGTCGCTCTGGGTGTCGCTGTCGTTCTCGCTATCGACCTCGCCGGTGACGCGGCGACCGGCTCCTTCCACTCCTCGCTTGAGACGCTTTCTGGCGAACAGAATTTCGAAGTGACCGCAACCGGCGGCATACCCGAAAATCTCGTTGGCAAGCTCGTTTCTCTCCCGTACGACTGGCGAATCACTCCACGCATGGAAGACTTCGCGATTCTGGCGGAATCAAAAAAGACCGTTCCGCTCATCGGCTTCGATCTGATCGCCGAATCGAACCCGGCGCTCAACAAATCCGTTGCGGCTGCCGGCGAAAAGAAAATTGCCGCCGGCGCCGCGTCCTCCCTAGAACATCTCACGGAGCACGAGTCCATTTGGATCGGCAAATCGCTTGGCAAGCGTCCCGGTGACAAACTTCAACTCTTCATCAACGACCGCTCCGCCACCTACATCGTCCGGGGTGTGTATAGCGATGCGAACGGCGGTGAATCCGCTATCGTGATGGACATCGCCGCCGCGCAACTTGCACTCAGTCGCACTGGGCGCGTCGATCGTGTGTACATTCGAGTTCCGCAAACTTCCGGGGACACAAATGTCGCTCTCGATGAATGGCAACGCCGCGCGCAGCGAATTCTGCCGGAAGGGATTCAGGTCCGCCCCGCCGGCGCTTCCACAAACGAAAACCGCAAAATGCTTGAGGCGTTCCGCTGGAATTTACAGCTGCTCAGTTACATTGCGCTCATTGTCGGCGCATTTCTCATCTACAACACGATTTCTGTTTCCGTCGTTCGACGCCGTGCCGAAATCGGCATCGCACGAGCTCTAGGCGCCAGTCGCCGTCAAATTCTCACAGCATTTCTGGGTGAAGCCGTTTTCATCGGCATCACCGGGGCCCTGCTCGGGATTCCTCTGGGCCGCCTCATGGCCAGCGGCGCCGTCAAACTCATGGGTGCCACCGTCTCCGCGCTTTACGTCACCAGCCGTCCGGGCGAAATCGCGTTCACCTTCTGGTCTGCAGCGCTCGCACTCATTGTCGGCACAATCGTCACCTTGATGTCAGCGTGGTCGCCAGCGCACGAAGCAGCGCTCGTTCCTCCCATAGAAGCCATGGCGCGCGGACGCCGAGAATTCGAAATTCGCGTGACGAAGACTTCCAGACTCTGGATTGCACTAGCACTCGCTCTTGTCGCTGCAGTCGCTGCGCGCGTTCCTCCCACGGGTGGCAAACCCATCTTCGGTTACATCGCGGCTTTGCTGGCCGTGGCCGCGGGCGTTTTTGCGATCCCAGCTTTCGTTGACTTCGCGATGAGCGCGGCCTCTCATCCATTGCAGAAATTCGTCGGTGTCGAAGCCCTCCTCGCTTCGCACAGCCTTTCCGGTTCACTTCGCCGCACTTCCGTTCTCGTTGCCGCACTCTGCACGGCTGTGGCGATGATGACCGCCGTCGGCATTATGGTGGGCAGCTTCCGCCAAACCGTCGTTACCTGGATGGACTCCGAACTTCCCGCGGATCTTTATCTCCGTCCCGCTGGGAATCCTTCCGCGGATCAACATCCCACCATCTCTCCTGAACTTTCAGACGCCATCACCCGACTGCCCGGCGTTCGTACTGTGCAACGTCTTCGCGCATACGAAATCAGCTACCAAGGTCTGCCGGCCACATTGGGTTCCATGGACCTCGACAACAGACCAATCGATCGCACAACGGATTTTCTTTCCGGGCGCTCTACAGAATCCGTTCTGAGGGAACTTCGCGGCGAGCACAACGTCATTGTCAGTGAGCCCTTCACTTACAAACACCACGTCAAGGCCGGCGATTCGCTGCAACTCGCGCTCGGTGAATCTAGCGCCACTTTCCGTATCGCCGATGTGTATTACGATTACTCGAGCGAACGCGGCGTGATTCTGATGGACCGCAAGGTTCTGCTGAACTATTTGCCCGACTCAGCACCCACGAATCTGGCAGTTTTCATCTCGCCAGGCGTCTCTGTAGCCGATGTCCGCAGAGAAATCGAGGGGGCCGCCAGTAACTACCGTGTATTGATTTTTGCGAATGGTGATCTCCGGGCGCAGGCCGTGCAAATCTTTGACCGCACCTTCGCCATCACTTACGCGCTCGAAGCCGTCGCCGTTGTTGTAGCCGTTATGGGCGTCGCTGGAGCGCTTCTTGCGCTCGTCATTGACCGTCGCCGCGAGCTCGGCCTCCTGCGTTACCTCGGTGCGTCCAGCACGCAGTTGCGCAAACTTATCCTCGTGGAAGCGGGCCTGCTCGGCTTTCTCGCGAATCTTTCGGGTATTGTCCTCGGATTTTTTCTTTCGCTGATCCTTATCTTCGTCATCAATAAGCAATCGTTTGGCTGGACGATTCGGCTTCATTGGCCCGTCGCCATCCTTCTGGGAGCAACCTCAGTTGTTTTCTTGGCGACGCTTCTCGCTGGTTACTATCCCGCGCGCATCGCCGTTCGCCTGAGTCCTCTCGAGGTTGTCCATGAGGAGTAGCTGGAAATCTTTCATGGCCGTTGTCATCGTAGCCCAGTTCGCATTACCGCCGGGATTTGCTCAGTTCAAGACGGCACTGCCAGGCTACCACTACGAATTTCCGCGAGACTTCTTCAACCATGCCGATTTTCAAACCGAATGGTGGTATTACACAGGCAATCTAGAGGCGTCGGATGGCCGTAAGTTCGGCTTCGAGCTGACCTTTTTTCGCTCCGGTGTAACTCGTGATCCATCGAAAACTTCCACCTGGGAGGTTCGCGATCTCTACTTCGCGCACTTCGCTGTGAGCGATCTCGGCGGCAAAACCTTTTTTTACACCGACCGCAGCAATCGCGCCGGTCCGGGAGTCGCGGGAGCGGACGAATCGCAGCAAAAAGTGTGGAACGGCAATTGGAGTGTAGTGTGGACGAGCGGCGAGGAACGGCTTGCTGCGCTTGCCGGCGGATTTTCCGTGGATTTGTCACTTCGATCGCAAAAGCCGCCGATAATTCACGGTGAAAACGGAGTTAGTCAGAAGTCTTCAGGAACGGGACGTGCGTCTCACTATTTTTCGCAAACCCGCCTGCGCGCTTCAGGCTCGCTTGAGGTCGCTTCCAAAAAATATGAAGTCACCGGATTGGCCTGGATGGACCATGAGTTCTTCACGCACCAGCTCGAATCCAATCAAGCCGGGTGGGACTGGCTGAGCCTGCAGCTCGGCGATAATACGGAATTGATGCTGTTTCACATCCGAAGAAAGGACGGCACGATCGACCCGTTTTCAGCAGGCACTTTCGTGGACACGCAAGGCCGCTCACATCACTTGCGCGCCGGAGATTTTCAACTGACACCCGCGGGAGAAACCTGGAGCAGTCCGGCAACACACGCGACCTACCCGATTGCGTGGGATATTCGCGTGCCGTCTCTTGGCATCGCGCTTAAAGCGTCGACGGAGCTTCCATCACAGGAACTCGCGAATGATTCGAAACTTGTTCCAAGTTATTGGGAAGGTGCTATTGAGTTGAACGGAAAGAGAAATTCCACTTCGATTCGCGGACGCGGTTATCTTGAAATGACGGGTTACGATAGTCCTGTGCAGATGCCCTAGCCACGAGGGACACCATGCCGGCGTCTTCACGTGCCACCGTGAGGCTTTGCACCTATCGAAATGAAACAAGGGCAGCCTACTGGCTCCTTCGGCCGCCCCTTCCGGCAAATTTATCTCCCCTGTACTGGCTCAAGCGATTGGTCGCCGCCCTTGGATCACGCGGATCAGAACCACGGCAATCGCTAATATGAGAAGTAGATGAATGTAGCCACCCAGCGTATATGACGAAACCATTCCGAGCAGCCATAACACGAGAAGTATCACAAATATCGTCCACAGCAAGGTTTTGCCCTCCTCATTCTCATTTTCTATGCGGATCTTCACAGGGAGTCCACAGAATCTCCCGCAGCCTACCAACCGCAATAAGATCAACGGGGTCGGCCGCTTCTCATTGGGTCAGAATTACGATTTTCCGGCGCCACGCGCCTGCCGGTCGCTGGTGTCTTCCGGCAGCGTTTTGAAGAACTCCTCCACTTGATGCTGGGCCTCTTCCTTTGCGATTCCGTAACGCTCCTGTATTTTCCCCACGAGCTGCTCACGCCTACCCTTGATGACCTGGAGATCGCTATCTGTCAGTTTTCCCCACTTTTCTTGCACTTTCCCGGAATACTGTTTCCATTTTCCTTCAATCTGTTCCCAGTTCATCTCAACCTCCGGCTTGTCGTTCGCGCGGCGCACGGCCAATCACGGTCATGCGCGGTCCGTTGACTACCTGAGCTGATCACGACGCGAAATCGCGAGGAATACGGCGAACTCCTGAAGAACATTTGAATCAAGTTGTACGATAAGGGCCACCAGGACGGAGCGCCGATCAGTGTATTTCGGGATATTCCAAATCATCGGGCGTAAAGAACGGCTTGCGTTGTGCGGCCACACGCACCGCAGGAATCAGGTGCCGCCCTGACTCCGTTTTGAAAAAGCATCCACAGGCTCCGACTCGCCGGGCTTCGTCAACAAACGACGGAATTTCGTGCAGGGTTGTCAGGATGACGCGGGCCTGCCGGTCAGACCGAAGCACTTCACGGGTAGCTTCCAACCCGTTGCTTTCCGGCATCACAAGGTCCATGACGATCACGTCAGGATGCAGTCGTCCTGCAAGTGCAACCGCCGACTTACCGTTTTCGGCCTCGCCGCACACTCTCCAGTCCGGAACGGATTCCAGGATATTTCGCAGCAGAATCCGCACAGCGGGATGGTCGTCCGCGATCAGAATTCTTAAGTTCCCCATCAGTCTACTCCAGAGTAAGCCTGTACACAGCAGCGACACTCTGGAGATGACTAGATGTTGGAGAGAATGGACAATCGGCAATTTGCTGTAGGTTCAGTTGATTGAAAGCCGTACTGTCCTCGTCGTAGGGACTAAGGTTTTTATATGTCAACAATCATGCTTCGATAATATTGTTACGGATCGCATAGCGCACCAGCTCGCTTACCGAATGGCAGTCCAGTCTTCTCATGATGTTCGCGCGATGCGTTTCCGCTGTTTTGACACTCAGACCCAGCGCAACCGCCACTTCCTTGCTGCTTTTGCCCTCGGCCAGAAGCTGCACGATTTCCCGCTGCCTGGGGGTCAGTCGCGTGGCAGGCAGATCCGTTTCCGCTGATGCTCGCGGCTTTTTGTCCAGATATCCGTCCAGCACCATCTGCGCTACGCGCGAAGTGAAATATGTTTTGTTCCGCCGAATGGCCTCCACAGCGTTCACCAGGTCGCGCGTTGCATCTGATTTCAGCAAGTACCCTCGCGCGCCCGCATCCAGCACTTCTCGAATCAGTGGATCGGACTCGTGCATCGTCAGGATCAGCACTTTCGTCTCGGCGTTTTGGCGCAGCATTTGCCGTGTCGCTTCTAGTCCGTTCAATCCGGGCATGCTGACGTCCACTACCGTTATGTCGGGCTTCAGGGTGCGCGCCTTGTCCACCGTTTCTCGGCCGTCGCACGCCTCACCTGCGACTTCCCACCCGGGCTGTTCTTCTAAAATTGTCCTCAATCCCTTTCTCACGATCTCATGATCATCCGCCACTAACACTCTAAGCGTTCCCATTGTCGTATTCCTCCATGATCGGAAATGATGCCCTGACCAAAGTTCCAGGATTTGCAGGTTCAATTTCAAGTGTCCCGCCCAATTGTCGCACTCGCTCCCGCATGCCTGTGATTCCAACTCCCAGGCCGCGAGCGCCATTCCTTCCGTTTCGCAATCGCACCGGATCGATTCCCTGACCGGAATCGCTGATTTCAAGCACGATTTTCCCCTCTGCCTTATTCAGCTCAATTTTCGCTTCCTTACTGTCTGAATGCTTATGGATATTTCCCAACGCCTCTTGAATGATTCGGAATAGTGCCGTGTTCAACTCCTTCGGCAGCGGCTTGCTCAGTTCGCAGATCTTTTTCGTTACCTTCACGCCGCTGCGTTCGCTGAAGCCCGAAACGTACCATGCCAGCGCTGGAAATAAGCCGACCTCGTCCAGCAGGGGCGGATGCAGCAAATAAGAGATGGTTCGAATATCCGTCGAACAGCTCCGGCAGATTTCGACCGCTTCGGCGGCCGCTTTCTGCGCTCGTGGCGGCAGCGAGTGTGACTCAGCCATGACTGCATCCAGATGCATGGCTAGCGCCGACAGGCTTTGACCAGTGCTGTCGTGCAACTCCCGTGCAATACGACGCCGCTCCTCGTCCTGCAACCGCATCAATCGTTGCGAAAGTAAGCGCAGCGAATCTTCGGCTTCGCGCTGTTCGGTCAGATCCCGTAGGGTTATCAGGTGTCGTCCCGGTTGAATGTTGGCGCGTGCCGAAAAGGAAACCACCCGGAAAGAACCGCAGGCGTGGCGCACCTCAATCTCTCCACGCTTCGCGCCCCCCTCGAAGACAGACTTCCAGTGCTCTTCAATTTCTGCCACTCGCCCGGTGGGCATTAACGCGTCCCAACGGAGTGCGAGCAATTCCTGGATGCCGTATCCAAATAGCTGCTGTGCAGATTCATTTGCGTCCAAAATCCTTCGGTCGTCGTCGAGCAAGATCATGGCGTCCAGAGCGTTCTCAAACATCGCTCGCAGCTGGCTTTCGCTGTCGCGCAACGCCACTTCCGCCTTCATTCGATCGGCAAGGTCCAACAGCAGGTCTTGATTCGCCTGACGTAACGCCTCCGTTTTCGTCTGGACCTGCTCCTCTAGCTCTTCTCTGAGGCGAATCAGTTCGTCTTTTGGACGTGACGCGTTTTTTCGCATTTGGCGTTTCGCCGAGATTTGGCCCGGATCCAGTGCGGCACGACCTTTGCGGGCACGAGATTGACCAAAGTACTAAGGTCGGGCAGAACGCTGTAGGAAAAGACTTTAGCCTTTAACTCGAGTTCCAGTACCAGATGCGCCATCCGGCTCGTTTCAGGAAGTTTTTACGCAGAAGGTGAAATTATTCATTGCAAGCGGTTCAGCTGGCGCGGGTCGTTTCGGTCCTGGCTTGCCGCTGTTTGTTATATCGTGACACGATATATCCTAACACCGTCGCCGACTGGTGTGCGTGTTGCCTTGCGCTGACGCGGCTTTCGGCGCCTATGAAGTATTCATTTCCTCTCCTCCAAAATACGAGGTCCGCTGTATGGCCAAGGAAATAGGCGTGCTCCACAATTCGCGCAGTCGAATTGTCACGCCGCTTGCGGGGAGTGACGGTGCTACTCACGTTCATTCCTGATGTCATCAAAACGGAGGGTTAAAGCATGTTGCGCTGGGCTTTGGGCTTTTTCGTCGTGGCGCTGGTTGCAGCGGTTCTCGGTTTCACGGGAATCGCCCTGGCGTCGGCCGAAATTGCAAAACTACTGTTTTATGTCTTCTTTATTTTATTCGTAGTTTCCTTATTGGGACACGTTGCGCGACGGCCCTGACCATCACACCCAGCGGATGGCTGCAACGCGAATCACATTGGAGGCGGGACGATGAGAAGTGGAACTTTGATTGGGCTGGCATTGATAGTTCTCGGAATCCTGGCATTGGTGTACCAGGGAATCGGCTACACCAAGCACAAGGATGTTGTGGACATCGGACCGATTCACGCAACAAAAGACGAGCATAAAACAATTCCACTGCCGCCGATTCTCGGTGCGATCGCACTTGTTGGAGGAATTGTCCTGATCGCTCGCGATCGCAAATAAGAATTGCGAATCAAATTTGCTTGACGGACCAAAAATAAAGTCAGAAAACAATCAGAAACCACATGGGAGGACTCTGAAATGAAACTTTCAAAATATCTGGCGGCCGCATTGCTCCTGATTGCGCCCGCGACTTTCGCGGCGCCCGCCAGCGACAAAGACGATAAGGACGAAGCCAAGCGTCTGGAAAACGCGGGCACGGTCATCGATGAAATTCTGAACGTGCCCGACAACATCCCGCAAGACCTGCTCGACAAAGCTCGCTGCGTTGTGGTTCTGCCCTCCGTGGTAAAGGCGGCTTTCATCGTGGGTGGCAGCTACGGCCGCGGCGTGATGGTGTGTCGGACCGGCGAACACTTCCGCGGGCCATGGGGAGCACCGGCAATGTACGCTTTGGAAGGCGGCAGCATCGGCTTTCAGATCGGCGGGCAGGCCACCGACTTCGTGATCCTCGTAATGAACGACCGCGGCGCATCGAGTTTGCTGAAGAGCAAAGTGAAGCTCGGTGCGGACGCAGCGGTTGCTGCAGGACCGAAAGGACGTGACGCTCAAGCGAACACCGACGCGTACTTACGCGCCGAAATGTTGAGCTACTCACGTTCACGCGGCGTGTTTGCGGGCATATCGCTCGAGGGTTCGACGCTGCGTCCGGACAACGACGCAAACCGCAAGTTATATGGCAAGGATGCGTCTGCCGCCGAGATCATCACCGAGTCGAAGGTCGAAGCGCCCGAAGCTGGGCGTAAGCTGATTTCGCGCTTGCAGAAGGCTTCGCCAACGCTCAAGCCTTGAGCACTCGGGCCGAATAAACGGAAGCAAGGGAGCAGGTCATGTGATCTGCTCCCTTTTTGTTACTCGCCGGGGGCGTACAAGGAGAAATCGATGAAAAGAATCAGAGCAATTCTGCTGGTAGCGGTGATCGCGCTCGGCTTTGCAGGAGCGGTGAAGGCGGCGAACGCAACATGTTGCGATTCGGCCTGTTGCGCTTCCTGTTCCGGGTGCTAGAAGTAGCTTGCGCAGTTGACGGTTGAGGCGCGGGCCAGTTAGGCCCAGTACTCGAGTTCACGAGGATCGCGGTTTTACGTTCAAAACGGAGGAAGTAAAAATGAAAATCACGGTAATCGGAGCCAAAATGATGTTTGGTGTGCTTCTAACAGCAGCAGTTTGCGTGAGCGCGGCGGATTCGTCGTCGGTGACGGTTAAGGGTTATGTTCTGGATTCCGCGTGCGCATTCACGAAGGGATTGAGCAAACCGATCAGCAAGCAGTGCGCGACGTCCTGCGCAAATGCCGGGTCACCGCTGGTGATTCTGTCCGACGATGGAACTATTTATTGGCCAATCGCGGACACGACGCCATCGAGTGGACAGAACGCGAAGCTGTTACCGTTTGCGGGAGAGAAAGTGACTGCGAGCGGAAAGGCTTATCAGCGCGGCGGATCGAAGGCTATTGTGATCGAGAAGATTGAAGCGCAGGCGGCGCAGAAGTAACGAGGCTCAAGTTAAACGAATGAAGAGGAAAATTCCGAAGTTCCGCCTTACGAACCGAGGGCGGGCACTCGCGACAAGAGATCTAAAAAAGAACCGGTCTGAGGACCGGGCCACGACAAGAGTGAAGAGGATTCCTCGATGAGCCAAGCTCAGGATGACGACACCCAAAAATAGCGCCACGTTTTGGTGATTATTAAGTGGAGCCGCGGAGGAGGCGGATGGGGTCGGCGGCGTCGCCAGCGACAGCGGAGGAGCGGCCGTTGGCTTCGGAGGAGGAGTCTTCGACGCGGGAGGCGTCGCCTTCGCCTGGGGCGAGGAAGAGATTGGTCTCGAGACCGTGCTGGCGGGTATAAAGATCGTAGTAGCGGCCGCCGAGAGCGTAGAGCGACTGGTGAGTGCCGCGTTCGATGATGCGTCCGGCTTCGACGACAAGAATCTGTTCGGCGCGGCGAATGGTGGAAAGACGGTGCGCGATGACGAAGGTGGTGCGTCCGCGCATGAGGTAACGCAAGCCTTCCTGGATGAGCGCTTCGGATTCTGAGTCAAGGCTTGAGGTGGCTTCATCGAGGATGAGGATGCGAGGATCGGCGAGGATGGCGCGGGCGATCGAGACGCGCTGTTTCTGTCCGCCGGACAGTTTCACGCCGCGCTCGCCGACGACCGTATCGTATTTCTTTTCGAAAGTTTCGGCGAATTCCTCCACGCGCGCGATGCGGCAGGCGGCCATGATCTCGTCTTCGGAGGCGTCGGGGCGTGCAAAGGCAACATTTTCGCGGATGGTTCCGTCGAAAAGAAAAGTGTCCTGCAGGACGACGCCGAGCTGCGTGCGGTAGCTGCTGAGCTTGATGGTGGCGAGATCGATGCCGTCGACAAGGATACGGCCGCGTTCGGGTTTGTAGAAGGCGGCGATGAGTCCGATGATTGTGGACTTGCCGGCACCGGACGGGCCAACCAGAGCGGTGACCGTGCCGGGCAAAGCGACGAAATTGATGTCGAAGAGAATCTGCTTCCCGGGTTCGTAGGAAAAATCCACATTTTCGAAAACGACTTCACCAACGAGGCGACCGATGGTGTTGTTACGGCCTTCGTCTTCATCTTCCGGCCTCAAATTCAGGATCTCGCGGGTTCGTTCGAGGCCTGTAATCGCTTCTGTGAGCTGAGTGCCGATGGCGACGATCTGGAAGACGGGAGCAACGAGCATCGCGAGAAATGCTGAATACATGAAGAACATGCCGGCGGTCATCGTGCCCGCGAGAATGCGATGCGCGCTGATATACATGACGATGGCGCTCACAATACCGATGAGCGAAGTTCCGGAGAGGCTCATGAGGGAAGTCGCGGTCAGAGTTTTCAGGACATTTTCAAGCAGGCGTTGAACGCCTGCTCCGAACACTTTTTCTTCCCGCTCCTCGGCGTGGTAGCCCTTGACAACGCGGACCCCACCGAGCGATTCGGTGAGGCGCCCCGTGACTTCGGCGTTGATTTTGGGACGCGCGCGGAAGATCGGTCGGATCGTGGCAAAGGCCTTGCTGATTCCGAAGCCAAAAAAGAAAAGTATGCCGAACGCCACCAAGGTCATTAACGTGCTGATCTTCAAAAGAATCACGAGGGCGAAAACAGCGGTCATCAGTCCGCCCAGGAATTCCACGAGGCCAGTACCGATGAGATTGCGAATGCCTTCGACGTCGCTCATGATTCGGGAAACCAGTTCACCGGTCTTATGCGAATCATAGTAGGAGACGGACAACCTACCGATGTGCGCCTGGACGCGTTTGCGCATATCGGAAATCATTCGTTGTGCGGACTTGGAAAGCAGTTGTGTAAGTGTAAAGGAGGAAAGTCCCTGAATTAAAGTAGCGGCGATCACCGAAAGCACAATTGGCATCAGAAGACGCATCTGGTGCGCGGCAAAGACATTGTCCACGAGAAATTTTGTGGAAGCGGGCAGGACCAAGCCGCACAAGCGGTTGATGGTCATAAGAAGGAAACCGAGGAAGAGAATGCCTTTCCTCGGTCGCAACAAGGCCCAGATTTCGGGAAGCGCCTTCCAGACTTCGGTGGGGCTCTTCTTAGGTTTAGCGACTTTCTTCGTGTCTGGTTCGATGTTCGCGTGAACGGCGGTGGCAGTTGTGGGTTGAGATGACATTCGGTCTTGGCTTCCTGGATGAATACCGGTTTTTATTGGATGCGGAGCATGGAACTTTGACTATACGCCAGAAGGCGAGTTTGCGTGGGAATCAGAGCGGCGCGAGTGGCAAATTGATTAGCGGAACGAACCTATTTGACAGGCGAGGAAAGATTCGCAAAGCGCTTGCGGACTTGGGCAAGAAAACCGTCTTTATCTTTGCGGATGAGGCGGATGAGGGCTTGATTGCCGGTCTCTTCGAAGGCGGCGGCCCACAAAACCATTTCGGTGAGGACGGGCGCCAGGCCGAGGCCTTTCGGCGTGAGGGAATAAATCTGTTTACGACCATCGGAGGGATCGGGCGCGGATGCGATGATGCCGTAATTTTCGAGGCGTCGGAGGCGGTCAGCGAGAATGTTGGTCGCGATGCGCTCGTGGGAATTCAAAAATTCCTTGAAAGTGCGGTAGCCGAGCAACATCATGTCGCGAATGATGAGCAACGACCAGCGATCGCCGAGCATTTCGACGGAGGCGTTTAAGGGACACCCCGAGCGACGGTTATTGGCGGGCTTCTTCGCTGGCATAATTTATGATAACATTTTAACTTGCATTTCACAAGTGACATTGGCAGACTGGCTTTCGCTCCGGCGATGTAGTTCGGCTGGCTTTAGATTGCAAAGAAAAGCCACTGCGCAATTTGCTACGTCTAAATAACACATTGGATTTCCGGCTCGACTAGGAAATAATTCCGCGGGAACGGGCGGCAGCCCGGAAGGGACAAGAGATGAGCACAGTTCGGCTGTTAGTGGGAACACGCAAAGGTGCATTTGTGTTGACGTCCGACGGAAAGCGCGAGCGGTGGGATGTCAGCGGACCGCATTTTGCAGGCTGGGAGATTTATCACGTGAAGGGATCGCCGGCTGATGCGAACCGGCTTTACGCATCGCAAACAAGCGGGTGGTTTGGGCAGATCATCCAGCGCTCAGACGACGGCGGCAAAACCTGGTTCCAGCCGGGTACACCACCGGGCGAGACGACCACGCCGGAGGGAATGCCGAAAGGCGACAGCAACAAATTCACGTACGACACTTCCGCTGAAACCGGCAAACCGCTGACGACGCATCAATGGTATGACGGTACGCAGCATCCGTGGGAGTTCAAGCGCGTGTGGCATTTGGAGCCATCGCTGAGCGATCCGGATACGGTGTACGCGGGAGTAGAGGATGCGGCGTTGTTCCGCACAACAAACGGGGGGCGGACGTGGGAGGAGCTTTCGGGCTTGCGCGGGCACGGGACCGGACCGAAGTGGCAACCGGGCGCGGGAGGGATGTGTCTGCACACGATCCTGCTGGATCCGAAAGTTAAGGGGAGAATGTTCATTGCGATTTCAGCGGCGGGAGCATTCCGGAGCGATGATGCGGGCAAAACATGGAAGCCGATCAACCGAGGCCTTAAATCGCAATATATTCCTGGCCCCGAGGCGGAAGTGGGACATTGTGTGCATCGGATTGCGCAGCACAAGTCGCGGCCGGATACATTGTTCATGCAGAAGCATTGGGATGTGATGCGCACGGACAATGCCGGGGAGTCATGGCAGGAAGTGAGCGGAAACCTGCCGACAGATTTTGGATTCGTGATTGACGTGCATGCACATGAACCGGAAACGATTTATGTGGTACCGATCAAGAGCGACTCAGAACACTATCCGCTCGAGGGGAAGTTGCGCGTGTATCGCAGCAAGACTGGTGGCAACGAATGGGAAGAGCTGACGCGTGGCTTGCCACAGAGCAATTGTTTCGTGAACGTGCTGCGCGACGCGATGGCAGTGGATTCGCTGGATAAATGCGGAATCTATTTCGGGACGACGGGCGGTCAGGTATATGCGTCGGCGGACGCAGGAGATAGTTGGGCGCCGATCGTGCGCGATCTGCCAGCCGTACTCTCGGTCGAGGTGCAGACATTGCCATGATTCGTGTCGTGCTTCCGGCGCATTTGCGTGCGCTTGCGCGAGTAAAGGGCGAAGTGACGGTAGAAGTGGAAGGCACGGCGTCAGTGCTCTCCGTGCTCGATGCGCTGGAAGCGAAGTACCCCATGCTCGAAGGTACAATTCGCGACCACGCAACGCGTGTGCGCAGACCGTTCCTGAGATTTTTTGCATGTGAGGAAGATCTTTCGCACGAACCGGTCGATGCGCCGTTGCCAGAGGCGGTTGTGAATGGCAAAGAGCCGTTGCTGGTGATCGGCGCTATCGCGGGCGGCTGACCAAAAAATCAGAATCGGGGGGAAACAGTGCCGTCAGAACCGCAGGTATCCGCTACGAAACGACAGCTTTGGGCGGGACGAATCATGAGCGGCTTGGGTGTCGCATTTTTACTGATGGACGGTGTGATGAAACTGTTCAAGCCTGCTGTGGTGAGAGAAGCATTCTCTAGGCTGGGATATCCCGAGAGTGAAATCATCGGCGTCGGAGTGTTGCTGCTCATGTGCACGGCACTATATTTAATTCCGCGCAGTTCGATTTTTGGCGCGATCTTGTTAACGGGCTTTCTGGGTGGGGCGGTCGCGACTCATGTGCGGGTCGGCGATCCGCTGCTTTCTCACGTGCTCTTTCCGACTTATATCGCGGCGTTGCTGTGGGTGGGGCTTTACCTACGTGAACCGCGGCTGCGAGCGCTCGTTCCGCTAACAAGTTAGCTTAGCAGCTAGGCGATGCCGCCGAAGCAGAGATACTTGATTTCGAGATATTCGTCCATGCCGTACTTTGAGCCTTCGCGACCGAGACCGGACTCTTTCACGCCGCCAAAAGGTGCAACTTCGGTAGAGATGAGACCAGTGTTGATTCCGACGATGCCGTATTCGAGAGCTTCCGCTACGCGCCAGACGCGCGCGATGTCTTTGCCATAAAAATAAGAAGCGAGGCCGAATTCCGTGTTGTTTGCGAGCGCGACGGCTTCGGCTTCCGTTTTGAAGCGGAAAAGCGGCGCGACCGGGCCAAAGGTTTCTTCGCGAGCGACCGCCATTGCGGGCGTGACGTCGGTCAAAATTGTGGGCTCAAAAAATCTCCCGCCGAGAGCGTGTCTCCTTCCGCCGACAAGAACTTTCGCGCCTTTCTGCTTCGCGTCTTGAATGTGGCTTTCGACTTTGGTTACTGCTGCGTCATCGATCAGCGGTCCTTGCGTTGCGCCTGCTTCGAGGCCAGGCGCGGGTTTGAGGGCCGTTACAGCTTTCGCTAATTTTTCCGCGAAGGCATTGTAAACTTTGTCCTGAACCAGGACACGGTTGGTGCAGACGCAAGTTTGGCCGGTGTTGCGATACTTTGAGGCGACAGCGCCCTCGACGGCGGCGTCGAGATCGGCATCGTCAAAAACAATGAACGGTGCATTGCCACCAAGTTCGAGCGAAAGTTTCTTGATGGTGCCGGCACATTGTGCCATCAGGACTTTTCCGACTTCTGTGGAACCGGTGAAGGAAAGTTTTTTGACAATGGGATTCGATGTGAGTTCGGCGCCAATTTCCTTCGCAGAACCGGTAATTACGCTGAAGACGCCTTTCGGCACGCCAGCGCGTTCGGCAAGTTCAGCGAGGGCCAAAGCCGAATACGGAGTTTGTCCCGCGGGCTTCAAGACAACGGTGCAGCCCGCGCCTATTGCCGGTCCGGCTTTGCGGGTGACCATGGCCAGGGGAAAATTCCACGGCGTGATGCACGCCACGACGCCAATAGGCTGCTTGATGACGACGATACGCTTGTCGGCTTGATGTCCGGGAATCGTGTCGCCATAGACGCGCTTGGCTTCTTCGCCAAACCATTCAAAGAACGACGCGGCGTAAGCTACTTCTCCACGTGATTCGGCAAGCGGTTTGCCTTGCTCCAAGGTCATCAGGCGCGCGAGGTCGTCCTGATTTTCCATCATCAGATCAAACCAGCGTCGAAGAATGGCGGCGCGTTCTTTTCCGGTCTTTTTGCTCCACGCTGGAAATGCTTTGTTGGCGGCATCGATGGCGGCACGAGTTTCCGCTGCGCCGAGCTTTGGAACAGTGCCCAGAATTTCGCCAGTGGCGGGATTATCTACGTTAGTGGTTGCCCCACTGGGGGAAGTCATCCACACGCCGTCGATGTAGCAAGCTTCGCGGAATAAACGCGGGTCTTTCAGCGCAACGCCCGTCGCAGCCGGATGAGTGACGGTATTCGACATGATCGTGCTCCTACAAATTCGATGTTACGAGTTGTTTCTGCGGTGCAACAGTCGAAACGTGCGCCAGTCCTGATTCCAGTACATCAAGGCCTTCGTCAAATTGGGAATCAGTGACCACGAGAGGGACGAGAATCCGCATGACATTGCCGTAGGTTCCGGCAGTGATGGTGATCAGTCCGTGCTCGTAGCAGTATTGCGCAAGCTTTTTGGTTTCCTCGCCGGCCGGCTCGCGCGTCGCCGGATTTTTGACGAGTTCAATGGCACACATGCCGCCAAGGCCGCGAACTTCGCCGACGACCTGGAATTGCTTCATCCAATTTTTGCCGCGTTCTTCGAACTTCCGTCCAAGATGCGTGGACCGAGCAAGTAAGTGGTCTTTTTCGATGATTTCGATTGCGGCGAGCGCAGCGGCGCACGCAGCCGGGTTTCCTCCGAACGTTCCCCCCAAACCGCCGACTCCGGCAGCGTCCATCACTTCCGCGCGCCCCGTGACCGCAGCGAGCGGCAATCCACCGCCCAGAGATTTTGCGGAGGTGATGATGTCCGGCTCGACGCCGTAATGCTCGATCGCAAAAAACTTCCCGGTGCGGCCGATGCCGGACTGCACTTCGTCAGCGATGAAAAGGATCCCGTATTTGCGGCAAATTTTCTGGAGGACGGAGTAATACTCCTTTGGCGGGACGATGAATCCGCCTTCGCCAAGAACTGGCTCCGCGATTACGGCGGCCACGGATTCCGCTGCAACAACACGTTTGAAAGCGTCTTCGAGCGCCGTAGCGCAGGCGATTTCGCAGCTAGGATAGGTGAGCCCGTAAGAACAACGATAGCAATAGGCATATGGCAAGCGATAGACATCACCGGGAAACGGTTCGAAACCAGCTTTGTAAGGATGTGTTTTGCTGGTCAGAGAGAGTGCCATCAGGGTGCGTCCATGAAACGCGTCATGGAACGCAACAATCGCCGGCCGCTTGGTATATGCGCGAGCAATTTTGACAGCGTTCTCGACGGCTTCCGCTCCGCTGTTGACCAGCAGCGTTTTCTTGGCGAATTTGCCGGGCGCCAACGCGTTCATTCTTTCGGCGACGGCGACATAGCCTTCGTAGGGAGTCACACTGAAGCACAGATGTAAATATTTTTCGAGCTGCCGCCGAATGGCGTCTTCGATTTGTGCGGGACGGTGGCCGGTGTTCAGGCACCCGATGCCGCCTGCAAAATCGAGGAACTTGTTTCCGTCAACGTCCTCGATCATTGCACCTTCTGAACGCGCGGCAAAAACCGGGGTGGCATGGTACGGCCCACGCGGCACGGCGGCTTCACGCCGCTTCATCAGCGCTATGGAATTCGGTCCCGGAATTTCGGTTCGAAGTTGAATGCTTTTCATGGCGTTCTCTTTCCATCCAAGTTTGTCGAAGAAGTGTCCCGAAAAAAACAAACTGCATACGGCCACTGTTGGCTCCAGCTACTGGCCGCTAATACCAGCCGATCGGTGTCTCATCCAAATTGACGAATACTTGTTTGGTTTCGAGGTACTCTTCGAGCCCCCAAGGGCCAAGCTCGCGGCCAAAACCAGATTGTTTGTAACCGCCCCACGGCGCTTCGACGTAAGTGGGCTGCATGTGGTTGACCCAGATGATTCCAGCGCGTAGCGATTTCACCACGCGAAACGCCTTATAGATGTCGCGAGTCCAAACGGCGCCCGCGAGACCATACGGCGTATCGTTGGCGATTCGGATTGCATCGGGCTCGCCTTCAAATGGAATCACGGAAGCGACAGGACCAAAAATTTCTTCTCGCGAAATACGTGCGTTGTTGTCCACGTCGTAGAAAATGGTGGGTTCGAGATAGTAGCCTTTGCCGATTTGCTTTGGCCGTCCGCCGCCGATAGCGGTCTTGGCTTCCTTCTTGCCGATTTCGAGGTACGAACTGACGCGGTCGTACTGTTCCTTGCTGACGAGCGGCCCCATTTTTGTTTCGCGTTCGAGCGGCGGACCAAGCTTGATGCGTTTCGCTTTTTCGGTCATGGCTTCGACAAATTTTGAATAAATCTTCTTTTCAACGAGGATGCGGCTGCCGGCGGAACAGACTTCGCCCTGATTGATGAAAACGCCGAATAGCGCGCCATCCACCGCCGCTTCCCAATCGGCGTCGGCGAAAAAGACGTTGGGCGACTTGCCGCCGAGTTCGAGGGTCACGCGCTTGAGCGTGTCCGCGGCGCTCTTGACGATGATTTTCCCGACGGCGGCGCTTCCGGTAAAGGCGATTTTGTCCACACCTGGATGCGCTACGAGTGCTGAGCCCGCGCTTTCGCCGAAGCCATTGACGATATTGACGACTCCGGGTGGCAGGCCAGCTTCTTCAAAATAATTCGCAAACTCGAGCGCGGTGAGCGGCGTCTGCTCGGCAGGCTTCAGCAGGCAAGTACAACCCGCTGCAATTGCGGGTGCCAGCTTCCACGCGGCCATAAGTAACGGATAGTTCCAGGGGATAATCTGGCCAGCGACGCCGACCGGTTCGCGAAGTGTGAAGCTCAGCGCATTCGCCGGAACCGGATTCACGTGACCGGTAACTTTGTTTGCCAGGCCGCCGTAATATTCAAAGCAGGTCGCGACGTCCGCGATGTCGTATTCGGCTTCAACGATCGGCTTGCCCGTGTTACGGCATTCGAGTTCGGCAAGCGCGGCGCAATTCCGGCGGATTTTTTCGGCGAGCTTGAAAAGAATGCGTCCGCGATCCCGCGCGGTGGTCTGCGGCCACGGCCCTGAATCAAAAGCCGCCCGGGCGGCTTTCACAGCGCGATCGACGTCGACGGCGTCGGCGGCGGCAACCTGGGCGATTATCTCTTCCGTCGAAGGATCGTAAACAGGGAACGTCTTGCCGGATGTTGCGCCTTCCCATTTGCCATTCACAAAATTCTGGTAACTGCGTGCTCCCGCTGTTGCACTGCTCGACATTTCAACCTCCTGCCTGCAAAACTGCAAAGAAGCTTTAGGCCGCCGCCTTGAGGGCGGTTTTGCGGCGGCCGTAGACGAAAAAGAAAAAGGCCGCCATACCTATAAATAGCAACGTGCCACCCCACATCCAGACTTCATAGGAGAAGAGCGAGGTAATTTGTTGCGCCGGGAAAAATGCCAGGCCAATGCCCAGCGCGGTCGTTACGAGGCCGCTTGTTCCCGCAAGGATTAACTTTGTTTTGCTGTAACGCACGGTCTGAAAATCCGGCGCGAGCGCAAGTTTCAGCAATGCGCCGAACATGTAAAGAAACGGAATCAGCTGCAGCACGACCGCCAGCGAAAGCAACCGCTGAAAAGATTCTTGCACGCCAGAGCTCACGAAGTTCATGAGCACGAGCGCGAATGAGACACCCGCGTGCACCAGCAGCGCTGCGTACGGCGTGCGATATTTCGCGTGAATGCTGCCGAGCCAGCGCGGCATGTAGGAATCGAGGCCGGCTACGAACGGAATGCGCGCGGAACCGCCTAGCCATGCGGAACCGATTCCCGCGATAGATAGGCTCAACAGAAATGCAAACGGCGCGACGATCCAGGGAACGCCCACGCGCTCTGCCATGCGCGTAACTGCCTGAACGATTCCCTGCAACACGCTGATGTCCTGCTTGCTGACGGCCACAAGAAGAGTAAGCGTGGCACCGATATAAAGTGCGCCGGAAAGGACGCCGCCCCACGCCACCGCCCCCGGCAACGTCTTCTGCGGATTCTGGATTTCGTCGCCCATGATCGAAGCGAGTTCCAGGCCAACCAATCCGAAGCAGATCACGCCAAAGGAATTGAGCACGAACCGGGGGTTTTCTGGAATCTGAAAATCGGCCCAGGTGACGTTGGTTCCAAACCGAAGCCACACGATCAGGCCGAGCGCCATCAAGAGGCCTGCGGCGATAAATGTGCCGATGCCGCCGATGTTGTTGATCCACTTGCCTACGCCAAGGCCCACGATGTTGAGCACAACGAGCACGGTAAGCAGCACCACGCATGCAGTAAGCGCAAAAGCTTTGTTGTCCGCGAGTTGCTCATGGCCGGTACCAAGCGCGAAGACGGACACGCCGACGAAATACAAAAGGACTGTGGGAACGTACATCATGTTGTTCGTCCAATAGCACCAGCCGGAAAGAAATCCATGGAAGGGGCCGAAAACTTCCTTGGCCCAGAGATATACTCCGCCTTCACCAGGATAACGCTGGGCGAGTTCGATCACGGCAATTCCCTGCGGCCAGAAAAAAAGGACCAGCGAACTGATCCAAAGCCAAATGGTGACGCCACCATTTGCCGCAATCGATGGCAGCACGTTTAAATTGAAAACGGCAACGACAAACAGAAGCACCAGATCGCGCTGGCCTAAAACCCGTTTCAGATGAGGCTGGGTTTCCGGGGTGCTGGTTGATTGGGTCAACGTTCGTCTCCGAAAGTTTTTGCAGAATGCGGCGCCCGGGAAATATTGTCCAAGGCGCCGCGCGGTTTCGTCTTAGTGGCCGGCCGCGGCAGTCACCATGCCACGTTCGGCCTGGGCTTTCGCGAGCCCGGGCGCAATCTCTTCGAACACGGCGAGATGCTTGTCGATGTCGGCTTCCGTGTGCTGCACGGAAATGGTCCACTGCTCGTCCCACCAGTAGGGTTGCGCAAGCACGCCGCGATTTACCATCGCAAACCAATAGTGCCGCCACAGGTCCACATCAATTTTTGTCCAGTCGCGGTAATTCCTGATTTCCTGAGGATAAAGCATCAGCGCACCGTTCACTCCGGCGCTTGCGACGTAGGCTTTCAGTCCGACTTTGCTGACGATGGTGCGATAACCTTCCGTCAACTTCTTGCTGAGCTTGCCAACGTGCGCGTAATTTTCGCGCGTCAGCACTTCGCGGAAAGTCGCAAGTCCCGCTGCCATGGCCACGCGGTTGGTGTTGTACGTGCCGCCGTGGAAAACTTTGTGATCGGAGATCAAGCCCATCACTTTGCGGCTTGCGCCGAAAGCGCCGAGAGGCAATCCACCGCCAATCGACTTGGCAAGACAAATCATGTCCGGCTTCACGCCAAAATAGTCGCTGGCTCCGCCCCAGGCGAGTTTTGCGCCGGTTTTCACTTCGTCGAAAATCAGCAGAGCGCCGTTGGCATCGCAAAGTTTCCGCAAGCCTTCCAAAAAACCTGGCTGCGGAATGCAAAGCCCGACGTTCATCAAGATCGGTTCCAGGATGATCGCTGCGATCTCGCCGGGATACTGTTTGAAGCGGTTCTCAACGCTTTTCAAATTGTTGAAGCTTGCCACCACCACATTGTCCACAGCGGATTTCGGGACGCCGCCACCACCCGCCACAGAGTTCGGCGCGTTTTCATCACCGTATTCGGTTTCTTTGGGCTTGACGCTGACAAGCGCGGTGTCGTGCAGTCCGTGGTATGCCCCTTCGAACTTGATAATTTTGTCGCGGTTCTTTGCGGCGCGAGCGATGCGGCACGCGTGCATGGTAACTTCTGTTCCACTCGAACCGAAACGAACCATCTCCACTGGATAGCGCGAGCAAATTTCTTCCGCCAGTTCCCATTCCTGGACGTGTGGCATGCCAAAGGTTGTGCCTTCGTGGAGTTTGGTTTCGACGGCCTTCACTACTGCCGGATGGCAATGCCCAGCCATCAGCGCACCGAAACAAAGATTGTGGTCGATATATTCGTTGCCGTCGATATCGTGAATCTTGCTGCCTTTGCCGTCTTTCACAAAAATCGGATACGGCTCATAGTGGCGGTAATTGCTCGCTACCCCGAGCGGAATGCGTTCCTCCGCCCGCTTGTGTGCCGTCGCCGATCTCGGGGTGCGCTTTTCGTAGGCCGCAAGCTCGCGTGTAAGTGCGTCGTACATGATGAGTCTCCGAACCAGGCTCGCTCCGCCGCGGCGGAGCGGGGCCTTTGCAGGTCTCTTCCCTGCCGTCAGTGTGAGGCTAAAAACGTTTTTCCAGACGCGCGGAAGCGCGGCTCTCTTGAGAGCCGCGCTATCCCAAGTTTCATTTTCTGCGCACTCGCTCTAGAAGTAAAACTTCAGCGCGAACTGCACCAGGCGGGGATCGCGTGCCCGCTTTACGCGGCCGAAGTCGGAGCCATCCGTCACGTTCCCGTCCGGCTGGAAGAACTGTGCGTAATTGAACAGATTGTAGATTTCGCCGCGGAACTGTAACCGGTAGCGCTCCCCAATGTTCGTATTCTTGAAGACTCCGAGATCGGTCTGAAATTCGCCCGGCCCGCAGCAGATTGTCCGCGGCGCATTGCCAATGGTGCCGAGCACCACACCACCCGGTTCGTTCGAGCAAAGTGGGTTGTCGACGAGGTTAGTGGGGTCCGCCGGATCGATACACCCAGTGCCGAAGGAGCTCGGATCGAAACCTAGGTTCCCGGGGTTGCGTGGATTGAGCTTTTTGAACGGCGCAATGAGATTTGGCTGGCCTGAAGTTTCGAAGTCGAAACTGGAATAGAGCTCGTTGTCGTCTTGATCGGTGATGCGAATCGGGAAACCGGTTTGTGCAATCGTCGTACCGGACACGGACCAGCCGTTGAGAACCTTTCCGGCGAAGCCCTCGTACTTCCGGATTGGCAGGTCCCAGTAATAGCTGAATACAAACCGGTGACGGGCATCGAACAGCGAAGGCGAACGCCCAATTCGCGGATTGAACGGGTTTACCAGGCTTTCAAACGTGGAGGCATAGTCCAGCGATTTGCCGTAGGTGTAAGCCGCGGTGAACTGTAAGCCGTGCGAGAAGCGCTTTTCAAGGCTGGTCTGCAGAGCGTGGTATGAGGAACTTGAAATCGTCCCCTGCTGAAAAATGCTGGAAAAAACCGGAAGACTGTCGGCCGGGCAGCCCGCTCCCGTCGACGGCTCGCAGTTGGGAGAAGAAAACGGCCGAAGTCCAACCAGAGTCAGGCCGTTAGGCCCAATCGTCGTTCCGGCAGGTAGCACCTTGGTTGCGCCATATGGTAGATGCAGGTCCGCACTCAGAACCGTTCCAGGATCAATAAAGTAGGAACTGTCGGCACCAAACTGGGTGCACGTTCCGACGCCAAGATTCAAGTTGAGGTCCAGACAAGTTTGTGGATTTCCGGGATTCAGCTCCTGCGTCGCCAACAATCTATGTCCCTGCCGGCCCACGTACGCAATCTGGAAAACCAGATCTTTCGCGAATTCACGCTGGATCGACAAGTTATATTGCTCAGCGTACTGCGAGCGGATATTCGGGGCAGCCTGTCCATAGAGAAGGATCGGTCGAAACATCGCCCAGTCCACGGACTGATTCCTCGGCGGATTCAGGATGCCGTTAAACGGATTCGGGGCGGTCGTTCCGTCCTGATATTGGAACGGCAGATTGAACATCGTGTTGTAAATGCTGGAACTGCCGCCGAACGGCGGTTCTGCGCTGAACTGCTCCATCACAAGCTGTTCGATCGGATTATAGAAAATGCCAAATCCAGTCCGGATGCTTGTCTTTCCGGGCCCGCCGAACAGCTTTCCGAGGAATCCGTCCTTCGCGCCTGGACTCCACGCCAAACCGATGCGTGGCGCAAACGATTTATAGTACGTGGACGTCAGTCCAACTGGCACTCCCTTGTCGCCTGCTACCACCAGGCCTGTGGGGATCACTCCCGCTGCAGCGCAATCGGTACCGAAAGTCGCGAAGAGTGGGTCGTTTG
>WNGH01000558.1_pt1 | contig 35416 bp, 36 predicted proteins | sample 5400631 | NCBI WGS metagenome assembly WNGH01 (sample SAMN13153373, study PRJNA577476) | soil metagenome | isolation source: 115 cm soil or saprolite under Garry oak tree replicate 1 | place: USA:California | collected 2016-06-15
GCCACGGCCTCAGGGTCGCGGTCGTCGGAGGCGGCTGCTCCGGCATGTCGTACAAGCTGGCCTTCGAGAAGGAGCCCGTCGAGGGCGACAAGGTCTACGAGGAGAACGGCGTGCGCATCTTCGTCGACACCAAGAGCTATCTCGTCCTGAACGGGACGACGCTCGACTTCTCGGACGGCTTGAACGGCACCGGGTTCAGCTTCACCAACCCGAACGCCAAATCGACGTGTGGTTGCGGCACGTCGTTCTCCGCCTGAGATCGTTCCGGACCCCGCCCGCCTCCTTCCCGATCCGGCCGACCTGACGGCGCGCGCCGGCGCGCGCGCTCCGCGAGATGGAACGCGCGGGAAACGGGCCGCGATATTGCGCGGCGCGGATCGCGCGTGCTATCATCGGTTGCAGTTCCACGAAGTTCGCTCGCGATCACCGAACAGCAAGGGCGGAGATGGCTCACAAGAAAAATCTTCTTTCGGGCCAGAGGATTTATCCCGATCCCATCCGCGGCGGCATGACCGTCGATCGGCTGATCGACGATACCTTCCTCGCCTACAACGGCGGACGCCTGCAGAAGGCCTGCCGTCTGTTGACAGAGAAGATGCTCCAGGAGGACGTCACCGTCGGGTTGAGCCTCTCCGGCGCCCTGACGCCGGCCGGTGTCGGACGGTCGTGCATCATCCCGCTCATCCAGTCGGGATTCGTCGACTGGATCGCGTCGACGGGCGCGAACCTCTACCACGACACGCACTACGGGCTCGGCATGTCGCTGCACCGCGGCTCGCACGAGGTGGATGACACGCTCCTGCGACGCGAGGGCGTCATCCGCATCTACGACGTCCTGTTCGACTACAACGTCCTGCTCGACACCGACAACTACCTGCGCGCCGTCATGGCGGAGAAGGCCTTCGACAAGGAGATGGGGACCGCCGAGCTGCACCACCTGCTCGGAAAGTACCTGGCGGCCCGTGAGAAGGAGATGGGTGTCGTGGACACCTGCGTCCTCACGGTGGCGTACCGCGCCGGAGTCCCGTGCTACGTGTCGTCGCCCGGCGACTCCTCGATCGGCATGAACGTCGCCGAGCTGGCCATGCGGGGCGTCGGTCCGCGCATCGACGTGTCGCGGGACGTCAACGAGACCGCCGGCATCGTCTACGCGGCCAAGCAGCGGGAGGGCAAGAGCGGCGTGCTCATGCTGGGCGGCGGCTCCCCCAAGAACTTCGTCCTGCAGACCGAGCCGCAGATCCAGGAAATCCTCGGTCTCGCGGACCGCGGCCACGACTACTACATCCAGGTCACCGACGCCCGGCCGGACACCGGCGGCCTGTCGGGGGCGACCCCCGCGGAGGCGGTCTCCTGGGGGAAGGTCGACCCGGACAAGCTCACCGACTCGGTGGTGGTGTACGCCGACAGCACGATCGCCGTTCCGCTCATCGTCGCGTACGCCGTGTCGCGGGTCAAGCCGCGCCGGCTGAAGAGGCTCTACGATCGGCGCGACGACCTGGTCGAAAGGCTCAAGAAGGACTTCCTCGTCGAGCACGAGAGGCGCACCCGCGAGACGGTGAAGGCCCAGCAGGGCCGCTGACCGGCCCCGGCACCTCCGCGTCGACCGCCCCCCCGTTCCAGTTCTGAAACCGACCCGGATCGAAGGGAGACAGATCCATTCCGGGATCCTGATCCGCGAGCAGTCGCGCGACGAGACGCGCGGTGACCGGCGCGAGCAGGATTCCATTGCGCAGGTGTCCGCAGGCGTGCAGGAGACCCGGGGCGGCCCGGCCGATGGCGGGAAGGCCGTCGGGAAGAGCGGGCCTCAGACCGGCCCAGGCCGAGTGGAACGGCGCCGTCGCGAGCCCGGGGACGAGGGCCAGGGCGCCGGCGCTGAGGTCCCTGAGAGCCGCTCCCGTCACGGACTTGTCGAAGCCCGCCTCCTCCATCGTGCTGCCGGCCAGAACGCGCCCGTCGCGTCGCGGCACAAGATAGCAGTCGGGGCCGAAGATCGGGAAGACGGGAGCGGCGGCGGGCCCGAGACAGACGATCTGGCCACGGACCGGGCGCAACGGCAGCGGGGGATCGATCCCGGCGATCTCCGCCGACCATGCGCCGGCGGCGATCACGACGGCGCCGGCGCGCGCACGCCCGCCGCCGATGCCCACCCCGACCACGCGGCCGTCTTCCACCAGGAGCCTGTCGGCGCGCGCCTCCTCCTGCAGCCGGACCCCGAGACGCTTAGCCGAAAGCCTGAGACCCTCGACCAGGACGACGTTGTCCACCGACAGGTCGCGCGGCAGGTACAGCGCCTCGCACCAGTCGGGATGGAGCGCCGGCTCCATGCGGCGCAGCGCCTCGCCGCCGATCCGCTCCGCGGGCAGACCGAGCGCCCGCTGGAAGGCGAAGCGTCGGTCCAGCTCCTCCGTCTCCCGGCCGGAGCGCGCGGCGACGAGAGTGCCGCGGCGCCACAGAGCGGGGTCCAGACCGCTCTCCTCCTCAACACCGGCCGCGAACTCGGGGAAGAGATCGCGGCTCACGAGGCCGAGGGTGAAGAGGGGACCCGCGCGGTCCGCCTCGGCCTGCGGGCTGAGAAGCCCGGCCGCCGCGCCGCTGGCCTCCCCGCCGATCTTTCCCCGCTCCAGGAGGCGCACGCGCAGGCCCAGGAGCGCCGCCTCGCGCGCGATCGAGAGACCGATGATCCCGCCGCCCACGACGAGGACGTCGTCGATCCGTTCCTGATCCATGTGAGACGAAGTCTATCGCCCGCCCACGGGTGCGTCAACGCGACCACATGCCAGTGGGCGCTATCCCGAGTCGGCGCGGCGAGCCTGCCGCCGGGCCGCGCCTCATGTTCGCACGCGCGGGGTACCCAACCTTGCTCAGGCGCATGGCGCGGCTCAAAATCGGCGCGACCCGGCGGCAGGCCCGCCGCTCCCAAACCGGATCCCACTGCTTCGCCGTGCAGCACGTTGTTCGTGCACCCGCGCCCGTCCGAGTAGTCATTGACGAGCGGGCGAAGTCATCGTCTGCCCTGTGAGGCGGGCCGGAGCGCGCGGCAGGGGCGTGGCGATTTTGAGCCGCGCCATGCGCGCGACCGAGGCACCGCCTGCGCCGCGCGAGCGAACATGAGCCACGCCCCTGCCGCGCGCTCCGGCCCGCCTGCGTGGATGCGAAGATGCAGTCGTCCGGGAAGTGATTGACTTCGCGGGAAACGGTTCCTAGAATCGGGACCCCCTGCGTGGGAACCGGAGGAGTGGTGCTGGACAGGCGGGCGCTCGCGATCCTTTTCCTGACGCTCTTCCTGCTGATGCTGGGCGTGGGGATCATCATCCCCAACATCGTCTACCAGGCCGAGGCCAGCCACGCCACCGTGCCCCAGGCGACCTTCCTCTTCACCCTGTACTCCCTGATGCAGTTCCTGTTCGCGCCCGTGTGGGGACACCTCTCGGATCGCCTGGGGCGCAAGCCGATCCTGGTCGCCGGCCTGCTCGGGAACGCCGTCGGCCTGGCGCTGTTCGGGATCTCGTCCCGGCTGACGCTGCTGTACGTCGCGCGCGCTCTCTCGGGACTCATGTCGTCCGCGGCGCTGCCGACGGCCATGGCCTACGTCGCCGACGTCACGGACGAAAAGAGCCGCGGGCGCGGCATGGGTCTGATGGGAGCGGCCATGGGGCTGGGCTTCATTTTCGGTCCCGGAATCGGCGGGTCGCTGTCGCGCTTCGGACACGGGGTCCCGTTTCTGGCGGCGTCGGGACTGAACCTCGTGACCTGCGCCCTCGCGGCGCTGCTTCTGCGCGAGAGCCTGGGGACGAGGCCGCGTCCGGCCGAGGGAGAGGACGTGGCCGCGATTCACCCGACGGAGGCCCCGGTTTCGTCGGAGGTGCCGTCGCCCGAGCCGCCGGTCATCCCCCGACCGTGGAGGGCCGTGGCGAGCCCGCTCCTGACCTTCTACCTCGTGGCCTTCTTCGTCACCTTCTCCATGGCCTCCCTCGAATCGATCTTTCCCTGGTTCATCCAGGATCGCTTCGGCTTCGGCGCGAGCGACATGGGTTACATGTTCCTGTTCATGGGGATCGCCGTCTTCCTGGTGCAGGGGTTCCTCCTCGGACGCTGGATCGCCGCCTTCGGGGAGGAGAACGTCCTGGTGAGCGGGCTCCTGATCAACGCTCTCGGATTCCTCCTGGTGATCGCCGCGAACGGCCGCGTTGCGCTCACCGCGGCGCTGGTCGTCGGCGGCGTGGGGAACCAGATCATGCGGCCGACCAACGCCTCCCTGATCAGCAAGAGAACGAAACGCGGGCAAGGGGCCGCGATCGGGATCATGGATTCGTTCGACTCGGCCGGCAGGATCCTCGGACCGATGGCCGCCGGGGCGCTGTACGGTCCCGGCCGCACCTACCCGTACATCGCGTCCGCGGCGATCATGGCCACGGTCGGTGCGGCGCTCTGGGCGAGGAAGACGGTGCGGCAGCGCGCGGCGGGCGGGGAGACCGCCGGAGGGTTCACTTCTTCGGACGCCCCTTGACCACGTGCTGATCGAGCGGCTGCAGATCGTTCACGACGACGCGCCGCACCAGGTGGTCCTGCACCAGGAAGAAGGTCTGGATGCCTCCGTCCTCGTTCTTGTACTGGTACATCTTGGGCGCCGCAGAAGATTCGACCGGGGGACGCTTGCGCAGGGCGCCTCGCGCCTCCTGCCCGAGCACCTCGAACGGCTGTCCGTAGGCCTCCAGCAGATCGTTGACCGTGGATCCCTTGCCGATCCCCTTGCCGGTCCGGTAGGGCGTCTCGGCCATGCCATCGTACACTCCGTCCAGATTGAAGCCGATCGAGGCCAGCTTCAGCTCTCCGGGGTTCCCCACGGCGATGCACGAGATCCCCGCCTCGGCAATCCGCACGTTCGCCGCGTCGTCCTGGCCCGAGAAGGGGTGCACCTTGGCGCCGGGGAATTTCTTGATCAGCTCGTCGAGGGGCTGGCCGATGTAGACGAGGTCGCGGATGCCCACGTGCAGCTCGATTGGCGGCTTCGTGCCCGCGCCGGTGTCCTTCTTGCCGGGCGGGGGTGGCGCGCCGAAGACGGGGTGGAACAGCGCCAGAAGAAGGAGGAGCATGGCCGTCTGCCGGTCCTGGCGTCGTCGCACCGGGGGTCTCTCCGGAAAAGGGCCGCCCCGCCGCGATTCGCCGGAGGTGCGGCCCCGCATGAGGCGCGAATTATAGCACGCTGCCCGATGCCACCGGGCGCGGGGTCGGAGGGGGAGTCGAGGTAGAATGAGGGTCCTTCGTCGAGAGGTCGGCATGGAGGACGAGGTCCCGGCGAGAAGCCGCGAGTCGATCGTCCAGGAGGCATTCGCGCGGCAGGCCCGCGACTTCGCCCGGAGCCCCCTGCAGACCGATCCCCGGCGCCTGACGCGGCTGATCGAGTTCACCGGAGCGCGAGCGGGGGAGCGCGCGCTCGACGTGGCGTGCGGACCCGGCATCGTCATGGCGGCGCTCCAGCGAGCGGGCCTTCTGGCGGTGGGTATCGACCTGACGCTGGCGATGCTCCGGGAGGCCGCGTCGAGGGGAGGGCGCTTCGTGCAGGGAGATACCGGCCGGCTGCCGTTCCGGGAGTCGACCTTCGAGGTGGTGGTCTGCCGCAACTCGCTGCATCACGTCAGCGACCCGTCGGGTGCCATCCGTGAGATGGCCCGGGTCCTGCGGGCGGGCGGTCACCTCGTGGTGGAGGACATGCGCGCGCCTGACGACGAGTCGAAGCGCGCCTACCACGAGACCATCGAGAGTCTGCGCGACGTGTCGCACGCGCGCACGCTCACGCGCGGCGATCTCAGGTCGATGGCGGCGACGGCAGGTCTCGTGGACTTCGAGGAGCTCCCGATCACGCTGGTCATCGATTTCGACGAGTGGGTCGACCGGGCGTACCCGCCACCCGATCGCCGGGAGCGGGCGCGTCTCATGCTCGAGGCGTGTGTCGAACGGGACCTGTGCGGTCTGAAGGTGTGGAAGGAAGGGGACCGGCTGAAGTTCGAGAGGCAGAGCCTCCTGTTCAAGGGGGCGCGGACGGCATGACCGACGATTTCGTCCACGATGACGGCGCGGGACCCTACACGCACTGCCCGCGCTGCGGCGGCCGGCTCGAGAGGCGGGTTGTCTTCAGCCACGACCCGCCCCGGCTGGTGTGCGCCGCGTGCCGGTTCGTCTTCTACCTGGATCCCAAGGTCGCCGTAGGGACGATCTGCCGGGCGGACGGGAAGATCGTGATGCTGCGTCGCGCCATCGAGCCGTCCTACGGCAGGTGGGTGTTCCCCGGCGGCTACGTCGATCGAGGCGAGTCGCTGGAGGAGGCGGCGCTGCGCGAGGCGAGGGAGGAGATCGGTGCGGTGATCCGCCTGACGCGTCTCGTCAACGTCTACTCGTACACCGGAAGGCCGGTGATCGTTGTGGTCTACGACGCCGACATCGTGGGGGGCGAGATCCGCGGCGGGGTGGAGGCGCTGGAGGTTCGCGCCTTCGATCCCGGGGGCATTCCCTGGGACGATCTGGCCTTCCGGAGCACGCGCGAGGCCCTCCAGGAATGCCTGCGCACCGGCATCGCGCCCGGCTCATTCGAACATCAACAGAGGAGGGACTGATGCTTCTGGAAGGACGGGTGGCGGTGGTGACCGGAGGCGGCCGCGGCATCGGGCGGAGCATCGCCGAGCTGTTCTACAAGGAGGGGGCGAGGGTCGCCGTCGCCTCGCGCAACACCAAGGCCCTCCAGTCGTTCACGATGGAGCTGAACTCGGGGGACCACCGCATCGTGCCGTTCCGCTGCGACGTCACGGACAGGGACGAGGTGGAGGTCATGATCGGCAACGTCGTGGAGGTGTGGGACCGGATCGACATCCTGGTCAACAACGCCGGCGCCTCCGGGATGACGCCTATCGCACCGGGGGACGCGCCGGGACTGGACGAGAAGGTCGACGCGAAGTGGCTGGAGATCCTCTCCACCAACCTCACCGGTCTGCATTACTGCACGCGCGAGGCGTTGCGCCACATGCCGTCGGGGGGCAGCGGCCGCGTCCTCAACCTGTCGTCGGTCCTCGGCAAGTTCGGGGTGCCCGGGTACACCGCCTACTGCGCCAGCAAGCACGGCGTCGTCGGCTACACGAGGGCCCTCGCCCTCGAGGTCGCCCCGCGGAAGATCACGGTCAACGCGCTCTGCCCCGGCTGGGTCGACACGGAGATGTCGCGGGCCGGGATCGAGGAAGGGGCCTTGCGGGACGGCATCGCGCCGGCGGAGTTCCGCGCGCGCGCGGAGCAGCGGGTTCCGCTCGGCCGCTTCATCGCGCCGCAGGAGGTGGCGCGCCTGGCCCTGTTCCTGGCCTCCCACACCGGCGCAGGGATCACGGGGCAGGCGATCAACATCGACGGCGGGGCCGCGATGTGGTGAGCCGGGCGGCGAAGGCCGAGGGGTACGCGCTGGCGGTCCCGGTCGACGTGCGCTTCCGGGACATGGACAGCATGGGTCACGTGAACAACGCGGTGTACTTCACCTATTTCGAGAACGCCCGCATCGCCTACTGGCGCGCCGTTCCGGGGATTCGATCGCGCCGCAACCTGGACTACATCCTGGCGCGGGCCGAGTGCGACTTCCGCAGTCCCACCACGAACGAGGACGACCTCTGCTGCCACGTGCGCGTCGCGTGGTTCGGACGGTCCTCGTTCGCATTCGAGTACCTCCTGCGCGACGAGCGGTCGGGGCGGAACGTGGCGGAGGGACGCACCGTGCAGGTGATGTACGACTACGCGGTCCGCCGGAGCCGCCCCCTCGACCCCGATCTGAAGGCGGCGATCGAGCAGTTCGAGGGACGGAGCGTCCCGTCCCGGTCTTGAGCGGCCGCGCGCCCGCGCGGCGATCGAGGGAGGTGCGCGTGGCCAAGGGAAGCGTGGCGGTTCTCGTGGAGAACGACTATCAGGACATGGAAGTGTGGGTGCCGCTGTACCGCCTGCGCGAGGAGGGCTACCGGGCGGTCGTGGTCGGGCCCCAGGCGAAGGAGTATGTCTCGAAGCACGGCTATCCGATCCGCGCCGAAGTCGCGGCGCCGGACGCGAAAAGCGACGACTTCATCGGCGTCGTCGTGCCGGGTGGCTGGGCTCCCGACCGCCTGCGCCAGGACGAGGCGGTCCTGGCGCTCGTGCGCCGGCTGAACGAGAAGACGAGGATGGTCGCGGCGATCTGCCACGCCGGATGGGTCCTGGCCTCCGCCGGCATCGTCAGGGGACGGCGTCTGACCTGCTACGCGGCGATCCGCGACGATCTGCGGCACGCCGGCGCCGAGGTGGTCGATCAGGAGGTGGTGCGGGACGGGAACCTGATCACCTCCAGGAAACCGGACGATCTCCCGGCCTTCTGCCGCGAGATCGTGAAGGCCCTCCGGGAAGTCTGAGCGCGCCGCCTTGGGACCCGGTGACAGCCGGCTGCGCATCGGCGCCTCCTCCTGGAGCGCCCCGTCGTGGGAAGGCGTGTTCTACCCGCCCGGCACGCCGCCTTCCGATTACCTGGCTCACTACGCCTCGCGCTACGACACCGTCGAGGTGGACGCCACGTTCTACGGCATCCCCGGCGAGAGGATGGTGGACGCCTGGCGCGAGCGCACGCCGCCGGGGTTCGTGTTCGCCGCCAAGTTCCCGCAGATCATCACGCACGAGAAGCTCCTCGACGGGTGCGCCGAGGAATCCCTCGCCTTCGTGCGCGTGATGGATCGGCTGGGCGACAAGCTCGGCCCGCTGCTCCTGCAATTCCGCTATTTCCGCAAGGAGGAGTTCCCCGATCCGAACCCCTTCATCGATCGGCTGGAGCGCTTCCTCCCGTCGCTGCCGCGCGGCCGGCGGTACGCCGTCGAGGTGCGGAACAAGACGTTCGTGACCGCCCGGTTCCTCGACGTCCTGCGACTCAACGGCGCGGCGCTGGCCCTCATCGACCATCCGTGGTTCTTCGGAGTCGATCAGGTCCTGAAGAAGGCGAACGCCCTGACGGCCGATTTCACCTACGTCCGCTGGCTCGGAGACCGCAAGGAGATCGAGGCGAGGACGACGCGCTGGGACAGTTTAGTCGTGGACCGCCGGCGCGACCTGGGACGCTGGATCCCGGCGCTCCGCGGCCTCCTCGGTCGCGGGACGACGGTCTACGGCTACTTCAACAACCACTACGCGGGATACGCCGTGGGATCGATCGAGATGTTCCGGGAGATGTGGCACGAGGCCTCGTCGACGGGGACCGGCTCCGCGTGAAACGACGCCCCGCGCGACGGGGGCGCGGCATCGGCTCCGCGCCCCCGGCAGGATCGGGCCGCGTCCCGTCCTACAGCGGCCTCTTCATCAGATAGAAGTCGAGCTTCTTGAAGTTCGAGGCCAGGCGCTGCTCGACCTCCTTCTCGGTCTTGGGGGGCGGAACGATCACCTCGTCCCCTGGTTTCCAGTTGACCGGGCAGGCCACGGAGTTCTGGTCCGCGGTCTGCAGCGCGTCCAGGATGCGCACCATCTCGTCCACGTTCCTTCCGACGTTGAGCGGATAGTAGACGAGGGCCCGCACCACGCGCTTCGGGTCGATGAAGAACACGGCGCGCACCGTCGCCGTGGCGGACGCTCCCGGATGGATCATTCCGTACTTCACGGCCACCGCCGCGTTGTTGTCGGCGATCATCGGGTAGGGGATCAGGACGTCGAAGATCTGCTTGAGGTTCTGCCGCCACGCGAGGTGGCTGTGGATCGAGTCGATCGACAGGCCGATGAGCCGCGTCTTGCGCTTCTCGAACTCGGCGTTGCGCCGCGCCAGCTCCGTCAGCTCCGTGGAGCAGACGGGGGTGAAGTCGGCGGGATGGCTGAACAGCACCACCCACTGTCCGTCCTGCCACTTCGAGAAGGTGAGCTCGCCCTGCGTGGTGATCGCCGTGAAATCGGGGGCGACGTCGCCGATCCTCGGGATCGACCCGGCTTCCGGTGCGGGTACCGCCGCTCCGGTCGTCTGCGTCCCTGGCTGGGGCATCGTGGACATGCGGTGTCTCCATTCCGGCCGGCGGAAGAAACGGCCCGGGGAGGTCCGGAATGCCGGGCTCCCGCGGCCACGTTCGTTCGTGCGTTGAGAAGAGTCTACAGTCTAGCGATCGACGCTCGGATGGTCAAGCGGCCCCGGTGGAGGATCGGAGCGCCGGATCAGCGGGTGCGGCGTGCCCCGGGTCTGCGCCGCGCGGGTCGCGTGCGGGCCGACAGCGCACCTATTCCGGCGGTCGCGGCGTCCCGGTCCTGCTGGGTCGTGCCGCTGCTGCAGCCGATGCCGCCGACGATGCGGCCGTCCACGAAGATCGGCAGCCCGCCGCCCACGATCATGAACCGGCCCTGGTTGCCGATGTTGATGCCGAACGCCGGCCGGCCCGGAGCCGCCATCTCGGCGTACTCGTGGGTGGCCCGGCGCGCGCAGGCCGCGGTCCAGGCTTTCGAGACCGCGATGTCGATGCTGCTGAGCTTGGCGCCGTCCATCCGGTTGAACGCCAGCAAGTGGCCCGCGTCGTCGACCACCGCGATGTCCATGGGCACACCGATGGCCGCGGCCCGGCACGCCGCCGCCGCCAGGATGAGGCGGGCCCCCTGGAGCGTGAGGCGCGGACTGTTCCGGGTGAAGAACTCGGGCTTGGCCATACCCCCCCTGCGGCGCGTGCCCACTCCCCGATCCTCTTCAGGGGGCAGCGGCCAGAATTTTGACGGGCAGTATAGCCCAGGACTGCGATCGGATCGCCTCCCACCGGCGGACGCCGGGGGTGTCGCGACCGCAACCCCTCGGAGGTCCGACGTTTCCGCTCCCCCCGTGCGTTGCGGGTCCCGGAGCGCGAACATATATTTCGAGCCGCCAGCCGGGAGCTTCGAGCCCGGCACGGGGACGGCGCGCGCTGTCGTTGGCGGTCGGCGTCTGTCTCCCTGGAGAGATCATGAGGCCTCAGGCGGCACGTCGCCGTCCCGGACCCATCCGCGCGCCCGGCCGAGCCGCCGCCTGTCTCGTCCTGTGCGCCGCCCTCATCGGAGCCCCGCGGGCCCAGAACACTCCGCCCGCGAATTTCGAGCACGAAGTCAAGGCGAGCTTCGTCTACACCGTCGCCAAGTTCGTCGACTGGCCTCCCGAGACCTTCGTCGACCCGGCCGCCCCCTTCGTCTTCGTGGTCCTCGGAGACGATCAATTCGAGGATTCGCTGGTCCACACCGTGGCCGGCAAGACCGTGAGCGGCCACCCGGTCGAGGTCGTCGGCGTGAAGGACGCGAAAGACCTGGTCGCGTGTCACGTGCTTTACCTCGGGCGCTCCGAGGCCCCCCATGTGGACGACGTGCTGAAGCGATTGCACGGCGCCAGCGTCCTGACCGTCTCCGACTTCGACCATTTCGCCCAGAGCGGCGGCGTGATGCGGCTCGCGCTGGACGAGAACATGGTCCGCTTCGAGATCAACGTGGATGCCGCCAAGCGGGCCCATCTCCAGATCAGCTCCAAGATCCTGAAGCTGGGGAGACTCGTCCGGGACAGGAAGCACCTGCTGGGGGCGCCGTGATCGCGTTCAAGGACCTTTCGATCAAACGCAAGCTGACGCTCCTGATGATGCTGACCAGCTGCGCGGCGCTGCTTCTGGCCTGCCTCGGATTCATGACGTACGAGCTGGTCACCATGCGGCAGACGATGGCGCAGGAGCTGTCCACCCTCGCGGGAATCATCGCCGACAACAGCACCGCCGCCCTGTCGTTCAAGGATTCCAAGGCGGCGGAGGAGACCCTGGCCACCCTCGGGGCGAAGCAACAGATCGTCGCCGCCGCGATCTTCGGGCCGGACGACGTCCTGTTCGCACGCTACCTGCGCCCCGGGGCGGGCGCCGAGGCCATCCCGAGGTCACCCGAAGCCGGCGGGTACCGCTTCGAGTCCCGGCGGCTGCTTCTGTTCGGACCCGTTCTCATGGACAAGGAGCGCATCGGCACCGTCTATCTGGTGTCCGACCTCAGCCTCATGGTGCTGCGCATCCAGCGCTACCTCGTCATCGTCCTGGTGGTGATGGCGGCCTCCGGGATCCTGGCGCTCCTTCTGGCGTCCAGGCTGCAGGGGGTCATCTCGGAGCCGATCCTGGACCTCGTCGGAGCGACGCGTCTGGTCGCGATGGAGAAGAACTACGGCGTGCGCGCGCCCCGCCACAGTCGCGACGAAGTGGGGCTCTTGATCGACGGCTTCAACGACATGCTCAGCCAGATCCAGGAGCGCGACCGCGCGCTCGAGGGGGCGCGCGAAGCGCTGGAGCAGAGGGTCCATGAGCGGACGCGCGAGCTGCAGCAGCAGCTCGCCTACATCCAGCTCCTGCGCACGGTGGCGGAGCTGGCGAACGAGACGACCACCATCGAGGAGCAGCTGCAGGGCTGCCTGAATGCCGTCGGCGGTCTGATCGGATGGCCCGTGGGGCACGTGTACATGCGCTCGCAGGAGGGGCCCGACCAGCTGGTTCCGATGCCGATCTGGCACCTGGAGGACCCGGCGCGGTTCTCCGTGTTTCGTGAGACGACCGAGAGGACGATACTGAGACGCGGCGAGGGGCTGGCGGGCGCGGTCATGGCGACCGGGGTGCCGGCCTGGGTCAGGGACTTCCCCCTGGAGTCGGACTTTCCCCGGGCGCAGGCGGCGCGGGAGGCCTCGATACGGGCCGGGTTCGCGATCCCGGTCGTCGTCGGCGGGGAGGTCGAGGCGGTCCTGGAGTTCTTCACGACCCGGGAGATCGACCGGGACGACAAGCTCCTCCTGGTGATGACCCAGATCGGCACGCAGCTGGGACCGATCATCCAGCGCCGGCGGGCCGAGGTGTCGCTGCGCCGCAGCGAGGAGAAATACCGCTCGCTGGTCGCCAACATTCCGGACGTCACCTGGACTTCCGACTCGAGGGGCCACACGGTGTTCATCAGCCCCAACGTGGAAACGGTGTACGGGTTCACGCCGGAGGAGATCTACGCCGACGCCGGCCTGTGGTTCGCCCGCATCCACCCCGATGACGTCACCATGGTGAAGGAGGCGTACCGCGGTCTGTTCGAGGCCAACCGGAAGTTCGAGGTCGAGTACCGCATCCGGCGCAAGGACGGCGCCTGGATCTGGCTGTACGACAGGACCCTCGGCACGTACAGGAAAGGGGCGGACACTTACGCCGACGGCAGCTTCACCGACATCACCGCGCGCAAACAGGCCGAGCTGGATCTGCAGAAGACGAAGGAAGCGGCCGAGCAGGCGAGCCGGGCCAAGAGCGAGTTCCTGGCCAACATGAGCCACGAGATCCGCACGCCGATGAACGGCATCATCGGCATGACCGAGCTCCTCCTCGACGGCCGCATCCGGCCCGAGCAGCGCGAGTACCTGGACATGGTCAAGAGCTCCGCGGACGCCCTCTTGACCCTGATCAACGACATCCTCGACTTCTCCAAGATCGAGGCGGGGCGCCTCGAGATCGAGCCGATCGAGTTCGGTCTGCGCGACTGCCTGGACGACACGATGCGGATCCTCGCGGTGCGCGCCCACACCAAGGGCCTGGAGCTCGCCTGCCACGTTCTCCCGGAGGTCCCCGACACGGTCGTCGGAGACCCGGGGCGCCTGCGCCAGATCCTCATCAACCTGGTCGGCAACGCCATCAAGTTCACCGAGCGGGGCGAGGTCGTGGTGCGGGTGGAATCCGACCCGCCCGCGCCGGACCACGTCCAGCTCCGGTTCGCCGTCAGCGACACGGGCATCGGCATACCGAAGGAGAAGCACGAGACGGTCTTCGAGGCCTTCACCCAGGCGGACGGCTCGACCACACGCAAATACGGGGGCACCGGCCTGGGTCTGACCATCTCCTCGCAGCTCGTGGAGCTGATGGGCGGGCGGATCGAGCTGGACAGCGAGGTCAGTCGCGGCAGCACGTTCCGCTTCAGCGGCCGCTTCGGCCTGCAGCTCGGCCGGTCGCCCGCGGCCGCGTCGCCGCTCCCGGTGGAGCTGCAGGACCTGCCGGTGCTCGTGGTGGACGACAACGCCACCAACCGCCGCATTCTCGAGGAGATGTTCGAGGCCTGGCGCATGAAACCCGTGACGGTGGACGGCGGAGAGAAGGTCCTGGCGACGCTGCGGGGCGCCGCCCGCCGCGGCCGGCCCTTCCGCCTCGTGGTCCTGGACGCCAACATGCCCGGCATGGACGGCTTCGCGGTCGCGGAGCGCATCCACCGCGACCGGGACCTGAAGGGGCTGGATCTGATCATGCTGACGTCGGGGGGGCAGCGGGGCGAAGCGGCGCGCTGCCGGGAGGTCGGGATCTCCGCCTACCTCACGAAGCCCACGCGGCGCTCCGAGCTCCTCGATCTGATCATGACCGTGCTCCACCCCCCGGCGGCGGGGGCGCGACGCAGCCGTCTGATCACCCGCCACACGCTGCGCGAGGAGAAGCGGCGCCTGCGCATCCTCCTGGTCGAGGACAACCCCGTCAACCGCGCGGTGGCGGCGCGCATGCTGGAGCGCCGCGGCCACAAGGTGACGATCGCCCACACCGGACGCGAGGCCCTCGATCTCACCCGGGCGCGCGCCTTCGAGGTGGCGCTCATGGACCTGCAGATGCCCGAGATGGGCGGCCTGGAGGCGACCGCCGCGATCAGGGAGCGCGAGCGGACGACCGGCAAGCACCTGAAGATCGTAGCCATGACCGCCCACGCCATGAAAGGGGACCGGGAGCGCTGTCTCGCGGCCGGCATGGACGGCTACCTTGCGAAGCCGATCCAGGCCAAGGACCTGTTCGAGGTGTTGGACGGCGTCCTGAGCCAGAAACCTCTGGAAGAAGACTCTCCCGGAGGCGCCCCGGCGCCGGCCCAGGCACCGGCGTCCAGCCGGCGCGGCGGGGTGATCGATGAGAACGCGCTGATGGCCCGGCTGGACGGTGACACCGGGCTCCTTGCGGAAGTCGTGGATCTGTTCTTCGAGAGCGCCCCGCGCCTCATGCGGGACCTCAAGAAGGCGCTCGAGGCGCGGGACGCCGCGTCCGTCGAGCGCGCGGCTCACACCTTGAAGGGGGCGGTCGCGAACTTCGGAGCGCGGACCGTCTTCGAGGCGACGATGCGGATGGAGAGACTGGGACACGACGGGGACCTGACAGGGGCGCGCCGGGCCTGGACGCCGCTGGAGAAAGAGATGGGCCGCCTGAAGAAGGCGCTCGCCAGGCTCGCAGAGGAGCATGCGGCATGAAGATCCTGATCGCGGAAGACGACCCTGTTTCACGGCGCGTCCTCGAGGCCACGCTCCTGAAGTGGGGCTACGAGGTCACGACCACCAGCAATGGCACGGAGGCTTGGGCGGGACTCAACGCCCCCGGCGCCCCGAGGCTGGCCATCCTCGACTGGATGATGCCCGAGATCGACGGGGTGGAGATCTGCCGGCGCGCCCGCGGGCGCCCCGATCAGGGCCCCCTGCACCTCATCCTTCTGACGGCGCGCGGCCGCAAGGAGGACGTGATCGCCGGGCTGCAGGCCGGCGCCGACGATTACGTCACCAAGCCGTTCGACCACGAGGAGCTCAAGGCCCGTGTCCAGGTCGGCACGCGCATCGTCGAGCTGCAGACCATGCTCGCGGCCCGGGTCACCGAGCTCGAAGAAGCCCTGACCCGCGTCCGCCAGCTGCGCGGACTGCTCCCGATCTGCTCGTACTGCAAGAAGATTCGCGATGACCAGAACTACTGGCAGCAGGTCGAGCAGTACGTGTCGACGCACACCGACGTGCAGTTCAGCCACGGCATCTGCCCGGACTGCTACCGCAAGGTGGTCGAGCCGCAGCTCGACGACGCCCTGCGGGACCATGGCGCCGTCCGGGAGCCGGTGAAGAAGCGGCGCGGCGGCACGCAGTAGTCGCCTCGGTCCGATCGAGCCTGCGGGACCACGGGCGGGCCTCCTCCCTTATCATGGCTGCATGGATGCCGCGTCCCTCCTGGAATCGGCCGCCCGCAGGCGCCCCGGGCCCGCGGTCGTCTGCGGACCGACCCGGATGGATTACGCCGGCCTGAAGACCCTGTCCGGACGGATCGGCGCCATGCTCCGGGGACTCGGCGCGTCTCCGGGCGACCGCGTCGCGGCCCTGTTCCCCAACTGTCACCTGTTCCTGGCGTCCTACTTCGCGGCGCTGCAGAGCGACCTGGTCCTCGTGCCTCTCAATCTCCATCTGGCGCCGCGCGAGACGCGCGCGATCCTGGAGCACAGCGGCGCGCGCCTGCTCCTGGGGGAGCCGGGACTCGCGGCGCCGTTCCTCGAGGGCAGGACCATCGCCGACGAGGGGTGGATCGCCGGACCGACCGGCGTGGGAGAGGAGGGGACGCGCGCGAAGGCGCCGGTGGGTGCCGCGCATCTCTATTACACCAGCGGCACGACGGGCCGGCCGAAAGGTGTCGTCCTGACCCGCGACAACCTGGAGGCGCACCTGCGGCTCAGCCTCAAGGCGCTCGCCTTCGAGGAGGGCGACGTGTGGCTGCACGCCGCCCCGATGTTCCATCTCGCCGATGCCTGGGCGATCTGGACGACGACGGCCGCAGCGGCGACCCACGTCCTGCTCGGGCGCTTCGAGCCGGCCGCCGCCTTCGATCGGATCGAGTCGGCCGGCGTGACGATCACCAACCTCGTCCCGACCATGCTGATGGCGCTCGTGCAGGAGGCGGAGAGGCGCGGAAAGGGGCTGCCGTCGCTGCGTCTCCTCCTGAGCGGCGGGGCGCCGATCGCTCCGAATGTCGTGGCGCGCGTCGAGGAGCGGATCGGCTGCGCCTACGCCCAGACCTACGGGCTGACGGAGACCTCGCCGTTCCTGACCTTCTCTCTCCTCGACGGCGAGGAGCGCCGCCTGCCGGTCGAGGAGCAGCGCCGTCTGCGCGCCCGGACCGGGCGGAAGGCGGACGGCATCGAGCTGCGGCTCGTGCGTCCCGCCGCGTCGGAGTCGTTCGAGGACGTCCCCCCGGACGACACCGCGGTCGGGGAGGTCGTCGTGCGGGGGGCGACCGTGACGCCCGGATACTGGCGCGACGAGGAGGCGACGCGGGAGGCATTCAAGGGGGGCTGGTTCCACACCGGCGATCTCGGGACGATCGACAGGCGGGGCTTCGTGAATCTCGTCGACCGCGCCAAGGACGTCATCGTCACGGGGGGCGAGACGGTCTACAGCACCGAGGTGGAGAACGTCCTGTACGAGCACCCCGGCGTGCGCGAGGCCGCCGTGTTCGGCGTGCCGGACGAGGTCTGGGGGGAGTCGGTGCGGGCGGCGGTGGTCCTGCGCGACTCTGACGCCGCGGACCCGGAGGCGCTCCTGGCCTTCTGCCGCGGACGGCTGGCGCACTTCAAGTGTCCCCGCGTCATCGAGCGGCTCGAGGAGATGCCGCGCACCGGTTCGGGGAAGATCGACAAGAAAGGCCTGCGCGAGCCGTTCTGGAAGGGGCGCGCGCGCCGCATCAACTGAGGGATCTCAGGAACTCCTCCGTCTCCTCGGGAGATTCGGTCCGCCGGCAGCGCGGCAGGGATTCGAGGAACGGGTCGCCGTAAGGGCGCGTCCTCAGGCGCGGATCGAGGACCGCGACGACCCCGCGGTCTTCGCGGCTCCTGATCAGGCGGCCGAACCCCTGGCGGAACGTGAGGATCGCCTCCGGCAGGGCGTCCTCCGTGAACGGATCGCCGCCGCGGGCGCGGATCGCCTCGGCCCGCGCCTCGGAGAGCGGGTGACCGGGCACCTCGAACGGCAGCCGGGTGATGATCACCAGCCTGAGGGCATCTCCCGGGACATCCACGCCCTGCCAGAAGGTCATCGTCCCCAGGAGCGCCCCCTTCCGGGTCATGCGGAACTGCTCCAGGATCGGCGACGCCTGTCCCGGCTCGTGGCGGAACAGCGCGACACCGGCGAGAGCGGGATCGCGCGCCAGCGCCTCATGCACCCGCCGGAGCAGCGCGTAGGACGTGAACAGCACGAAGGCGCCCCCGCCGGAGGCGCGAAGCAGCCGCCGGCACTCCTCCGTCACGGCGAGGGCGAACTCCTCCGGCTCGGCCGCCGGGTCGGGCATCGAGGCGGGCAGGTACAGGAGCGCCTGCTTCTCGTAGTCGTACGGTGATCCGAGGACGACCTCCGAGGCCCCGACCACGCCGAGGCGTCGCCGCACGTGCGCGAACGACCCGGCCGCCGCCAGGGTGGCGGACGTCAGGACCACCAGCCGCCCGGCCTCGAACAGACGCGGTCTCAGCACGTGCGCCACCTCGATCGGTGCCGCGTGCAGGCTGGCCCCGCGGCCGCGTCCTTCGCACTCGATCCAGTAGACCGAATCCGGGAGACGCTGCTCGAGGAAGGCGGTCAGGCGCTCTTTCAGATCGCGCGCCCGCGCGCCGAGCGCCGCCAGGACCGGCTCCTCGGCCGGCCCCGCCAGGCGCGCCTTCTCCTCGAGAGCCGACTCCGCCTCCTGGAGCGGCGCGCGCAGGCGGTCGTGGAAGACACCGGCCTCGCGCATCCTCACGAGCAGCGTCGCGGCGTCGGGGGCGCGGCCCGAGGCTGCGCCGTCGCGCTGCAGCCCGGGCGCGCGCGTCCGCACCTCCTCGAAGAACTCGCGGGCGGCCTCGTCCAGGTGCTTTCCGATGCCGGAGGGGAGCGCGTTCGCCGCGTCCCGGGCTCCGCGATCTCCCCGCGCCGCCGTGCGGCGGCGGTCGCCGCAGCCGAGATCCTCGAGGAGTCGCGCGACCGAGCGGTCCGACACGCTGAAGCCGAGCTGGGAGACGACCGATTCCTCGACGCGGTGTCCCTCGTCCAGGACGACGACGGCGTGCGCCGGAAGGATGCGCCCCCCCGTCTTGAGATCGAGGAAGAACAGGGCGTGATTGACGATGAGGAGGTCGGCCTCGCGCGCCCGCGCCAGGTCGCCGCGGTAGAGGCAGCTCTCCCAGAACGGCCCGCGCGCTCCCAGACAGATGTCCCGGTCGCGCCGCACGCGGGCCCAGAGACTCTCCGGAACGGCGAACGGGATCTCCGAGCGCAGACCCGACACGGTGGAGCGGGCGTGGCGGGCGAGCCCCTCCGCGATCTCTCCGGTGCGCCCGTCCAGGAGGTCGCCACGCGTCAGCCGCAGCTCCTCGAGACGCTGCACGCACAGGTAGTTCTCCGAACCCATGAGCAGCGCGTACCGGAAGCTCACTCCCGAAGCCTCCAGGGCGCGTTGCAGAAGGGGCAGGTCCTTGCGGGCCAGTTGCTCCTGCAAAGCGCGCGTGTGCGTGGAGATCACCACACGGCGCTCCTCCGGTGGCGGCCCCGCGCGGGTGGCCCACAGGATGGCGGGCAGCAGGTAGGCGATCGACTTGCCGATGCCGGTTCCGGCCTCGATCAGGAGGTGCCGTCCGGAGGCGAGGGCCGCGGCCACCTCCTGGGCCATGCGGATCTGCTGCGGACGCGGCTCGAAGGACGGCAGCGCCCGGGCCAGCGGTCCTCCGGCGTCGAGCAGGCGGGCGACGTCGGCCCCCACCTCAGTTCATCCGCGGCACGAGGCGCCGCAGCTCACGAAGCCGCTTCTCGATCCGCGGCGCGTCCGGGGCCTGGGGCGCCAGGAGGAGATAGCGTTCGAGATCGGCCACCGACTCCGCGATCAAGGCGAGCCGGAACTGGATCAGCCCCCGGTCGCGGATCTCCTCCGGACGGTCCGGGTCGATTAAGAGCAGGAGCTGCTGGGTGCGCAGCGCCATGTGGTAGTCGCGCCGCTGCTGGTAGATCCACTTGAGGTTGTTGATCATCCTGTGCAGGATCTCCCGGGTGCGCGCCCGCTTCAGGAGATCGGGGCTGAACGGCACCCGCCCGCCGTACATTTCGAGGAGGAGTGCTCTGCACTCGGCCTCGGTCAGGATGCGGCCGCGGTTGAACGGATCGATCAGGACGTCCGGCATCGCGTCCCGGCCCATGAGCCGCACCATGAAATGACCCGGGAAGGCCACACCGGCGAGCCGGCAGCCGATCCGACGGCCGACTTCGAGATACACCGTCGAGAGGGTGATCGGGATGCCGATCCGGCGATCCAGGACGTCGTTGAGAAACGAGTTGCGGGGGTCGTAGTATTCCTCCCTGTTGCCGCGGAATCCCATCTCCTCGAACAGCAGACGGTTGAGGTGGGCGATCAGGCTGGTGGCCCCCTCCCGGCCCCGCATGCGGCGCGCGATCTCCTCGGCCATCCCGTCCAGCCGCGCCAGGTAGCCTCCGACGTCGAGGTCGGGATACTCTTCCCGCGCGATCAGGAGTGCGGCGTGCCCCAGATCGATCGCGTCGTCAGGGAGCGACAACAGGGCGGCGAACGCCTTGCGCGTCTCCTTCGGGTGCTCCATCCCGCCCATTTTACCGCTCCTGGTAGCGGCGGCGGCGCGGCACGGGAGCGCATCGGGGCTATAATCGCGCCGCCAACCACGGAGGAAGGACGATGACCCCGAGCGTCGCGAAGCGTGTGATCCGTGTCGGGCACAGCCCGGACCCGGACGATGCCTTCATGTTCTACGGTCTGGCCTCCGGAAGGGTCCCGACCGGCGACTACGCCATCGAGCAGGTCCTCCTCGACATCGAGTCCCTCAACCGGCTGGCCCTGCAGGGGGAGATCGAAGTCACCGCGGTCTCGATCCACGCCTACGCCCACCTCGCGGACCGCTACCTGCTCCTGCCGTGCGGCGCCAGCATGGGGGACGGCTACGGGCCGATCGTCATCGCCGGCCGGCCGATGGATCTCGACGAGCTGAAGACGAAGACGATCGCCGTGCCGGGACGGCTCACCTCGGCCGCGCTGGCGCTGCGTCTGGTCCTGGGGGAGGTGGCCACGGAGGTCCTGCCGTTCGACGCCATCCTCGAGGCGGTGGCGCGGGGTGAGAAGGACGCGGGGCTCCTGATCCACGAGGGACAGCTGACGTACGGCGGGACCGGCTTGCACAAGATCCTGGATCTGGGGGAGTGGTGGACGCGCGACACCGGCCTGCCGCTTCCCCTCGGCGGGAACGCGATCCGCCGGGACCTGGGGGCTCGGACCATCGCGGAGATCGGCAGGCTCCTCAAGACCAGCATCGAGTTCGGCCTGGCGCACAGGCAGGAGGCGCTGACCTACGCCCTGCAGTTCGGCCGCGGAATCGGCCGTCCCCTGGCGGACCGCTTCGTCGGGATGTACGTCAACGACGCCACGCTCGACTACGGGCCGCGCGGACGACGCGCCATCGAGACGTTCCTGCGCCGGGCCCACGAATCGGGGGCCATCCCGCTCCCTCCGTCCGTCGAGTTCGCGCTCCTCGGCCCATGATCGTCCCGCGGGACCCGCCGGCCGGTGCTGAGGCCCAGTACCGCGCGGCGCGCCAGGATGCCGTGCTCGCCGACCGCTCGGACCTGGGCCGGCTCCTGGTCTCCGGCAAGGACGCCCGCGATCTCCTGCACCGCCTCACGACCCAGGATCTCCGCTCGCTCGGGACGTGGCAGGGGACCGCGGCCGCCTTCGTCACCGCCAAGGGACGGCTCATCGACTGGGTCATCCTGCATTCGCTCCCGGACCGGCTTCTGTGCCTCACCGGTCCGGGACGGAGCGTCGCCGTCGCCGACTACATCGAGCGGTACACCTTCCGCGAAGAGGTCAAGGTCGAGAACGCCGACCGCTCGCACGGGACTCTCGGTCTGTTCGGCGCGCGGGCCCGCGAGCGCGTGGCGCGCCTGTTCGGGGAATCGGCCGCGGAGCGTCCGCTGCACCACCCCGTCGCGATCCGCCTCGCGGACGCCGAAGGGGTGCTGGCGCGCACCTTCCCGCTCGCCGGCGGCGGCTACCACCTGACCGCCGAGGCGGGGGCCCTGGCCGCCTTGCGCGCCGCCATCCTGGAGCGCTCGGCCGGGCTCGTCGTGGCGGACCCCGCCTGTCTCGAGGTCCTCAGGATCGAGGCCGGTCTTCCCGCGGCGGGGCGGGAGGTGACGGAGGAGTACAACCCCTGGGAGGCCCGGCTGAACGACGCCATCTCGCTCGACAAGGGGTGCTACGTCGGGCAGGAGGTGATCGCGCGCCTGAACACCTACAAGAAGGTCTCCAAGTACCTGGTCCGGCTGCGCATCGATTCGGGCCTCCCGGCGCCGGGCGCCCGGCTCCTGGGGCAGGGAGACGAGGCGATCGGCACGCTGACGAGCGCCGTGACGGTGCCGGGCGAAAACCGCATCCTCGGCCTCGGATACGTGCGCGACGAGGACGCCGCGGACGACCGGGAGATCGCCATCGTCGACGGCGATCGGCGCTTCCGCGCGATCATCCTCGGGCCCGCGCGTTGAGAACGACACGGCGCGCGGCGCTCCTCGTCATCGGGCACGGCAGCCGGGTGCGGGCCGCCAACGCTCTTTTGCGCGACGTTGCCCGGCGTCTGCGCGGCCGTTTTCCCGGCCGCATCGTCGAGGCCTGCTTCCTCGAAGTCTCGCGTCCCGACGTGCCGTCCGGAATCGAGGCGTGCGTCCGGAAGGGGGCGACGCGAATCCTTCTGGTCCCCTACTTCCTCTATTCAGGGGGCCACGTAGGGCGGGACCTGCCGCTCCTGGCGGCGCGCGCCCGCAGGCAGCACGCGGGTGTGAGCGTGAGGATCGCGCCCCCTCTCGGGGGGGACGAGCGACTCGTGTCGGTCGCGGCCGACCGGGCCCGGCGCGGGCTGCGCTCGTCCCGCTGGACCTGAAGCGGGCGCCGGCGGGCGCCGTGCTATGATGTGCGGCCCCAAACGAACCTGAACCGCGCGGGACGGTCCTCTTCGGCGCCGTCGCGGGGAGAGATCGATGCCTTCGACGAAGAACCCTGAGTCATCCGGCGCAGGGGCCGGGACCGCGTCACGGCCGAGGGACGTCGTCATCCTCGGGTCCGGCTGCGCGGGACTGACGGCGGCGGTCTACGCCGCGCGCGCCAACCTGAAGCCGCTCCTGGTCGACGGCCACGAGGCGGGCGGCCAGCTGAGTCTCACGACCGAGGTGGAGAATTTCCCCGGCTTCCCGGAGGCGATCCTCGGCCCCGAATTGATCGTGAAGATGCGTCAGCAGGCGGCACGCTTCGGGACCGAGTACGTGACCGGAGAGGCGAAGGCCGCGGACCTGTCGCGGCGGCCGTTCCGCCTGACCATCGACGGTCACGGCGACCTGCTCACCCGCGCCCTCATCATCGCGACCGGCGCGTCCGCGCGCATGCTCGGGCTCGAGTCGGAGAAGCGGCTTCTCGGGCGTGGTCTGTCGACCTGCGCCACCTGCGACGGCTTCTTCTTCCGCGGCAAGGAGATCGCCGTCGTCGGCGGCGGCGATTCGGCCATGGAGGAGGCCGGGTTCCTGTCGAAGTTCGCGTCGAAGGTCGACATCGTGCACCGCCGCGACACACTGCGGGCGTCGAAGATCATGCAGGACCGCGCCCGCAAGAACCCCAAGATCTCCTTCCTGATGGACTCGACGGTCGAGGAGGTGCTCGGGACCGGCAAGGTCGAGGGGATCCGTCTGAAGAACCACAGGACGGGCGAGGAGAGCGTTCGGCCGGTCGAAGGTCTGTTCGTCGCCATAGGGCACGTTCCGAACACGCGGATCTTCCAGGGTCAGATCGAGCTCGACAAGGCCGGGTACATCGTCACCCAGGGGGGGAGCAGGACCACCGTTCCCGGCGTGTTCGCGGCGGGGGACTGCCAGGACCATGTCTACCGCCAGGCGGTCACGGCGGCCGGCAGCGGCTGCATGGCGGCCATGGACGTGGAGCGGTTCCTCGAGGCGGAAGGGCACTGACGGCGGCAGCGCTGGAGGGGACCGTGAGCGACCTTCTCGAAGAGCTTCTCGATTCAATCGATCGCGCGATCGTTCTGCTGAAGGCCCGTCCGGAGGCGCGCTACAGCGGGGACGTCGAAAACCTGCTGCGGGTCAGGCGGATCCTGTCGGGGCTCGACCCGGAAGAGATCGAAGCCCTCCTGGAAGAAGAAGAGGAGTAGGACGGGGGAAGGCTGGTGCCGGAGGCGGGATTTGAACCCGCATGCCTTTTGGGCGCCACCCCCTCAAGATGGTGTGTCTGCCAGTTCCACCACTCCGGCACGGTGGGGCGGCGTCCGCCACCCCGGTCGAACGCCTATCTGGGGGCCGGGCTCTTCGACGGACCCGGCTGCCCGGCCGGCGGAGCCGGTGCGGGTGCCGTCCCCTTCTCCTTCTCACTCCCGGCCGAGGGTTGAGCCGGTGCCGTGCCCGCAGGCGCCGCGGCGCCGCCAGGGGCGGGGGCCGCGGGGGAGGGGACAGGGGCCTGCTCGAGGACCGACCCGCTGCGGTGCGAACCGAGGATCGCCAGGCTGAGCGAGGTGATCATGAACAGCACCGCCGCGATGGTCGTCGCCTTGGTGAGCACGGTCGCGGCCCCGCGGCTCCCCAGGGCGGTCTGGCTGCCGCCGCCGCCGAACGCGCCGGCCAGGTCGGCCGCCTTGCCGCTCTGCAGCAGGACCACCATGATCAGGACGAAGCAGACGATCACGTGCAGGACGATCAGCAGGACTTCCAGCATGTCTCGCGCGTCTCCTTCCGAAGCACGCTACCCTAGCACAGTCCCGAGGATGCCCGCAATCCCGCTCAGGGCAGCGCCCGGAACGCGGCGATGCGGGCGAACTCCTCGACCTTGAGCGAGGCGCCGCCGACCAGGACTCCGTCGACACCCTGTGTCGCCATCAGCTCGTCGACGTTTTGGGGCGTGACGCTGCCGCCGTAGAGAATGCGCACCTCCGACGCCGCGTCACCGAAGAGAACGCGCAGCTCGCGGCGCACCAGGAGGTGCATCTCCGACGCCTGGGCCGCTGTGGCGGCATGACCCGTGCCGATGGCCCACACCGGCTCGTAGGCGATCTGCAGGCGCGACGCCTCCGCGCGCGCCGTCCCCTCCAGTGCGAGCGCCAGCTGCGATCGGACCACCGACGCGGCCCGGCCGGCGGCGCGCTCGGCCTCGTCCTCGCCCACGCAGAGGATCGGCCGCAGACCGGAGCGCAGCGCCGCCCGCACCTTGAGCCCCGCGGCGCGGTCGGTCTCCTCCAGGAGCCGCCGCCTCTCGGAGTGGGCCACCAGGACGTAGGTGACCCCGCATTCCTGCAGCATCACGCCGGAGATCTCCCCGGTGTACGGCCCCTCATCCTCCCAGAACAGGTCCTGCGCCGCGAGCCTGACGGCGCTTCCCCGCAGGAGCGCCGCGACCGCCCACAGCGCCGTGTACGGCGGGGCCAGTGCGACATCGCGGTCGGAGAGGGAGGCCAGGCGGGGCAGCAGCGAGCGCACGTGCGCCTCCGCCTCCGACGCGGTCATGTGCATCTTCCAGTTCCCGAAGACGAGCGGCCGCGCCCTGGGGGTCATCGCGGCCGGTCCTCCGCCAGGGCCGCGACCCCGGGCAGCTCGACCCCCGACAGGAATTCGAGGGAGGCGCCGCCCCCCGTCGACAGGTGCGAGAAGGACGGCGCGAGACCAAGCCGGTTGATGGCCGCGATCGAGTCGCCGCCCCCCACGACGCTGAAGGCCTTGCCGGCCGCGATGGCGCGCGCCATCGCACGGGTCCCCTCGTCGTAGGGCGGCACCTCGCACAGGCCCAGCGGCCCGTTCCAGAAGACCGTGCGCGCCGGGCCGACCGCCTGCGCGTACGCCTCGCGGGTCTTCGGTCCGACATCGAGCCCGACGAAGCCCGGCTCGATCGCCGGCCCGGGGGTCGTCTGCGCGGTCGCGCCCGGCTCGGGAGAGCGCGCCACCACGTGGTCGAGCGGCAGCTGGAGACGCACACCCGAGTTCTTCGCGCGGTTCAGGATGGCCTGGGCGTGGTCCATCCGGTCGTCCTCGGAGCGCGAGGCGCCGATCGGCACGCCCGCGGCCTTGAGGAACGTGTAGGCCATGGCGCCCCCGATCAGGATCGCGTCCACCTTGTCGATGAGGTTCAGGATCAGGTCGATCTTGTCCGAGACCTTGGCGCCCCCCAGGATCGCGATGTACGGCTCCTCGGGGCGATCCCGCAACCGCGTGAGCGCCGCGATCTCGGCGTCCATCAGGAGGCCGGCGGCGGGTCGCGGAAGATGACGGGTGATGCCGACGACCGACGCGTGGGCCCTGTGCGCGCTTCCGAAGGCGTCGTTCACGTACAGGTCGGCGAGGAGGGCGAGCCGGCGCGAGAACGTGTCGTCGTTCGCTTCCTCCTCCGCATGGAAGCGCAGGTTCTCCAGGAGCAGCGACTCGCCGTCCCCCAGATCCCGGGCCAGCCCTTCCGCCTGGGGCCCCACGCAGTCGGGCGCCATGCGCACCGTCGTGCCGAGAAGCCCGGCCAGGTGGGTCGCCACAGGCCGCAGGCTCATCTCCGGATCGGGTGTCCCCTTCGGCCGGCCCAGGTGCGAGGCGATCACCGGCCGGCCCCCCCGATCCAGGATCAGTCTCAGAGTGGGAAGCGAGGCGCGCACGCGCGTGTCGTCCGCCACCCGTCCGTGGACGAGCGGCACGTTGAAGTCCACCCGCACGAACACACGCCTGCCGCCCACCTCCAGGTCGCGCACCGACAACGTGCGGCCCCCTGTCATCGGGCTCCCCCCGGGGGCCCGGTCCGCATCATGTGGACGATCAGATCGGCCAGGCGGTGCACGTATCCCCGCTCGTTGTCGTACCAGGCGAAGACCTTCAGGAACGTCCCTCCGTCCAGCGCCAGGAGCGCGCCGTCGATGACCGCCGAGCGGCTGTCCCCCAGGTAGTCGATCGACACCAGCTCCTCCTCGGAGTATCCCAGAATACCGCGCAGCCGTCCCTCGGCGGCCTCCCGGAACGTTGCGCGGGCCTGGTCGAGCGTGGTGCCGCTGCGCAGGACGATCGTCAGGTCGATCAGGGAGACGGCGGCGGTCGGCACCCGGACCGCGAGGCAGCGCACCTGTCCCGCGAGACCCGGCATCACCTGGCCGATGGCCGAGGCCGCCGTGGTCGAAGTCGGGATCATCGACAGGCCCGCCGCCCGGGCGCGGCGCGGGTCGGAGTGCGGCGCGTCCACCAGGACCTGGTTGTTGGTGTAGCAATGGACCGTGGTCATGGAGGCGCGCACGACTCCGAACGCGCCGTCGGCCACCGACAGCACCGCGGCCATCGCGTTGGTCGTGCAGGAGGCGTTCGACAGGACGCGGTGCCGCGCCGGGTCGTATCTCTCGTGATTGACGCCGTAGCACACGGTCAGATCGGAGTCCTCGGACGGGCTGCTGATGATGACGCGCCGCGCCCCGCGCTCGAGGTGGCCTCCGGCGGCGGTGCGGGAGACGAAGCGTCCGGTCGCCTCGAGCACCACGTCCACGTCGGGCCAGGGGATCTCGGCCGGTCGCGGCGCGTTCGTGCAGCGAATCGTCCGGCCATCCGCCACCAGAGCACCTTCGCTCGCCCGCACGTCCGCCTCGAGACGCCCGGCGACCGAGTCGTGCCGCAGGAGGTGCGCCAGGATCGGCGGTCCGGCCAGATCGTTGAGCGCCACGACCTCGAGATCCGGCCGCCCGAGCGACAGCCGGAGGAATCCGCGGCCGATGCGGCCGAGTCCGTTGATGCCGATGCGGATCGCCACGGGTCTCCGTTCGGGGGAAGCGAGCCGGGGACGCCGGCCAGCCGGAACGACGAATTATATCGCAGGTCATGCAGGGTCCCGAGCGCCGCCTCCGCGGACGACCGGGCCGCCGCAGGGGCGCGCGGCACGGGTCCGGCTCGCTGCGCAAGCCTCCCCTCTCCTCGCCACGCGCCGCCCACCGCGCTGTGAAGCGCGCGGCGGGGCCCCGGCACGTGGTCTCAGACGACCGCGCGCCCCTGCGGCGCCCCGGTCGTGCACCTCCGCGACGATCGCGACTGATGCAGGTGAGCCACCACAATCCTTCATTCGCTTTTCGTGAATCCGGCCGGCATCGGGCCGGCAGAGTCAATCCTCGGATGTTGTCATCTCCGCGGTTTGGAAGGCACCCGGCGGCCCGCAGGCGACCGCCGAGAGAGTCGTGGAGGTGAACGACCGGGCGCAGCGTGGCCAGCGCGGCCGTTTGAGACCGCGCGCCGGGGCCCCGCCGCGCGCGCTTCTGCGCGGTGGGCGGCGCGTGGCGAAGCGAGGGGAGGCTCGCGCAGCGAGCCGGACCCGTGGCGCGCTGGCCACGCTGCGCCCGGTCGTCCGCGGAGACGGCGCGGACGTCGATCGCTTGACGCGGCGCGCGGACGGCGTGTACGATTTACGCCTCTCCTGTGAACTATCGTTCCCGGATTGGCCATGGAGGTGACGTGATCGAGAAGCATCTCGCGACCCTCGGAAACGCCGTGACCATCGCCGTGGCGATCCTGTGTGTCGCGACCGGCGCGTGCCTCGCGGGATCGAAGGGAAGCGCGCCCGAGAGCGCGGCGCCGTCCGCCGCGAAGGAACGCGACGCGCGGCGGGCCGAGGTGCGCTTCCCGAACGATCGCCTCGTGGTCGCGGAGATCGCCGACACGCCCGAGCTGGAGCAGAGGGGATACATGTTCCGGATCGAGGTCCGTCCGGGCGAGGGGATGCTGTTCCTCTTCCCGGCGCCCGACATCCATCTGTTCTGGATGAAGAACACGCTCGTGCCGCTCGACATCATCTGGATGGACGACGCGAAGACCGTCGTCCACATCCAGGCCGACACGCCGCCCTGCAAGGCGGACCCGTGTCCCAGCTACGGGCCGATGCGCAAGGCCTCGACGGTGCTCGAGGTGCGCGCGGGCACGGCGGCCGCGGAAGGACTGAAAGTGGGGGACCGGCTGCGGATCACCATTCCGCAATCGGGTGTCTGAAGAGCGTCGCCGCGTCAGGAGATCGTCGCGCGTCGAATCCTGCGGCGATTCGCCTTGACCGGCCGGTCACTTCGTCGTAGAGAATCAGACACGCATTCGGGATTCTCAGGAGGTGCCGATGAAGTTTTTCGTGCAGACCCTCTTCGCGATCGCAGCGCTGGTGTTCGGATTTTTCATGGGCGTGAGGTACCAGGCGCGCGTGGAGAGCCTGAACGAGGTCCACACTCTGGTGCAGGTCCAGAAGAGCAAGATCGACAGCCTGCGGGACGACAACCAGCGCCTCCGGACCGTGGTGCTCCTGCGCGAGTTTCTGGACAAGGAGAGCATCCGCCTGCCGCAGGGGACCGTCAACGACATCGCCGGCTCGATCCACCAGGCGAGCGAGCGCTACAAGCTGCCGCCCGAGATGATCCTGGCGGTCATCCGCATCGAAAGCGCCTTCGATATCAACGCCCTGTCCAACAAAGGGGCCGTGGGGCTGATGCAGATCCTGCCCTCCACCGGCCAGGAGATCGCCCGCGACCTGCGCATCGAGTGGCGCGGCGAGGATCTCCTGCGCGATCCCCAGGCGAACATCGAGATGGGGGCCTACTACCTGACGAAGCTCATCGCCCAGTTCAACAACCTGTCCGTGGCCCTGGCCGCCTACAACCAGGGGCCGGGCCGGATCGCCGAGCTCTCCGAGGCGAAGATCGACCTGCCGATGGACTACGCCGAGAAGGTCCTGTCGCACTACACGCCCTGAACCGGGAGGCGGGGGATCTCCCCGCCTCCCAGTCCCGCGCGGGTCGCCGTCCGGCGCATGCCGCGCCGTTGACACCTTCCGGCCGCCGGTGCTACCTTACGCGGTCCGTCGCGCCCGCGGCCGCGCTCGCGGGTGCGGTGCGATCCCGGGGGACCGCGGCGTGGTCGAGTACGCTCCCATCCTGATCTTTCTCGCGGTCGCCACGGTGTTCCCGGTGGCGACGCTGGTCATCGCGCGCCTCCTCAGGCCGAGCGTCTACAACAAGATCAAGGTCGAGGCGTACGAGTGCGGGGTGCCCCCGAGCGGCGAGGCGCGCGCCCGGTATCCGGTGCGCTTCTACATCATCGCGGTCCTGTTCGTCGTGTTCGACGTGGAGACGATTTTCCTGTTTCCGTGGGCGGTGAAGTACCGGGCCCTGGGCGTCCTGGGCTTCGTGGAGATGCTCGTGTTCCTGGGAATCCTGGTCGTCGGCTTCGCCTACGCCTGGAAGAAGGGGGCGCTGGAGTGGGTCTGATCGAAGGGCGGTTCGAGCACCCGAACATCATCACCACGACGGTCGACGCTCTGTTCAACTGGGCGCGCAAGTCGGCGCTTTGGCCGATGTCGTTCGGTCTGGCCTGCTGCGCCATCGAGATGATGGCCACGGTCGCGTCGCGCTACGACATCGATCGCTTCGGTGCGGGAGTGTTCCGGGCCACCCCGCGCCAGTCGGACGTGATGATCGTCGCCGGCACGGTGTGCGAGAAGATGGCCCCCATCATCAAGAGGCTGTACGACCAGATGCCGGATCCGAAGTGGGTCATCTCGATGGGCGCCTGCGCCACCTGCGGCGGTCCGTTCCCGACCTACAGCGTCGTCCAGGGAGTGGACCGGATCGTCCCCGTGGACGTGTACATCCCGGGGTGCCCTCCGAGGCCGGAGGCCCTCCTCTACGGGTTCCTCAAGCTGCAGGACAAGATCGACAGGATGAGCGTCGCCGGGAAGCGGGCGACCGCCTAGGCCTGGTCGGAGAGCGCAATTCGACGTTCGAGCGGCGCGGTCGTTGGCCGGCGCGCGCTTGTGAAAAAAAGCGCGAGCGGCGCCCGGGAGCGGCGGCATGATGGATGACCCCAAGGACGGCAAGGGAGACGAGGCGCCGCCGCCGGCTGCTCTGGAGCCGCCGAAGCCCGAGCCTGTGTCCGCCCCTCCCGCCGCGGCGGCCCCGGCTCCGCCGAAGCCGGCCGCACCGCCGCCGCCGGCCGCACCCCCGGCGCCGAAGCCGAACCCGCTCCTCGCCCCCGTCCCCTCCTCCGCCCTCGACAAGATCAAGGCCAGGTTCGGCGAGCAGGTGGTCGAGGCGTCGTATTACGCCGGCGAGGTCACCGTGAAGCTCAGGGTCGAGCGTGTGGAGGAGATCTGGCGCTTCCTGCGCGACGAGCCCGGGCTGCGCTTCGATTACCTGAGCAACCTGACGGCGGTGCACTGGCCGGAGCGCCCGAAGCCGTTCGAGGTCGTCTACCACCTGTACTCGATCGGCACCCTCCAGCGGATCAATCTCAAGCTGGAGGTCGGCGAGGGGGAGCAGCCGCCGACCGCCAGCCGCGTCTGGGTGACGGCCAACTGGCACGAGCGCGAGGTGTTCGACCTGTTCGGCATCCGCTTCCACGGCCACCCCGACATGACGCGTATCTTGATGACCGACGAGTGGGTCGGCCATCCGCTGCGCAAGGACTACCCGCTCGAAGGGAAGCCCGAGGATCACCTGCAGCTCCGCGACGTCACGACCGCCGAGCACGTCTACACCTTCGACAAGGCGCCGCTCAAGGGGTTCGGCTGGAAGAAAGAAGTGGAGAAGACGGGGGAGGGCCGCGGCTGATGTTCCGCACGGAGGAGATGGACATCAACATGGGGCCGCAGCACCCCTCGACCCACGGGGTGCTCCGTCTCGTGCTGCGTCTCGAGGGGGAGGAGATCGTCGACGTGAGACCGGTGATCGGCTACCTGCACCGCGGCGTCGAGAAGCTCTGCGAGCACCGCACCTACCCGATGATCGAGCCTCTGACCGACCGTCTCGACTACGTCGCGGCGATCTCCGAGAACCTCGGCTACTGCGGCGCGGTGGAGAAGCTGATGGGGCTGACGATCCCGCCGCGCGCCCAGTACATCCGGGTGATCCTGGCCGAGCTGCAGCGCATCGCCTCGCACCTCCTGTGGCTCGGCACGCACGCTCTCGACCTCGGGGCGATGACCGTCTTCTTCTACACCTTCCGCGAGCGCGAGCTCATCCTCGACCTGTTCGAGCAGTTCTGCGGCGCGCGTCTCACCTATAACTCGATGCGCATCGGCGGGCTCCTCGAGGACGTGCCGCCCGGCTGGACCGACCGGGTGAGCCGCTTCATCACCCTCTTCCCGTCGCGCGAGAAGGAGTACGAGGATCTCCTCACCGTGAACCGGATCTGGCTCGGACGCACGCAGGGCGTGGGCGTCCTCACGCCGGAGGACGCGATCGCGCTGGGGACCAGCGGCCCGACACTGCGGGGGAGCGGTGTCGATTACGACGTGCGCAAGGCGCAGCCGTACTCCTCGTACGATCAGTTCGACTTCGACGTGCCGGTGGGGACCAAGGGGGACACCTACGATCGCTACCGGATCCGCATGGAGGAGATGCGCCAGTCCTGCCGCATCATCCGGCAGGCCCTCGACCGCCTTCCCGAGGGGGAGGTGCGTGCGAAGGTGCCGAAATACATCAAGCCGCCCGCGGGGGAGGTGTACCACGTGGTCGAGAGCCCGCGGGGCGAGCAGGGGTTCTACATCGTCCACAAGTCGGGGGAGATGCCGTATCGCATGCGCTTCCGCTCCCCCTCCTTCGTCAACCTCCAGGCCCTGCCGACCATGTGCCGCGGGCGGCTCATCGCCGACGTGGTGGCGATCATCGGATCGATCGACATCGTCCTGGGCGACGTGGACCGCTGAGGGGGAGCATGGACCCGTCGTTCATCCAGCAGATCCTGATACCGACGGCGCAGATCCTGGTCGTGGTCCTGGTGCTGCCGCTCTTGATCGCGTACCTGCAGCTGGTCGAGCGCAAGGTCCTGGGCTTCATGCAGGCGCGCCTGGCGCCGCGCCGGGTCGGGGTCATCCCGTTCGCGGGCGCGTCCTTCACGTTCTACGGGTACGAGGTGCGCCCCTTCATCACCGATGTCAACGTCGCGCTCCTGTACCTCCTGGCGATCTCCTCGCTCGGCATCTACGGAATCATCCTGGGGGGATGGGCGTCGAACAGCAAGTACTCGCTCCTCGGGGCCCTGCGCTCGTCGGCGCAGATGATCTCCTACGAGGTGCCGCTCGGATTCGCGGTGATCGGTGTCATGATGATGGCCGGGACCGCGTCCATGGTCGGCATCGTCGAGGCGCAGAGGACGGCCGGGGTGTGGTACGTCCTGCCGCAGATCCTCGGGTTCTTCTGCTACTTCATCGCCGCGATCGCCGAGACGAACCGGGTGCCGTTCGACCTGCCCGAGGCGGAGGCCGAGCTGGTCGCCGGCTTCCACACCGAGTACAGCGGCATGAAGTTCGCCTTCTTCTTCCTGGCGGAGTACACGAACATGATCGTGGTGTCGTCGATCGTCACGATCCTGTTCTTCGGCGGCTGGCTGCGGCCGTTCCCGAACGTGGCGTCGCTTCAATGGCTGGAGAACGGCTGGCTGGTCCTCCTGCCCGTGACGCTGGGCGCTTTCGCGGGATGGCTGTTCGGGCTGAAGACCGGGCGCGGTCTCCCGCCGATGGCCGCCGGGACGGTGATCGGCCTGCTCGCCGGCCTCGCGCTGGCGGTCCTGGATGTCGGAGGACTGGCCGGTCTGAGCGTGCCGGTGGTGTCCGGGGCCTTCTGGTTCTTCCTGAAGGTGTCGCTCTTCCTCTTCCTGTACATCTGGCTCCGGGGGACCTACCCGCGCTACCGCTACGACCAGCTCATGAACCTCGGATGGAAGTGGCTCATCCCGCTGTCGGTCGTGAACGTGGTCGGCACGGGACTCGGGATCCTGGTCTTCTCCGGGAGATGATGAGGGTGCGACGATGAGCGCTGTGACCCGGCCGATCGAGACCCCGCGCACGAGCGAGCTCAAGCAGCTGCTGAAGACCTTCCTCCTGCTCGAGCTGTGGGTCGGCCTCTGGGTGACGCTCAAGAACCAGTTCCGGCCGCACATCACGGTGGAGTATCCCAAGGAGAGGGTCGAGCTGTCGCCCCGCTTCCGTGGCGTGCCCCGCCTGCGCTACCACCCGGAGTCCGCCGAGGAGCTGTGCATCGCCTGCCACCTCTGCGAGACGGTCTGCCCGGACGACTGCATCCACATCGTCTCGGAGAAGAAGCCGGACGGCAAGGGGAAACGCCTGGTGTCGTTCGAGATCAACTACGAGCGCTGCTGCTTCTGCGGGCTGTGCGTCGATCCCTGCCCGACGAAGCCGCTCACGGCGATCTACATGTCGCACGATTACGAGATGGCCGACTACAAGAGGGAGCCGTTCGTGGCCCCCCTCAAGGTCCTCCTGAACGGGGTCGACCCGAAGGATTACAAGGAGTAGACGTGACGGCCGCGATCTTCTACATCCTGGCGTCGGTGGCGCTGCTGTCGGCGGTGATGGTGATCTGGAGCCGCAACGTGGTGCACTCCGCCATCTACCTGGTGCTGACCTTCCTGTGCGTGGCGGGAGTGTACGTCTTGCTGCGGGCGGAGTTCGTGGCGGCGGTGCAGGTGTTCGTCTACGCCGGCGGCATCGTGGTCCTGTTCCTGTTCGTCATCATGCTGGTGAACCTGAAGGACGCGCTCGGGCCGCGCGTCCGCGTGCACGCCACGGTCTCCGCCGTCGTGGGAGGGGCCGCTACCATCCTGCTCCTGTACGTCGCGGTGTCGGGCGGGCTCCGTCCCGGCTACGGCCCGGGTATCGACCTGTCGGCCCAGGGGGGCAACCTCCAGCAGGTCGGGTACGCCCTGTACAGCGACTACCTGCTGCCGTTCGAGATCGCCTCGATCCTCCTGCTCGTGGCGATGATCGGCGCCATCGTCCTGGCGCGCCAGAAGTACTGAGGAGACCGCGGTGCCGATCCCGCCCCACCACGCCCTGGTGTTCAGCCTGCTGCTGTTCTCGGTCGGCGTCGCCGGTGTCCTGACCCGGCGCAACGCCATCATCATCCTCATGTCGATCGAGCTGATGATGAACGCCGCCAACATCAATTTCATAGCCTTCGGTCTGCGTCTGCACAACATGGTCGGCCAGGTGTTCAGCGTGTTCACCATCGCGGTGGCGGCGGGAGAGGTGGCGGTCGGGCTCGCTGTTGTCCTGGCCCTGTACCGCAACCGCGACACCGTCTACGTGGACCAGGTCCACATCATGAAGGGCTGAGGGCGGGAGCGTGGCGCTTCTCGGGTTGATCTGGGTCCTGCCGATCCTGCCGGCGCTGGGGTTCGCGCTGAACGGCCTTCTGGGAGCCCGGTTCCTGCCGAAGAAGGCGGTCGCGGGGATAGCCTGCGGGGCGGTCCTCCTGGCGTTCCTCCTGTCCCTCGGCGCCGTCGTCTCCCTGAATGGTGTCGAGAGCATGGCGTCGGCGCCCGGCCTGACGGTCGACCCGCACGCGCATCGCGTCACCCGGACCCTCTACGCCTGGATGCCGATGGGCCGCGCCGCCAGCGGCGAGGAGCTGACCGTCGACTGGGCCTACACCCTCGACCCGCTGTCGGCGGTGATGCTGCTGGTCGTGACGGGGGTGGGGTTCCTGATCCACGTCTACTCGGTCGGCTACATGGAGCACGAGCCGCCCGCGGCGTTCGCGCGGTTCTTCGCGTACTTGAACCTGTTCATGGCGATGATGCTGACCCTGGTCCTGGGGGCGTCCCTGCCGG
>WNGH01000912.1_pt1 | contig 35337 bp, 29 predicted proteins | sample 5400631 | NCBI WGS metagenome assembly WNGH01 (sample SAMN13153373, study PRJNA577476) | soil metagenome | isolation source: 115 cm soil or saprolite under Garry oak tree replicate 1 | place: USA:California | collected 2016-06-15
GCCAGACCATCGCCCTTCCGTTCCCGCCCCTTAGAGTAGAACGGGAAGGGAAGGTTCAAAGATTCACGCCCATCGCCCCGTGTGATTCAACCCTGGAGCAGCCTGCAGATGACCTCCTGCATCAGTGCGCCGCGTAACATCAGCGACGCTGCGAACTGTGGATTCTGTGGTCGTTCGCTCTATGCCGAGATAGTTGAATGTAACCCAGGCTAGTTCCATGGCGTGAACGGAAACAAGGAGCGGCGCGATTGGGACCGAAGGGAAGCGACGTTTGATTAGCAGTGCTGTGGCTGCGTGGTCGATCGCAAACATAGTTTTTCCATCTGAGTTAGCGATTGCTAACTAGTGCGACAAAAAAATTTCTATACTAAGAACTTTCGAAACAAGCCCACGACGCTGCTCGTCCACCGACCTGCGGGTCCCTTAATTACCCCGACCTGAATCATGCGAGTTAGTTCTGCCAAAGTCCCCTGCAGGTTGGCGGCCGCAAGGTCGGGATTGACCGGCGATGGATGATGTGCTTGGGGTGCCTGGGCAACGAGCAACTTGGCTAGCCCGATCATCGTGTGCCGCCGCACCGTTGCGCGTGACTTAGGCCAGAGGACACGGGCACTGTCGGACAGAAAGGCCAGAACGTCCGGGTACTGATCCCACAATGCGAGCCATCGGCCAGCGTACGCGTCCAACTTGCCCTCGAAGTCGTTCCTCGAGGCAAGGGCGGCAGCGCAGCTAGCCCACACTCGTCCGTGACAGGTTTCGAACAAATGCAGCGCCAGCTCTTCTTTACCAACGAAATGCTTATAAAGCGCGGGATTCGTGAAGCCGCTCTCTTGGGCAATGTCACGGATGCTGGTCGCAGCCAAGCCGCGTTCGCTAAAGAGCTTCATTGCCGCCCGGAGGATTTCCCGTTTGGCGGGAGGATCATTCTCGCTAATGTAGAAAGGAAGTGGGGTGGTCATACACAAGTAGGTTAGCAAACGCTAACTTCCTTGTCAAACCCTATGACCTGCCGGCCTCCGGTTCCTCACACCTGGTTCCGTTGATTTGAATCGAATGAATAATGCTATCATGCGGTTCGTTTTCGGAGATTCTCGATGCTTACGGTCCGGCTCGCCCTTCTACTTTTCACGTTAAGTCTGAACCTCGGCGCTCTCCTCGCGCAATCCGCTCCCGATGCCACCGTCCACATCGACACCACTCCCTCCCACCAAATAAATTCCTTCGATCCCGACTACGCCCTTGGCAGCTCCCTCGACGTTCTCTCCCGCCGCGACATCGACCGCGTCCACACGCCACACATCGTTCAGGAGTCCATCTCCGCGGGCTGGGGCCCCATCACCTACCGCAACAACAGTGAACTCCGCATGGCCGCCTGGCACTGGAACCCGAACGGCTCTTGGAGTGACGCCGCGCATCAAAGCGGATACTTCACCGGCAGCACCGAACTCAAAACTCCAATCCGCTACATTCTTTCCTACGCCCTCCCACACCGGGGCTTCGCCACCAGCGGCGACCGTCCCGTCCAAGGCCCCAACCTTCTCTATTGGAAAAGCAATCCCTACCTCACTAGCAAATTCACCGGCGAATCGGATGCGCTCCATCCACAATGGGTCATCGTCGATCTCCAATCCGACAAACAAATCAATGCCGCGCGCATTCAGTGGGCTTCTCCGTTCGCCAAAACCTATCAAGTCGAATACTGGGTCGGCACCAACGCGCTCGATTTCGACGGCGGCCCCAAAGGCGAATGGAAGGTTTTCCATTCCGGCAAGATCGAAAACGCGCAAGGCGGAACGCAAATTCTCAAGCTTGCAGACACGCCGATTTCTTCGCGCTACGTACGCATTATGATGTCGGAATCTTCGAACACTTGTGATGAGCACGATCCAAGGGACATTCGTAACTGTGTCGGCTATGCAGTCCAACAAATCGAACTTGGCAGTAGCGATGCAAGCGGTAAATTCGCATCTGCGCCAAAAGGGTCCGGTGAGCGTGCGACAACCTACAGCGCCTCCTCCATCGATCCCTGGCATTCTGCGGAAGACGTCCGCGATGGCGGCGACTATCAGCACACTGGGTTCGATCTGTTCTTCACCAGCGGCATGACTAACAATTTGCCCGCGATGATTCCCGTCACGATGCTCTACGGCACTCCCGAAGATGCCGCCGGACAAATTGCCTACATCGAGAAACGCGGCTATCCCATCAGCTTTATCGAAATGGGCGAAGAGCCCGACGGCAAACATACGATGCCGGAAGATTACGCCGCGCTCTACATCCAGTGGGCCGACGCAATTCACAAGGTTGACCCAAAACTGAAACTCGGCGGCCCTGTTTTCGAAGGTGTCAACAAGGACATTACCCTCTGGCCCGATTCCAAAGGCCGCATCTCCTGGATGGGCCGGTTTGTCGTCTACTTAAAAGACCACAACCATCTTTCCGATCTCGCGTTCGTTTCCTTCGAGCACTATCCGTTTGAGCCCTGTACCGTCACCTGGAAGGATCTCTATCGCGAACCGCAACTCATGAAAGGCATCCTGCAAATTTGGCGCGATGACGGCGTGCCGCAAGACGTTCCCCTCATGGTCACGGAAAATCATCTGTCCTGGCAACTCACGGGCCCCATGACCACAATTTTCGCGGCGCTTTGGCTCGCCGATAACGTCGGTTCATTTTTCGAAGGTGGCGGCGCCGCGTTTTACCACTCGCCGATTCAGCCACAGCGAATGAACAACACTTGCCTCGGTTGGTCATCCTGGTCGAATTTCGTCTCTGACGAAAATTACGAAATTAGAGGCTATACCTCTCCGTACTATGCGGCCCGCATGATCAATCTCGAATGGGTGCAGCACCGCTCGGGGGTTCATCAAATGTTTCCATCCTCAACCGACATAAAAAACCCTGACGGAAATCTTCTTGTCACCACTTATGCGGTGCATCGTCCCGACGGTAACTGGTCACTCATGCTCGTTAATCGCGACGAAAATAACTCACACACCGTTCGCGTCTCTTTTGAAAATGCAAAGGAAAAACGCCATTCATTTCTTTCCGGAAATATATCCTGGATGAGTTTCGGATCCGATCAATACGTCTGGATCAACGACGGTCCCAACAGCCATCCCGACCCCAACCTTCCTCCCGCCGCCGCAATCATCGCCGCCAACCCGCAAACCATTTTCACGTTGCCCAAAGCCTCCATCACCGTCATCCGCGGACGACTGGCAAACTAGACGGAAGAATTATCGGCCTCCCCACCCTCATCTGAGGCCGCACCTTTGCAATTCTGTCGCCAGCAACGTCGGGCGGTCCTTCGCCAAAATCTCATCCGCAGACAGCGGCCGATGCACATCGTTTCTCAAGCCGGGAATCTTGTCAGCCTTTCACATTTCTCGCGATGATGCCGAACGACCCCGGAGGCCGGCCTTCTTCCGCGATGCTTTCTCCCCTTGGAGATTGACGCCCAATACCGACGGAATCCAGCCCGGTGTCAACGGACCACGGTTTCGGGTTTGACGACAGCCGGACCGGAACCGGCGAACAAGGAGCCAGAAAACCATGTCGAGCGAATCGAGCCTTGCGCGCGATGCCTCCGTGGCTTGCATTACCGATTGCAAAGACTGCATGATCGCCTGTGGACTAAACGTAGCTCAGAGCGCATGTGCGCAGCTTCGTACAGATCGCGGACGCCATCGGTGGCACCTCCAAAAAGCTCGAGAAAGTGCGTTTGATCGGCGAATTTCTTAAATCTCTCAGCGCTACTGACGCCGCGATCGCTGCACGGTTTCTTGCGGGCCGCGTGTTCGCTGGACATGACGAGCGTGCGTTGGGGGTTGGGGCAGCTACCCTTTCCCGGGTGATCGCAGAAACGGCTGGCCAGCCAGGCCACGTCCTCGGGGCTACGTATCGAAAGCACGGAGACCTAGGCGGCATGGCCGAGGAGCTCCTGCGCAGCACGAATCGCGACGGAGACTTATCCCTTGCGGACGTGGCCCGGCTTTTTGACGACTTAGCAGCCGCGCGGGGGCAAACGCATAAGGCGGAACTGCTAGCCAATGCTTTCGAGCGCTCCAGTGCCGCCGACGTGAAATATATCGTGAAAATTACTACTGGCGATCTGCGGATTGGATCGAAAGAAAGCCTCGTCGAAGAAGCCATTGCGAAAGCATTCGAGCGTCCACTCGCGGAAGTTCGCCGCGCAAACATGCTGACTGGCGATATCGGAGAAACATTGACGCTGGCGGCACAAAACCAGTTGGCCTGTGCAGCCGTACGCCTGTTTCATCCAATGGGATTCATGTTGGCGGCGCCCGTTGAGACTCCCGATGAGCTGTTCGACAAAAGAGATGGGCTGGAGCTCCCCCCGCTGCTGGTAGAAGAAAAGTACGATGGAATTCGGGCACAGGTTCACAAGAATAAACGCGGCGAAGTGCGGATTTTTTCGCGGACGCTCGCGGAGGTCACAGAATTTCCCGAGCTCGTCGAGCCCTTAAGCGAATTGCCAGGAGAATTGATCATCGACGGTGAAATCCTGGCCTGGCGCGACACCCGGCCGCTGCCGTTCACGGAATTGCAGAGGCGGCTGGGACGTAAACGCTTGGATCTGTTCGTACAGAACGATATTCCGGTGAAATATGTCGCTTTCGACTTGCTTTTTCAAGATGGCGAATTGTTGCTGAATGAACCTTTGACAAAACGCAAAGCATTTCTGGATGCGGTTTGTGCGAATGCTCGAACGGCGTTGCACGTTGCGGGAGGCAGGGAATGCCGAACCGCAGGCCAAGTGCAGTTGGCATTTCATAACTCGCTGCAAGCCGGGCACGAAGGAATTGTGGCCAAGGCGGCGACTTCTCCGTACGTGCCGGGCCGGCGCGGCGGTTTCTGGTTCAAGTTAAAACAGCCGTTTGCGACATTGGATGTTGTCGTAACCGGCGTGGAATATGGTCACGGAAAGAGGCACAAGGTGCTTTCCGATTACACCTTTGCAGTGCGAGACGGGGAGAGGCTGCTGAACATCGGCAAGGCCTATTCGGGTTTAACTGACGCGGAGATTCGCGAATACACCGATTTCTTCTTGCAACACACGATTGAGGATCATGGGCATCGACGTACCGTCACGCCGGCGATCGTGCTTGAAGTAGCATTCAACAACATCCAAAAATCTGGCCGGCACGAGAGTGGGTATGCGCTGCGCTTTCCCCGGATTGTTCGCGTTCGCAGGGACAAGGCGGCACCGGAGATTGACACGCTGGAGACCGTGGCAAAGTTGTTTGCCCGCCAGACGGTCAGACCGGAAGAGGTTTGACTGCGTCTGGATGTAGGTTCACTCGAAAACCTTCCCTGCGATGGGACTCCCTCCAACAGCCTCGCTCCAGGGCCGCGCATCTAAGCGGACTATGTTCCTCGTCTTGGTCTGCTCCACCAACACTTCCCTGGGTAGTGCCTCTCTGCTTTCGAATGTACTCGGCGATCTCGGCCACGGTACCGAGCCAGATTCCGTGCGCGGGGCCCTGCAAAGATTCACAGAGGGCTTCCAGCGCAGCCGTCACCCAGTAACCTCGTTTCCCGATATCGTGGCCGACGAAAATAATCCAGCGGCCCTCCTTGACGGCTTCGTCAAGAGAGGCGAAACCGTTCCGGGGGTAGGCCCCGGACATCGACTGGTATTTCGAACAGCCCTCCGGCATGATCCTCGCGGTCCCTGGCGTGAAGGGACGCAGTGGTCACAAAAAGCGTATGTAAAGAAGGCCCACCAAAAGTGCAGTTGGTTATATTCGACACCGGCATCTCGACAACCCTATCTAGCTTTCCTGAGGGACTGAAGCGGAGGATGCACCCTCCGAAAAACCGGCAGTTCCAAAGATAGCCATCTTCGTCGATCGCTGAACCGTCGGGAAGCCCCGGGGTGACACCAGCGATAAAGGGGCGACGATTGCTGATCGAGCTATCTGCGGCCCGATAGTCATAGGCGTAAATGACATTACTGGGAGAGCACCCACAATAGAATGTCTTGCGTTCCGGGCTCCACGCCAGAGTGTTGGTGATGCCAAAGCCGGTGTCCCAAACCGACACGCTGCCGTCGGGCGTTACACGATAGAGTGATCCCGAGTTTCCCGAGACCTCGATATCCTGCCCAGTTGGACCAACATTGTTTCGCATGCTGCCTATCCAGAAAACTCCATTGGGGTCAGTTGCGCCGTCATTCAAGCGGTTGTGAGGCCAGTTCGGCTCCGGGGAGGCGAAGTCGGTGCGCTCATCGGTTAACGGGCGCCACAGAAGCAACCGCGATCCCAGAGCCACGAGTATTCGATCAGGGGCGGTGGTCAGTGATAGCGCACAGACGGGCTCAGCGAACGACCAACACTTCTTTTCTCCTGATTTGAGTATGTGACGGTGAATTCTGAAGCCGTTCACATCGGTCCAATAGAGGCTACCTTCCTCGGGGTGCCACAATGGACTCTCCCCAACGATATTCTTGGAATCGTCAAGCAAGCGTGGTGTGGGCATGTATCTCAATTTTCCTGCGGTTCTGGTCATCCGGCCACAAAGGATCTATTCGTTTGCCCTGGTTTTGTTCCTCGCTGAATCTTCACTGCTCTGTAACCGCCGTGCGTTTTGTAGTACAAGAACATCAACCCGAAAACAAAAACCAGCACCAGAGGAGCTACGGTAACGTAACGGAAGGACTGGGCCGCTCCGTATCGATCATAAATTCGCCCCATCAAAGGTAAAGCGCGGTCGACGGCTATATTTCCTATCGCGCCCATCACACTGAGCAACAGTGCGCCGCCCTTCGGGAACTGCTCGCTGGTAATCCCCAACATAGTGGGCCAGAAGTAGCAAACACCGGCAGCAAAAACCGTCGCTGCAGCGAATGCGGTAAAAGCGTTGTAGGCGTAGCTAAGGGCAAACAGACCTATGCCTGAGAGAGCTGAACAACCAAGCATCAGGCCTATCGGGGAAATCTTTCGGGCAACTGTTCCGGCGAAGTTTCGCATAATGAACATCAGCCCGCTGATATACACCAAAACGAGAATTCCCGGCGTATGGGCAATATTTCTCAGCACCGACTCCATCCATTGGTTAGGCGCTAACTCTGTGGCTGCTGTCAGCACCATACAAGAAGCCAACAGAAGAAACATGGGGCGAATCGCCTCCCGAAACATCTCGCTTGCGGAAACCCCGGATGCGACCCGCTCCGTCGCCGGAAACTTCTGGCCAACGATCATCAGACCGTAAATGATAGCCGGGACGAGGATAGTTGCCATCTTTGCCTGCCATCCCAGACCTAGCCTGGTCAGCGCATATGGAGCGAGACCACCAATGATTAAGCCGCCCGGCCACCAGGCATGAAGGATATTGAGCTTTTGAGTCTTCACCTCAGGATACGCTGTAGCGACCAGAGGGTTGATGACTCCCTCCACCAAACCGTTTCCTAGTCCGACGACGAACGTCGCCAATTCGAGCACGCCATAACTCGGAGCGAAAATTATTACGAGTACGCCGGAGATGTGGAGAAACCAAGCCGCGCACAAAAGCGCTCTCATCCCTAAGGCATCGCAGAGCGGGCCGCCGATGAGAATGGCTGCCGCAAATCCGAGAAAAGCTTTGCCAGCAAAGATGCCGACAAGCTGTTTGTTCACATGAAATTGAGCGCCCAGATCATCGAGGGTGGCGGCGCGAACGGAAAACACCATTGCCGTGGTCATGAGTGCCATGCAACTAGCCACAAACAAGCGCTTGCGTTGGCCTGCGGATAACGTCACATTTTCTGGAGGGAACGCTTGCGAGCTCACGAAATTTCTCCTGCCTTTGGTGGCCAACCGCTCTCTACCAGTCCGGCGGAGCTCCAACGGGGTACTGCTCCAAATCGACGATGGACCCGGTTATACACTGGCTCTCGTCACTAGCGAAATAAAGGGCTGCCAGGGCAACATCTCGAGGAACGAGCAAACGGCCGAACGGGCGAGTGCGTATGGCCTCTTCGACCCACCGTTCGCCCTTTCCCTCTTCAATTTTCATGCGCCGCTCGTTGGGGGTCATGGTCCAACCGGGATTGAGCTGGTTGACACGGATGCCATACCTGTTCAGATAGGCGGCGGTGTTCTTCGTGAGTGTCATAAGCGCGCCCTTGGATGCTGAGTACGCCATCAGCTTCGGCTCTCCGATATAGGCATTGATCGAACCAATGTTGACGATGGACCCGCTTCGTTGCTGTTTCATGCAAGCGACCGCTTCCCGCATGCAGAGAAACGCGCCGCGCACGTTGGTGGCGAAAACTTTATCCCACACTTCACAGGTCGTATTCTCGATGTTCCCCCGCGTGCTTATGCCTGCATTGTTAATGAGCACGTCGATGCGACCATAAACCTCGACCGCCTGACGTATTAGCGCCCGACAGTCGGCCTCAACGCTGACATCCGCCCGCTGGAAGATGGCCCGGCCACCTTCCTTTTCGATGCTTGCAGCAACGGTCGCCGCGTTCGCTTCATTTTGGTCGGACACGACCATCGCGGCGCCTTCGCTCCCAAACAAACGCGCGATGCCTTCACCCATTCCCGCACCTGATCCAGTAATGATGGCGATGCGATTTTCTAAGCGTGGCGTATGCACAATCTCGCTCAAAAATGCTCGGCGATTTTAATACGTAGAAAGCGGACGGATTCTCTCAGCTCGTCGATTCCATTGATTCCGTCCTCGATGGAAATCCATCCATCGAACCCTTCGGCCTTGAGCATAGAGAAAATCTCATCGTAATTGTTAAGGCCTCTTCCGATAACGCCGTGCTTGAGGTTCTGAGCATAGCCGCTCGTTCCATCCTGCTGTTCCAGTTCCTCCAAGGTGCCGCTCGCCAAGTATCGATCTGACGCATGCATGGAGACCACCCGGCTCTTAATGGCGGCGAGCACCTCAAGAGGGTCTTGTCCGGCGATGATTGCATTGGATGGGTCATAGTTGACGCCAAACCAGGGTGAGTCGATCTGACCAATGATTTCCAAAAATATCTCTGTATCCTGGGCAAATTCGGGGTAAAGCCAGTAACCGTCCTTATAATGATTCTCCATGTTTAGGACGATCTTTCGCGAGGCCGCGTGTTCGAGCAGTGATCTGATCGATTCGACCGTCCAGCGCACGCCTTCCGCGCGGGAAACATCTGGGCGGCGCTGACCGGAAAGCACGCGGCAAAAGTAGCCGCCGAGCTCCGCTGCGACGTCGATCATTTGTTTCTGGCGCTCAATTTCCGCGCGCCGGACCCGTGCATCAGGCGTTGTGAAATCTGGCGAAGCGCACATCATCGGCACTTCCAGGCCATGTTTCACGAGTTGCATTTTTACGCGTTGAAGATACTTCGGTTCAAAGCTCTGAAAAAATCCGGGGTACACTTCGACGCCGTCAACACCAAGAGTGCCAGCCAGCTCGATCCAATCAAACAGCGTCATGGTCTTGGTGACGCACAACTCATCCATGTAACATTTGGGAAACGCGCTCAACTTCGGCATAAACGTCCACTAACAACTCGGCGAACATATCACTGAAGCATCCGGCTAGGGTTACCTCGACTCAATTGGGACACAGCACTGCTTTGACATACTTACCGGTGTACATCCCGTCGAAACAATCTTGCCAGTGATCGAGCGTCGCCACCTGGGTGATAATCGGGCCAAGGTTAATCTGCCTTGCAGTCAACATTGGCACAATCTTTTCCCAATTCTCAAACGTATGGCTGAAGCTGCCTTGCAGATGTATGGCCTTTTGCACCAGCGGGTCAAGCGAAAAGTTCAGCGGCTGAGGCCCCCACCCAACTTTAGTGATTTGACCTCCCGGGCGGACAATTTCGAGGGCGGTCTTCAACGCCGCCGAGACGCCCGCCGCATCGATTACCAGATCAGCCCCGAGCCCGTCGCCGATTTCCCGCATGTATTCGACGAAGTTCGTGTTCTGAACATCTACGGTGTGTGTGGCTCCAAGCAGGCGAGCCACATCGAGCCGAGAGGCATCCTGTGTCGTACCCGCGACAATTAAATTTCTGGCGCCAGCGATGCGGGCCATCTCGGTGCAAAGCAAGCCAATCGGCCCCGGGCCAATCACGACGACTGTATCACCGGGTCGGACAGTGCTTTTCGAGGCCACCGCGTTATATGCGACACAGCAAGGCTCGGTAAGCGCGGCGCGTTCGAATGGAAGTTCGTCAGGGATGTGGTGCAGACAACGAGCTGGGACGCATACGAAGCTGGCCATCGCACCGTCTGTCCCCGAACCGAAGCCCGAACGACTGGGGCACAGGTTGTATTTGCCTGTGCGGCATAGCAGACACTCGCCGCAAATGTTTGCCGCGGTTTCCGAGACGACCCGGTCGCCCTCACGAAATCCCCTCACCCGAGCGCCGACTTCAGCGACTGTGCCGCAGAATTCATGCCCAAGCACGACGGGGACGCGGACCGGCCAGCTTTGGGAGTTGTGGTATTGGTGGATGTCGCTGCCGCAGACTCCGACCGCACCGACGTGTAGAAGTACTTCCTCGTCCTTTATCGCCGGCACGGGCTTCTGGCGTAATTCCACTGCTAGGGGTTCAAGAGCATAGTGCACGACACCGTCCATCACGTCCATCATTGCCGAACCCTCCGAGTTATCTCGCTCAATAGTCCTTTCAAATCGCCGGCAGCAACCTTAAACGAGTGAGCATCGATGGCGAGCGGAGCACCGATCACAACGAGCGGGGCGCCACGCTTTGGCATTTCAACTGCCTCCTCCAGCGTTAAGCCGCCGACAGCTTGCACAGGAATGCGGACCGAGTTCACCACGGCCTCGAGATCATCCAGTGGGCTGACACGGCCCCGCCCTGCCGCCGCCACGCCGTTGCGTTCATCATAGCCGGTATGATGAACGATGTAATCCACGCCGAGGTCTTCCATCATCCGGCTTGCTGCCACTTTGTCTTCACATCCGAGATTGTCGCCCATGATCTTGATACCGTAGTCCCGTCCGGCTTTCACCGCGACCTTAATCGTTTCCACATGCGCGCGCGCCATAACCACCATGTGCGTGGCGCCCGCCTTCGCCATCATTTCGGCCTCGAGATATCCCCCATCCATCGTTTTCACATCAGCTACGATCGGATGGTTAGGAAAGGCCGCCCGCAAGGCGCGGACACCATGCAGGCCCTCCGCCAAAATCAGGGGCGTCCCCGCTTCAAGCCAATCTACGCCTGCCTCGACGGCAACGCGCGCCGTGTCCAGCGCTTCATGGACATGAATCAGATCCAGGGAGATCTGAACAACCGGTGGGTGAGCGCTTGGCAACGGAAAGGATCTCCTTGTGGCCTGCTGTTCCGTATTTAGACTAAGGACCAGCAGAACTGTGGAGGCAGAGATTTTTCACTGACTGCCCACGCATTGCAAGCAAGATCCTACTGCATCTCCGGATTTTTCCGCTCATCACAGCGTAGAGGTGACGGCGAGCGGCGCAGAAGCCCCCGCTGCTCCTCTTTTTTTAGTACCGAAATGAACGCGTGCGATGGGAGAAACATACCAGTTGAGCCGATCCGGTGTCGCGGCACTCTGTCTCCAACCCAGCAGGAAGAAGGTCCCTTCATCAAGCCCGGAACTGCGGTCGCGCCACGCGATAAGAGCAGACAGATCCAGCATGACCTTTTCACGTGAGCAACGTCATTTGAGTGGGAACACTCTGCGCGGACGGAACGTATCTAGTGAAGACAGGGAGAAGAGGGATGCGGATGAGAGACCTGCTTGGCAACGTTCGCTACGCTCTGAGACAGTTTCGAGCCGCTCCGGTGTTCGTTGCCGCAGCCGTGCTCACGCTGGCACTCGGAATCGGCGGAACCACGGCAATCTTTACGCTCATCGATGCCGTGATGGTAAGGTCCCTGCCGGTCGGGGATCCCGGGCGCCTTTACCGCGTCGGAGAAGGGGATGAGTGCTGTGTCGAGGGAGGGCCCCAGGACCGGTGGGGTTTTTTTTCCTATCCCCTCTTTGAGCGACTGAAGGCCGCGACTCCGGAATTTGAGGAAGTAACAGCATTCCAGGCAGGCCGCGGCCGTTTGGGTGTGCGGCGGGAAGGTGTTAGTTCTGCTGCCCGACCCCTGCGGTCCGAGTATGTCACGGGCACGTATTTCTCGACGCTGGGCGTGCGGGCGTTTGCCGGTCGCGTGTTCACTCCAGAGGATGACCGGCCGGCGGCGCCGCCTGTCGCGGTGTTGAGCCATCGGGCGTGGCAGACGATTTACGGTGGGGACACGTCCGTCTTGGGGGCGACGTTTGTCGTGGAGGGGCATCCCTTCACGGTAGTCGGAGTAGCGCCGCCAGGATTTTTCGGCGAGACGCTCGAGAGTGATCCACCCGAGATTTGGGTTCCTGTGCAGCAGGAGCCTTTGATCGACGGCCAAAGCAATCTTCTTCATCAGTCTGTTTCGGCATGGTTGCGCATGATCGGAAGGTTGAGGCCTGGCGCGTCGATTGACGGAATGGCCCCGCGGCTCACTGGAGTTTTGCGGCAATGGATCCAGAACGATTCCGGGTATCCAGCCAACTGGATGGAGGGCGTGATCGGGATGCTTCCCAAGCAAGTCCTGAACGTCATCCCGGCAGGGGCGGGCGTCGCGGTAATGAAGGAAGAGTATGGACACAGCCTGCGGATTCTGTTCTCCGTTTGCGGAGCGGTGCTGCTCATCGCCTGCGCCAACGTCGCAAATCTGTTGCTTGCGCGGGGCGTGGCCCGGCGCGGACAGCTGGCTGTGCGCATGGCCATCGGCGCACCGCGGCACCAGATTATCGCGCAGGCCTTGACGGAAAGCATTCTGCTGGCGGTTGGCGGCGCGATGGTGGGACTCGCGGTTGCCGTTGGAGCTGCGAGGTTGTTGCTGGCCTTGGCCTTTCAAAGCGCGCACTTCCTTCCGATCAGCACCATGCCGTCGTTGATGGTTTTGGCGTTCGCCTTCGTGCTGGCGCTTGTGACGGGAATCCTTTTCGGCGCGGCTCCTGCGTGGCTTGCAACGCGCACCGATCCCGTCGAGGCTCTGCGCGGGTCGGGCCGGGGAACAAGCGATCATGCTTCTCTTGCGCACAAGGCGCTGCTGCTGGTGCAAGCGGCCCTGTCTGTGGTGCTGGTGGCGGGTGCGACGATGCTGGGCAGGAGCCTGAACAAGCTCGAGAACCAGGATTTTGGATACGAAGTCAAAGGGCGCGTGGTCGTCGCCCTGCATAATCCGCCGGCGAGCTACTCGCCAGCCAAGCTGCAGGCGCTTTATCGTCAGCTTGAGGACCGCCTCAGCCGCTTGCCGGGGGTGCAGGGAACGGGACTCGCTCTTTATAATCCGCTAACCAACAACTGGGGTGAGATGATTTTTGTTGCCGGGCACCCACCAGCCAAGATCGAGGAGGAGTCCGGTGCGTCGTGGGATCGCGTGAGCGCCGGCTATATGCAAAATTTCGGTATGCGTATGGTTCGCGGACGGAACTTCACCGAGGCTGACAACGAAACGACAGAGCCGGTTGCCATCATCAACGAGGCGTTTGTCAGGCGCTTCTTCAAGAGCGGCGAAAACCCTTTGGACCAGCACTTCGGCTTGGATTTTCCTGAAAACTCCGGAATGTTCCGGATCATCGGTATCGTACACGATGCGAAATTTGCGGGATTTGCGCTGGGACGGCCGACGCGCCCGATGTTCTACGTGCCGCTGGCGCAAAGCGTGGACTATAAGCAGGATCTGATGGCGAGGGTCGAGAGGGCATCTCAGTTTGTCGGCGGAATCATGCTTGTCACCGGGGTTTCGCCAGGAAGGCTCGAAGGGCCGATCACCCAGGCATTGTCGGAGGTTGATCCGAATCTGGCTATAACCAGCGTGCGGACCATGCAAGAGCAGGTCGCATTGACGTTCGACCAAGAGCGAGCGGTAGCGAGCCTCGCGGGACTATTTGGGACCATCGCGCTGCTGCTGGCGGCCGTGGGGTTGTACGGTGTGACTGCCTACATGGTAGCTCAGCGGACTCGCGAAATCGGCATCCGCATGGCACTGGGTGCGAAGCGAGCAAAGGTGGCGCAGCTTATCCTGGGGTGGGTGTCGAGACGCGTGTTCGCAGGACTGCTGTTGGGGTTGCCGCTGGCTGTCGGCGCCGGGCGGTTGATTTCGAGTCAGCTCTACGGCGTTTCGAGTTGGGATCCGATGGCGCTGATGATTGCAGCGAGCGCGCTCGCGATGTCGGCATTTGCGGCGGGAATTCTTCCCTCGACCCGAGCGGCTTCGATTTCACCAATGGAAGCGTTGCGAATGGAATAGGCGAGGAGCCCGCCTCAGAAAACGGATCTGACGAGCCAGGGCGCCGACGCCTGGCGCTTCCATCGCATCCTCTCCGCAATCTGCGACCTCAGGGCTCGAACCCGGCCAAATTGTTCGGCGAACGAGGAATCCCACGGCGCAGCAAGCGCCAAGGCCGATGGAAACGCAGTTGCAGGCCAGGGGTTTGGACGGTCGCCCGGACTTGCGCCCAGGGGGCCATTGGTAGTTTTCAGGGCTGGAATTGCGAGGCGCGCGACCCCCGAGAACCTATCGCGCGATTCATCTGAAGAGCAACGTTGCGCTTCATCTTGAGCCGGGCGCGACGATCCTGGCGGCCGAGACGCCCATGGAAGGCACGACCTCGGGCGGCTATGACGCAGCCGAGGCCAACGCCGGCGACAACAAATTTCAGGATTATGGGCACAGCCACTGGCACAACAGCCTGATTTGGGGGGAAGAACTGCACAACATCGGGATCGTGGGTCCCGGACTGATCTATGGCCGAGGGTTGAGCCGCGGCGCCGGGCATGACACGCCCCGCGCGGAAGCGCCCGGGTCGGCAATAAAGCAATCGCCCTCAAAAACTGCCGAAACGTCTTGCTGAAGGATTTTGCCATTCTCAAGGGCGGGCCCTTCGGCCTGCTCGCCACCGGAGTAGACAATTTCCAAATCCACGGGCTGACCGTCGACACCAACCGCGACGGCATGGATCTCGATTGCTGCCGCAACGGGCACGTCTCCGACTGCAGCGTGAATTCGCCGTGGGATGACGCGATCTGTCCGAAGAGCTCCTTCGCTCTCGGGTACGCGCGCTCAACGGAAAACATCACCATTGCAAACTGCTATGTCGCCGGCTGCTACGAGGTCGGAACTCTCCTCGATGGAACATTTAAAAAGTACGGTCCTGACGTTCGCGTGCCGCGCACGGGGCGCATTAAGTTTGGGACAGAATCCAACGGCGGATTCAAAAACATCACGGTCAGCAATTGCATCTTTGAGGGCTGTAACGGCATAGCTCTGGAAAGCGTGGATGGCGCACTGCTTGAAGACGTGACGTTTAACAACATCACCATGCGCGACATCAGCGGCTCGCCGATTTTCCTGCGACTTGGCGCACGCATGCGCGGCCCGCAAGGCATACCTGTTGGCGCTCTGCATCGCATCATGCTGAACAACATCGTGAGCTATAACGCCGCGGGACATCTGCCGGCGATCATCAGCGGCATTCCTGGACACGCCATCGAGGAGGTCAAGATCAGCAACTTGTATCTCCAGCACCGCGGCGGTGCCAGCAAGGAAATGGCCGCTTTCCAGCCGCCCGAAGACGAGACCAAATATCCGGATCCTCATATGTTTGGCCCCGAGCTCCCGGCACACGGCTTTTACATCCGACACGCGAAGAATCTGGAATTCAGCAACGTGGAAGTCGCTTGCGAGGCGCCCGACGAACGAAGCGCGTTCGTCGTCAACGACGTCCAAGGCGCAGATTTCTTCCGCATAAAGACGCCTCCAGAATCACGCGGCCGGGTTTTCTCGCTGACCAATGTGACCGATTTCCGCACCGTGGCCGCCCCCGGAGTGAAGGACGCCCAACTCGACAGGGTCGAAGCCAAGGCGCTTTGAGGAAAAGCACCGAGTTCATATAGTGAAACGCGAGACCTGGTATATAAAACTGCGGACCTCTGCTAGACTTGCCTCTGCTTCAATGAGCCCGGACTTCACCTAGGTACTGGCCAAGAGCTCTGCGGCGCCTGACGGACGTGTTTTTCCTCGGGCTTGCCGGCAAATCCAGCCCTGGAACCATTATGAAAGTCATCCGCTATGAAGATCCCTACGGCAAGATTCATCATGCTGTCGAGGGCCAACAGGCAGGGCCGCTCCGCGTCGAGGGTGATCCGCTTCATGGATTCCAAGTGACCGGAGAAACCGCCATCGTCGGAAAGATTTTGGCCCCGGTGGTCCCGACCATGATCTGGTGCATCGGGAAAAACTACCGGCGCCACGCCGACGAAGTGGGCATGGGAGTCGACGAATACCCAGAGGTCTTTGCCAAAGGAGCAAACGCGGTGCAGGACCCGGGCCAGCCGATTCGGTTTCCGGAGCGCGCCAAAAGCTCCGAAATCGATTACGAGGGCGAGTTGGTGGTGGTGATCGGAAAGGCATGCAAGGATGTCGCGCGCGAGCGGGCGCTCGGCTATGTCGCCGGTTATACCTGCGGGAACGACGTCAGCGCGCGCGATTGGCAACTCAAGACAGGAGGGAGCCAATGGTGCCGGGGCAAGAGCTTCGACACTTTTGCCCCGCTAGGGCCGTGTCTCCTGACCCGGGATTCCCTTGCGGATCCCGCCGGCTTACGAATTCAGACACAGGTAAACGGCCGCATTATGCAGGATGCAACGACGCGCGACATGATTCACGACGTGCCGGCCTTGATCGAGTTTCTCAGCCAAAGCACGACGCTGCTTCCGGGCACAGTAATCTTTACGGGAACGCCGAGCGGCGTTGGCATGGCTCAGAATCCCCCGCTCTGGCTGAAGGATGGCGATGAGGTGAGCGTGACCATCGAAAAGATCGGGACGCTCACGAACCGCGTCTGCGGGGCGATTGCCTGAAGGCTGCGTGATGACGGCGGCACTGCCGGCCGACAGGAGCTCCGCGTCGATGATTTTATTTCACGGAACGGAGGAGCCTTCCACTGACGAACGCACCGAAGCAATCCAATTGCAAGCGGCTTGACGGCAAAGCGGCGGTTGTTACCGGGGCCGCCAGCGGCATAGGCCAGGCCATTGCGCAAAGATTTGCGCAGGAAGGTGCACGGGTGTGGCTCGTGGATATTGATGAAGAGCGAGCGAAAAGCACAGCTCGTGAGATTGTGAACGTCGGTGGTAGGGCCGCGGCGCATGTTTGCGACGTCACCCAGCAACGGTCGGTAAGAGATCTGTTCCGACGGCTCGCCAGTGAGAACCCACTTCATATCCTCGTAAATAGTGCGGGGGTCTCCCACATTGGGAAGCTTGAGAGCACCTCCGAAGCGGAATTCGACAGGATTTTTCAGGTAAATGTAAAGGGAACCTACAACTGCATGCATGCGGTGATCGACGCGATGAAGACCAGCGGCGGCGTCATTTTGAATATGGCTTCGATCGCCGCGACCGCCGGTCTCGCCGATCGCTTTGCCTATTCGATGAGCAAGGGCGCCGTCCTTTCAATGACGTTGTCCGTAGCCCGGGATTATTTGGCCCACAAGATCAGATGCAACTGCATTTCACCGGCGCGCGTGCACACGGCCTTCGTCGACGGCTATCTGAAACGGAATTATCCCGGCCGTGAACAGGAAATGTTCCGGACTCTCTCGCAGTCCCAGCCGATAGGCCGCATGGGAAAACCCGAGGAAGTAGCGGCGCTTGCTTTGTTTCTGTGCTCGGACGAGGCCGCCTTCATTACCGGAACAGACTATCCGATTGACGGTGGATTTTTTAACCTCCACGGATGAGAGCGGCCTCTGCCGGAAGGGGCAAGCGACTCGCAGCCAGGCCCGGTTCGTTTTTTCTCGCGACGGTGCAACACCAATTGCAGGGAAGAAGATTGCAAGAGCAGCGGATGAACCGGCGCGTTGCTTCCGGGAGGGCCACACCGTCAGCCCGGGCGCCGAAGACGCGACAGCCGCACGGCCGCCTCCTCCCAATTTGAGAAAGGTGCGCCTCGGGATTGCACTGGTTTGCTGCCTCAAGGTGGAACTCCTTGGCTCGGCGAATTTCTTGCCCTCCGGTGAACTCCTCTCCCCTCGCTGTCAGTGCGAATGTCCAAGCTGTGCGGAGATGGCTCGTGCCGCTTTTTTTGTTGCGAGGGCATAGCCATGAATGCGGTCGCGGCTCATCCGCGTGATAGGTCCGGAAACGCTGATGGCGGCGGCAACTTTCCCACTCTCGTCCAAGATCGGGGCGGCCACGCAGCGGGCGCCCATGTCGGTCTCTTGATCGTCGATGGCGTATCCTTGTTGCACGACGCGAACAAGCTCTTTCCGGAACCTTGCAAGATTCGGAATCGTGCGCGCAGTGGCGCGATCAAAGGTCAGCAACGGCAATAGCTCTTCGCGGTGCTCGGCGGGAAGAAAAGCGAGCAATGCTTTCCCCAGGGCGGTGCAGTTCAGCGGACGATGCATTCCCGGCTGCGAGGCCATGCGAAAAGAATGAGGGCTCTCGATCACGTCGAGGTAGAACACCTCGTGCCCGTCGAGGACGCCGAGATTCACGGTTTCCTTGGTGCTGTTGGCGAGCGCGATGGCCACGGGCCGGCTGACCTTCCGCAACGTGGCGTGATAAGCAATCCCGGCGCCCAGCCTTGCCAATTTCGGACCCACGACGTAGGCGCCGGCATCGTCACGCAGAAGATAGCCTTCGCTCGCCAAATGCGCCAGGAATCGGTAGGCAGTGCTCTTGTTAACCCGAGTCTGCTGGGCGATTTCACGAAGCTGCAACCCTGTGGGAGAAGCGTCGAGCACCTCCAAAATGCGCAACACTTTTCCTACCACTCCGACGGGGGCGGATTTTGATTCGCGTGCGCGGATCATCCGGAGAGTCCTCCTTCCGTCCCGAGCGGGCCCGGCAGGCAAACTGATTCCGGCATTTTACATGAAGAAACGTTCAGTTTTTTAGCCTTTAAAACGTACAGTTTTAATATTGAATTAGGCAATGCAGCCTGCTAAGAGCCTTTCGTCTTCTTGTGTACGTCGCGAGTCCACGGCAGTGGGGATAGAAGGCGCAATCCGGGCGGAATCCATCGGCGGCGGCAAGCCGAATTTCAGAGACGCTCTTGCTGGGAATCCTGCATGACCCTCAATGACAGTGGGGGATACCGGACCGCACCTGCATGGAGAAGGACAAGTGATCGTGCCCTGCGAAATCGGTAGAATGACAGGGCTATGGCAAAACTAACCTTTTTGGGCGCGGCAGGATGCGTCACGGGATCGAAATATTTGGTCGAGGCGGCGGGCAAGAAGCTCTTGGTCGATTGCGGCCTATTCCAGGGGACAAACGAACTGAAAGACCGCAACTGGAAGCCGCTGCCGGTGGATCCCGGGGCGATCGACTATGCGATGCTGACGCACGCGCACCTAGACCACACCGGCTGGCTGCCGGTGCTGGTGCGGGACGGCTATCGCGGGCCGATTTTTGCCAATCCCGCGACGATCGAGCTGACCGAGATTCTGCTGAAGGACTCGGCACACCTGCAGGAGGAGGAGACGGAGCACGCGAAGAAGAAAAAATATAGCCGGCATGCGGAGCCGCGGTCGCTCTACACGCCCGATGATGTTGAACCCGTCCTCAAACAATTGAAGATCATGCCGCGCCTCGGGGGCTTCGACATCAGCCCGGAGTTTCATGTGGCGTCGTTTGACGCGGGACACATTCTCGGTTCATCGAGCCTGGAGCTGACGATCCGCGAGGGCGGCAAGAAAATTGTCGTGGCGTTTTCCGGGGACATCGGGCGCTACGGGCAGCCGATTTTGAATGAGCCGACGACGCCGTCCTCGAACGCGGACGTGCTGATTTGCGAGTCGACTTATGGCGACCGCGAGCATCAGGATGGCAATCCCGAGGAGTTGCTGGCGCAAATCGTGAACCGCGTGGTGAAGCGCGGAGGATCTATCGTGATTCCGGCGTTTGCCATCGGAAGGACGCAGACCTTCATGTACTATCTGCGCCGGCTCGAGGACCAGCAGCGGATCCCGCGCATTCCCGTGTATGTGGATAGTCCGATGGCGCTACGCGCTACGGACCTGTACATCAAGCACAAAGAAGATCACGACCTGGAGTTTGCGCGTGAGGAAGGCAGCGATGGAAAAGGCGATCCGCTGAATGTGCATGAGTTTCATCTGACGCCTTCGGCGGAGGAATCAAAGGCCATCAACAAGGTGAAGACGCCGTGCATCATCATTAGCGCGAGCGGTATGGTGAGCGGCGGGCGCGTGCTGCACCACATGGTGCAGCGGCTGCCGGACGCAAAGAACGCGGTCATCCTGGCGGGATTCCAGGCGGAAGGAACCCGGGGCCGCGCGCTGCAAGAAGGCGCGAAAACGCTGAACATTTTTGGGCAGGCGGTGCCGGTTTGCGCGGAAATTGTAGAGATGGGGCAGTTCTCAGCGCACGCAGGCAAAAGCGAACTGCTGCGCTGGCTGGCGGCGCTGCCCACGCCGCCAGTGCAAACCTATCTGACGCACGGCGAGCCGGCGGCAGCGCAGGCGCTCCAGGGGGCGATTCAGGAAAAATTTAGATGGAAAGCGGCCGTAGCGCGCTACCTCGACACAGTTCCGCTCGGAGCGTAGCGGGGAGCGGGAAGTCTCTCGAGTTCTGACGCAACGGCGTGCGGCACGGTTGGGATTCCTGCTTACAGCACGGCGGCCTCCCCGCTTGGTGGAGATGCCAACCGAGGCCCGAAGGTTGTGAATAGATTTTTATCGGATTCAGGAAACTATTTTGGGGCTGGCATCGTCTATATGGGTAAGACCACTCGCGGGGTAGGAGGCTAACCACCACAGGGCAACCGACCGTCAGTCTCCTACCCCTAAAAATGCCGCAACCTGATGAAACCCCTGGATTTATATAGCTTTTAGCTAAACCGGTCGCTGTTTATAAGACGCAAAACCTGCCGGAAATTAACGTTAAAGATACTCCCAGCACTAAGCCCTTACCTGGCCGCCATTGCGGCGCTTTTTCCAGGTGTTTCCCGGGACATTGGGGGTACTTCGGTCAGCTCCAACCCAACCACGAACATCGGCAGCGGAGCGCCTCTTCCCCACCGGTTGAGCTCCCAGCGGGCGCGAGTGAATTTGATCTCAGGGCGGAGCGACAGGTCCAGAATCATTTTGGACTGCCCGCGATAGAACTGCTGAGGGAGCTTCAGGAGCGGCTTGGGGGTCCAGGTTGCGCCGTCGGCGGAACCGTAAATCGAGACGTCGAGCGATTCCTGCTCCATCTGGTCGGTCACGGTGAGCAGGCAGAGGAAAGTACGCGTGGAGCTCCTAGAAACATCAAAGGAGTCGCCGTCCCCGTTGGCTTGCATTTTCGTGTTGGGGGGGATGAGAGTTAGTTTCATGGGTAAAGTGTTCCGCTGCGCGATTCTAGCACATTACCTAGTGGGTCGTGACGGTGACTAGCGACCCTTCGCTGCGCTCCGGGCTGGCTCGTCGAACCCCTTCCCTAGGCGCGGAGTCTCGAGAGGCGCTGTTCGGCGGCGGCGAGGGTTTCTTCTTTTTTGCAAAACGTAAAACGGACTTGCGAGGCGCCGTCGCGAGGGTCGTTGTAGAAACTGGAGCCGGGGACAACGGCCACGCCGACTTTTTCGACAAGGTATTTGGAGAAGCGCACGTCCTTGGTTTCCGCGGGAAATTGCACGGGGTCGGGATCGGCGAAACCAGAAATATCGGTCATGACGTAGTAAGCGCCCCGCGGCTTGAAGACGGTGAAGCCGGCGGCGGTGAGAATTTTCAGGATGCGCTCGCGTTTGGCGGCGTAGGTCGCAGCGAGCTTGTGGTAATAGCTCTGCGGGAAATACAATGCGATCGAGCCAGCATGCTGTAGGGGAGCCGCAGCGCCGACGGTGAGGAAGTCGTGGACTTTGCGGATGGGCTGCGTCGGTCCTGGAGGGGCGAGAACCCAGCCCACGCGCCAGCCGGTGACACTGTAAGTTTTCGAGAGGCCGTTGACGACAATGGTGTGGTCGCGCATGCCGTCGATGGCGGCCATGGAAATGTGTTGCGCGCCGTCATAAAGAATGTGTTCGTAGATTTCGTCAGTGATGCAATAGGTGTTCCAGCGAACGCAAAGGTCGCGGATGAATTCGAGTTCGGAGCGCGTGAAGACTTTGCCGGTGGGATTGTTCGGCGTGTTGAGAATGATCGCTTTGGTGTGCGGGCCGAAGGCGGCGGAAAGTTCTTTTTCGTCAAAAGACCAATCAGGAGGACGCAATTTGACGAAGCGAGGGCTGGCGCCGCTGAGAATTGCGTCCGGACCGTAATTTTCGTAGAACGGCTCGAACACCACAATCTCATCGCCTGGATTGATGATGGCCATCATGGCGGACATCATCGCTTCCGTGGAGCCGCAGCAGACGGTGATCTCGCGCTCCGGGTCGTAGCGGACGCCCTGGGCTCGGGCAAATTTTTCAACGACGGCATCCCGCAGAGGTTTTGCGCCCCAGGTGATGGCGTATTGATTGATGTCCTCGGCGATGGCTTGCCGCGCGGCTTCCTTGATTTCTTCGGGAGCCGCAAAATCGGGGAAGCCCTGAGAGAGATTCACCGCGTGATGCTTCATCGCCAGGCGCGTCATTTCGCGGATGACGGATTCGGTGAACTGCTCGGCTTTGGCCGAGAGCATGCGCCGGGAGATTTGAGCCATGGTGGAATCAGGAGCCGTCATTGCACCTTCCCAGGCAGATGAAATGGCGCCCGACAGGACGCGTTGTTTCAGGGCACGGATAAAAAACGGAAGACTTGCTTCCGTTTTTCAGCGGGCGTGGCCGGTGGACTCTTGCGTGGCCTCGCTGGGCTGACTATAAATCATCCGGTAGAGTTGGGCGTTTCGCAAGACGATTTGCACGTATTCGCGGGTTTCCGTGAAAGGAATGGACTCGACGAGTTCGGGAATCTCTTCGTAGTTGCGCTCGGCTTTCCAGGCAGCGATGCGGTCCTCGCCCGCATTGTATGCAGCAGCGGCCGCTTCGGGGGATCCGAATTGCTGGACGAGGTTGGCGATATACACCATGCCGAGCTCGATATTGTAGTCGGGATCGAAGAGCTTGTTCTTTACGTAGCGGACCTTGATCTGCCTGGCGAGAAGCTTGCCGGTTTTGGGGAGCACTTGCATGAGGCCAATAGCGTTTTTGTGCGACACGGCATCAGATTGGAAAGTGGATTCCTGGCGGATCAGGCCGGCAGCGAACATGGGATCGAAGTCGTTCTTGGCGGCCTCGCGTCTCAGCGCCGCTTCGTAGGGCAAAGGAAAAAGCACTTTCCAGGCTTCGATGGGGACATCACTGAATTTGCGGGCGTCCACGTTCGGAACAGCAGTGCGCGCGTAAGTCATGCCTGCGCCGAAGTGTCCCTCATCAAAGGCCGCTTGCGCGGCTTCCAGGAGAAAACGTGGGGAAGGGCTGGCAAGGTTAGCGTTCTTCAGCTCTTGTTCCGCAGAAGAATCAAAGGCAATGGCGCGAAGCGCCTGGGCGCGCTGCCAGCGCTCCTCGGCAGCAACGGGAATGGGCTCGTCGAAAGGACGTAGCGCCGGCGCGGGTGGAATCTTCTCCAGGAACTCCGCAGGGTTTTCTTCGCCCGGGCCTAGCTTGGCGCGACGCGCCGCGGCAGCGATGCCAAAATACGTTTCCGGAAAGCGCTCGACGGCTTTGTTGTAGAAACTGCGCGCGTGCGCGATGTTTCCCGCGCGTTCCGCGCTCCGGCCGAGCCAGTACAGCGCATCGACGGCGTTCGCGGAAGTCGGGTACTTCAGTAGAAAATTCGTGAGGCGGTCGTCGGCATCCGGCTGATGATCCAGGTAAGCAACCCAGGCAATGCGCCATTCGCAGTTGTATGCGTGTTTGCCGTTCGGAAAGGAGTCCAGAACGTGCTGATAGGCAACGGCAGCTTGCTCGCGCTCCAATTCCACCCAATGGTAATTCCCTGCCGCCATCAAGCCGTCTTCATTCCATTTGCTGACCGGGTAAGTTTGCGCGAGGTTGTTCAGCGCCGCGAACATCTCTGATTCTTTCTTCTCGGTGCGATACGCCTGGGAGAGCGCGTAGAAACGTTCAGCGTCGACATTGAGGTCCGGCGTCTTCAAGGAAGCAATCAGCGAGGCAGACCCCTTCATCTGCACGCGGCTCTCGGCCACGCGAAGCTGCGCGCGCTGCCGCACGGAATTGGCGGGATCCTTCAGCATGGTGAGGAGCTTCTCAAATTCTACGCGGGCTTCCCGCCATCTGTGGGTGTCATAAAAAATCTGCGCACGCTGCTCCTGCATCTCGACGCCAGGATACGGATATTCTTTTCGCAGCGCGTGCATGATGGTAGTGAGGGCGGCGCCCGAAGGCTTGGCCTCGTCGGCGAGGGGGAACTTGTAGAAGAGGGTCTGATAATCCTTGGCGGCACGGGGAAGCTGATGCGCTGCCTGATAAGCGCGGGCGCGCTCGATCAAGAGATCCGGCTTTGATGAAGTTCCGGCATTAGCGTTGAGGACGTCGATCGCTTCCTGCGCATGACCCGTTTGTACCGCGGTTTGCGCGAAAGACTGCAGCACTTGCTCGCGCAAGGCGGTATTCGGATAGTCGTGCTGGAGGGTCTGAAGAGTTTTGTAAGCTTCGGCGTTGCGGCCCAGGTTGCGTTGAGTCTGCGCCGTCCAGTATAGGGCGTATTCCCGAAGAAGCGCGTCCCCTTGGGACTTGAGCAGCCAGCCCAAAGCTTGCGCCATGCGGTTCTTCGAAAAGTCCTGGTAACCGAGAGCCAGAGCAGCGCGCGCACCCCAGACGTTCGTGGTGTTTCTCGTCGCGAAGGCAGAAAGCTTTCCGTAAGCGTCGGGCGCGCCATTGCGAAGCTCACGCGACAACGCCGAAAGTTCTTTTTCCGCCGCATCATCCTCGGGGGTGCCCACAGCCACTTGCGGAGCCGCGGTTTCCGGCTTGCAGCCCTCGCGGCAGGGGGGCGCAGCAGGCTTTTTCGATTTGTGCCTGTGCTGAGGGGGTTGCGCGCGAAGCTCAAAGGAGCTACCCAGCGACAAGACCAGCGCGAGCACCAAAGCAGTGAAGGAATGAATCATGGAGATACACAATGATACGGCATCTCCTGAATGGCCACAAAACCGATGAATGCCCAAGCGGTTAACGGTGGCGCGCCGGTGTGGAGTAAGGATACTCGCCCAAGGCGTGAGGGTCGCCATCGGCGAGGATTTCCACCAGCCAGCGATAAAAATAATCCACCGGGTGGTCCATGATAGGTCTGAAACGGCGGTCGTATTCACGATGCGCTTTTTCAATGTCGTCTTTCAATCGGACGCAGAGATCTCTGTTTTCGCGGCCCAGCCGGACTTGTTCCGGCCGAAGCATCTTGATGTCCTGCATCGAAACTTTGGCCACGCGATTCGCGCGGCGATGCAATTCCTGTTCTTCCAGCGAGAGGCGGTTGACATCGAACTCTTCGCCGAACTCTTCTGCTCCGTCGGGAGCAGGTTCGACCAGCTCGAGCGTCTCGGGCTCAGTCTCTTCTTCAAAGGCCGGAGCCGGAGGCGCTTGCCCTCTGCGGGCCGGGGCAGCCTTCGAGGCCATGGGGGTTGGCGTAGAAGGCGCCGGGCGCTGCTGAGCGGGAGCCGGCTGGGGAACCGCCCGGCCGACCAAATCCGTAATCTGCGCCTCGAGCGGCGAACGCGGGCCGGTCTGAAGAGTCAGGGCAACAAATCGTGACAAGACTTCCAGCGCGGCCGTCAGAGAAGCCGCCGAAGTCTGCGCGCGAAGTAGCGGCGGGAGCGCATTCGTCGGTTTGTTGCTGGCACAAGCGGAAACGACGTCGTTGACGGCGTGGTGGAGTTCGTCAGAAGTGTGCTTTAGGCGCTCGAGGTTATCACGAAGCGCTCGAGCAATGGCCTGTTCGACGGCGTTGAGTTCGTGTGCCATACGAGTCTTCGAAACTGCTTCGCCTGCGATCCCCCACCTTGGCATTTTCGAGGCTAGTCGGATTTGAGTCAACCGAGTCGCCAAAACGGTGTGCTCAATTATTGCTTATTAAACGGGGGCAAGCCCCTACGATGTCCAACTCGCGGGTCCGCCGAGGGACAACCTGTTTTGACGTGAGTGATATAATTGCAAAGAAGGGGGCGACACGGTTTCGACGGAAGCTGTCGCGACCTGAAGGCATGCCGGGAGCCACCTGCCCGTAACTTGGTGGAAACCTAGAACTGCCAACAACAACTTGGCACTTGCTGCCTAATTAATTAGGCGCACGTCTCCCCGGGCTTTGCTCACGGGCCCGGCAAGAGGCGTCGCACTGTGAGCTGGCCCGAGCCTTTCGGTCCGTAAGGCTCGGGCGAGATTCATCGGACTAGCCGGTTGCGTTTCTTGCTCATTCTGACCGCGGCTGGCGAACCAAGACGAATTGAGCTAAGCATGTAGGCTTCAGGCCGTAGCGCTTTTCGGACGGGGGTTCGACTCCCCCCGCCTCCACCATATTAAAGCAGTTTGTAATCAATAGGTTACACCTATTTTGGGTCTATCAACGTTCCAATAAGGTTCCAACTGAACGTAGTAATGGAGGCGGGGGAAATGGAACCACTTCCCTCGCGTGGGTCTCCTCTTGGGCGTCCCAACTGGCATATTGAGTCCCCGTAGGCGGAAGGAATTCTCGGCGGCTCAATCTTGCCCAAGAATCGCTTGAACTACGGGGATGCCCCGCCTAGAAGTTCACAGGCCAGTCGTCAACGGGGCGCCTTATTCCGCGGAAGAAGTGACCGATCGCACCCAGACTCTGGCAGATGGGACGCACATCACCCAAAACACGCAAATCGTTAGGTTATACCGAGACTCAGAAGGAAGAACGCGCAGGGAGTGGTTCGTAGGCTCGAGCAACCCTTCCGAGGGCGTGATGATTGTGTGGATCATGCCCGTCAGCGGATTTCGCTATCTCTTGGACTCCTACAATCATATCGCCCATCGATTCGCTCCCCCTGAAAAGACTAATGATCCAGTTCGCTACTCGCAGGAAGCTCACGTGGTTATGCAAGGAGCTAATGCTACAGCGTTGCAGGCTGTGAAACCTCCCACAGCTCGCACCAAGGCCCCCGAGGTCTCCGCCGAGTCACTCGGCTCCCAAGTTATGGAAGGCGTCTCTGCCGAAGGGAAAAAGGTGACGAGAACCTTTCCTGTGGGCACGATAGGCGATGACGGACCTTTGGTAAGCGTGACGGAAACTTGGTTTTCGCCCGACCTTAAGGAGTATGTGCTGACCAAGACTTCCGATCCGCGCACGGGAGAATCCATCGTGCGTCTGCGGAATATCGAGCGCTCGGAACCCGATCCAGCCTTGTTCCGCGCGCCGTCTGACTACCAAATGGTCGACGATGAGCACGATCACGCCGAGATTAAGATTCCCTGATACACGCTAGACGATAAGTTTGAGGCCCGCCGCGTCGGTAAATGCCCGGAAATCTCGGTCTCGCGCGAGGAGCGAAATTCCACCATCGATGCAGCTTTGTGCGATCAATGCGTCGACTAGACGTGCTCGTCGTCGCTTCGCCAAAACTTTGGCTCGCAAAGCTCCAGCCCGCTGCCAATACTCGCTTCCAATCTCAATCGCCGGCACGTCGCAAAGGGTTCTGGCGACCTGAACAGGGACCTTCGGATCACTTAACAGCTCAGTGAGCACCACCGGAACCATCAGCAACTGTCGATCCCGCAACGCCTGATCGAGGAGCTCAGTGTCGGGCGCCCTTTCTCCTTCAAGAAAGGCTATCCACGTACTCGTGTCCGCAGCGATCATCTATCCTCTTTCAGGTCCGCCGCCGTTCGCGAGAATTTAACTTTCCCCCGCAGCTCCCGCAATCGCTCATAAGTTCGCGAAGCCGCGAGAAGCTGCAATCCCGTGCGCACAGTTTTCGTGATACCCTCGCCGCTGGCCTCCTGCGCTCTCTCCAAAAGCTTGTCTGGAACTTCGACTGTAATTTTTCGTGCCATATTCGTGACTTGTAATTCTACCATACTCTACACTGGTATCAAGTATGGTGTCATGACTGGAAATGACTGGAGAGAGGAACCCGATATGACGCAACGCTGCGACCACAACCCCTCGGGTGGAGAGCGCTACGGTCGGTATGGAATTTACGAGGGGACAAACGATTGAGGCACCTCTCGGGACCCTGCTTCCTGAGAGAAAAATTAGCGAGTCGGCGAAAAATCGGCGTTCCAGATACGTTCCAGTTTAGGCGCAATTAAATCGCACGAAAACGCAATGGAGAGTTCACGTCGAGGCAGTTGTGGTAGCAAATAACGACGCTCCATCAGGAATCTAAAGGGTAAAGAACCCCGATGGCCCCAACGAAAATCCGGCGTTCCAGATACCTCCCAGTTGGGCGCAACCATTGGGGCGCGTGGCCCCACTGACCCGTGCGTGTCAGGCAAGAAACCGTAGCGGAACGCAATCTGGCGCGGTGTTTGGTATAGTTCGCACGGATTGGGAGCGGTTACGAATAGAGTGGAGGACTCGCAAATGCGGACGTTCCCAGCGGTGCTCTTGGCAATCGGGGCGGCGGCACTACCAGCTCAGGATCGGAAAGTCGAACCGACTTGGTTGTACCGAGACGCGTCTGCCGTCCGCGAGCAGCATAATGACCTGACGAGTAACTCCTGCCATTACACTCCGATCTTTGGTGAGGGGGACGTTGAGGCCCGCTTTCCGCTTAGCGTAGCCCGCTTCGGAGAAGTGACGGTCGAGGCGCACGGCGCTTGCCAGACAGTCGAGTATCCGCGTCAAGAAGAACTCTATTTCGTCGCCAACGGCAGCGGAGTCTTGCGTTACGGCGAACAATCGTATCTCTTGGCCCAAAATGATTTCACATATGTGCCTCCGACTGTTCGACACAGCGTGTCGAATCCGTCCGATCAGAAGCTCCAGCTTGTCGTCATCACCGTCAGAGTTTCTCCTGAAACCTCACTTGCGAAACAAGCGAAGTTAGCGGTGGCTAATCTTAGCGAACTGAAGGAACAGACAGTGGAGGGTCATCCGCAGTCTGTGCAGTATAAGCTTCTCATCGGGCCGCACACGGGCGTGCGTGACCGGATCAACGCCGCCTATACCGTCGCCGACTTTTTCCTGATGGACTTCGAGCCGGGCGGGACCAACTTTCCGCATCATCACGAAGTGGCAGAAGAGATTTATCTCGTGCTGGACGGAAAGGGACAGATAGCTGCAGGCGGGGGGATGGATGGAGTTGAGGGCTTGCATCCTGCCAAGCCGGGAGACGCCTATTATTTTCGCCCCAATTGCACGGTCGGCTTCTACAACCAGAATACGCCCGGTGCGAAGGCTCATGTTCTTGCAGTACGAGCCTTCGTCCCGATGCCCAAGAATCCCGACTGAGTTCGTACACGTCCCCTAATGATGGGCTTACCTTGCTTTAATCGCAGATTGGAGCAAACTTCCGATTACTCTTCTCACATCCGCGTGGATACAGTCCTCAGCCCGCTCGCTCACTGAGGGCCTGATGGGTGGTGCTCCAGTTCAAAATCTCTTCCTTAACGCGCTCGACCTCCTGGTTCGTCAGCTCAGGATACATGGGAAGCGAGAGAACGCAGGCAGCCGATTTTTCAGTGATGGGCAGCGGATGGACCCGAGCCGGGCGCCCCCAGGAGAACCCCTCCTGCTGGTGAATCGCAATTGGATAGTGGGTGAGTGCCGTGATTCCCTTCGAGGCAAGATGCGTCTGCAACTCATCCCGCAAATCACACTCAATCGCATAAAGATGGTAAACGTGCTCGTAACCCGGTGGAGTGAACGGCAAAGTCAAAGGTGCTCCGGCGAGACCTCGGTCGTATATTTGTGCCAGTTCGCGGCGTCTCCGGCTCCACTCGTCAACCCGTTTTAGCTTGACCCGCAGGACAGCCGCGTGGATATCATCCAGACGACTGTTATAGCCGATGCTGTGATAGGAGCGCTTCAGCGAGCCGTGGTTGCGCAGCTTGCGAATTTCCGTAGCAAGCTGCTGATTGTCGGTCACAACCGCGCCACCGTCACCAAAGCATCCCAGATTCTTTTGGATGATGAAGCTTAGACAAACCGCATCACTCAGCTCACCGATGGCGAAACTATCGCCCCGCGCCCCAATGGCCTGAGCGCAATCCTCTACGACAAACAGGCCGTGCCTTTTGGCTGTCTTGGCGATCTCGGGCATGCTCGCGGGGAGCCCATACAGATGGACCGGCACAATAGCACGAGTTTTTGACGTGATGGCCTCTTCAATCTTGGTCACATTGATGTTGCGCGTTCTCGGGTCGCAGTCCACGAATACAGGAGTCGCGCCGGCCAGCCAGATCGCTTCCGCAGTTGCAAAGAAAGTGTTCGAAGTTGTGATAACCTCGTCGCCCGCGCCGAGACCCAGGCCGAGGAACGCGAGAAGGAGGGCATCGGTGCCGGAGTTCACCCCGACGGCCTCGCGTTTGCCCATGTAATGGGCAAGTTCTTCTTCAAACTTCACGAGTTGCGGCCCGAGGACATAACTTCCACTTTCCAACACTTCGAGAATGGCTTGATCGATCTCGGCCTTCAGGTGGTGGTACTGCTTCACATGGCCGTAGAATCCGATTTTTGTTTGCGACACGTTGGAATGCCTCCTTCCCTTCTTCATGCAATGAGGCCCGTTGGAATCGTTTGATCCCCGACAGTAAAGGTAACCTTGTTTAGCCCTCTGTTCTAGATACAAAAATCTGATGGGGAAAATGCAAAAAACTGTTAGCTGCTAAGGCTGTTGACGCCCCGCAGATCCTGAATCGACACCGGTCTCAGGGCAGTATCGAGTGGCTGAACTGCACCACAAGCTTAGACTCGTGAAGCCGAGCTTCCATTCTCGCTCGCAAAGATCATGAGCGCATGACGCTCTATCGGAACCCAGGCGATTAGTTCCGAGTGGGCCACCGTTCAGGCGCAAGACGTTTGGAACAAACGAGGATTACCAATTCCCGTTCGGTCGTTTAGCGTAACGAACGAACACAGCCCGACATTAAGACCCACCGCCTTATCGTTCGCTGACATGTCAAGTGAAATTCGGCACGGACCTGACATCGAAAAGCGGTATTGTAAAGACGTTCTCTGGTTGCCATCGTATTTCGCTGCTATTTATGGCGGTGCCCCCATCAGCATATTGAAGGAGTACATCGAGCAGCACAACCCCGCTCTAGCATTTTAAGGAGATCACCGGATGCCTTGTATTCCCGCCCTGAAAGGCGAGGTTTTACGGCACAACGGATAAATATGGCACGAAGCCGTGCGACTTGGTGCGCAACCGGTAGACTGAGGTCGTCGCGGTGATGTAAAGAGTGGCGTACCCCGGATCTCCCCAAGCCAAATTCGCAGGTTGCTCCGGCAGGACAATAGTGCCCAAGTAGCGTCCCACAGGGTTCCAAACCCAGATTCCCTTCGGGCCGGTGACGTAGATATTCCCGGCCTGGTCAATTTTCATTCCATCCGGCACGCCGTCGCCTTTTCCGCCCGGCTCCTGCGCAAAAATTCGCCCGTTGGCTAAGGTGTGTTCGGAGGTGAAATCAAAGACCCGAATGTTCCTACCCTCGCTGTCATCCACGTAGAAACGCTTGCCATCCGGAGAAAATGCCAGGCCGTTCGGTTGCGACAATTCCTTCGTCAGCAAAGTCACCTTTCCTGAAACATCGAGGCGATAGACGCCCTGGAACGGCAACTCCTGTTTTTGTCCATTTGGAAGGTCGAGTGTCGGATCGGTGAAATAAAGCGCGCCGTCGGGACCCATCACGACGTCATTAGGACTGTTGAATCGTTTATCCTCAAAACGGTCTGCGAGAACTTCATATTCACCTTGACGGTCAATCCGAATGATGGCGCGCAGAACGCTGGCGCAATCGATGAGTCGTTGTTGGCGATCGTAGGTGTTGCCGTCGGGATCGCCGAGAGAAACGAGCTCCTCTTTCGTTCCATCCATGTATACGTGAAGAATCTTGTTACTGACTTCGTCGCTGACAATCACGAAGCCGGCAGGATCCCACACCGGGCCTTCGGTAAAACCAAAGCCGGACGCCACGGTGGATAATTTGGATTCCCGGTCAACGAGTGTCCAAAAATCGTCAGAATTCGCTTGCAGCTGAAATTCACGCCTAGGTTTCTGCGGTCCGGTACAAACCCCGCCTAACGAAAGAACGGAAAACAACAGGACCACTGAAAATCTCCACCTCATTAGCGCGCAATCCCCCGGCTCAATTGCTATTCCTCGTCCCGGTCTTCACGATTGCTCTGCGCCTTTCGGACACTGGCTGACCGCGATGTCCAGAGCAAATAACTCACCAAGTCGTCGAGTTCCCCAGACGACAGGATAGTGCCGTAGTCTGAAGGCATTGCGGACCGTCCGGTATAAGTCAGGTCCTTGATATCCGACTTGTTTAGGAGATGAAACACGCCATCAGGAGTCTGTAGTTGCAGTGAAAAATTGTCTTCGTTGCGTGCTATGCCGGAAAGCGTGGTCGAATCGGCAAGAATGACAGTAACCAAGCCGCGTCGGGGATCGAGATCTTTGTTGGGATTGACGATCACGGAACGAATGTCATCGGCACCCATTCTCGTTGCGTAGGAAGTGAGGTCCAGACCGAGGTCCGGTCCGCGCTCGCCACCGCGTGCGTCGAGCCCATGGCACGACGCACATGCGGTGTCAAAAGCCGCCTTGGCCTCCATGAGGCTCACGGCGTTCGTTTTGGACGCGGTCCTACCTGGCCTGTTCTGCGCGCTAAGAGGAACGGCAGCGATCGCAAGAAAGCAAGACACTGCCGTCAACCGAATCAAGACTTCCGCTGAGACAGACCGCTTCCTTCGTTCCTTAGGCATGGCCGATCTTAAGCAATTCGGTTTACGGGATCAACTCTTCCGCAAGCAACGCAAAAGACTTCTCCGAATGCTTCCAAAGATGCTAAAGTGCGCGCGTCTTAAGTGCAAGGAGGGTCTGTGCTAACTCTTCGATTTTTTCGTCGTGACGTCGCTTTGTTCTTGAGTCTGCCGGTCACTCTGAGCCTGTTGGTTCTAGCACATGCCGCGAAAACTTCGGCAAGACAAGAACTGCCCGCAGCACAAGCGAAAGATGAGGCATCTCTGCTCGATGGTTTTCGCCATGTGGAGGTCGCCTCCGTGTCCGATGCCCTCGAACAGATTGCCAATAAAAAGATGTATATGACCCATCGCATGCGCCCGATCTTTCAAACACGGTTCGCAGGTTATGCACTCACCGTTTCGCTGAAAAAGGATGCCAATCACGATCCTGACGCCCTCAAAGGCATGCTGCAGGCCATCGACACGGGCACGCCCAATTCCGTTTACGTCATGGTGGTGGAAGATGGAAACGACATCGCCGGCATGGGCGGATTGATGGGCACGGCTATGGCGGCCAGAAACTTTTCGGGCGCAGTGATCGACGGTGGAGTGCGAGACACCGCCTATCTGCAAAAGATTGGCTTCCCGGTATACGCACTCGGCGTTGTCCCTTCGACGTCCGTCAGCCACTACCGATTTGCCGGCTCGAATATCCCCGTGACTTGCGACGGCGTACCGGTAAACCCGGGAGATATCATCACCGCCGATCCCGATGGCGTAGTGGTTGTACCCAAGGGCATCGCTCCTCAGGTTCTAAAACTAGCGCAGGAAATGGACTTCAAGGAGCACTCGATGTATGCCTACATAGAGAAGCTTAAATCGATTCTGGAAGCCGTGGCCAAATTCGGCCGGTTGTGAAATATTCTGGCCTCCCGCCGCCGACTTGTAGTATATGAGTTTCATTCTTTGGAGCCGCCTTCATTGTGACGAAGTTCCGATTGTCGCTGAGGAGACAAAACTCTAGCGATGGCCCGATGGCGACCATTTTTCTTTTACTTGCGCTGCTTTTGAAAGCGATGCCGTTGTCCTCCCAGGACGACCGGATGACTTCCCTGACCACTACCATTGACGTGCTCCCCGCCCAATTATTGTCAAGGCCGAGTGCTACAAACTGGCTGTCGTACAACGGGGATTACACTGGCCGCCGCTACAGCGCTCTACGCGAAGTCCATGCTGGTAACGTCGCGCAGCTCCGCGCCCAGTGGGTCTTTCACGCATCGAGCTCCAGCAACCTCGAAGTTACTCCTGTTGTCGTAGACGGAATCATGTTCATCACCGCAGCCAACGACGCATTCGCCCTCGACGCCCAAACGGGACGGACTCTCTGGCATTACTCGCGTCCGGTCACCGAAGGACTCATCGACGACGCCTCGCAACATCACAATCGCGGCGTCGGCATCTGGCGCTCACGCATCTATATGGAAACGGACAATGCGCATCTGCTTTGTTTGGACGCCCGCTCCGGACATCTTCTCTGGGATGTCGCTTACACCGATGGCAACCCAAATTACGGCGCAACTAGCGCGCCACTGGTCGTGCAAAATAAAGTGATCGTAGGAACTTCTGGAGGCGACGACGGCGTACGCGGCTTTGTCGCCGCTTATGACGCGGAGACCGGCAGGGAGGCGTGGCGTTTTTGGACCATTCCGGCCCCCGGCGAATTCGGTTCCTCGAGCTGGCCGGGCGAAAGCTACAAACTGGGCGGCGGCACCACCTGGATGCCCGGCGCGTTTGATCCGGAACTCAACACCATTTTCTGGGGCACCAGCAATCCTGCGCCTGATTTTGATGGCGGCCCGCGCCCGGGTGACGATCTCTACACCGATTGCCTACTCGCCCTCGATCCGGACACCGGCAAACTCAAATGGTATTTCCAGTTCACGCCGCATGACCTTTTCGATTACGACGCAACCGAAACTCCTGTCCTTGTCGATGGAACCTTCCGCGGCCAGCCGCGGAAACTTGTCGTCGAGGCAAACCGAAACGGTTTTCTCTACGTGCTCGATCGCACCAACGGCTCATTTCTCTCCGCAACGCGCTTCGCCGAGAAACTCAATTGGGCCAGTGGAATTGATGAAGAAGGCCGGCCAATTCGCACGGGAATCAAACCAACCGAGGCAGGCACGCGCATCTGTCCGGGCCTTGTCGGAGCCACCAATTGGTACGCGCCCTCGTTCAACCCGGACACTTCCATGCTCTATTTCATGGCATTGGAGAGTTGCAATCTCTTCTTGCTCAAACCCCAGGAATTCAAGCCCGGCCAAACCTACTACTCAACTGGCGTCCGCCACAGCCACGGCGACAACGATCAGAAGATCCTGTTGGCCTACTCCCTCGAGGGCGACAAGCCCGTATGGCGCTACGTCCAGGCAGGCACGGGCCATTCCGCAGGCGGCACCATGACCACGGCTGGTGGACT
>WNGH01000451.1_pt1 | contig 35296 bp, 30 predicted proteins | sample 5400631 | NCBI WGS metagenome assembly WNGH01 (sample SAMN13153373, study PRJNA577476) | soil metagenome | isolation source: 115 cm soil or saprolite under Garry oak tree replicate 1 | place: USA:California | collected 2016-06-15
ACACGCGCACTTTGGCAGACCTGCCCTGTATGAATACCGCCGTGCGGCTCCAGGTAGAGGTTCGTCGCTTCTTTTGCGGCAACGCTCTCTGCCCCCGCAAAACCTTTGCAGAGCCCTTTGCGGACCTTGCGGCAGCCTACGCTCGTCGAATGAGTCGGCAAAGCGAACTCCTGCGTGCCATTGCCGTGGCACGCAGGAGGCAAGCCAGGGGCTCGAGTGAGCAAGGCATGCAAGATTCCAGTGAGCCTGCATACCTTGTGCGCGTGCTTCGTCGCGCTCCTGTGCCTGCCTGGCCGACCCCACGCGTGCCTGGAGTGGATGATTGGTCCATCCGCAAGGGGCAGACGTATGCAACCCTGCTCGTTGACCTCGAAGCCCACCGTGTGGTCGATGTCTTGCCCGATCGAGAAGCCGATACGTTCGACAAGTGGCTCAAGAGCCATCATCAAGAAGCTGGAACCTTTTTGAGACACGTGAACACGTTGCCGCTTTTGTACCTTGTGGGATTGTACCTACCTATTTCCTTATCACATCTTTACGGACAATTCGGGGCGATACCTTGTAACGCTCTCCCAGCCTACAAGAAAAAATCCTGCCCACCAGAAAAAATTTTCATGGCCTACAAAAAAATTTGGAGTGCCTTTCGACACTCCAAAAAACCAGAAAAATTTTTCTGTAGGCTCCGAAATTTTTTATCCGGCCTCTTCAAATGTGAGCAAAAAAAGGGGTGTTGTGTCTGTAGAGTCCACATCAGAAAGGAGGAAGCACTTGGATTCACATTTCTACCATACCGGTCAGTTTGCACAAAAGGCCGATGTATCCGTGCGTACCTTGCGTTACTATGACAAAGTCGGGTTATTATCCCCTTCCCATTACACGGAAGCTGGCTACCGGCTCTATACGGATACAGACTTTTCGCGCCTCCAACAAATCCTGGCCCTGAAATTTCTCGGCTTCTCATTGGGAGAAATCAAACAATGTTTACGCATCGGGCCAGCCATCTTACAAGAATCCCTGGCCTTCCAAAGGGCCATGATGCAAGATAAAAGGGAGCAACTCGATATGGTCATCGCCGCCATTGATCAGACAGAAAAGCTGCTCCAAACAAACTCCCAGGACTGGGAAGCTATCGTTCACGTGATCCAGGTGATACAAATGACTCAATCAAACGACTGGCGTAAAAAACACTTCACTGAAGAGCAATTGCAACAGATGGAGGAGTTGAGTAAACAAGCCTATACTGAAGAGGATCGACAAAAATTAGCCGAGTGGGGTAAGAACTGGACCGAGGAAGATCAGCGCATAGCCAGCCAAAGGTGGGGCGCACTCATTGCCGAACTGCAACGTCTCGTCTCCACAGGCGAAGACCCTGCCAGTCCCACATCACAAGCCTTTGTCCAACAATGGCTCGACCTGCGAAACGGCTTCACTCGCGGCGATCCTGGTATCTCCAAAGGACTGAACACATGGTATGAGAATCTCAATGCCATGCCTGCCATAGAAAGACCATTCCCCCTCCCATATAGCCAGGAAGGAGAAACCTTCTTACGCAAAGCCCTTGAAATCCATAAAGAAAATCAAGGTCAAAAGTAGCACTGTCTGACCCAACCGTACAAGCTCCGCCACATGATGACCGCCCCGCCGCCGCATGATGACCGCAAGGGTCATCACTACTATATACGACTGGCCTATAAGTGTATTTTTGACGTTATCTCGATGCTGTTTTTGAGTTGTCAACAACGTAAAGGACGTAGCAAAAACTTACGTTCTTTACGTTGGCGTTTGAACGTTTTCATAATATATGTTTCCGCTCCGTAGGCAGCTTCACAGGTTACGCTGTGTACATCGTTAACGTTTCTATGTAACGTGAGTAAGCTTCCTGACAGCCTTTAAGCATCATAGTCGAGATAATTGACGAAAGGATACCATGTGCCGTATAAGTAGCTGCTAACCTGAGGTACCCCTGTCCTTCTCCGCTTCCGCGATGAGTTCCCTGGGGGGTGATGAGCCAGATGGTTCCGCTTGCCCTCTCGCTTTGGCTCCGTTATACTCATAGGACAAGCATTTGACAGGAAGAAAAGGAGAACCGATTCCTTTGGAGCAGATCAATGAACAACACCCACATCGGGGTGATTGGCTGCGCGAGATTGTTTTTGGACTCAATGATGGCCTGGTCACCACCCTGGTGTTCATCATGGCCGTGAGTGAGATTGCGCCCGCACGGCTACTCCTGGTCGTGCTGGGTGAGGTGCTAGCCGGAGGGGTCTCTATGGCCCTTGGAGGCTATCTTTCAGCACGGACCGCCAGGCAGATTCTTGACCAGCGCATCGCCACCGAGCGCTATGAAATTGAGCATGAGCCGGAAGAGGAACGGGCAGAACTGCGTGCCATCTACCGGGACAAGGGCTTGAGCGGTCCCCTGCTCGACCAGGTGGTTGGGCATCTGACGGCCGACCGGGAACGCTGGCACCGGGCCATGGTGCATGACGAGTTGGGAGTAGTAGCAGACACGCAGATCAACCCATGGCTGGAAGGCGTGCAGATTGGGCTCTCCTTCGTGGTCGGTGGCCTCATCCCAACGGTGCCGGTCCTGTTCTCTCTGCCGCAGGCCAGATGGTGGGCCTATGGACTTACAGCGCTTACCGCCCTGGTACTGGGAGCGATCAAAGCCCGCTACACCCATCAGAGTCCCGTGCGGGCTGGCCTCGAATTTCTCGTGGTCGTCACCCTGGGGACGCTGGCTGGTGTGGGGCTCGGCCTGCTGTTGCATGCAGGATAAACCTGACTTTGGCGCATCTGCTTATGCTGGTTCGGGTCGGACTTTGGACTGGTAGGCGTGCCATTGCTGTTCATCGAGCCCCAATGCTTCTTTGAGCAAAGTGAGATCGGGATCGCTGAGACTTTCTCCTGCCTGGCAGCAGTGTTGGCCGATTTCCTGTTCCTTCAGAGAGCGCCTGATCCTGGTGTTCGCATCCTGTCCTTCGAGCTGTTTCAACTCAAGCAAGTCTTTCAAGAGCACTGCTTTCCACTCATCAAGGGTATACACATCATCTTCCTTCTCATGAACGAGTGATCGGGGTCCTTCCTTCTGGACACACACACTTCACTCAAAAGGTCGTAACATCCGCTCCAGAACGGAGAGGCAATGCACGAAAGAACGAGGACGAAGCCCGCGAGACCAGCACCAACCTGTCGGATGACCGGGGGGGTGTACGCAAGGAAAAAGTGCCCAGGGGTCCTCCTTCCCCGCATACCTGTACAAGGATCGTGTGGCACATTCCTACGTCAAGCTCGGTGTGACGACATGCCAGATGCCACCAAACCCCTCGCCAGTCGTTTGGCCGGGACCCGTATCACCTGAATAGGTGTAGAGCGGGTGGCCGTTGGCGTCCGCTATGATGGTCAACGTCCCTGGGAGGGACGTTGCACTCGTAGGTGTGCCCGAGCCGGACACGACGAGTGGGGGCCATGCCCCGGCGCATCCACCGCTACAGACCGTCGACGGCGGCACGTCGGAGGTGCGGTAATAGAGGGTCAAGCCTTGAGCATTCGTGAGAATCGTCTTCGACATGCCATTCACCGTGGCCGTCGCTGTCTTGATGAGACTGCCGGTACTGCTGGCTGTCGGTGTCGTCCCTCCGCTGCCGTATCCCCCACCGCCATACCCGCTACTGGTTGGAGTCGTTCCTCCCGATCCTGAACTACTGGTGTTACTCCCACAGGCTGCCAAAAACAGGACAAGTGTTGCTACCATGAGGGCGATGCACCAGGCACGCCTCAAAACGTTTGAGATGGAAAGATTGCGCTGAATCATGGGTTCTTCCCTCGCTTCCATGGGAACGAGTAATGGAACGACTTAGTGATATAGAGATATATACACGTTGAAGTTACAGAGAAGATCGTTTTCACCTCCCTCGTCGTGGAAGTACGCCAGGTGATCTCCACAGACCTGTCCTAATCAGTCAATGGTAACACCGTCCCGTTGGAACGAGCTGCCCACGAGTGGGCATTGGAGTTACACGTCCGCACCGCTCCCTACTCATCAGCTTTTCGTTGTGTTACTCGGCGTGGAAAGTGGCCTTGTCTCGCATGGGAGGGGAGTTTGACAGAAAGGTTCGTTGCGTTCTCGATGAGGAGGCAATGGTGTAACTTGCTCACGTATAGACCGTTAGGGAAAAGTTTGCTCCCTCTCTCACGACAACGAAGGTTCCTTGAGCAACCTGCATGATTTAGGAGAAGATCTGCTCGAGTGCTTTTATGGATCTTAGGAAGATGAGACAACCATGAACAAGCGTACAAGACGAAGAGTATGGCTAGCATCCCTCCTGCTGGTTGTGGCCGCACTAACCGCGGTGACAGCACTGCATGGGACGACACCAACGACGACGTTTGCCCACGACAGCAAACATCATCCGACGCCTACCCCCACACCTACCACGCCGACCACGCCCACACCCACACCTACCATCACACCGCTTATGATCACGACGACGTCGCTGCCGAATGGAAACGTGTGTGCCTCCTATACTGCCTACATTACCGCGAACAAAGGAGGGGGCTCCTCGCTTGACACGTGGACGATTGTGTCGGGCGCGCTTCCGGCCGGACTGACGATGGCGACCTCCTACGGGATCGAGTCCACCGTCGTGTTCGGCACGCCCACGACGGTCCAAACCAGCGCGTTCACCGTCCAGGTTCAAGACAGCGCTGGTGAAACGGCGACGCAGCCATTGAGCATCACCATCGATCAGCCGTCTCCACTGGTGATCACCAGCCCAACCCCGCCGCCAGCGACCGTCGGGACCTCGTACTTCACCAACCTCTTTGCCAATGGCGGGTGCCAACCCTACACCTGGTCGATTACGGCGGGACAGCTGCCTCCCGGTCTCGCGCTGACCACAGGGTCAAATGGGGGGACTACTATCAGCGGCACTCCCACAGCGAAAGGGACGTACACGTTTACCGAGACAGTAACGGACAGCGCAGGCGTGCATGCCTCCCAGCAGTTCAGCATCACCGTGAACTGACCAGTCCTGTAAGTGGTTGTTCCCCTGGCGAGGCTTTCCTGGCACGGCAGGCAGCCCAGACACACTACCCTGTTACGACGAGGAGGACACGCTCGCATGAAAATTATGAGTAGCACCATACACAAAGGAGGAAGACACATGAATCGTTCTGGATGGCGGTCGTACCTGACCGCACTTCTCACTGCCATCATTGCCGGCGTCAGTCTGCTGAGCCTGAGCAGTCTCCCCGCCTGGGCGGCCAAAGCGGGCACCATCAAGGAGTTCCCCATTCCTACGAAGAGCGCGCCTATAGGTATCACCGCCGGGCCGGATGGCAACCTCTGGTTCACGGAGATCACGAATGGCGAGGGCGACATCGGGCGCATCACGCCCAGTGGCAGATTCACCGTGTTCCCCATCCCCACAGCCAATAGCGGGCCTTCCGGCATCACGGCCGGGCCCGATGGCAACCTCTGGTTCACCGGAGACGGTGCGAACAACATCGGGCGCATCACCACCGGGGGCAGCTTCACCGCTTTCCCCATCCCCACGGCCAATAGCGGGGCTCAGGGCATCACCGCCGGGCCGGATGGCAACCTCTGGTTCACCGAAGTCGGTGCGAACAACATCGGGCGCATCACTACCGCGGGCCTCATCACTGAGTTCCCCATCCCCACGCAGAGTAGCTTCCCCGTCGGCATCACGGCCGGGCCGGATGGCAATCTGTGGTTCACCGAAGACTTTGGGAACAAGATCGGGCGCATCACCCCTGCAGGCAGTATCACCGAGCTCCCCCTGCCAACGACCTGTGGGTCCTCCTCTTTTGGCTGTGGGCTTCGAGGCATCACCGCCGGGCCCGATGGCAACCTCTGGTTCACGGAGTTGAATGGGAGTGGGAACAAGATCGGGCGCATCACCCCTGCGGGCAGTATCACCGAGTTCCCCCTGCCAACGACCTGTGGGTCTTCTGCTGGCTGCGGGCCTTTCGGCATCACCGCCGGGCCGGATGGCAACCTGTGGTTCACAGAATTCGATGGCAACGCCATCGGGCGCATCACACCCAGTGGCAGCTTCACCGGATTTTTTGGCATCCCTACAGCCAAGAGCAGACCTGAGGGCATCACCGCCGGGCCGGATGGCAAGTCCCTCTGGTTCACCGAGGAGAATGCGAGCAAGATTGGGCGCATCACCACGCAGTAGTGTGTGAGGGCAAGCTGCGGCAGCCGAGCGCAGGGCAGGGAACCCACGCATCACCCTGGTGCAACGAGGAGAACACGCTCACATGACACCCAGGAGCCGCACCACACGCACAGGAGGAAGCAGAACGAAACGGTTCCTGCCTGCGTGCTGTTCCTGCTGATGTCGAGCATGGTGCCGTATAAGGATTCATATACGGCACCAGACACTCTTTTCTACGCTACCTCACGTGTGTCGCCGCGCTTCTGTAGCCCATTTGCCGTCCTGTGTTACCCCTGGGAAGAGCTGGCAGTTTTCCTACTTATACGGCACACAGAAAGGCGAGACGATGACCACGACCTCTGAAGCGGTTGAACTGTTCCTTGCCAGCTTACGTACCCGTTCGGCTCCAGCCAATACGATCAAGTCGTACTCCCACGACCTGAGGCACTTTGTGCAGGCGGTTCCGGCGGACCTGGCTTCCGTTTCGGCACCTGCGATCCAAACCTTTCTCGATGGCGATGAACACCATAGTCCTGCAACACGGAGGAGACGCTACTCGACCCTCTGTGCCCTGTACCGGTGGTTGGTTCGTCAGGAACTCGCCCAGAGCAATCCCATGGAACGCCTCGATCCGATTGCGCAGCCACGCAAAGAGCCGCGCCCGCTCAAGCCGGATATCGTCGAGCAGATTCTCAAAGCCATTCCTGCATCCAACCTGCGTGATCGCGCCTTCTTCACCTTGCTCTATGAAACGGGGATGAGAGTGGGAGAGGGACTCTCCATTCAATACAGTGATGTCGATCTCTCCCAGGACGATGAGAAGATTCGCGTCTTTGGTAAAGGACAACGGGAGCGCACTGTGTTGCTCGCAGCCGCCCCAGAGAGGATTCGACTCCTGCGCCGTCATCTCAAACACAGCCGGATTACTGCCGGATCAGTCTTTCGCGGAGACCCTCGTTATGGTGGGAGTCCGCTGCCACTGGATTAGAGTGTGATTCGCAAAGCATGGAGCACGTATTGTGAAGCCGCAGGCGTCCAGGCCACGATTCACCAGCTCCGCCATAACAGAGCAACCCTGTTAATTCAAGCAGGAGTTCCTGTGACTACGGTTCGCAAACAGTTGGGGCATCGCAATCTCCAAAGTACGCTCCGCTATGCCGAGATGGATCAGGCGACCGTCAAACAGGATCTGCTGGAGTATCAACGGCGGAAAGGCGGGCGACGCTGAACCAATGGCAAAAACCTACTCCTGGAGTACCGATGCAGAGGAGGTGCGACGGCTCTTCACCCTCACGTTCGATGATTTGCATTTCCTGGAGCCTTTGCGTGCCGATGCGCAGCGACTCTATCGGGCTCTGGTGCTGGTCTGGGCACGAGTCGAACGTGTCCTGGTCTCAGATCCAAGCAGCATCCCAGAAGAGGTGATCACTCATGTCAGTAAACAGCTCAGCCTGAAGCCTTCTGTCCTCTAACAGTTGCGCAATCACCCTTCAGCCAGATCAGCGACCTTTGAAGCCGTGCGTAAGCATCTGGATGTGCGTGCCTGCCAAGAGTCGGATGCAGAGCAGTTATCTGCATACTTGATCGAGAAAGTGTCCCATACAGGGAATCCGTCGGCGCTCTTCGACGCGGCAACTGACTGGATGGTGCGTACCGGGGTACTACGCCCGCTGGGAGAGACGACCATTGACCGCCAGATCTATCAAGTCCGCAATCAAGCGGAAGATACCTTGTTTGAGCAGGTAGCATCCCAACTGTCTGATGAAGACCGGGCCAAGCTGGACGCAGTGCTTGATACGTCACAGAGTGATAGTCGCCTTGCCTGGCTTGGTGCCCCACCACGCGTTGCTTCCGTTCCCGCCATCAAGGAGGAGTGTGAGCGCTTAGTGCAGGTTCGGCAGTCGTTACCCGCCTCGCTCAATTGGGGAGTCATGACCACGAATCGTTTGCGCCAATGGGCAGCCATCGTGAAGAAACACCGAGCACGCAATATCCGGTTGTATCCTGCTGCCAAACGCTATCGGTCTCTCGGCGATGGCGCAATCATTAGGGATCGCACTGCATGAGCTAGAACGGGTCTATGATTGGTATCTGAGGGAAGAAACCGGTGCCTAGCAGCGATTAGCAGGCTGAGCAACTACCATCGCTCTCTCCCTTTGACGATGAAGTTTGGGGACGGAACCACCTCATCCTCTGATGGTATCCGCTTCGGCATGGCAGCGTCCTCCCTTCATGCGCGTCACCTTCCGCGATATTTTGGCGTGCGTCGTGGTGTGACCCTGTACAATCACACGACCAATCGATGCATCTTGAACACGTGCTCCTCCAGGAATCTCTACTTATACGGCACATGGTATCCTTTCGTCAAAAATACGCTTACAGGCCGACTGCTTCGGCCTGTGAAGCCGTAGTATAGTAGTGATGACCCTTGCGGTCATCATGCGGCGGGGCGATCTGTAACCCTCCTACGTATTTACATGGGGGTAAATGTACTGTAACCCCCCAACGTACTTACATAGGAGATAGTTAAATATCTCACTATCTAAAAAATATCTTTTGGAGGGAAAAGATGACCCGAAAACGTATCTACCTGTTCACACCTATCTTCCTGACAAGCATTCTGGCCGCCCTTTTTATGCTTCTACCTACACTGGCTCAAGCTTCAGGAAGCTCCTTCATTGGAGGGTTCAACACCGTTAGTACTATCGTCTCGACCGTACCCAAAAATGGCGATGTCAACCCCTATGGCACCGTCGTCGTCCCACAATCAGTTGGTCAACTGGTGAAAGGCAACGTCCTGGTCAGCAACTTTAACAACAGTGCGAACCAGCAAGGCACAGGCACCACCATTGTACAAATCACCCCCAGTGGCAAACGTATGCTCTTTGCTCAGATCAACGCCTCTACCCTGCCGGGTGCCTGCCCTGGCGGCGTTGGCTTGACCACGGCACTCGCTGTCCTGCAACGAGGCTGGGTCATTGTCGGCAGCCTACCCACCACTGACGGAACCTCAGCAACCGCCCAAGCAGGTTGTCTGATCGTAGTGAATAGCAAGGGTAGCGTCGTTGAAACCTTCTCTGGCTCCCCTATCAACGGTCCCTGGGATATGACCGCTCTCGACAAAGGCAATGAAGCATTTCTCTTTGTCACCAACGTCCTCAATGGCACCGTCGCCGCCAATGGCAATGTTGTCAACCAAGGAACAGTTATCCGTATCAAACTGGACGTCCCCAATCAAGGCAGCGGCAAGCCCAAAATTAACTCTACTACCGTGATTGGTTCCGGCTTTCCCGAGCGTACCGATCCCGCCGCACTGGTAATCGGTCCAACCGGTGTTGGACTAAGCGGTAACACACTCTATGTTGCCGATAGTCTGAATAATCGTATCGCCGCCATCCACAATGCCGTCGAACGTACGACCACGGCACATACAGGCAGTACTGTATCAATGAATGGTTCGCTCAACGATCCCCTTGGCTTGACCATCGCCCCCAACGGAGATATCCTAACCACCAACGGCAACGATGGCAATATCGTCGAAACCACTCCTGGTGGTAGTCAGGTTGCTACAAAACTGGTTGACAACACTGGTACCCCTCCTGGAGCTGGTTGTCTCTTCGGGCTTGCAGTTGTCCCTGATGGCAGTGGTCTCTACTTCGTCGATGACTGTGACAATACCCTGAAGCTCCTGCATTGATAAAGCCCAAGAGGTAAAACTGTCACCTCAAAACACACACCCGCCAGAAAGTCTGGCGGGTGTGTGTCATAGAACACTACTGTATGCTTCCGCAATGCAGTCAGCATCTTTTTCAATAAAGAAAGTGGGCTGTATAGAGAACTTTGACCTCTAACCTTTATACGTCAAAATCCGACCCCATACGCTCTTCGTCCCCCAGATGCCCGACCGCAGGCACTCAAGCTGCACAATCTGACTATGGTCCACAAAAAGGTTTACCTCTGCCCCATAGTTCTTGATGTACCATGCAAAAACCTCTGGATCAGCCGCCTCGAACATCACCTTCTCCAGACCTAAAGCTCCAATAATTTTGGCGACCGCATCGGTGCGCCACGTCTTCACATTCTCGGTAATGCCCTCGGACTCAATCATAATCATATACGCCCCCGCATCCAGAAAGCGTTTGGCCTGCCCAATAGCCCATGCCACATCACGAGTTCCCTCAGCCTCAAGCTCCTCAGCCGCTGTCGCTCCACCCGCCCCAAATTGGATACCTACCTCAGGCTTGGCCTTAAGTCCCGTCTTCTGCACCTTTTCCACTAAACGCAGCCAGTCATCTACTGGGATGGTAATAAACCCACTTGAGACTTCCAGAATATCGAAACCCAACTCCCGGCACTCCGCAATGTACCTGTTCACAGCCTCACTTCCTTGTGTCAGCACATACTCAATAAAACCTCCAGTCGAGACCAGCACATTATGACGGTGGGCCAGATCAATAATCTCCTTCACAGCATTCCTGGGCATCAGGGTGAAGGAGCCACCAGCAAATTTAATTGAATCTACGTACTCTCCCATCGTCTCCAGAATATCCTCAAAATAGCGTTTCCCAAAGGGTGTGTAGTAGGCCGCACGAATCTCGGTAATGCCGCGAGTGCGCGGTTTGCCCTCGCGCTGATTTGTACGAAGGTAGGTAAAGCCTCTCTCGTTCTCGTTCATCTCATCAATCTCTCCTTCACTGGCCTCCACTGGTCAGTGATACATTTAACAGTGCCATCAACTGCCGCACCTCCAGCGTCTCTAGCCGGGCTATCGCTTCCACAATGGCCTGCCGCCGTTGTACATCCACAAAAGGAGTTGCCAGGTGCTCAAACTTCTCCTGCGCTCTCTCCCATGACATAGGCCGTGTATGAAATCCCTCGTAATCCTGCTTCTCAACACTGAGCATCTGACCACCCAGCAGGAAAATCTGTACACGACAGGGCATCTCTTCCGGGAATCGCTTACTCATCCCCTCATCAGGTCGAATGTTCACCTTACGCAACAGGTTTTGTACATCATCACGTTTGATCCTCTCAGGTGCATACTGTGCAGGCGTGACCTCACCATCCAAGAGTGCCACAGCTATCATGTAGGGCAGACTATGATCAGCCTCCTCTTTCGTCTGCACATCCTGTTTGTTGCCCTCCTCACCACCACCGATAATATGGTAGGCTACATCAAAAATCTCAATCTCAATCCGCTCGACCTCCTCCGGTCGCAGTTGGTGAGCCTCTCTCAGTTCCAGAATGCCCTCCAAAGCAGATTGAGAATGAAATTCAGCATTGTACTTCTTGATATTGGTACGCCTCACCGCCTCAAGATTTTCCCGTGACCAGTCGATCTCAAAATGTCCGGCGATGGCATCCATAAACCCCTTATTGCCCTCAAACACCTCAAGTGGGCCAGTAATCCCTCGCATAGCCAGAAAAGCCGCATGGGTAGCTCCAAAAACAGTGTTGGGATAGGCCAGCCCTTTCCAATTGGAAAGCCGCCCGGTACGCGTGACCCGCAAGGCATTGAATGCCGTCCCGCTTATCGCCACAGCATGAGCTGTTTGCTGTTGATCAAGCCCCAAAGCCTTCGCCACTCCGGCGGCCACTGCATAGGCCCCCTGAGTCGTATGATCAAATCCCTTAGCTCGCACAGGAGCCACATCTGAGAGCCGACATTGCACCTGGTAGGCAACCGCCAGAGCCGTCAGAAACTCCTTCCCCTGCTTATTGGCATACTCACTCGCAGCCAGTACCGCCCCCACATTGTCGCTGGGATGACAGGTCTCCCCCTTCGCCAGATAGCTGTCGTTATAGTCCAGATAGCGCACAAGAGCCGCATTGTAGAACGCGGCCCTATCTGGAGCCGTCTTATCGCCACCAATTAAAGTAACGAGAGGCTTGCCACCAAAGTCTGCAAGGTGGGCCTGGAGGATTTTGATCGGTGGTCCCTCCAATGCTCCTATGGCACAGCCCAACGCATCTAACACCCGTAACTTGAGTTGTTGCCGCGCATCTTCTGAAAGATCGTCATACTTCGCCTGCACCACAAAGCCTGCAAGCTGCTCAGCCTGGGTCATGCTGGCCTCCTTCTCTGTCGCCTGATCCTGGTTTCTCTGCTTTCATTCTATGTTGCCAGCCATCCACAAGCAAACTGAGCAAGGCTACATTCATTTCGTTATACAATCGAGTGGGCAATCTCCTGCCATGTTTGTCCACCATCTGTCGTCTTGAGCACAGCAATGATATCGCCCTTGCGTATACCACCTCCTAGCTCAGGTAAGAAATGCACTCTATTATCACCCAACGCCCATCCAACCAGAGGCGACACAAAGCTAAAACCATATATGCGCTTGAACGCAACATTCATGTGCCCCTTCGTCCAATGTCGCCAACCATCGCTGGTCGTATAGAACGTCTTATCATCCACCGTAGCACCCCCTGTCCAGGCATGGTTCATGTCTAGAAATTCACCATTTGTAACATCGAATGGCACTGTCGTACTCGTCCATGTCTGACCACCATCGTGCGTGACATAGATCATCGTTCCTCGTGCATATTGAGGTGCTGGCCCACTCGTGAGGACAGGTAACAGCCCATCTTGGGCATTGAAAAATCGCGGCGACCATAGAACGGCAGCCTGTGGTGAAATGGAAATACTCACCTGCTGCCATGTGCTACCGCCATCATGCGTCACATAGAGCCACGAAAACTGGGAATTGTCTTTACGGTATGAAGTACCTGCCAACCACCCTGTTGATGCTGTCACAAACTGCATTCTCGCACTGGCACTGAGAGGAGCAATACCATACGCATCATCGCTAGTCACAGAAAGCTGCGACGTAGCCAGCCCACTCGCGATCCTCTGCCATGTCTTGCCGCCATCGTTGGTGCGATACAGCGCAATGTGCTGACCTATATATGCACTACCAGGATCAACGCCAGGAAAACCATCCGTCGCTAATATCCAGCCATGCAGCCCATCAACAAAAGTAGGAGGCGTTTCCAGATTGCGAGCAATGATTACCCCGCTCTCCCAGGTTTGCCCACCATCACCGGTATGAAAGATACGCAAATACGACTGCTGCTTTGCATTATCGTAGTCAGGCTCCATCACCGTAGCAATGGTAGCTGAATGAAATTCATTGTAACATGGTGAGATAAATCCCCTGCCAAGCCCCTGCGAAGGCGCACACTTCAACATAACCTTCCAATGCACACCTCCATCCGTCGTTCTCAGGATAGCATAGCTGATCGAGCCATCTTTTGCAGAAATACTCATACTCTGCGCCCAACCAACCTTCTCATCAATCATAGAAAGCGAGTTCAAAGCTCCCGCCACTGTATTGCTGCCTCCTTGATTATCCACCTGAACCATTGTAGAAGATTGCCCTCCTGCCTTATTCTGATATCCACAACTTGCGAGGATGAGAAGAGTTGCCATGATAACGATCATCATAATAGGCGTGATATGGCGTTGCCCTGAGCTCCTGCTAATTGTGTCTGATAGCTTCATAATTGTCCCCCTGGTACTGTTCTAACAAATTTTCCTCTTGCAATAAGAGACGTTTATACGGTTGCGTTTGTTCCCAGCCCTTCAACATGTCACCCGAACTGGCTCCTCAATATTCACCACCCCTGTAACAGTTGCCAGTTGCTTCTTCCACTGCACAGAATTATAGAACGTCGTCGCCAACAAGAGGGTATGTGTCTTGCCAAAGGCATCTTCCTGGCCCATCATGCTCCACGCTGGCTTCGTTCCTCGCGCCCGTGCCTGCTCGTAACAGGGGTTAGCCAGACGAAATCCAAGATCGTTCATAGCCGCCAGTGCCGTATCGTAGCTCTGCACAGCATTGGAAAACGTCACACGCACGTAGGTTCCCGCGTGCTCAGGTAGCAGGTGTGCTGGATCGCGAGATACTGGTATGAGTGGACAGCTATGCGGACCGCTAGCGTTGTCAACACGTACTATACCTGGCACTGCTTTCAGCCGATCCACCCATAGAGGAACACCACTAACCGTAGATGCCACTGTGAACAGGTGATCGTCCTGGAAGAGCTGCCTGTCTCCCTCCGGTTTCCATGTGACGGTACAATCTGCAAAGGTTTGCAGGCCCAGATCGGTCACAATTTTCAGTGCTTGTGCATACGTCACAGGCGTTGAAAACTCAACAATAGCTGCATAAACCGGCTCTGTCGGCTTGCCATCCGTCCCTGGCTCCGGTGTCATGCTACTCCCCAAAGGCTTAACACCTGCTGGCAGCCCCGGCGTACTTTCCACTTCTGGATGATGAGAGGCAAAAAGCACTACAAAACTCGCCAGCAAAGCACCAATCACCAATACCGCTGCCAGCATCTGAAGAAACGAAGCCACACCTCTTTTACGCCGGGAAGGCTGTATTGGCAAAGGGTAGGCTGCAGGAGATGCCACATCAGAAATCACCAGTTCAGCTCCCTCATCCTGCATATTCTCCCTCCTCTCTACGATCCTCCCCCACACACGCTCAATAGAGCCAGCATTTTTAACGGACAGAAGTTGGTACGTCTGCTGCAAATCATGAATTAAACGGACATCCTCATCGGACACATTTTCAGGAGATTGCTCAATCTGCTCACCTACAGCTTCGGGAGGGAAGCTCTTCTCATCTTCTTTCATAGCGTACCTTCCTCTTGTTTCGTGTATATACTCCGTAACTGTTTGAGCGTGCGTGAAAGCAGCATGCGTACCGCCCCTTCGCTCTTTTCCACCACCAGTGCTATTTCAGGACAGGTCAAACCATGCCCAAAGCGCAATTGCAAGACCTCCTGTTGTAGTGGTGACAACTCCTTCAAAGTCGTATGCAAGCGTGCATACTCTTCCTGCCGTAGAGCAACCTGCTCCGGGGCCATCTCCTCATCCTCATCTATAGTCTCCGTCACCTCTTTGAGTGAAATGCTGGGATGACATATAAAACGCCGGTAGTGATCTGCCACTTTATTGCGAGCCACTCGCCACAGCCATGCCTGCTGCTCCTTTTCACTGGCGGTCAAGAAATCCCCTCGCTCCAATGCCGCCAAAAAAACTTCCAGCAAGATATCCTCCGCATCCTCGCGTGAAGCGGTCTGCCGGTACATATAGGCAAAAAGAGCGGGTGCATAACGCTGATACACAAGTGCATCCGGCGCATTATCAAGCAGGCCACCTTCATGTCGCTGCATCTATTTTCCTCTTCTGGTGAGATATCTCGTATATATATCGCAACCGGCGAGGAAATATAACAATTACTCCACCATCTCCGCTACAATCTTCCCTGACAGCATCACCAGCGGCACACCACCACCTGGATGCGTACTCCCACCTACAAAATACAAATGATTGATCCCCTTAGCACGATTACCTGGGCGCGTAAACGGAGCCATCCGCGCATTCGAGGACAGTCCATAAATCGCACCACGGTTTGCTCCATATCTATGCCAAAAATCTTCTGGTGTCAGCATAGCCTCACACACAATATGCTCCCTCAAATCTGCTAGCCCCGCCTGTGGATACATCGCCAGCACATTCAGCACTCGCTCTCGATACGGAGCAGCTTCACGTTGCCAATTCACTTTCGGGGTTAAATACGGTGCATTGACCAGCACAAAGAGGTTTTCATGGCCTGCAGGGGCCTGGCTGGCATCAGTACGGCTCGTCGCACAGATATAGATGGTAGGATTATGTTGTGGCACACGTCGCACAAAGAGATCATCAAATTCAGCATGGTAATCGTCCGAGAAAAAGATATTGTGATGCGACAACTGCGGATAGAGCTTATCAGTGCCAAGCATCAATACAAAGCCCGAACTCGATGGCTCCAATCTCTCCAAACGTCGCACCAGCCGCTCATCACATACCGCAGGTGAAAGCAACTGACGATGCGTCGTCACCACATCACTATTGGCAATCACCACATCACAGCGCACCACTCGCCCGTCGTCGAGCACCACACCTCGCGCTTCACCATGCTCCACCAGGATACGTTGCACACCACAATTCGTCTCAATACACACTCCCAACTCCCGTGCTAGCCTACCTAACGCCTGAGCCAGCGTATAAATACCACCCTGCAAATACCAGCCACCCGAAGCCAGTTCCACATAGGGAATGATGCTATAAACAGCCGCCACCTGATACGGCGATGAGCCATTATACGTCGCATAGCGGTCGAACAACTGCTGCACATGCTCATCCTCAAAAAATCTCCGCGCACACTGATCCAGCGTCTGCGGTGTCAGAGCAGCCAGCACCGCCCTGAAACGTGAGAACGCCTCCCATTGGGGTAGGACGTGATCATAGGGATCAGGCGCAACAACTGGTCCCGCGTAGGGGCGGGGGTGGACGTCGGGATGGGTGGGGGCCCTTGTGGCCGCCCGTTGGGGTGGAGCATCATCATATGGATTGGGCGGTTCACCCGTTTGAAAAGACCCACTCTTGGGGCCGCTTGCAGGTGGAGTGCTATGCCCCCTCAACACATAGCGTACAAACATCCCCAACACATTCAACGGTCCACCCAAACTATGATACAGAAACGGATCTGCCGCCGCTGCATAAATACGCTCCGCATAGCTCATGAAGCACCGCAAAGCCTCCCCATCATGCTCATTCACCCGCGCAAATTCCTCAACCAACCTCTCAAAGTCGCGCCAGGCATTCAACACCAACCCATCATGATAAAAATAACGACACGTTATGTCGAGTGGAACCAGCTCAAGATAATCTTCCAGACGCCGTGAGACTGACTCAAAAAGCTCACGTAACACAACCGGCATGGTAATCAGCGATGGCCCCGTATCAAAGCTAAAACCATCTCTCACCAGTTGATTAAGCTTCCCCCCAATTTGCGGCTGACGCTCAAACATCTGCACACGATAGCCCTTCACAGCTAAACGGATAGCAGCGGACAGCCCCCCAATACCAGCCCCTATAATGACAATACGCTTTGTATACTCAGACATACTACCTCTTTCCAGAACTGTAGGAAATCGTAGGGACGAGCGAAGCGATGTCCAATCCCCCGTAGGGGTAGAGCTTGCCTCTACCCTGGCTCATCTCAATCAAAACATTGTCACCATCCTGCTATCATGATATAGTGTCCATGTTACCACACGACCCCAGAGATAAAAGAAGGTACTCTGATGATACCAGCCCATAAGTTCCCACTCGGCAGGCGGCTTGTCTGGCAACTCATTGAACGCTCGTTTCGCAAGTACTTCGACCGCGTATACTTCCGTATGCGCGGCACATATACAGACGAGCAGCGGGCCACCCTACCTATGCTCATCTGTGCCAATCACTCCAGTTGGTGGGACGGCTACGTCATCGCCCTCGTCGAGCGGCTGCTCAACGTCGATGGCTATCTGATGGTTGAAGAGGCCCAATTGAGCCGTTACTTTTTCTTCATCTGGATCGGCTGCTTCTCTGTAGATCGCCACAATCCCCGTGCCGCCCTACAATCGCTCAAATATGCCGCTACACTGCTCAAAGGGCAACCTGGACGCATGGTCAGCCTCTTCCCACAAGGCGAAATTTCTCCCAATGATCGCCGTCCGCTCGTCTTCTATAACGGTGCTGCCTACCTGACACGTATGGTCGCCCCTGTACTCTCTTATCCCCTGGCGATCCGCATCGAATACCTGGCCGAGCAACGCCCTTCCCTTTTCATCAGCCTGGGCGAAGCTATGCTCATTCATGCCAAAGAGACCAGCGAACCGACCTTTCTGCAAACATGCACTTCGCACCTGCAAGAAGCTCTCACCGTCGAACTCGACCAGTTGCGCACCGATGTTATCAATGGCGATTATACTAGCTTCAAGCCCGTCATCACAGGCAAGCAATCGACGAACAGAATATTCGATACCCTCTTGTTTAGAAAGCAAATTGCTCGACAATGATCACAAATATATTCTTCATCTATTGGCTCGTCGTGTTTGTCTCTTTATTCACTATGTTCCTGCTCCTCATCATTAATTTGTTGACCTTCCCTCGATTACATAAACCACCTCATACGTCAACCCTCCCCTATATCTCCATCCTCGTACCCGCTCGTAACGAAGAACAGCACATTGAAGCCTGCGTTCGCTCCCTTCTCTCTCAAACATATCCCCGCTTAGAAATTCTTGTCCTCAACGATAATAGCACCGACAACACAGCAGCTATCGTCCAGCGCATCATCAACGCACTGCCCGCAACAAAAACCGAACAACTACGACTTTTAGAAGGTCAACCTCTACCCACAGGATGGGTAGGTAAAAATTTCGCCTGCCAGCAACTGGCGCAACAGGCACAAGGCGACTATTTACTCTTCACAGACGCTGATACTCTCCATGAGCCAACCATGGCCGCATCTATCATCGCCTGCATGCAACACTTTGACGTCAAGTTGCTAACCGCTCAGCCTGAATTTGTACTGGGCACCTTCAGTGAACGCCTGATCATTCCCTTACTCAACTTCACCATCATGACCCTTTTACCGGTCGCTCTGGTAAGTTTGCGACCGGAAGCCAGCCTGGCAACAGGCAATGGACAACTACTCTGCTTTCATCGTACCGCCTATGAAGCCATCGGTGGCCATGCCAGCGTGAAAGAGAAAATCTTAGAAGACGTTTTACTGGCTCGTGCAGTCAAAGCAGCAGGCTATCGCATGATCTTTGTCGATGCTCTAAAGTTGCTCCACTGCCGCATGTACACCTCATTCACAGAAGTATGGCAAGGTTTTTCCAAGAACCTCTTCGCCTTTTATAATTACTCGCTCCCCTTCGCCCTACTGGCTCTGCTACTCAACCTCGCCTTGTTTGTTGCCCCACCCCCGCTGGCGCTCATAGCATTGCTTTTCCATCTCTCCTCCACGCTATTTATAGCTGGCATAGCAGCTTATGCCTTGGCCGTATGTATGCGCATCATACTCACGCTGCGTTTCACGCCCACAAAACGAAGTCGTGTATCACTGCTGCTCCTGTGTCTTCTCCATCCGCTCTCCATCTTGCTCGAATGTGCGATCTTACTTCATTCCATACTCCTGCATTATCGTCGTAAGGGAGTCGAGTGGAAGGGTCGTCACTATCATCTATGATCGATTCTCGTCTAAAGACAAGAGACTTTCATGATACTAAAGGGAACATACTTCTTTTCTCTCCTCTTGTGCGCTTGTCTCATTTAACTTTTTCCAAAAATTCATCTCTGTTTGATCATCTTGCTGCTCATTTCTATTACAAAATTTTCGTTATCGTTTTTTGCTTAAAAAGTACCAAAGTACCCCAGCCACTTTTCAACCTAATATATTATGTTATACTAGTAATCCGAGCCATTCGGATATTGATCTCACTTTTAGCAAACAGGGGGAGTTTATGAGACATTTCTTGCGATCAAAATTTTCATTGCTGCTGATTTTTTTGATCATACTGAGTATTGCTGTACCATTAGCCATTACAGGCATTCATTTACAGTCAACCCATGCGGCAGCACCTTCTACCGCTTCACATACATCACAAGCTCCACACCGCTTCTCGCAAAATTTTGACGGCACCTTGCCTGATTGGCCCGAATTTCGCGGTGATTCGGCACGCGATGGCAATCAGAGTACAAACACTATCCTGAATAAATCCAATGCTACCTCACTTGTACCTGTCTCTGCACCAGCATACACAACTACAGGAGAGGCAGAGGATTCGCCTTCTATCTATCAGGGCATTTTATACTATGTCGCCAATACTATCGTGTCCACACCCACCAAAACACTGTACGTCAGCACCCTCTATGCGATAGATACAACCACAGGACAAATAGTCTGGCAAGAACAATTTCCCACTTGCGGCACCAACAAAAAACCTGCCTGGGTCTCTTCGTCACCTGCTCTGACCACCGGTCTTGTCAACGGCGTTTCTACGACAGAGCTATTCATCGGCTGGGGCACATCCGGTTCGAGCAAAAATGGCTGTGTCTATGATATCGATGCCTCAACAGGCAACCTTATCTGGTCATATGTAACAGCCGGCCAGGTAACCAGCAGTCCAGCCGTTATGTCCACGAATGGCGACAGTATTGTAGTCGTTGGTGCTACTGCTGGTAATCTCCTTGCCTTCCCTGTTAACTACACAGGACTTCTGGGAGGCCAGGGCCCTCTTCTCTGGGTCTACAGCACCAGAAACGACATTCCACCGCCTGACCACGCGCAATATTGCGAACCCGCTCCTCAATATTGTGGCGATGCCATTTGGAGTTCTCCTGCCGAAGGTATTGTCTCAGTCAATGGTACCCCACATCACTACGCCTACTTTGGCGTAGGTGCTCAAAACAATACCGTTGGACGAGTAGATGCTATCGATCTGGACACTGTGGTGAACAACAGTCCTCTACCGGCATGGTCATTCTGGGACCCCAACCCCAAATATGATGATGATTTCGGCACCATACTGGCACTGACAGATGCCAATGGCAATGCAACTCGTGTCTATAGCGGCATGAACAATGGCCATATGTTTGGCCTTGATGCAACTACTGGTGCTATGTACTTTGATTTCGACACCTCTGCACACGTGGGTAATGTCCTGTCTATGATTCACTCCACAGGAGTTCTGGTCACCATCGGTGGAACCACTGAGCTTATCTTTGGCTCAGGCTGTCCCTCACTGTCCGGCTGTGGAGGACCGTTTGGTTATGTCTGGGCCATCGATGCACTCTCAACCGATAGTGCTGGCACGCTACTCTGGCGTTCACAGAACTTCGGCAGCGAGATCGTTTCATCTGCTGCTGTCGTTAATCAGGATGTAAACGCGGTCGTCTATATCCTTGGCCCGTGGAAATCAACTAAAACAAACTTGTTCCATGGGGACCTGCTCGCCATCGATCCTATGACGGGTACTCTCTTAGCCAATTATCCAGTCTTTAACCGTACATATGGCGCATTAGCCTCGCCAGCCATTTATGGCAATCAGATCTTCGTGACAGAGGGCTACAGCGCATATAGCAGTGCTCATCCCGGTCAAGGAGGAATTGCAGCTTTCCAGTGTACTGGTTGTTAGTCGTCAGTATCATCGTATAAGTCAGACAGAAAGCATTGCACCTTTTCCCAAGCTCCTTGGGAAAAGGTGCAATGCTTTTGGTCTCATACATTCAAGGAGGCTTGTATGGTATTTTCCGCTCCCCAACTATGTCACTAACGATTTTTCTTTTTCCGCGCCTTCCTTGTCTTCTTCACGCGCTTCCTTCTACTTTCATGATAGGCTTGATCATCCCAAAGCTCAACAAGTGGTGCAGCCAACATAGCAGAAAAACGTGGGAAGGGTTTGATATACCACAACAAAAAGCCAGCCACTATGGCGCAACCCACCCCTAGATAGTAGCCATGCGTCAGATCAACTACCCCAAACATCAGCACCATTGCCGTAAATACCAGAGCCGGAACAATAGTGGGCAAGCGAGAAGCAAACGAGGTCATATCCAGGAAACCGATCGTACGCAATAAAATAACGCTTACCAGGATATTTAAGACCAAAGCTACCACAAACCATGCCACAAAATTGCTCACCGGAATGCCATAATAGTTTATGCTGCCAGGAGTTGACCATACCCAGTAGTGTTCGAGATGAAAGACTACCGGCTCAATTTCCAGGTCGAGCAATGTCGCCAACACAGGTGCCAGTAAACCGGTGATGAGACAACCTCCCATAGTGGGTGTTGGGCTGTGCATAATGCAATAGACAGCAATTATGATCATCAACCAGGCAAAGATCACAGCCAGAGGCACACCGCCAGGAAGACGCGGGGCCATGATATCTGTGTAGTGATATGACCCAAAAGGAAAACCTGTACCAACTCCTAGAGCCTCTACCCCATATGCCAGCAAACCTATGACCAGCACTGCAAGCAGACCACGAGGGCCATACTGATCCATCAATGCAGCAGCCAACATCGCTCCTTCAAGTATAAGTAAGATGCTTCCGGCCCAGGTCATTGAAAAGGGCTGGTGGACATTAAAGGCCACCCCAATGAGGGCTATAGGATAGGCCACACAGAACAGGCAAAAGAGAAACACAACGACACGGCTCAAAAGAGTCATAGGTCACCTCATCTACCTATACTAACCACGCCAATAACACGTGCATACGTACTTGTTTGCGCAATGGTTCCTACAGATCCAGTAGAGATATCTATGGCATAGAGTACACCATCTCCATAGAAAGTGAGAATGTGATCGTTCAACCATGTTCCCAACTCAAGGAGCAATACGTTCGAAGTTGCTAACAACTGTGGCGTATCTACATGCAGATGTTTCCCCATCCCATTGATATGCACCATAAACAGAGCATTATTGCGATCATATGGATTCTGCGCCTGACTGGAAAACTCAACATAGATCAGTGTACGCCCATCCAAGGTGAACACAGGCGTCGTCACCCAGTGATAGGCCGCGCTGTTCCCCTGCTCACGCTGATCCGCCAGAATTACTTGCGAGGTATTGAAAGCCAATGGTTGCCCACTCAATGTTGTCGCCTTCAAGCTATTGGCATAGTTGAGGGTAGCAACATCCGTCGGCACGCTGTTATCCGTAGGAACAGCAACAGAACCTTCATAAGAAGAATACAGTAACACATTAGAGGGAGCCAGCGCGAGGGGGCCTTGAGGAAAATTGCCATTCATAAGCAGCTGCGGTGTTGCTACCAGAGGCTGCGTCAAGTCTAACGACCATAACCCAAATTGGAGTGACTCATGGCTCTGTTGTCCATCCGTCAACAGAAGACTAGTATCGCCTGACCCACTCATAAATGCAAAGACGCGAAAACAGGGGCAATTGGACGCAGCTTGCTCAAAGACTTTGACCGGTGCCTTCAACGGCCCAGCAAAGATATCAAGCGCACCATTACCACCAGCCGGTTCAGTACTCCATGCTACAGTTGTACCATTACTACTCAAAGCCATCGAGGCAATTACCGTATTAGGAGCCAGGACACCGATTTGTTGCGCAGTTCCACCGAAAATATCGGTCAGCCACACGCCATTTCCAGCGTATAGTAATTGACCCGAGGATGTAAGCAGAGGATGAACAGCCTGACTATAGACATAGCCCGGTGCAGATATCTTCTCTGGTAAACCACCTGCACTATCAACTACATAAATACCTCCCTGCTGCTCATAAACCACAGCGTGTCCAGCAGGCAATTGTAATGCTGGCACCAATGCATTCCCTGGCGCAAAAATAGGTGGCGTTGTACTCGCTGTCACATCTGGCACCGCTGTTACAGATGCAACGTGGGAATGCGTCTGTGTTGCTACACTGGTAACTACACCAGCTACCAGTAAGTGGGGCGTCGCCGCCTCTATAAGACTAAGCACCAGTAAGGCAGTCGATGAGAGAATGAACACACTCACAAGCACAAGCGATACAAAAATACCAGCGCGAGGGAAGCGCGTCTGCTGAGAAAATACCAATTGTGTTCCGGGACGAACCTGCACTTTATCGTCCTGTGGCTGCTCTGGTGGCTTACTCACTTGCTGAGTCAAGTTATATCGTTTCCTTACTGATTATCCTTGATGAAATACCACTAAGATAAGAAATCTGACCCCACAAGGGGGGGTCACTACATTTTACCACATCATGTCATTTGGTAACCGTTTTACCCAGCATTCTTAAGATGCGGAGTTGCATGATTGGCATGGCGCAAAATAAAAGCGGTAGTCTTGGCAATAACTTCCTCGCGATCGTAGTCCTTCATGATTACATGATAGGAACGATGGAAGGTGACAAGGTGCTTCTCTTTTGAGCCGATACGCCGATAAATCTCGCGTCCATCGCGAGCTGGTACAACATGGTCAAAAATGGACGTCATGATCAGAGCAGGTGCCGTTATCTGCGGCAGTTCCCCTCGTAGGGTAGGTAAAAACTCCAGCATACTCGCCACCGGTATCATCGGTGTCCAGCGATACACATCTCGCGTATAACGACGGCGGGCCTCGGGATCATGGACATCCTCACGGATCGTTGGCAATAGCGGCGTAAAACGTCTGGCAAGACCCACCCCCAAACGAGTCAAGGGGTGCATATGCAAAGGCGCACACATCGTCACCAGACCTGCCACCTCTTCATGTGCCGCCGTATGCAAACACAGCGCACCACCCAACGAATGACCTACCAGGAACACTACATCACAACGCTGCTTGAGGGCATACAAATCGCTCCGTACAGCCTTCTCCCAATCATGCCAGCCCAGAGGTAACATATCCCGTACATTTCCCCCATGGCCCGGCAATAGCATATTATGCGTCAACATACCTCGATCCTGTAACACCACCTCCAACTCGGCAAAGTCCCGCCGGCTCCCGTTTAACCCATGTACCAATAAGACTCCTATAAGTGGTTGTTTAGTAGATTGAGAAGTGCCATGAGACGTATGGGAAGTTTCCATGAGTTCAGTTCCTCGCAATACGGTGGAGCCAAAAATCCACACTATTTTATCGTTTAGCTTGCCTATATACCATACTTGTTGCTATTACGTTTGAGCGAGCCAGAGGTTAGACAACCACTATCCAGAAAACAGTTGGGGGAGTTTCATTTTTTTGCAAAGCATGATGGCCGCAAGGGTCATCACTACTATACGACAGCTCCACAGGCCGAGGCAGGCGTGTATAGTAGTGATGACCCTTGCGGTCATCATGGGGTGGGGGGCTTCATGGGGTGGGGAACTTCGCAAAAATATGAACTGCACCCGCTTTACGGCGTACATGGCCCATATGGCTTCACCGGTCCAGCACTTACCACATTCGGAATAGACGAAGCAATTGACCCATTCGGTGGAAATGTCTCGTTATGAATCACTCTGCCAGTCAACGGATACGTAATTGTCCTGGTTGTCTGCCCTGCCACATATGGACCAAAGGTTAGCGTTACCGGTGTCGCAGAAAAATTCCATTTCAAGACCACCGTCCCACCATTTGTATTCGGCGTAACCGTCACTGTAGCGGTATATACAAACGTAATGTAGTTTCCACAAATGACACTTGTAACCGCAGAGGGGTTCACGGAGATAGTCAGATTGGTTATCTGGAACTTGCCGGAAAATGAACAAATACCGGTCACCGTCGCCGGTATCGATGTCATCGTCGTACCATTATTGTTTACTGAGAGAGAGCCAGACAGCGAAGGAGCCGCACCGGACGAGACTCCCTTCACCGTATAAGTAATGGTTTTACTCATCTCACTCGGCGCAAATGTGATCGTACCAGGAATATGATTCGAGCCAATATTCCAGATATAGGATACCGTCCCACCGCTGCTTCCTTCATCTACAGCAATCACCGACGAGAACGTAAAATCGGCACTACTACCACAACTTACACTAGCAAGGGTATTGGGTGTAACTGATGTGGTTACACTTTTAATATGCAATGGAGCAGCCGTTGGCGTAGTCTGCGTATCATCCGTTGGCGTAGGTGTCGCTGAAGTACTTGGCCCACCACAACCAACTATCCCAAAGACCACAAAAAAGAGAAGCATTATTACTACTAGACGCCTGAACATACGTGTCCTCCTAAAATTCCAATACAAAGAGCATAGCTATTAGCCAATAAGCAAAAGCACTTACAATTAAATTGCATACTATATTACCAGATTCTGTTTTCCCGCCTCATTTCAACACCTTTCTTCCTATATTAACTGATAAGAGGATACGCCAGAATAAATATATCCATAAACTCGTAAAATACACTAATGAATGTAACCATGAAGTACTAGAGAGCAATGACACCCACCCAGCATAAAGCAAGGTTTTGACATTCGCCCCTTCTATAGGCTATATTACCATCAGGGAAATCCAAGTAACATACTAGGATTAACACATAAAGGAGTTACGAACGGTGGCAGAGATTAATGAAGCCGAGGTTATAGATGCGCTGCGCGAGTGCTATGACCCAGAAATTCCGGTAAACATTGTTGATCTGGGCCTTGTCTATAATGTAGATATCAACAATGAAACAGGTATGGTGAATGTTACCATGACGCTGACAGCTCTCGGCTGTCCGATGGCAGGCGAGGTGATTTCAGAAGTAGAGATGCGCGTGGGCGAGGTCGAGAACGTGAAAGCATGCAAAGTCGAGCTGACTTTCGACCCACCCTGGTCTCCTGACCGAATGACCGAAGACGCCAAGTGGGAACTAGGTATGGTTTAAATGACATGTGTAATCAGGGCTGACCAGCCAACCCTGATTACACATATCATTTCATACCTTCACGCTGCTGTACCTCCATGCTATACTGTTTCCATAAAAACACTATACAGGTAGGTAAAACGTTATGGCATACGATGGACAGCAAAATGGAGATATCCGTGCAACGCTGGCTTTGAGCCAGGAAGAGGCACGTAGTGGCACCAGCCGCACCCTTAACTTACCCGGAGGACGACAGGTAGTTGTTCCTATTCCGGCAGGAGCTTACGATGGACAGGAGCTACATATGGCGGGCCAGGGAGAGCCATCAGCTTCCGGCAGCAGAGGTTCGCTCATTCTCACGATTGCTATCGCTCCTGCCGAAAATTTTGGTACACAGGGCTTTTCCCCGGCAGGAACAGATTTCCCTACTCTCTTTTCAGACACGCCACTGCCACCCCCGCCACCTCCTACCTCGTCGCCCAATTACCCGTCCATAGGGCAGGTCGACAACTTTACCAAGCATCCCAATTATCCATCTCAAACCCAAGGACAGGAAAACACGTATGTTGATCAAACGCAGCGTGCAGGTCCATCTTATACACCATACGACCAACGTCCACAATACCCATCGCCACCAGAGCAGCAACGTCGCAGGCCACGTGGACTCATCCTGCTCTCAGTCATCCTGGCCGTGCTGGTTATTCTGGGTGCTGGCGGTCTGATCCTCTTTACCACCGTCATCCAACCAAACCGGCTGCATGCACAAGCGACGGCAACTGCCGTTGCCAACCAGACAGGGACAGCTCAAGCGAACGGTACAGCTACTGCTCAAACACAAGCGAACGCCACGGCTAGTGTTCAGGCCCAACAGCACACTACAGCCACTGCTCAGGCACAGAGTACTGCCCAGGCACAAGCGACAGCTAGTGCGTTGCAAGCTATCTACACACAGGCTACCAGTGGTACTCCTGTCCTGAACGATCCTATGACTCAACAGGATGCCAACTCCTGGGAAGTGGATAACAAGACTGGCGGTGGCAGCTGTGCTTTCACCAATGGGAACTATCATGCCACCATGCCGCAAGCTGGCTTTTTTGCTTCCTGTTTTGCCGCCAACATCAATTTTAGCAATTTCGCCTTGCAGGTCCAGATGAACATTTTCCACGGTGATAGAGGCGGTCTGATCTTCCGTGGGGATAGTACAGCCAGCAAATTCTATCTCCTTCGCATCGATCAAGCTGGTACCTACGACCTGTACGTCTATACAAACAATAATGGCAGCAACGCCAAGGACATCTTGACCGGCGCCTCATCGGCTATCCATACCGGCACAAATCAGCTGAACAAAGTCACGGTAATAGCTCGCAACAACATGATCTACCTCTACATCAACCAACGGTATGTTGACTCGATTTCCGACAACACCTATAGCGCCGGCTCCATGGCCGTCTTCGCTGAAGACCATACTAATGCGACAGATGTCGTCTTCACCGGCGTTGAGATATGGAAACTATAAGTAGTGTAGAAGCACGATGCCCCCGCGCCACCAATGATGCCCCCGCGCCACCAATGATGCCCGCAAGGGGCATCACTACTATACACGAATCACGGGCAGAAGGCGTAGTATAGTAGTGACGCCCCTTGCGGGCGTCATGGGAGCGGGAGGCCTGTGCAAGCAAATGAAACGCACCCGATGACTGCCCCCCCTCTTGGCAATGGATGAAAACAGTGATATGCTAGCATGGCCTATTTTAGCTGCTGTTGTACTAATCGGGAGAATCCACTATGCAATGTCAATCATGTGACGCTCTTCTTCCCTCTGGCGCAAAGCACTGCCCTTACTGCGGTGTACGTGTCGTTGAAGTGGTTTCATCATCACCTGTTGTTCAGTCGGACGACAGAGAACGGCTAGCGGATGTACGTCCTTATATCGCTGTTCCTCCTCTTGCTACTTCAACTCCTCAGGATTACGAACAGGTGGCCGACAAACCGCCAGAATCGGCGCAAGCATCCAACTATTCTCCTCAAGTAGCGATCTATCCAACCCGCGTTGCACGATTGTCAGCACCCCCTCAAGGCAAGGGCATGTCACAGGGATTAATGCTCGCGTTGGTGGTACTGGCTCTGTTGAGCATGGCAAGTGGTGTTGGTCTCATTTATTACTCAACAGTCTATCGCCCCCATCAACTGCGTATCCAAGCTACCAGTACAGTACAGGCGATACAAACTCAGAATGGTCAGGGTAGCGCCACTGCCGAAAGTCAGGGTACTGCTACAGCTAGAGCTACGGCTACAGTACAGGCACAAGCCACGACCAATGCCCGAGCTACCGTCACAGCCTTGCAAAACATCTATACTTTAGCTACTCAGGGTACTCCTGTGCTCAATGACTCGCTCGCCAGCAATTCAGGTAGTGGGTGGGATGAAGACACGGCTGTGGGAGGTGGTGGCTGTGCCTTCAGCAATGGCTCATACCATGCAAGTTTGTATAAGGCAGGCTTTTATTTCCCCTGTATCGCACGTAACACCAATTTTGGCAACTTCGTTTTTCAAGTGCAGATGACGATTCTCAAAGGTGATAATGGAGGACTGGTTTTCCGTGGCGATGGCTCAACCACTAAATTCTATGCGTTCCGTCTCGACACCCACGGTATCTATGACCTCTTCAGCGCCCAAGATAGCAACCATAGCACCGAGTTAGCCTATGGTAGTAGTTCTTCTTTCAAGAAGAACGCGGGCCAGGTAAACCTGTTGACCATTATTGCACGCAATAGCAGCATTTACTTCTACATCAACAAGCAATATGTCGGGAATATCACTGATAGCACCTATCACTCTGGGCAGATCGGTTTCTTCGCCGAAGATCATAATAATCCTACCGATATCGCCTTTAACAATGCTGAGGTGTGGAAGCTCTAAGAACTGACAAGAGGGCTTTGCTGCCGATGTTATAAAGAAAGAAAGAAAGACATCATCAAAAGGAAACGTTCACCATGTCAGACATGAACCAACCTCCACCTGAGAGACCAGTCTCGCCATCGGACGAAACAGTACCTGACGTACCCAGGCCCGTTTCACCCACAGAACCAACTATACCCAGTCCTCAAGGGGCGGCATGGCCCCCACCCCAACCGGCGTTTCAGCGCCAAGAGGCGTCTCTGTTTCCCAGAGGCATCACTATTTTGCTCATCATCCTGGCTCTCGTTCTGGTTGGAAGCGGCCTCAGTTTCATTCTTTACAGCGCGACCACACAATACCGCGCAACGTTGAACCATCAGGCTACCAGTGTAGCTCTTGTCACTGCGCAAGCACACGTTACCACCCAGGCACGCTTACAGGCAACGGCCAATGGCTTTGCTACGGCCAATAGTAATATTTACGCTACCGCAACCGCACAAACAGCTATAACTGCTACAGCCACAACCGGCATAGTCAATGCTACCGCAACAGCTACAGCCTATGACGGCACTCTTCAACAGGCGACCAGCGGTACAGCTGTCTTGAACGATCAGATGAACGATAATTCAGGTAACAACATGTGGGATGATATTACCGGTACGACTAAAGGGGCCTGTGCTTTTATCAATCAGGTGTATCACGCCATCGAACCACAGTTGGGATATTATCAACCGTGTATAGCACACGCCACCGATTTTAGCAATTTTGCCTATGAGATACATATGGTTATCGATAGCGGCGGGCAAGATGGTATCATCTTCCGTTTCAACAGCACGAACAGCTCATTCTATTTATTTCGTGTGGGCATCAACGGGTCCTATGCGCTCGATCTCTATAAGAACAGAGTGCTGGCGGCAACGCTGATCAGTGGTCTGAGCGGGGCCATCAACACAGGTATAAAGCAAGGCAACGATCTAGCCGTGCTGGCTAAGGGTGATGTGCTATATCTGTATATCAACCAGCAATTTGTCGCCAGTGTCACCAATAGCTATTTGAGTTCAGGTGCCATCGGCGTGATCGCCCTCGACTACAGGAATACCAGCGATGCCGAATTTAGCAGCGCTCAGGTATGGAATGTATAGTAGGTGCTGCATGGGTGGGCCTGACCCCCACAAGGGGGAAGTATTGCATCTTCAGAATCTTGAGATTATACTGTAACGGTGGAGGGAAAAGAGTTTTTCGCCCTCTGTCTGGTGGTGCAGCCCAATCGACTGAAGTGAGGTAATATGAGCACGCAAGAGCCAGCTACCTGGCAGGAATTTCTGGGACAATTGATCGCAAATCCCCGAGAGCGAGCATCCCTGGCCACGGCACTCCATATCAGACAGATTACTCTTCAGCGTTGGGTCGAAGGCGTTTCCAGACCGCGTGACGAGAATATTCGCTTGTTGATCAAACACCTTCCCAGAGAGACCTATCCGCTTTTCATGCGCTTGCTTATTGCCGATTTTCCTGAGCTTGTTCAGGGAGAGTTGCCTGGGGAGTCCTTTTCCGAGGAGCTTCCTGCTGAGTTCTATGCGCTTGCCTTGAGCAATATGGCTCACACATCCATATCGATATATCGCCAGCCCATGCAGGATCTCATTTTGCAACAGGTGCTTCAGCATCTCGATCCTGATCAGCATGGTCTCTCGGTCACCCTGGTGGTTTTTGTGCCTCCACGTTCGGAACGTAAGGTGCGCACCCTGCGGGAAGTCGGCGGGCTGGCGACTCCTCCCTGGCCTCGCGACTTGGTGGAAAGACCGATGCTCCTCGGCATTGAGTCCCTGGTTGGCTATGCGATCGCGCATGGACGCTCCTGCGTGATCAACAGCCGAGATGAGGTGACCTTCTTTCCCGTACAATGGACTGAACATGAACAGAGCTCGGCCGCTTTCCCGATCTTGATCCACACGCGGATTGTGGGCGGCTTGATTGTTTCTAGCACGCAAGGGTTCTTTTTCACGCTGCCTCGCCTGTCGGTTATTGAAGACTATGCTCACCTGGCAGCCTGTATTTTTGAGCCAGAGGAGTCTTTTGATCTCAATGAGATAGAGTTGAGGATAATGCCCCCGTATGCGCGTCAACAGCCCTATTTCGCTGGCTACAATCAACGGGTTTCACGGAAGTTGATAGAGGCAAACGCGATGGGGCAGCAGATCACATTGCAACAGGCTCGCCGACTTGTCTGGCAGGAGTTGGAAGATGTTCTGCTGCAAGCTGACTTGCAAACTAGAGTGGAAAGCTGGCGATGAATCGTGCCGGTCTGAATTTCTCGCCCAATGGTTACCATTACGGCATTGTGCATATGCTTCCCTCCTTTTTCCGGCAAGCTGATCTATCCATCCTCGGAAAAATGGCGCACTTCATCGAGTTTTCCTTCGACACTGAGGTTCATGGGAGTTTTTATCATGAGCTCGCTTTAGCGTTTCAGCTCTTCGAACCCCTAGTTGTGAAAATGCAACTCGCGACTCCTGAAGAGTGGCGTATTCTTTCTCAGAAGGGTCTGGCCGAGATGTATGAGGAAGATTTCTGTGTAGCATGGATGTTACTGACGGTGTGGGGGGAGAAGCCTCTCTAATTGTACTTGCCTCTTTGCAGCCCTTTTCTACGGTGACACGTGCGGCCTCTTCCTGAGAAAGGAGCAAAGAACTTCGAGCAAGGTGGTCATGCTGAGCTACCTCTCAATTAGCCAGCACTTTGGCTCGTAGAAGCTCTGGCTTCTAGCATATCCTTTAGCGTCAGCAAATCATACGTAAGCTGGCGACGAACCACGTTTGTGACCACTAGATCCGCCACATCTAACGTCCCCTCTATAAGATGGATCAACGCCTCCTGTGAGACGGTGGTTCCACCATCTTCGACTGGCTCGAACTGGTAGTAGAAAAGGCAGGGTGAAACTCCAGAGATACTCTTGATGGTCAGGGAGCGGCTGGGTTCACACTCAACAATCTCAAAAGTAGTATCCAACCACCTTCCCAAAAATCGGATGGTACTCCGCGCCCTCGCTCCCACGTGCCCTGCCTCCGGCGAGCTTTTCCTGACTGCAATCACGACATTTGACCAGTCGACCAGGTTCTCCAAATCACTTATGTAGGCAAAGATTTCCTCGGCAGGCAGGTTGATGACGACGCTCTGCTTAACATTTATCTGAATCAACGGGATCTCCTCCTCTCATAAAGGTCCGCCACAGCAAACAACGGCATGTTGTGGCTTTCCGCTTAAGGCTGTAGGGACGTGATTGATCGCGTCCATACAACCTTACTTCGTTCGTTCACTTGACGCTTATGCCAAGTTCGGACATATACCCTTACTGCTCATAAATGTAGGACAACTTTATATGCTGCGGGAGAGAGCAGAGTCGTTCCAGCAATTCCACGGGGAAGGGCCCAGAGTTACGCTGTCTACCTTCACTGGCCCAAAAAGTTCCTTCAAGAGAGAACACATGCCTTCTTCTACGGCAAGCTTCATTCTCTCCTTTGTGTGTTGAGGCAATGTGAAGGATTGGCAAGAACATTGAGCATGGATTTGGATAGAACAATGTAGCAGACCCGTGTGCGAGGCGGCAGAGAAGTCAACAGCCACCTCATCTACCATCGCCTCACCAAAAAGCTTGAGCAGGACATGGCTCACGGCGTCTTCTACCACGAGTTCGGCATACTCTGTCTCCTCAGGTAACACCTCTAAGATCCTGCTGTGGCTCTGTGCATGAATATGAAGAAAGCACATACACTATCCCCTTTCTAAATGAGTCTGGTAGCCCCCCAGGCTCGGCGCGAGTGGGTGGGCGACACTGTATTGAGTAAGGGTGGGACTTGCCCTTATCCTTGCCACTCGCTCCTCCTGCAATAATATGAAACGCATCCACCGACCGTCCCGATTTCTCTTGATTTGCTGTTTCAATTTAAGTATACTAATGAAGGTTCTCTTTTGCATGGTTTCTGGTAACCCAAAGTCTACTCAAAATCCCCCAGAAATGAGAGGAAGACAATACTGAAGGAGCAGACGTGAGAAGTGAAATGCATATGAACGTTAGTGCATTTAGCGACAGTGTACAAAAGTATGTGCGTGCGAGTGGCTATTCCCAGAAGGAACTGGCTAGCGTGCTTGGTTTGCATCCAAAGGTACTCAGCCGCAAGCTGAATGGCAACGGGAACGCCTATCTGACAAACCTGGAAGTACAGTGCATTATCAAGACATTGGCACGCTGGCAGGCGATTACCACTCAGAACGAAGCTCTCCAGCTGCTCGAACTGGCACAAATTGGGCCAACCATCTTTAGTACCGATGATTGGCAGACACCTCCTCTCAACTCGCTTGCCTTGAACGGTCCTCAATCTACCACTTCCAGCGACTCCAGCCTTCGCACGTATACCCTCCAGCACAATTTACCTTCTCCGACCACGCAGCTCATTGGGCGGGAGTGGGCTGTAGAGCGACTCCGAAAACTGCTTGGACGAGACGATGTGCGCTTGGTGACGCTTGTTGGGGCAGGTGGCTGTGGCAAAACGCGCCTCGCCGTGCAAGTGGCGAGCGAACTGGTCGGTGGGTATGCACAGGGTGTGTGGTTTGTGGCTCTGGCCGGGGTGAGTGATCCCGGCCTAGTGCCAATGAGCATCATCCAGGCTTTAAATATGAAGCCCCCACCTAGCTTACCCCCGATCCAAAGCCTGATCACGTATCTGCGAAATAAACAACTGCTGTTGGTGTTGGATAACTTTGAGCATATAGAAGGTGCAGCGGCGGTCGTGGACGAGATACTTACAGCGGCTTCTGGTCTCAAAGTGCTGGTAACTAGCCGAGTAGTGCTGCATCTGTATGGTGAATACGAGTTCAGTGTACCTCCCTTGGATGTTCCCGATCCCAGCATTGTACTCAAATCGGCGGAACTTTCGCACTATGGAGCAATCCAACTCTTTGTGGAACGCGCACAAGCCGTAGTGGCTGACTTTGCTTTGACCGACGAAATTGGAGCATTCATTGCACAGATTTGTGCCAGACTCGACGGTTTACCGCTGGCACTGGAACTGGCAGCTGCACGGGTCAAGGTACTCCCACCAGCATTGCTCTTAGAACGGCTCTCAAGAGCGCGACTTGCCTTGCTGACCGGCGGTGCCAGGAATATGCCCAGCAGGCAGCAAACCTTGCGCAATACCATCACGTGGAGTTACGACCTGCTTTCCTCAGTCCAGCAAATTTGGTTCCCACGCCTGGGGGTGTTCACTGGTGGCTGGTCGCTTGAGGCAGCAGAGGCGATGATGCCAGCTTTAGCTGCAGACCTGGGGGATGCACCTGTTTCCGAGTCCTTGCAGGATATACTAGAGCAACTCGTGGATAACAGTTTGCTGGTACGCCTGCCAGTTTCGAATAGGCAGGTACGCTTTACAATGCTGGAAACGCTACGCGAATATGCACTGGAACAGTTGAGCAAACGGGGAGAGTTTGAACGATTGCGGGACTGGCATGCCTGCTATTACCTGGGGCTAGCAGAAGCTGCCGAGATAGGCTTGAGAGGCCCACAGCAACTCTCGTGGCTGGCGAGGCTGGTGGCGGACCGCGATAATTTCCGAGCGGCCTTGGAATGGTTGCTTCAACAAGCAAGAGCGGGAATGGTGATAACATCTTCCTTTTTCGCACAGGAAGCAATCGAAGAGAGCAAGAAAATTGCCGAAATCCAAGGATCATCAACGGAGGCAGTTCCCAATGCCGGGCTGCTTGCTATCGAACTATGCCTGCGCTTGGCTGCAGCTTTGAGACCTTACTGGGAGTGGCAGGGCTACCTGACTGAAGGGCGTAGCTGGCTGGGTGCAGTGCTGGAGTTGCCGGTCGATGAAGGGGCCAGAAGGACAGTGCTTGCGGCACGAGCCAAAGCGTTGAGTGAGGCGGCCCGCCTGGTATGTTTGCAGAATGATCAGGTCCGGGCGGTAGAACTGGCTGAAGAAAGTATCGCTCTCTGGCGGCAACTGAATGATCCAAGTGGGTTAGGGTTCGCGTTGCTTCACCGGGGTTGGGCAGCTCATGCCATGAAAGA
>WNGH01000505.1_pt1 | contig 35258 bp, 34 predicted proteins | sample 5400631 | NCBI WGS metagenome assembly WNGH01 (sample SAMN13153373, study PRJNA577476) | soil metagenome | isolation source: 115 cm soil or saprolite under Garry oak tree replicate 1 | place: USA:California | collected 2016-06-15
GCTCCGTGACCTCATCCCGGCCCTCGACAACCTCGACCGGGCGCTCGACGCCGCCCGGGCCGCGGGCACCGCGGCGAACCTCGTCGAGGGCGTCGAGCTGACCCAGCGCGAGCTGCTGAAGGTGCTCGAGCGGGCGGGCGTCACGCGCTACTCCGCGGTCGGGCAGTCTTTCGATCCGACGCGCCACGAGGCGATCGCGCGCGTGGTCAGCACGGAGGCCGCGCCCAACACCGTCGTGAGCGAGCGGCTGCCGGGCTACCTGCTGCACGACCGCGTGCTCCGCGCCGCGCTCGTCGCGGTCGCCGTGGCGCCCGACGAGGACGCCTGAGCCCGTGCCGCGCGACTATTACGAGGTCCTCGGCGTTCCACGCGGCGCGACGGACGCCGAGCTGAAGAAGGCCTACCGGCAGCTCGCGATGCAGTACCACCCCGACCGCAACCCGGGCGCCAAGGACGGTGAGGAGCGCTTCAAGGAGGTCAACGAGGCGTACACCGTCCTCTCCGACCCCGAGAAACGCGCGCACTTCGACCGGTTCGGCACGGTGGGTCCGGCTGCGGGCGGGGGGGGCACGGACACGGGCTTCGGCACGCTGTTCGAGGACATCTTCGAGAACTTCTTCTCGGGCGGCGCGCGCTCGAGCCGCCGCTCCCGCGCCACGCGCGGCGAGGACCTCCAGTACGAGCTCAAGATCGCGCTCGAGGAGGCGGCGGCGGGCGTCGAGACGAAGATTCAGATCCCGCGGCTCGAGCAGTGCGACGCGTGCGGCGGGACCGGCGTCGAGCCGGGCGGCCGGCTCGAGACGTGCGACTTCTGCCGCGGGCGCGGCGAGGTCCGGCGCACGCACGGCTTCCTCACGGTGGCGCAGCCCTGCCCCAGGTGCCAAGGCGCGGGTCAGCTGAACCGCCACCCCTGCGCGCGGTGCCGGGGCGAGGGGCGTCAGCGCTCCGAGCGCTTGCTGTCCGTGAAGATCCCGGCGGGCATCGAGGACGGGATGCAGCTCCGGCTGAGCGGCGAGGGCTCCGGGGGCGCCAACGGCGGGCCGCCCGGTGACCTGTACGTCCTCGTGCGCATCCGCGAGCACGAGATCTTCGTGCGGGACGGCGCCGACCTCTACTGCGACCTGCCGGTGGCCTTCCCGCAGCTGGCGCTCGGCGTGGAAGTGGAGATCCCCGTGCTCAACGGCACCGCGAAGCTCCGGATCCCGCCCGGCAGCCAACCCAATCAGATCCTCAGGCTCAAGGGCAAGGGCATGCCGCATCTCCGCCAGCGCGGCCACGGCGACGCCTGCTACCGGCTCATCCTCGAGGTCCCGCAGAAGCTCAACCCGAAGCAGCGCGAGGCGCTGCTCGCCTTCGAGGCCGCGTCGAAGGCGGAGCGCGGACCGCTGGCGCTCGCGTTCCTCGAGCGGATGAAGAAGCTGCTCGGCTGAGCCGATGTCGTCCTCCCGCTACTGGGAGCTCACCGTCGAGATTCCCGAGGAGGCTTCCGAAGGGCTGACGAACTTCGTGTGGGAGCTAGGCGCGCTCGGCGTCGTCGAGGAGGAACTGCCCGGCAGGCGACCGAGGCTTCGCGCCTTCTTTCCGAAGACCGTCGTCGCGCGCGCCCTCGAGGAGAGCGTCCGTGAGTACCTCGGCGGGCTGCGCGAGCTCGGCTTCCCCGGCGCGGGCGAGCCAAGCGTCGTCGCGCTCGCGAGCCAGGACTGGGCCGACGCCTGGCGCGCACACTTCCGCCCGCTGTCCGTCGGCAAACGCCTGCTGATCGCGCCGCCGTGGGAACGGCCGCGCACGAACGGGCGCGTCGTGATCACGATCGAGCCCGGCCGCGCCTTCGGCACGGGCCAGCACCCGAGCACCCTCGGGTGCCTCGAGCGGCTCGAGTCGCTGCTCGCCCGGACGGTCCCGCCCTGGCTGATCGACCTCGGGACCGGTTCGGGTGTGCTCGCAATCGCCGCCGCGCGGCTCGGCGTCGTCCGGGTCCTCGCCGTCGACGACGATCCCGACGCCGTCGCCTCCGCGATGGCGAATGCCGCCCGCAACCGTGTCTGCGATCGCGTGCGCTGCATCCTCGGCGACGCGGGCGCGCTCGAGGAGTCAGGGGCGCCGCTCGTCGTGGCCAACCTCCTGACCGCGGCGCACCTCAGGCTGGCGCCGCGCTACGCCCGCTATCTCGCTCCCGGGGGCGCGCTCCTGCTCGGCGGCATCCTCGACGCGGAGGCGGCCGGCGTCGCCGCCGCGCTCGGTGGTCACGGGTTCGCTTCGCGCGCATCGATGTCGGTGGAGGGCTGGACCACCCTCGAGCTCGCCCGTGCGCCGCTTCACGATCGCGCCTGACCGGATCCGTGACGGCCGCGTCGCCTTCGACCGCGCCGAGTCGCGCCACCTCAGACGCGTGCTGCGCCTCAAGCCCGGCGACACGGTGATCGCCGCCGACGGCGCCGGCCACGACTTCACGGTGCGCCTCGAGGACGTCGGCGAGACCGTCACGGGCACCGTTCTCGGCGTCGCGCGTCGCGACGCCGAGTCGCCGCTCCGGATCACGCTCGTCCAGTCGGTCCCGAAGGGGGACAAGATGGAGGCGATCGTCCGCGCGGCCACCGAGCTCGGCGTCGCGCGCGTCGTGCCGGTGACCACCGAGCGGACGATCGTCACACTCGAGCCCGGTCGCTGGCGCGAGCGCGCGCGGCGCTGGCAGCGGGTCGCCAAGGAAGCGGCGAAGCAGTGCGGTCGCGGTGTCATTCCCCCCGTCGACGTGCCGCGACCGCTCGGGGAGTTCCTGGCGCTCGACGAGCCCGCCGAGCTCCGGCTCTGCCTCTGGGAAGGCGCGGCGGGGCAGGGGCAGGGTGGGGGGCAAGCTCTTCCGTTCGGAACGACACTCACTCAGAGCCTGCCCCCCACCCTGCCCCAAGGCGCGAGCATCCATCTTCTGATCGGGCCAGAGGGGGGGCTGTCGCGCCAGGAAGTCGAGAGTGGGCGCGCAGTCGGCTGGAGGGTCATCGGCGTCGGGCCGCGGATCCTGCGCACGGAGACCGCGGGCCCGGCGATCATCGCCGTCCTCCAGAGCAAATTCGGCGATATGGACTGAGAAGACATGCGGAACACAGCCACCGAACGCCCCGTCCCGGGCGACCCGCCCGAGGCCGGCTGGGAGCAGTTCGACGTGGACGCCGATGTGGGCGTGCGCGCGTGGGGTCCGACGCGCGCGGAGGCTTTTGCCCAGGCGGCGCTCGGCGTCTTCGCGCTGATCGTCGCACCCGACGAGGTCGAAGAGCGCGAGCACCGCGAGGTCCGCGCACAGGCCGAGTCGCCCGAGACGCTCCTTGTCACCTGGATCAACGAGTGCCTCTACGTGCACGAGATCGAAGGCTTCGTCGTCCACCGTGTCGCGGTCCTCTCGGCGAGCGACACGCTCGTTCACGGCGTGCTTCATGGAGAGGCGCTCGACACGCGCCGCCACCGGCCCGGCACCGTCGTCAAGGCCGCGACTCTTCACCGAGCGAGTGTCCTGGAGCGCGCTGGGCGCCACCAAGTCAGCGTGATCGTGGATGTCTGAGCGACGTCTCGGTTGTCTCCCATTTGGGACACCGCGCCGCCAATCGCGTGTCATCGATGCTACCAGCGGGAAGCGAAACGCGCCCGGGTCAACCAGAGAAGGCGTGGAGCGGCGGTCACTTACCACCTTTCCGGAATTGTGGCATCGAGGTTGCTCAGGCTCCCCGGGTCTATGCGCCAGCAAACGATCAGGAGGCCGGTCACGCTGGAGGGGGTCGGCCTTCACTCAGGCAAGCCGGCGAGGGTGACCCTGTCCCCGGCGCCCGAGGACACCGGCATCGTGTTCCGCGCTGGCGCCGACCGGATCGCCGCCGTTCCGCAGAGCGTCGTCAACTCGCACTACGCCACGACGATCGGGAGGAACGGCACGCGTGTGCAGACCGTCGAGCACCTGATGGCAGCGGCGGCCGGGCTCGGCATCGACAACCTCGAGGTCGAGGTGGACGGCCCGGAGATCCCGGCGATGGACGGCAGTGCGAAGCCCTTCGTCACCCTGCTCGCCGCCGCCGGACGGAACCAGCAGTCGGCGCGCCGGCGACCGCTCACGCTCCCCTACCCGATCCGCGTCGGCAGCGGCGGGCGCTGGATCCACATCTTCCCCTCGACGACCTTCCGCATCAGCTACACGCTCGACGTGGATCACCCGGCGATCGGCACGCAGGTCCTGTCCTGGACGGCCGCCACGGAGCGCGCCTTCGTCGACGACGTCGCACCGGCCCGCACCTACGGGTTCCTCAAGGACCTCGGGCTCATGCGGAAGAACGGCCTCGCGCGCGGCGGCTCGCTCGACAACGCGGTCGTGCTCGCGAACCGCGGCCCGCTCAACGGCCTGCGCTACCGCGACGAGTTCGTCCGCCACAAGATCCTCGACCTCATCGGCGACCTGGCGCTCCTCGGCCGCCCGATCCTCGCGCACGTCGTCGCGCGCAACGGGGGCCACACGCTCAACGTCGAGCTCGGGTTGGCGATCCAGCGCTCCCTGGGCATCGAGCGGCGGCCCGCGGGCGCCGCCCTCAGAGTCCTGCCGCAGGTACCCGCGTCCGGCCTCGCCGGCATCTGAGCCGCGGACCCGCCCGACCGCCCACGCTATAATGTCGTGTCCGTCGTATGCGTGCTTCCAGTCTCAGGCGCTCGCTCCTCGCGGCGGCGCTGGCGCTGGCGGTTGCCGCGCCCGCGCGCGCCGAGCTACGCATCAGCGACCTCGCCGTCTTCCTCAACGACCACGAGGTGACGGTCCACGTCGTGCTGCTCGGCGCCGTCCCCGAGGCGTTTCAGGAGGGGATCCAGAGCGGCATCCCGGCGCACGTCCGTGTCACCGTCGAGCTCTGGCAGTACAACCGCTACTGGCGCGACCAGCTGCTGATGGCGAAGGTCGTCGAGCGCACCCTCGTCTACAACGTGGTGACCAAGGAGCTCAAGGTCACGTCCCTCAAAGGCGAGGCGCGGCCCGTCCACATCACGCGTGATTTCCGCGACGCCCACCGCGTGCTCTCCGAGCTGCGCGGTCTCAAGATGACCCCCGCCAGCGCCCTCGACCCCAACGCGGTCATCTACGTCCGGGTCGACGCCGAGGCGGCGCTCAACGGCGAGAACACCTTCCTCGCGCGGATGACCGGCACGGCCGAGCAGACCTCACGCCAGTCCGACTACCGCACGATCCAGCGGGTGCAATAGTGCCGCTGCTCAGCGATGAGAACCGACGCCAGCGCAACCTCCTGATCATCGCGGGGTTCCTGTTCCTGGTCGCCGTGGCGAACCTCGTGGACACCGGCGTCTACGCGCCCGATCTTCCCCTCGCCTCCAACATCACGATCTTCGCCCTCCTCAACCTGAACCTGATCGTCCTGCTGCTGCTGGTCGTGCTGCTGTTCCGGAACCTGGTCAAGCTCTGGTTCGAGCGGCGGCAGAACGTCATCGGCGCGAAGTTCAAGACCAAGCTCGTGCTCGCCTTCCTGTCGCTCTCGGTTGCGCCGGCGATCCTGATCTTCCTCATCGCGTCGAACTTCATCAACAAGTCGATCGAGGGGTGGTTCAAGCCGCAGGTGGAGCGCCCGCTCGACCAGGCGCTCTCGGTGGCGCAGACGTACTACACCGACCTCGAGCGGACCGCGCTCCGGCACGCGCAGCGCATCGGCCGCGTGATCGACCGCGATGGCCTCCTCGGCGAGCACCGGCGCGAGGCCCTCGCGACATACCTGGTCGAGCAGCAGGAGCAGCTCGGGATCAGCGCGCTCACCGTCTTCAACGCGCAGGGGCAAGAGTTCGTGCACGTCAAGGACCCCGTGCTCGGCGACCTCCAGACCCGCGACGTGAACGAGAGCCAGCTCAAGCGCGGGCTCGCCGGCCAGGAGGTCACGACCGTCCGCGAGCTGTCGTCCGGGGACCTCATCGAGGCCTTCATGCCCATCTGGTCGCAGCCCCGCGGCGCGGAGCCGCGCGTCGCCGGCGTCGTCGTGGTCGCCACGCACGTCTCCGAGCGGCTCGAGGCGCGGGTGCGCGGCATCTCACAGGCGTTCCAGGAGTACAAGCAGCTCAGGCTCCTGCGGACGCCGATCAAGGGCATCTACATCCTGCTGTTCCTCTTGATGACGCTGATCGTGGTCTTCTCGTTCGCCTGGTTCGGGCTGTACCTGGCGCGGGGGATCACGGGCCCCATCGCCGAGCTCGCCGAGGGCACGCGCGAGGTGGCCATCGGCAACCTGAGCTACAAGGTCCAGGCGCGCGCCAACGACGAGCTCGGCGTCCTCGTGCAGTCGTTCAACCGGATGACCGACGACCTCGCCGAGTCCAAACGGCGGCTGGAGGAGGCGTACCTCGACCTCTCGGACAAGCACACCGAGCTCGAGGACCGTCGCCGCTACATCGAGACCGTGCTCGAGGCGCTCTCGAGTGGCGTCGTGTCGTTCGACCCGCTCGGGCGGCTCACGACCATCAACCGGGCCGCCGCGCGCATGTTCGGCGTGAACGAGGCGGCCGTTGGCCAGCTCCTCGAGGAGGTTTTCGCCGGCCCCGACGTCAAGGACGTCGTGGCGCTCGTCCAGCGGACGCGGCGCCCGAAAGCCGGCGGCGTCGAGCAGGAGCTCCACCTGCGGCGGCGCGGCACGACGCTCTCGCTGCTCGCCTCGGCGACCGCGCTGCGTGGGCCGGAAGGCGAGTATGCGGGCGCGGTCGTCGTCTTCGAGGACCTCACCGAGCTGCTGAAGGCGCAGCGCGTCGCCGCGTGGCGGGAGGTGGCGCAGCGGATCGCGCACGAGATCAAGAACCCGCTGACGCCCATCCAGCTCTCCGCCCAGCGGCTCCGCCGGCGGCTCGCCCGGAGCGCGGGCGAGAACCAGCAGCTCGTGACGGAGTGCACCGGGACGATCATCCAGGAGGTCGACGGCCTGCGGCGGCTGGTGGACGAGTTCTCGCGCTTTGCCCGGATGCCCGCCCTGGCACCGCGGCCCACCGACCTCGGGCCGCTCGTCGAGTCCGTGGTGGCGCTCTACCGCGAGTCGCACCCGGGGCTCACGCTGGTCACGCGGCACGCCGAGGACCTGCCATCCGTCGAGGTCGACCCCGACCATATCAAGCGCGCGGTGCTGAACCTCGTGGACAACGCCGTCGAGGCGGTGGGCGGCGCGGGCGGGGTCGTCGTCGAGACAGCCCACGTCCCCGAGACCGCCCACGCCAGGATCATCGTGACGGACACCGGGCCCGGCATCAGCCCCGAAGACAAGGACAAGCTCTTCCTGCCCTACTTCTCGACCAAGGCCGCAGGCATGGGGCTCGGGCTGCCGATCGTCTGGGAGATCGTCACCGAGCACGGCGGTACGATCCGCGTCGAGGACAACGAGCCGCGCGGGTGCCGGTTCATCATCGAGGTGCCCGTGTCGCGCACCCCCGCGCCGGTCGAGGCATAGCCGATGTCCCGCGAGCATATCCTGCGCGCGACAGCGCGCCAGCGCCTGGGCGCGCGGCGCCGAGGGATAGGATGTCCAGCGAGCATATCTTGCGCGCGACAGCGCGCCAGCGCCTGGGCGCGCGGCGCCGAGGCATAGCCGATGCCCAGCGAGCACATCCTGATCGTCGACGACGAGCCCGCGATCCAGACGACCCTGCGCGGCGTCCTGGAGGACGAGGGCTACCGCGTCACCGCCGTCGGCAGCGGTGCGGACGCGCTCAGGGTCGTCGCCGACGAGCCGCCCGACCTCACCTTCCTCGACATCTGGATGGAGCGCATGGACGGCCTCGAGACGCTTGCCGAGATCAAGCGCCTCCGCCCCGACGCGCTCGTCGTGATGATCTCCGGGCACGGCACGATCGAGACCGCCGTGAAGGCCACCAAGCTCGGCGCCTACGACTTCATCGAGAAGCCGCTCTCGCTCGAGAAGACGCTGCTCACGGTCACGCGGGCGCTCGAGCACGCGCGCCTCGCGCGCGAGAACGCCACCCTGCGCGAGAGCCTCGTCGAGCGTGCGGAGATCATCGGCGACAGCGAGCCGGTCCGCCGGCTCCGCGAGCAGATCGCCACCGCCGCGCCGACGACCGGCCGCGTGCTGATTCGCGGCGAGAACGGCAGCGGCAAGGAGCTGGTCGCTCGAGCCATCCACGCCCGCTCGGCGCGGCGCGAGCAGCCGTTCGTCGAGGTCAACTGCGCCGCGATCCCGGAGGAGCTGATCGAGTCCGAGCTCTTCGGCCACGAGAAGGGGGCGTTCACGGGCGCGCTGGCGCGCCGCCGCGGCAAGTTCGAGCTCGCCGACGGCGGCACGCTCTTCCTCGACGAGATCGGCGACATGAGCCTGAAGACGCAGGCGAAGGTGCTCCGGGCGCTCGAGGAGCAGGCGTTCGAGCGCGTCGGGGGTAAGGACACGATCCGCGTGGACGTGCGCGTGATCGCGGCGTCCAACCGCGATCTCGAGACGCTGATCCGCGAGGGTCGCTTCCGCGACGATCTCTACTACCGCCTCAACGTCATTCCGATCGAGGTGCCGCCGCTCCGCGCCAAAAAGGATGACATCCCCGTGCTCGTGGACCACTTCATCGCGCTCTTCTGCGCCGAGAACGGCAAGCGGCCCAGGACCGTGTCGGGCGAGGCGCTCGGCTACTTCCTCGCCTACGACTGGCCCGGAAATGTGCGCGAGCTCCGCAACATGGTGGAGCGGCTCGTGATCATGACCCGCGGCGACGTGATCGGCGCCGACGACCTGCCGGCGCCGCTCCGCCCCAAGGCCGCCGTCCCCGCCGGCGAGGCGAGCGAGCGGTCGCTCAGAGAGGCGCGGGAGAACTTCGAGCGCGCGTACATCCTCGCGGAGCTCCGGGCCAACGACTGGAACATGACGCGGACTTCGGAGCGGCTCGGTATCGAGCGGAGCCACCTCTACCGTAAGCTCAAGGCGTACAACATCACCCCGCCCAGACGGGATTCCTGAGCGCGCGGCGCGCCGGCGTCGGTGATGATGCGCGGCGCACCCAGGCGCGTCACTCTAGCAGGAGCGTTCCCGAACTTGCTACGATCCTCCCGTGAAGATCGCGACGTGGAACGTCAACTCGATCCGCACGCGCCTGCCCCGCCTCCTCGTGTGGCTCGAGCGGCGCCGGCCCGACGTCGTGTGCCTGCAGGAGACGAAGGTCGCCGACGATCAGTTCCCGTTCGCGGAGCTGCGGGCGCTCGGCTACGAGGCGCTCGTGGCGGGCCAGCAGACCTATAACGGCGTCGCGGTCCTGACGCGCGCCGGCGCCGAGGAGGTGGCGCGCCGGCTCCCCGACGAGGGCGACGACGCCCAGCGGCGCCTCCTGGTGGCGCGCGTGGCCGGCCTCAAGGTCATGAGCATCTACGGGCCGAACGGCCAGGAGGTCGGCTCGGACAAGTACGCCTACAAGCTCGACTGGTATCGCCGCTTCCGCGCCTTCCTCGAAACCTCCTCCAAGCCCGACGAGGCGCTCGTCCTGTGCGGCGATCTCAACATCGCCCCCGAGGACCGCGACGTCTGGGACCCGGAGAAGTGGCGCGGCCAGATCATGTTCAGCGACCCTGAGCGCGCGGCCTTCCGCGATCTCGTCTCCTGGGGGCTCCGTGACTCGCTCAGGCTCCACCGCCAGGAGGGCGGTCTCTTCACCTGGTGGGATTACCGCGCCGGTGCTTTTCACCGCGGCTGGGGGCTCCGGATCGACCACGTCCTGCTGACGCCCGCGCTCGCTGCGCGCTGCCTCTCCGTCGAGATCGACCGCGACGAGCGCAAGGGCAAGAAGCCGTCGGATCACGCGCCGGTCGTCGCGACGCTGGCGGATTGATGGCCGCGACCGCCGGCCGCGCGGTCGGGCTCCTGCTGCTCATCTGGATCGCGTTCCGGGTCCTCGGCCAGGGCTTGACGCTCGCCTCGGGCGGGGTCGTCGCGTTCCTCCACGGCGTGAACCTCGTCTTCCACGAGGCGGGCCACCTGATCTTCGGGTTCTTCGGCCAGTTCGTCGGGGTGCTCGGTGGCTCGCTGAACCAGGTGCTGATCCCGGCGATCTGCGTCGTCGCCTTCCTGCGCACGCACCAGGGCGCCTCCGCCGCGGTCGCGGTCTTCTGGACAGGGCAATCGCTCGCCGACGTCGCGGTCTACGCGGCCGACGGCCGGGCGATGGCGCTGCCGCTTCTGGCCGAGGGGCTCATCCACGACTGGAACTACATCCTCGGCCACACGGGTCTGCTCCAGCACGCCGAGGCCATCGGGCGCCTCATGTTCGGCGCCGGCGCGCTCCTGATGCTGGGCGCCCTCGCGTTCCTGGCGCTCGATCTCCTCCGCGCGTGGCAGGCCGCCGCGGCGGGGAGTGGGTAACGGCTCGCCGGACAGCGCCTGCCGTCACCGGTGGCACGATTCCATCCGCCGCCATGGCTATGTTCTAACCGTTTCCTTGCCGGCCCGTCGCCTCAGGGTGCTCAAATAGCAAGCGCCGGCGCAAGTTAGCAGTCAGCCATCGGTGGCACCCCGCTTGCTGCCCTCAAGTCGGAAGACCGAGGACACGAGGGGGGACCCAGATGATGAAGTGTCAGTGCGGCGGCCTACTTCGCTTCGATCTCCAGCACCTGCAGGACGCGGGCAGGCTTGGGGTGCGCGATCAAGTATCGCTCGTCTGGAAATGCATGGTCTGCGGCCGGTCGCGCAAGAGCGACGAGTCGTATCCGCTCAGTCAGGTCGTGGCATCACTCGACCAGTTGACCCTCGCCGACAGATCGCAGGGATGACCGGACTCGCGATCCCCTTTGCAGTCGTCGTCAGCGTCATCCGCGCAGGGATCTGAAACTCGCCGCAGTCAAAACGAACGAACGTCTGAGGCGGAGCCTCGGGTTGACAGCGCCGGGCCTCCGCCTGTAAAGTAACCGTAGTTCGTGCACTTTCCTTTAAGTGAGCCCCGAGAGGCTCGTAAGGAGAGAAGATGGCCGCCCCCGTACCGCGCTTCCGAGAGAAGACGCAAGTTCTCGACGAAGCGGCGCTCGACCGGGCCCTCACCCGCATTGCCCACGAGATCCTCGAGAAGAACGGCGGCGCCTCCGACCTCGCGTTCGTCGGCCTGCGCACCCGTGGCGTCACGCTCGCGCAGCGGCTCGCCGCCAAGATCGCCCAGATCGACGGCGCCACGCTGCCCGTGGGGACGCTGGACATCACGCTCTACCGCGACGACCTCGGCCTGCGCGGCGCGCCGGTCATCCGCGGGACCGACATCCCTTTCTCGATCAAGAACAAGACCGTCATCCTGGTGGACGACGTCCTCTTCACGGGCCGTACCGTCCGCGCTGCCCTCGACGCCATCATCGACCTCGGGCGGCCGAGGGCGATCCAGCTCGCGATCCTGATCGACCGCGGCCACCGCGAGTTGCCGATTCGCCCCGACTACGTCGGCAAGAACCTCCCGACCTCCAGGCGCGAGAGCGTGGCCGTCCGGCTCCGCGAGCACGACGGTGACGACCGCGTGGTGATCGAAGAACCCGAGGAGGCCTGAGCATGCGCTGGACGCGGAAGCACCTGCTGACGATGCGGGAGCTGGACGCGAGCGAGATCGTCCTGCTGGTGGACACCGCCGCCTCGCTCCAGGAGATCGCAACGCGGGAGATCAAGAAGGTGCCGGCGCTGCGCGGCAAGACCATCGTCAACCTCTTCTACGAGCCGTCCACCCGCACGCGCACCTCCTTCGAGATCGCGGGCAAGTGGCTCTCGGCGGACGTCATCAACTTCTCCGCCAGCGGGTCGAGCACCACCAAGGGCGAGAGCTTCATCGACACCGCCAAGAACATCGCCGCGATGAGCCCCGATGTGGTCATCGTCCGCCATTCGTCGGCCGGCGCCGCCGAGCTGCTCGCCCGCACGCTCCCCTGCTCGATCGTCAATGCGGGCGACGGGGCGCACGAGCACCCGACCCAGGCGCTCCTCGACCTCCTGACGATCCGCGAGAAGAAGGCGCACTTCGACGGGCTCCACGTCGCGATCGTCGGCGACATCGCGCACAGCCGCGTGGCGCGGTCCGACATCCACGGGATGCGCAAGCTCGGCGTGACCGTGACGGTGGCGGGGCCACCGACGCTGATCCCGCCCTTCGTGCAGGAGCTCGGCGTGAAGGTGAGCTACCGGCTCGAGGACGCGATCCGCGACGTGGACGTGATCATGCTGCTGCGACTGCAGCACGAGCGCATGACGAACGGCCTCATCCCGTCGCTCCGCGAGTACTCGCGCTACTGGGGGCTCACGCTCGACAAGCTGGCGAAGCACGCGCGCCCGGACGTGCTCATCATGCACCCGGGGCCGGTCAACCGCGGCATCGAGCTCGCGCCCGAGGTCGCCGACGGCCCGTACTCGGTGATCCTCGATCAGGTGGCGAAGGGCGTCGCCGTGAGGATGGGCGTGCTGCTCCTGCTCGCGGGCAGTAAGGCGGACGCGCCGTGAGCCTCGTCGTCACGCGCGGCCGCGTCATCGACCCGGCGAACGCCACGGACGGCGTGCAGGACGTGCTGATCGCCGACGGCAAGATCGAGCGCGTCGGGGCGCGCCTGCCGGTGCCCGCGGGGGCGGAGGTCGTGGACGCCGCGGGCAAGATCGTCTGCCCGGGCTTCATCGACATCCACGTCCACCTGCGCGAGCCCGGCCATGAGTACAAGGAGACCGTCGCGACGGGCACGCGCGCGGCGGCGGCCGGCGGCTTCACGGCGGTCGCGTGTATGGCGAACACGAGCCCCGTCAACGACAACCGCTCCGTCACCGACTACATCCTCGCCAAGGCGCAGGACGAAGGCGCGGCGCGTGTCCACCCGATCGGCGCCGTCACGCGCGGCCTCCTGGGCGAGGAGCTGGCCGAGCTGGCGGAGCTCGCCGAGGCGGGCTGCGTCGCCTTCTCGGACGACGGCAAGTGCGTGATGAACGCGGGCCTCTACCGCCACGCGATGGAGTACACCCTGCCGTTCGGCGTGCCCGTGATCAGCCACGCCGAGGACACGACCCTCTGCCACGGCTACGCGATGAACGAGGGCGTGGTCTCGACACAGCTCGGGCTGCCCGGCGCGCCCGCGGCCGCCGAGGAGGTCATGGTCGCCCGCGATATCCTCCTCGCCGAGCTGACGGGCGCCCACGTCCACATCGCCCACCTCTCGACCGCGGGGGCCGTCCGCCTCGTCCGCGACGGCAAGGCGCGCGGCGTGCGCGTCACCGCGGAGGTCACGCCCCACCACCTCCTGCTGACCGAGGAGGCGGTGAGGACGTTCGACGCGAACACGAAGATGGCGCCGCCGCTCCGGACCAAGCGCGATACCGAGGCGGTGCTCGAGGCGCTGGCCGACGGCACGATCGACTGCATCGCCACCGACCACGCGCCCCACGCGCTCGCGGAGAAGGAAGGCGAGTTCGACCATGCTGCCTTCGGCATCGTCGGGCTCGAGACCGCCGTGGCGCTCCTGCTGGACAGGCTCGTGCGGCCCGGGCTCCTGCCGCTCGCGACGCTGGTCTCGCGGCTCTCGCGCGACCCGGCGCGGCTGCTCAACCTGCCGGGCGGGAGCCTCGCCCCCGGCGCGCCCGCGGACGTGACGATCCTCGATCCCGACCGGGAACTCACGGTCGACCCCGCGCGGTTCCGGTCGAAGAGCCGGAATACGCCCTTCGCCGGCTGGACGCTCACGGGCGGACCATGGATGACGATCGTCGGTGGAAAGGTCGTGCGCCTGTGACCCGCGCGTTTCTCGTATTACGCGATGGGCGGGTCTTCAGGGGGCAGCCCCTCGGCGCGCTCGGCGAGACCTGGGGCGAGGTGATCTTCAACACCGCGATGTCGGGGTACCAGGAGATCTTGACAGATCCGTCGTACCGCGGGCAGATCGTGGCGATGACGTACCCGCTGATCGGCAACTGCGGGATCAACGGAGAGGATGTCGAGTCGCGGAAGCCGTGGGTGAACGGGTTCATCGTCCGCGAGTGCTCGCCGATCGCTTCGAACTTTCGCTCGGCGCTGAGCCTCGACGAATACCTCCGGCGCCACGGCGTCGTCGGCATCCAGGGGATCGACACCCGCGCGCTCACGCACCACCTCCGCGACCACGGCGCTCAGGACGGGATCATCTCGTCGGTCGCGAGCGACCCGGCGGACCTCAGTGCTCGGGCACGGACGCTCCCGGGGCTGATCGGGCGCGATCTGGTCGCAGAGGTGACCGTGGAGCGCGCCTACACATGGTCGGAGGGCCTCTGGCAGCTCGGGCGCGGCTACGTGGCGCCGCCGTCGCCGCGCTTCAACGTCGTCGCTTACGATTGCGGGATCAAGCACAACATCCTGCGCCAGCTCCGGATGGCGGGCTGCGAGGTCACGGTGGTGCCCGCAGCGACCTCCGCGGAGGCGGTGCTCGAGATGAGACCCCACGGCGTCTTCCTCTCGAACGGGCCGGGCGATCCGGAGGCCGTGCCCTACCTGATCGAGTCGGTCCGCCGGCTCCTCGGCCGCGTGCCGGTCTTCGGGATCTGCCTGGGTCATCAGATCATGGGGCTCGCCGGCGGCGGCAGGACGTACAAGCTCAAGTTCGGCCACCACGGGGCGAACCATCCGGTGAAGGACCTCGCGACGGGGAAGGTCGAGATCACCGCCCAGAACCACGGGTTCGCGGTGGAGCCCGAGTCGGTCGCCGGCCACGGCTGGGAGCCGACGCACGTCAACCTCAACGACGGCACGTGCGAGGGGCTCGCTCACCGCGAGTGGCCGGCGTTCTCGGTGCAGTACCATCCGGAGGCGTCGCCCGGACCGCACGACGCCAATTACCTGTTCCATCGGTTCACGGAGCTCATGACACGGAGGGGAGGCTGAGCGTCGTCATGCCCAAGTACCTGATCTCGTACCGGAAGACGGAAGGAGCCGGCCAGAAGCCGGAGTGGACGTCGTTTACGACCACGAGCGAGACGTCCCTCGAAGCCCACGCGATCCGCGAGCGCGTCGACCGGCGGATCAGCGTTCTGGGCGAGCAGCTCTGGGGGAACGGCCAGGCCGTGTGGATCGGCCAGGGCCGCCTGGACGACGTCCTCTACCGCCGTGAAGAGGCCGTTCCCGAGACGTCGATCGTCTATGGACTCGTCGAAGAGTAGCGCTCAAGGCCCGGCGGCCTGATGCCCAAACGCACGGACCTCAGGAAGATCCTCATCATCGGCTCGGGGCCGATCGTCATCGGGCAGGCGTGCGAATTCGACTACTCGGGCACCCAGGCGCTGAAAGCGCTCCGCGAGGAGGGGTTCGAGGTCGTCCTCGTCAACTCGAATCCCGCCACGATCATGACGGACCCGGAGCTCGCTCAGCGCACGTACGTGGAGCCGCTCACGCCGGAGGTCGTCGCGAAGATCATCGAGCGCGAGCGCCCCGAGGCCCTGCTGCCCACGCTCGGCGGCCAGACGGGGCTGAACCTCGCGGTCGCGCTCGCCGAGGACGGCACGCTCGAGCGCTTCGGCGTCGAGCTGATCGGGGCCAAGCTCCCCGCGATCCGGAAGGCCGAGGACCGCCAGCTCTTCAAGCAGGCGATGGAGCGCATCGGCCAGGCACTGCCGCGCTCGGGGTACGCGCGGAGCCTCGACGAGGCGCGCACGATCGTCCGCCAGGTCGGCTACCCGGCGATCATCCGGCCCTCGTTCACGCTCGGCGGCACGGGCGGCTCGATCGCCTACGGCCCGGACGAGCTCGAGGAGGCGGTCCGCTGGGGGCTCCAGACGTCGCCTGTCTCGACCGTGCTCGTCGAGGAGTCGGTGATCGGCTGGAAGGAGTTCGAGCTCGAGGTGATGCGCGATCTCGCCGATAACGTGGTCATCATCTGCTCCATCGAAAATGTCGATCCGATGGGCGTCCACACCGGCGATTCGGTCACCGTCGCCCCCGCGCAGACCCTCACCGACAAGGAGTATCAGCTCATGCGCGACGCTGCGATCGCGATCATCCGCGAGATCGGCGTCGAGACGGGCGGCTCGAACATCCAGTTCGCCGTCAACCCGGACGACGGCCGCCTCGTCGTGATCGAGATGAACCCGCGCGTCAGCCGCTCCTCGGCGCTCGCCTCGAAGGCGACCGGCTTCCCCATCGCCAAGATCGCCGCCAAGCTCGCCGTCGGCTACACGCTCGACGAGATCAGGAACGACATCACGCGCGAGACGCCCGCGTCGTTCGAGCCGGCGATCGACTACTGCGTGGTGAAGTTCCCCCGGTGGGCGTTCGAGAAGTTCCCCGAGGCGGACCGGACGCTCACGACGCAGATGAAGTCGGTCGGCGAGGTGATGGCGATCGGGCGCACGTTCAAGGAGGCGCTCCAGAAGGCCGTTCGCTCGCTCGAGCAGGACGCCTGGGGGCTCACGCTCGACCGGCCCGTCACCGATGAGGAGCTGCGCCACCTCCTGCGCGTGCCGACCCCCGACCGCGTCTTCGCGATCGGCGACGCCTACCGCGCCGGCTTCACGACCCAGGAGGTCCACGCGCTCACGCGGATCGATCCGTGGTTCCTCGAGGGGATCCGCGAGATCGTCGCCTTCGAGCCCGAGATCGCGCGCGCCGCCCTCGCCGACGCCGAGGTCATGCGGCGGGCCAAGCAGCTCGGCTTCGCCGACCGCCGCATCGGGGCGCTCACGGGGACGACCGAGGCCGAGGTGCGCCGGCGCCGCTCGGCTCAGGGTGTCGTCGCGACCTTCAAGATGGTGGACACATGCGCCGCGGAGTTCGTCGCCCACACGCCGTACCTCTACTCGACGTACGAGGAGGAGGACGAGGCACCACCGACGCCGCGCACGAAGGTGGTCATCCTGGGCTCGGGGCCGAATCGCATCGGTCAGGGTGTCGAGTTCGACTACTGCTGCGTCCACGCCGCGTTCGCGCTCCGCGACCTCGGCGTGGAGGCGATCATGGTCAACTGCAACCCCGAGACGGTCTCGACGGACTACGACACGTCCGATCGCCTCTACTTCGAGCCCCTCACGCTCGAGGACGTCCTCAACATCGTCGAGAAGGAGCGGCCGCTCGGCGTCGTCGTCCAGTTCGGCGGCCAGACGCCGCTCAAGCTCGCGGTGCCCCTGCGGGAGGCAGGCGTCCCGATCCTGGGCACCTCGCCCGACGCCATCGACCGCGCCGAGGACCGCCAGCGCTTCAACGAGCTCATCACCGAGCTCGGGCTACGCCAGGCCGCGGGCGCCACGGCGCGCTCGCTCGAGGAAGCTCAGGCGATCGCCTCGTCGATCGGCTACCCGGTGCTCGTGCGCCCGTCGTACGTGCTCGGCGGCCGGGCGATGCGCATCGTCTACGACGCCGAGGATCTCCGCGAGTACATGCGCGAAGCCGTGCAGGTCTCCCCCGCGCACCCCGTCCTGATCGACAAATTCCTCGAGGACGCGATCGAGATCGACGTCGACGCGGTCGCGGACGCCGAGCGCGTCATCGTCGGGGGCGTGATGGAGCACATCGAGAAGGCCGGCGTCCACTCGGGCGACGCGGCGTGCGCGCTTCCCCCCTACTCGCTCGGCGAGGACCAGATCGAAACGCTGCGCGAGCAGACGAAAGCGCTGGCGAAGGCGCTCGGAGTCGTCGGCCTCATCAACGTGCAGTTCGCGATCCGCAACGAGACGGTCTACGTCCTCGAGGTGAACCCGCGCGCCTCACGCACCGTGCCCTTCGTCTCCAAGGCGATCGGGCTGCCGCTCGCGAAGGTTGCGACGCGTGCGATGCTGGGCCACCCACTGGAACCCTACGCCGCGTACGACACCCGTGAGCTCACGCACATCGCCGTCAAGGAGTCGGTCTTCCCGTTCGTGAAGTTCCCCGGGGTGGACGCGGTCCTCGGACCGGAGATGAAGTCCACCGGCGAGGTCATGGGGATCGACCGCGACTTCCGCAAGGCGTACCTCAAGTCACAGATCGCCGCGGGCTCGGCGTTGCCCACCTCGGGCAAGGTGTTCATCTCGGTGAAGAACCGCGACAAGCGCGTGGTGATGACGCTCGCCAAGCGCCTCGCCGAGATGGGCTTCTCGCTCGTCGCGACCGCCGGCACGGCGCGCGTCCTCGAGCGCCACGGCATGGCGGTGGAACTGGTCCACAAGGTCGCCGAGGGCTACGGGCTGAACGTCATCGACCTGATGAAGCGCGGCGAGATCGCGCTCCTCTTCAACACGCCCGAGGACGGGCGCGCCCGGCAGGACTCGTACCTCATCCGCCGCACCGCCGTCATGCAGAACGTCCCCTACTACCTGACGGTGGACGGCGCCCAGACCGCGATCGGCGCCATCGAGGCCCTGCTCAAGGGCGAGCAGCAGGTCCTGAGCCTCCAGGAGTATCACGGTGGCGGCGCCTGACCGGCTCCTCGTCGCCCTCGACGTCGAGAGCCTCCGCGACGCCGAGGCGCTGCTCGGCCGCCTCGACGGCATCGTCACCGGCTGCAAGATCGGCTCCGCGCTCTTCACGGCCGCCGGGCCCACCGCCGTCGAGACGGCCCGCAAGCGCGGCTTCCGCGTGTTCCTCGACCTCAAGTTCCACGACATCCCGAACACGGTCGCGGGCGCGGTGCGCGAGGCCACGCGCCTCGGCGTCCTCATGCTCGACGTCCACGCGAGCGGGGGCGTCGCGATGATGCGCGCCGCAGCAGAGGCTGCGACGCAGGCCGCGCAGGACTTCGCCGTCCCTCGGCCGCTCGTCCTCGGCGTGACCGTACTGACGAGCCTCGACCGGCGGGCGCTCCAGCGAGAGGTCGGCGTGACCTCGAGCGTCGACGCGCACGTGCTCCACCTGGCCGACCGCGCCCGCGAGGCCGGGCTCGACGGCTGCGTGGCATCACCCCGCGAGATCCGCACGCTCAGGGTCGCGCTGGGCCCGGAGTGGGTGATCGTCACGCCCGGCATCCGGATTTCTTCGCCCGAAGAGGGCGCACGCCCGCCTCAGGACTCCGCCGGGCCCCGCGCCGACGACCAGGCGCGCGTCGCGACGCCCCGGCAGGCGCGGGCCGCGGGCGCCGACTACATCGTCGTGGGCCGCCCGATCACCGCAGCGCCCGACCCCGCCGCCGCGGCCGCCGCGATCCTGAGGGAGCTCGAGTGACCGAAAAGCAGACGCTCAAGCTCTACGAGAAGACCGGCGCGCTCATGCACGGCCACTTCCGGCTGACCTCCGGCCTTCACTCGGACGTCTATCTCCAGTCGGCGCTCGTGCACCAGTACCCGGAGCACGCCGCCGCGCTCGGCACGGCCCTGGCCGCGCCCTTCCGCGACGCGGGCGCGGCGACGGTGCTGGCCCCCGCGATCGGCGGCATCCTGGTGGCCCACGAGGTGGCGCGCGCGCTCGGCGTCCGCGCGCTCTTCACGGAGCGCGAGACCGGTGCGATGACGCTGCGCCGCAGCTTCACCCTCTCGGCGGGCGAGCGCTGCCTGGTCGTCGAGGACGTCATCACCACCGGCGGCTCCACGCGCGAGGTAGTGGAGTGCGCGGAGAAGGCAGGCGGCGTGGTCGTGGGCATCGGCGCGCTGATCGATCGCTCGGGCGGCGCCGTGCGGTTCGCGCAGAAGCGCGTGGCGCTGGCCACCGTCCAGGCCACCACCTGGGCGCCCGAAGAGTGCCCGCTCTGCAAGACCGGCAGCGCGGCGATCAAGCCGGGCAGCCGGAGCTGATCACTCCCGCAACGGCGCTCGGCCACGAGCTTCGGGAGGTCGAGGACGGCGACGCGGCTTGACACCGCCGCCCCTCGGCGGTAAGAGGACGCCATGAAGCCCGCTCGTCCTCTCCTCGTCCTCGCGGCGGTGGGGCTCATCCTCATGCCGAGCTCGGCGTTGGCTGGAGGCCGGGGTGGCGTAGTCGTTATCGCCCCCCGTAGCAGCGTCGTCATTGCTTCGCCCAGCACCGTGGTCGTTCGTACAACGCCGAGAATCTTTGTGGCGAGGACAGGGGGCGTGTCCGTCACCGTTACCTCCCCGCATCGCTTCTTCCCGCATCACTTCTTCCCGAGGTTCGGGACAGGGGTGATCGTGTCCAGCCCCTTCTTCCCTATCGTCGCCTCCGCGCCTCCTGCCATCGAGTCCTCGCCGCCCGTCGTCTATGCCCAGCCGCCGCCCTCCGTGAGCGTGGCCCCGTCCCCGTTGCCGACACCGTCCCCGTTGCCGACACCAACGGTCATCGAGTATCCGACCGGGTGGTATCAACTCCGCGGAGATGGCGTCACGACCCCGTACGCGTGGGTCTGGATTCCGAAGCCACCGCCAGCTCCACCCTCCGAGGCGCCACCGACTGTCCCTCCTGCTCCGCCGTCCACAGCGCCGGGCGGACCGCGCACGGTGCCGCCTGTGCAGGCGCGATCGTCCGAGTCCTCGGGCAAACTCTACCGCTGGACCGACGAGCGGGGCGTTGCGCACTTGACCGATCGCCTGAACAGCATCCCGGAGCGTTATCGCGCCGAGGCGCAACGGTGGTCGTAGGAAGGCTCGCGGGCTAGACAACCCGCCTTAGGCGATCTCGGCTGTCACGGTGGTGGTGCCGCGGTCGTCGCCACGACGGTCAGCTCGAACGGCCGAATCTCCCGAATCGCGGCGAAATCTCTTGCGTTGCTCGTCACCACGGTGGCGCCGATCGCACGCGCGGAGAGAGCGATCAAGACATCATTCACCAGCGAGCGGGAACCCGCGACGCGGTATCCGCGCAATTCCTGGAGCGCTCGCAGCACATGCCCCGCGTCCTCCCAGACAGTGGCGGACGGGATCAGGATGCGATCCGCCCGATCAAACGCCGCCACCACCCCGCGAACGAGCTTTCGATCGCGAGGCGAAAACGCTCCGGCGTAGAGTTCCAGCATGACGACCGCGCTGAGATACTTGACCGCTTCCCGCTGGAACAGCACCGCTTCGTGCCGCCCCGAGTTCAGCCAACCGATGTAGAGGTTCGTGTCGATGACGACGCGGCGCACCTCAGAAGACGCGCCTGAGCTTGCCTTTCCCGCGCGCGGCCCGGAGCGCCCGATCGATGTCGGCCTCGGTCACCACGAGGGCGAGCGCGCGGTCGAGCGTCTCCGTCTCCGTCCGCGCTCCGAGTACCCGACGCGCGCGATCCAGCTTTCGCTGGTCGAGCTGCACGTGCTTGTGTCGCAACGTTATCGTCGCCATACACCCCTCCCTCGACCCTGGTGATGTACATATTATAGCGATCTATGAACATCGACTCAAGGCCCATCGATCCCGACATTCTCCGGTTACCCCACCGCCGGGACGGCAGTCGTTCTCGGGCGTCAGACCGTTGCGCGCAGCGCCCCTTCGATCTCGACCGCCGAGTCACCTTCGGGGATCGGGATGACGCCACGGGCGCCCGCCGAGAGGGCGTCCAGGGACTCCAGCGAGATGTCGAGCGAGTCAGGGCCCAGCACGACGCCCGACGGTCCCGCCACCCGCACGCCTTTGAGACTGCGCCGGTCTCGAAGCCCCGCCGCCACGTCGAAGACAAGCTCGCGGAGCGTGACGCCGCTCGGGACCTCCACGATCCCCGGACAGTTTACCGGACCCGACACACCGAAGAGCCTGGTCGCGCTCTGACGCTCACGGGCATGCCCACCACAGCCCGCGGCGATCACGGGAGGAACCGCGGCGAGAGTCTCGACGTTGCTGACCACGGTCGGCTTCCCCCAGAGCCCCGATTCGTGAGGACGCAGAGGTCGCGTCCTCGGCGACGCGCGCTGGCCCTCGATCGATGGGAGAAGGGCCCGCTCCTCTCCCCGGACAAACCCGCGAACCCCCCGCCGGATCTCCACATGGAAGGAAAACGCCGAGCCGAGAATCCGATCACCGATGAGGCCATCTGCTCGAGCCTTGGCGCAGGCCCGAGCCATTCGCTGAAACGGAAGACGCGCGGCTCCGTTGATGTGGATAATGCCCCGGTTGGTTCCGGCCGCATAGGCAGCGATCAGTAGCCCCTCGAGGACACGGTGCGGGTCGCCCTCCATGAGGTGGCGATCCGCGAAGAGGCCGGGCGCCCCCTCTTCTCCGTTCACCACGAAGTATCTCGGAGCGTCCGACGCGTTCCGGCAGACCTCCCACTCCGCGGCGCCGGCGCGTCCGGACGCTTTCACCTCCTCGAGGACATCCTCTGGGGTCTGACGGTCCAGGACATTCGCCAGTGCGGAGTAGCCGCCGCCGACGAGGGCGTCATCGAGGCTGTCGGGATGGAGGTGACCGCATCGCTCCATGATCAATCGACGCTGCCCCGCGAAGAACGGGTGGCGAGACGCCGGAGGAAGGCCTCGCCAACCCTCGTCGTTCCAGGCCACTCCCGTGAAGCGCGTCAGCGGCGGCGCGCTGCCCACCAGTGCAGAAAGCAAGTCGGGAACGATGTCCTTCGTCAGATGTGTGAAGGTCAGCCGGGGCCAGCCGGCGCGCTGGACCTCGACAACGATTCCCGCCGAGCACATCCCATGGCAGGCCCCGTCGAGAACTTCTGCGTCGAGCCCTCGCATGGCCACCAGCAGCCGAAGCGCCTTCAGCATCTCCCCGGCGCCCAGCGCCTCGCCGCACGAGCCGCCCTGAACCAGGAATCGGAATTCGGGCCGCTGACGGATTCGGGCCTCCGCGTGGGAGCGGAGATAGGCCAGACGCTCCTGCGCGGTCCGGCCGAGGGCTCGAATCTGGGGGAGCTCGGAGGCTTCGACATCCCCCTGCCACGGGCGCCGGGTGCGAAACCACATCGGCAGACGCTCGACTGCGGCCGAGGTCACCCGGCCATGAGAGGCACCGTCGACTTCGAGGACTGGGGCCAGCGAGCACACCGAGAGGCACTCGGCTTCCTCGAGCGTGACCCGTGCGTCAGGCGTGGTGTGTCCACGCGCGATACCCAGGCGGTCCTCGAGGGCACGAAGATGATCCGCGGCGCCGGCCAGACGGCAACTCAGACCGGCGCAGACCCGGACCAGGTGGCGCCCTGGCTTGACACGGCGGAACGTCGCGTAGTCGGTCGCGATCGCGCACGTCTCGCTCGGGGGAACTCGAACGTGCTCGGCGACGGCGGTCAGCGCCTCTGAACTCAGCCAGCCCTCGGTCTCCTGGGCTGCCAGCAGGGCCGGAAGCAGCCAGGTGCGTTCCCGAGGAAATCCCGCGAGACGCAACCGAACTGAGTCGTCCATTGCTCAGGTCAGGAGCTGCACCTTCTCCGCCACGGTCCGCGTCGGCACGATGTGCCGCTTCAGCTGGAGCTCGTCAGGATTGAAGCCGAGACCTAATCCGATGAGCTGAGGCAGGTGCAGGATAGGCAAGCCGATCGGCGCTCCCTTTTGGGCTTCGGCCTTGGGCTGGCCGCCGTCGAGGTTGAGATGGCAGAGCGGACACGGCGTGACCATACAGTCGGCGCCCTTCCCCTTCGCCTCCCCGGTATGCGCGGCCACCATCGCCATCGAGTTCGTCTCGTTCGCCGTGAGGATCGGGAACCCGCAGCACTTCCCCTTGCCGCCGAAATCCACGACCTCGGCGCCCACCGCCTCGATGACCCGTTCCAGATATTGCTTCCGTTGCGGCTTGCCCTCGATGATCGCGTCGGGCCGGCGGATGTAGCAGCCGTAGAACGGCGCGACCTTCAAGCCCCGAAGCGGGCGCCTGACCGCCGCTTTGAGCCGTTCCAGCCCGTGTTCCTCATGAAGGATCCAGAGGAGATGCTTCACCGTGACCGTCCCGCGGTACTCGAGGCCCTCGTCGGCCAAGAACTCCCGATTGATCCGCTCGCGATACGCGGGGTCCTCCCGCAATTTGATGTTGGCCTGGCCCATCACCCCGGTGCACGTGCTGCAGATCGTCATCACCGTCGACAGTCCTCGCTGCTCGGCCTTGGCGAACGTCCGCGCGTTGATGGGGTCCGAGACCTCGCGGCTGAGCACGCCGGCGCCGTTGCACCCCACGTCGGTCAGCTCCTCGAGCTCGAGGCCCAGCCGCGCCGCCACCGTGACGGCGGATGGATAGAGCTCGGGGCAGCCGCCCCGCGATACACAGCCGGGGTAGAAGGCGTAGCTCATGGCGATCTCCTCTCGACCTTCTCGAAGATCCGGCTGATCCGCTCGGCGCCCGGCCGCTTGGGATGGCGGTAGGGAGTCGGCAGCTTCCCCCGCCGGAGCGCCCGCCAGGCGACCGGTAGGAGGTCGAAGATCCGCCGCACCCCCCAGGTCTCCAGCGCCAACCGTCCCTCATCGAGCCATCCGCTCGTCTTGACCGAGGCGGCGAAGCTGTCGTAGTGCCGGGCGACTTGGGGATTCCTGGTGCCCGACTTGATTCCCATGCCGACCGCCGCATCGCGGAGATCCACGATGCGGTGGGTCGGGTCGATTCCCCGAGGACAGTGCTCGTCCGCCTCGAAGCAGTGCACGCAGTCCCACATGCCTCTCGGCTCGCCGATCGCCCGCAAGCGATGCGCCCGCGCGCCATCGCGGGGATCGGACACGAAGCGGTACGCCTTGGTGAGCGCGGCCGGGCCCAGGAACGTGTTGTCGAACGGGATCACGCTACACCCTTCGTCACAGAGCCCGCAGTAGTAGCACCTCATCGCGTTTCGGACGGGTCGAAGCTGCTCGTCCGAGAGGACGTGCTCGCGCTCGGGCTGGGAGACGGTCGGCTGGAGCCACGGTTCCACCGCCTTGATCTTCTGCCAGAGCAGCTGGTCCACGTCATAGACGAGGTCCTTGAGGACGCGCACGTTGCGGATCGGCTCGACCGTGACCTCGCCCTCCTTCGTCCGGGCGGAGGCGACACGCGTCATGCACGCGAGCCGCCCACCCCGGTTGATCCTCAGGGTGCACTCGCCGCAGAACCCTCGGTTGCAGGAAGCGCGGAAGGCGAGCGTCCCGTCGAGCTCCTCTCGGATCTTGACGAGGCCGTCCAGGACCGTCGCGTCCTCGGGGAGCTCGAGCGGGTACGGCTGGAAGGTCGGCTTCCCACCCGCGTCGGGATCGTGTCGGTAGACCTTGAGTGTCGCTTGCATCAGTACCGTCTCCCTTCCGGCTTCCATCCGGTGATGACGACCGGCTTGGAGGTCAGCGCGGGTCCGTCGGGTCGAAAGGACGACAGGGTGTGCACGAGCCACCGGGCGTCATCCCGCGCCGGACGATCCTGGCGCAAGTGAGCGCCGCGGCTCTCCTCTCTGAATCCGGCGGCGGCCGCAATGACTCCGCCGACGGTCAGGAGTGACTCCAGCTCCAGGAACGCTATCAGCTCGTAGTTGTAGCGCCGCCCCTTGTTCGTGATCCCGGCCCGTCGGTGGCGTGCGCCGAGGTCGTGGATCTCGTTCGCGGCCTCCTGAAGGCCGGACGCGTCCCGCAAGGGACCGACGTGCCGCCGCATCAGGCGCCCCAACTCGCTGCGAATGGCTCCCGCCCTCTCCGGACCCGTCGATCGGTCCACGATTTCGGCGATTCGGCGTCGCTCGTCCTCCAGCTGCGCGTCGACCGCCCTCGCGGATCCCGGCCCCTGCTGCGCCGCCGCCAGACCGGCTCGCTCGCCGAAGACCAGGGCTTCCAGGAGCCAGTTACCCCCGAGAGCGTTGGCGCCGTGGACGCCCGTGGCGGCGCATCCTCCCGTCGCGTAGAGCCCCGTCACGCCCGTGGCTCCGTCCCGACTGACGTGGATTCCGCCCATCGTGCGGTGCGCCACCGGCCGCACCGGAACCGTTTCCTTGGCGGGATCGACTCCGGCCTGCGTCTTGACGATGTGACTGGTCAACGGAAGCTGGCGCTTCACCTCGTCGCCTTTGAGGTGCCGGAGATCGAGGGCGACGAACTCGGCACGTCCGCTCACGATTTCTTCTTCCGCGGCTCGCGCCACGATGTCGCGCGGCGCTCGCTCGCCGAGGGTCGGTGCATACTTCAGCGTGAATCGCTCCCCGCCGCCGTTGACCAGGTGCCCTCCCAGCCCCAGGAGCGCCTCCGTCAGGATCATCCCGCTTCCCCGGATCCCGAGCGGATGAAACTGGACCATCTCCATGTCCATCAGGGGGGCGCCCGCTCGGTATACGAGCGCCACGCCATCTCCGGCGACTCCATAGGCCGCGCCCGTGGGCTCGTAGACGCGGGCGCAGCCGCCGGTGGCGAGCACCACGGCGTTCGCGGCAAAGGCTTCGACCGCGCCCGAGGCGAGCTCGATCGCGACGACGCCGACACACGCCCCGTCGTCGAGGAGCAGTCGCGTCACCACCCACTCCTCGTAGGCGCGAATGCCCGCCTTCAGGACTTGCTCGTAGAGCACTTGAAGGGTCGCATGGCCCGTCATGTCGTCGACGAAGCACGCACGCGGGCGAGTGGCTCCGCACAGGCGTCTGGCATCGAGACGGCCGTGCGCGTCCCGGTTGAACGGGACCCCCCAATGGTCCAGCGCGATCACTGCGCGAGGCGCCGCCCCGGTCAGAAGCTCGACGACGTCCTGGTCACCCAGGTAGTCACCGCCCTTGACGGTGTCCATCGCGTGGAGATCCGCGCGGTCCTCGGCGTGTAGCGCCGCGTTGATCCCCCCTTGACTGGTCCCTCCGTGGGTCCGCAGCGGATGGACTTTGGAAATCAGCGCGACATCGCTGCCCCGTTCGCTGGCGGCCAGGGCCGCCCGCATCCCGGCGATTCCGGCGCCCACGACCAGGACCGAGTGCTTCGGCATCGGTTCCCTCTTGGTCTCGCGTTTGCCCTGCGGCGTCTGTGCTGCGGGGATGCTACCGCCGGCCGCCGGCAAAGACAATCCGCCGTGTCGCCACTGCTTCCCCGCCTGCATTGACAGGGCGAGCCGGCATGCTAACGTAATCGCCCACGAGACGGCGACACAGGAATTCACCTGGTCGCCTGTCTCGGCCTGAGAGTCGGCCGCGGGGGGGAACCAACGAGTCGAACCCTCCGTCGGCACGTCGGAGACCTGAGCGGCGACAACAATGAGGCGCTTGAGAGAAAACCTGCTATTTCGGTTCTCGGCCGTCAGTTTCGTGGTGATGGCCCTCGTCGCAGTGGTCCTGGCGATCGCCCTGGCTGACAAAATTCGGTCGGACGCTGTTGATGCCCTGGTTGCCGAAGCTGTCGGTCATGCGTCAGGCCGCGTTCTTACGGCAATCGCCCCGAGTGACCTTGAAGTTCCGATGACCGGCGCGCGGTACCAGAGGTTCCACGAGTTTGTGCAGCGGTCTCTGGTCTCCGACCGCACCGCCCGGGTGAAGCTTTGGGCGGCGGACGGCACGGTCATCTACTCGGACGATCCTGCCGGAGTGGGCCTCAAGTTTCCCGAGAACGAAGGCCTCCTCAAGGCGCTGCGCCGCCAGAACGCGACGAATGTCAACCGCCCTCAAGACCCAGAGCACGTTCTCGAGAGACACCTGGGCGCACTGCTGGAGGTCTACACGCCCATCATCTTCCCGGGCACGGCAGAGCCGAAGGGCGCCTTGGAGATCTACCAGCACTACGCCCCGACGGCACAACGGATCGATGACCTGTGCCGTTGGCTTTTCCTGTCGATCGGTCTGGGCTTTGTGATTCTCTACGCCGGCTCGGTCTCGATCGTCTGGGGTGGCTGGAGGACTATAAAGCGACAGCAGGGTGCCTTGAAGGAACTGACCATGCTGGAGGAGCGAGAGCGCATTGCCAGGGAGATGCACGACGGCCTGGCGCAGCAGCTAGGCTACCTCTACATCAAGATTGGACAACTGGAGATGGGCGCTCCCTCCGAGCCTGCCTCGCTCCTCGCGGAAGAGCTCCGCGGGGTCAAGAGGGTCGCGGCGGCGGCATACGGGGAGGTACGCCAGGCCATCTTCGGCCTGAAAATGATGGTCTCTCGGGACCTCGGGCTGATCCCCACGCTCACCGAGTACCTTCACGAGTTCAGCCAGCAGACGGGGATCTCGGTCGAGCTGAAAGTCGCCGATGAGGCGACGACGAAACTCTCCGCCCACGCGGAGGTCCAGCTCATCAGGATCATCCAGGAGGCCCTGGCCAATATCCGGAAACATGCCCACGCGAAGCGGGCATGGGTCATCTTTGAGACGGAGGGGGATAAGGCCAAGATCACCGTCCAAGACGATGGCCGGGGCTTCGATTCACGGGACGCGGCGCGACTCTCCCGGGCCTCCTTCGGCCTTCAAAGCATGCGCGAGAGAGCCGAACTAGCGGGCGGGACATCGGCGGTGGAGTCTCAGCAGGGAAAGGGGACATCGCTCATCGTCAAACTCCCGATCGACGGACAGGAAGTCGCCTCATGGAACCGATAAGGGTCCTCCTGGTCGATGACCATGCGTTGTTCCGCTCCGGGGTGGCCGGACTCCTGCGTGGGCGACCGGACTTTGAGGTGGTGGGAGAGGCGCACAACGGCGACGAGGCGTTGGAGAAGGCCAAGGAGCTGATGCCGGACCTCATCCTCATGGACATCTACATGCCGCGGATGTCCGGCGTGGAGGCCACCCGTCGGATCAAGCAGGTCCTCCCCTATGTGAAGATCGTCATGCTCACCGTCTCGCAGGAGGACAAGGACCTCTTCGATGCCATCAAGGCGGGAGCGCACGGGTACCTCGAGAAGAAGATCGAGCCAGAAGCCTTCCTGGGGATTCTCCGCGGGGTCTTCCAGGGGGAGGCCCCAATCTCCCGGTCGACGGCCACCAAGATTCTCGACGAGTTCGCCCGTATGTCCCGGGCCGACCGTGAGAAGGCCCGTCCTGAAGAGCAGCTCAGCCCCAGGGAGCTGGAGGTCCTGAAGCTTCTGACGACAGGGGCGACGAACAAGGAGATTGGCTCGGCCCTTGGGATCGCCGAGAACACCGTCAAGAACCATCTGAAGAATATCCTGGAGAAGCTCCACCTGGAGAACCGGGTCCAGGCAGCCACCTTCGCCCTCCGGTCCGGCCTGACCCGGCCAGAGAAAGACCAGTCGCGCTAGCCCTTCCTAGCTATCGTTCCCTGTAGTCTCACGTCCGAACGGGCCATCGACGAGTGGCCCTTTTTATTTTGAAAATGGCTCGCCCGATCTCTACACAAGCCTGAGCCCTTGTCCCTAGAATCGCTAGCGTCTCAGAACCAGCAGCAGGCTGATAGTCGGTGCGACAAGGAGAGGCGCGAAATGTACCTTCCAGGAAGAGCGTCGGGAGCGCGAGTGAGGGAAGCGGAGAACGCTCGTCGAAACCGGGCGGAGATTCTGAAAGCGTGGTCGCAGGGACAGGTCTCGCGTCGCGACCTGATCAAGATGGGGTTGTTCACGGCGGCTGGAACGCTGGCGTTGAAGAATGGGCTCAGCCCGTTCGCGCGCAGTGCGTACGCTGACGATTCCTCCATTCCGACCGGCCTGCCGCGCAGCCCGCTGTTTGGTGTGCAGCGGTTCACGCAGCCGATGCCCCGGTTCGATGTCCTGCCGCGCAACCCGCATCCGTTCACGTTCCTGAGTCCCGCGCCGACGGCCAAGGCCAACACGACTCAGCAGCTTCTGAACACCGCGTTGGAAGGCGTGAAGGCAGGTGACACCGGCCCCGTCGAGGGCCGCCCACCAGGTCCGATCTGGGCTCACCAGGAGTTCACCCTGTTTGCCCCCACGGTCTCCATCGAGGCCACGCAAGAAGGGGCCAAGGTCAACAACGCGTACAACCCCGGCGTCACGTCGGCCTTTAACTCCGGCATCAACCCCGCAAATGGCTTTCGTCCCGCCTTCCACCCGGGCCTGCCGAATCAGGGACCCTTGGCGCTGTGGACGTTCAACGGGACCTTGCCGCCCAAGCTGATGCAGGTCCGCTACGGCGAGCCCGTCCTCTTCCGCCACCGCAACAAGCTGCCGTTCAACGTCACCCAGAACGGGGGCTTCGGACGGCACACGATCTCGATCCACGAGCACAACGGGCACCATGGGGCGGAGAACGACGGCTTTACGGGGGCCTTCTTCTTCCCCGGCCAGTTCTACGACTACCACTATCCGATCGTCCTGGCGGGATGGAGGACCATCAACCCCGCCGCCACCGATCCTCGGGCCGGCGGCCCCGCCGACAGCGGCGGCATCATCAAGGTCGCGGGCGACTGGCACGAGACCATGAGCACCCACTGGTTCCACGACCACATGTTCAGCTTCACCTCGCAGAACGTGTACAAGGGCATGGCCGGGATGTTCAACATCTACAGCGCCCTCGACCGCGGCGCCGAGGACATCAACGACGGCGTGAACCTCCGGCTGCCGAGTGGCCGGGCGAGCGTGTCGGGCAAGTCGTGGGGCAACCTCGACTACGACGTCAACCTGATGCTGGCGGACAAGGCGTGGGACGCCAGCGGCCAGCTCGCCTTCGACATCTTCCAGACGGATGGGTTCCTTGGCGACCAGATGACGGTGAACCTCGTGTACAAGCCGTACTTCGAAGTCGAGCGCCGCAAGTACCGCTTCCGCATCCTGAACGGCGCGGTGGCGCGCTTCTTCAAGATCAGCCTGAGCGACGCCTCGCCGATGATCTTCATCGCCAACGACGGCAACCTGTTGCCGAACCCGGTGATGGTGACTCAGCTGGACCAGCAGGGGATCGCCGAGCGCTACGACATCGTCATCGACTTCTCCCGCTACAAGAACGGAGACAAAGTCTGGATGGTGAATCTGCTCGAGCACGAGGACGGCACGATGCCGTCGGGGACCGTCTCGCTGGCCCAGGCGCTCGCGGGCGGATCGAGCGATCCGTGCGTCGGGAAGTTCCTCGAGTTCAGGATCGTCCGCGATCCGGCCCAGCCGGACATCAGCCGGGTGCCCGACGTGATGATCCCGAACCCCGATCTGTCGAACGTTCCCGTGTCCCGACAGCGGACGTTCGTGTTCGGAGATGGCGCCGACCAGACGACCCGCGACCCCGTCACGTCGTTTCACGGCCCCTGGGGCATCGGGACGAACGACGGCGATGTGCTCGCGGCGGACTTCGGGCGGGTGTCGGCGGCGCCGAGAGCCGGCACCCGCGAGATCTGGACCCTGATCAATGACGGCGGTGACTGGGATCACCCGATCCACATCCACTTCGAGGAAGGGCAGATCCTGGCCCGTAACGGAAGCGCCAGCAGCGTGCCGGCGTGGGAGAAGGGACGCAAGGACGTGTATCGCCTCCGCCCGGACGGAAGTGTCAAGATCACGATGCAGTTCCGGGACTTTGGCGGGATGTTCATGGAGCATTGCCACAACACCACGCACGAAGACAACGCCATGCTGTTGCGGTGGGAGATCGACGACAACGGGGCGCCGTTCATGCGGCCGCTTCCGACCCCAATCCCGAAGCCTCAGGGTGTGACCTTCGAACCGCCTACCCAAATCCTCGGGTCTGCGTTCTGAGGTGGTGAAAGGAGGCCACGACATGAGAACTCGTCGACCCGTGTTCGCTCGCACGGTGATGTCACTTCTCGTCGCGATTCTCGGCGGTCTGCTCGGGGGCGGCACCTCGGCCTTCGCCGCTTCCTCCGTCGCCATCCCGATCTTCGGCACCGTGGATGGGTCGCCCGAGAGCGTATACGTCACCGGCGTGGCTCAGATCACCAGCGCGTTGGTGAAGACCGACGCCAAGTTCCACCACCCGCGCCGTGTGATCCTGTCCATAGATCTCCAGAACGTGTCCGGCCAGGGGCTCTCGACCGGGACGACCTATGTCACCACAGGTCAGGACGAAGTGATGAGGCGGCTCGTCGCCTCCGATCTGGTCGAGATTACGTTTGCGCTCTCCCCGAATGGGGCCGAGGGATTGACTTCGGCTCGCGCGGGGCTCGCGTCGTTCACGCTGACCTTCGACGTCAGCACGGGAGCGCTCACCGGCGGGACAGCGACGGTCAGCACGCCCTGATGAGCTTTCTGAAGAAGCAACCGGCGAGCCCCTCTCGGGGCGGTTCGGCCGGTTCATGCGTCAACTGAGCGAGGAGGACTTGGCAGCGTGTACGAGGTGAAGTGGGTGTACGTCACGACGGCTTCGGCGTTGCTTGTCGGCGCCGTCGCCTTTCTGTCTATTGGCTTGGCAGCGGCGGCTGGCCCCTGGGGCGCCGATTACTTTCCGAACGTCCCGCTAATCACGCAGGATGGTACGACCGTTCATTTTTATGAGGATCTGCTCAAGGGCAAGAAGGTGGCGATCAACCTCATCTACACCAGTTGCAAGGACGAGTGCCCGCTCGAGACGGCGCGACTCGTTCAGGTGCAGCAACTACTCGGCGACCGGGTCGGCAAGGACGTTTTTTTCTACTCGATCACGATCGATCCTCAGCGGGATACGCCCGCGGTGCTCAAGGCCTATGCGGAGAAGTTCGGCGTCGGGCCCGGCTGGCTGTTTCTCACCGGCAAGGAGGACGACATCAAACTTGTCGCCAAGAAGCTGGGGTTGTCTCGCCGCGGCGACGCGCTGACTCGGGACGGGCACCGCCCGAGCCTCATGATCGGCGACGAAGCTACCGGCCAGTGGATGCGCAACTCCGCGGTCGACAATCCCCGGTTTCTTGCCACGACGATCGGCAATTTCTTTGGTTGGACGAACTCTTGGTCGGCCAAGAGCTATGCGGAGGTTTCTCCGAGCCGCATGCCCAACAAACGGGAGTATTTTTTTCAGAGCCGATGCGGCGCCTGCCACACCATCGGAAACGGTGATCGGGTTGGGCCGGATCTCGCCGGGGTGACGACACGGCGGGACCGCGCGTGGCTCAGCCGCTACCTGGCGGAACCGGATCGGATGCGAGCCGAGGGCGATCCGATCGCCACGGCCCTGTTCGCGAAATACAACAACGTTCCGATGCCGAACCTGCGCCTGTCCAGCATCGAGGTCGCCGGCCTCCTGTCGTATCTGGAGACACACGGCGGCGCTGGTCGGGAGCCACGGCAGGAGGCCGTGCCCGCTCGCTAGGCATCACCCTTCCCGGCTCAGGGAATTTCCACGCTTCGAATCAGGGATTCCAGGTCGAGAGCGTCCGGCTCAGCGTGGCCGAGCGCGCCGACGTGATCATCGACTTCACGAAGCTCGCCGGCAAGACGCTCTACCTCGAGAACCGCCTGAAGCAGACCGACGGGCGGGGACCGATCGACCACACCATCCTCGCGGCCGGCCAGGGCAACCTGGTCCTCAAGATCATCGTCGACGGTCACGAGGCCGAAGGCAGCAAAGATCCGGCCACCATCACCAAGTTCTACGATCTGCCAAGCACGAACGTGACGCCGCGGGTCAAGCGAACCTTCGAATTCGACAACGAAAGCGGCGGCTGGACGATCAACGAGAAGTTCTTCGACTGTAACGAGGTCCCCTTCACGGTGCAGGAGAATTCCGTGGAGCAGTGGACCCTGATCAACGACGAGGACGAATGGGAACATCCGATCCACATCCACCTCGAAGAGTTCCAGACCCTCTCGATCAACGGCCGGCCGCCGGCCACGTCTCCATTGTCCAGACCGGCCGCAAGGACGTGCCGATGTTGGAAGGGGATGGCCGGGCGACGCTCTTCTTCCGCTTCCGCGACTTTCACGGAAAGTACCCGTTGCATTGCCACAACACGATCCACGAGGATCACGCAATGATGCTGCGATTCGACGTCGGGCCAAGCGGAGACACCAAACAGAACCCGTGAGGTCACGCAAAGGAGTCGTGTGGTGTCCCCTCACGACGGCGAACCTCGTGCGCGTACAGAAGCGCCTGAAGGGCCGTGTTGGACGCGACATCGCTCGAACCACACCGGAAACCTGCGTTACGGCAACGAGCCGTCGCAGTTGTGGGCCGCCTGCCCGGCGATGGCCAAGCCGGAGTGGATCGCGGAGTCGATCTCCTGGGTGGACTGGCCGAAGACCACGGCGGCCAAGCCGGGTTGACCCGAGGGCGAACCCGAGCCTGCCTCCTCACGAACGCCTTGCGTGGCGGCAGTCAGCGCGCCGCGGCAGGTGCCCCGCAGCGGTGGTAGCAGCGCACGGCATTCTCCCAGAAGAGCTTGCGCTTGGCAGTCTCGGAGAGCGAGGTCCACCCCAAGATCATCTCCACGGACTTGGGGAAATGTACTCGCTCGGCTTGTGCTTGAGCGGCGGCAGCGCGTGCCGGCACATCTCGGCCAACTCGTCGAGGCGCGCCCCCCAGGACGCCAGCCAGCCATGCCCGCACTCGAGCGCGGTGAGACGCAGCTCTGGGTACCGATCGAGAACCCCGGCTCCGATCAGCGCCGCCATGTTGCGTTGGGCGTTCCACACGTGGCTGGCGGAGCGCTGCAAAAAGACGTTATCCCAGGTATCCCACACGCCGGGAGGATAGGGAGCCGTCATGGTGAAGGTGTGAATGATCACCGTCAGGTCGTACTCCTGCGCCACCGCCCAGATGGGCTCCCAGCCAGGGTCGTCCAGCGACATGTCGGGCGGGCAGATCGGGAAGATGCCAACCGGCCAGTCCTCCTTGCCGCAGCGACGCACCTCGGCCACCGAGGTGGCGACGTCGCGGCCCGAGACCAGGATGACGCTGGTCAGTCGGTCCGGATAGGGCGCGCAGTAGTCCTTCAGAAAGCGGTGATAGGCCTCGTACATGGCGAGCTCGAGGGCGACGTCGTCCAGCGCACAGAACGCCGGCACGCCTCCTGAAGGCAGGATCATGTTCACATCGACGCCCTCGATATCCATGTCGCGCACGCGCGCGTGGGCATCGAAGCTGACGCGCGCGCTCGGAAACGGCGGGCCCTGCCAGCGCACGTCCCAGGGGGTGCCGCCATCCTTCACGCCACGCGTGACGGCGGTCGGGGGCTCCACCCGCTCCCGCGAGCCCAAGCGGCGGTCGAGCGCGGGGCGCTTTCCGACCTGATACCGGGACATCCCGCCTTTGGCCGGAGCCCGTTGCACCGCGGGGCCGAATGCCGCCAGCTTGGCGCGATCGGCGGACGAGAGATACGCCTCGATGGGCTCGACGGGCTCGATGATGTGGGTGTCCGCGTCGAAGATGCGATACCCCGCCCGCGCCATCGGCGTTTCCTCAGACCATGACGCGGGTATAGGAGTCCAGCAGCGGCAGAACGCTATCCCGACCCTCCGAGGGTACCCCGAAGATCGCGCGCTCGACACCGGCCGCGCGCAGACCCTCGAGCGCCACCTTCTCCGGCTTCGCGAAGAAGATCGTCACGGAAATCGACTTCGGATCGCGGCCGGCCTTCTCCGCTCGCTGTCTGAGCAGGCCGATCTTCTCCGCCGGATTCCGGCCGCTCCGGGCGAGCGGCATCCAGCCGTCCGCGAACTCCACGACCCGATCGAAGGTCGTTGGGCCGTCGCCGCCCATCAGGATCGGTGGGTGCGGTTTTTGAACGGGCTTCGGGT
>WNGH01001510.1_pt1 | contig 35056 bp, 30 predicted proteins | sample 5400631 | NCBI WGS metagenome assembly WNGH01 (sample SAMN13153373, study PRJNA577476) | soil metagenome | isolation source: 115 cm soil or saprolite under Garry oak tree replicate 1 | place: USA:California | collected 2016-06-15
CGCCTGTTGCGGCAGCTGCGCGCGCGGCGCTACGACCTCCTGATCCACTTGTCCGAGCATCCGCGCGGGGCCTGGCTCGCGCGCGCTCTCGGGCCGCGCGTCGCGGTCGCGCCCGACCATCCCAACAAGCCGCGCTTGTGGAAGCGCGGCTTCACGCACCGCTACGCGCTGCCGAAGAACGCGCGCCGCCATATGGTCGAGCTCAACCTCGACGCGCTGCGACGGATCGGCATCCAGCCGCGGGACGATGAGCGCGCGCTGGTGCTCGTGCCCGGGGCCGAGGCCGAGCGCAGCGTCGAGGCGACGCTCGCCGGGCACGGGCTCGCCGTCAAGGGCTACCTGCTCTTCCACCCGGGATCGCGCTGGCAGTTCAAGTGCTGGCCCGCAGACAAGGCCGCGGCTCTGCTCGATGAGCTGGATCGCCGCGGCGAACGCGTGGTGATCAGCGCCGCGCCCGATGCGAGGGAGCGCGAGCTGGTCACGGACATCCTCGCGCGCACCCACCACGCCAGGCCGACCGATCTCTCCGGGAAGCTCAGCCTGAAGGAGCTGGCTGCACTCGCAGCCCGGGCCAGGCTCTTCATCGGCGTGGATTCCGCCCCCATGCACATCGCTGCCGCCATGCAAACGCCGGTGGTGGCGCTTTTCGGCCCGAGCGGCGAGTTCGAATGGGGACCGTGGCGGGTGCCGCATCGCATCGTCGCCTCCGGCGAGCATCCCTGCCGCCCCTGCGGGAACGACGGTTGCGGCGGCGGCAAGGTGAGCGAGTGCCTCACCCGGCTTCCGGTGGAGGCGGCGATGGCCGCCGTCGATTCGCTCCTCGCGCGATGATCCGGGTGCTCGCGTTCGTGGTCCTTGCCGCCGTGCCGGCGGCCGCGTACGCGCTGCAGGCGACGGATGACCGCGGCGTTACGATCTCGCTCGTGCGGCCGGCGTGGCGCATCGTCACCCTCGCACCGCACTTGGCGGAGATCGCCTTCGCCGCGGGCGCCGGTGGGAAGCTCGCCGGCGTCTCGAGCTTCAGTCGCCATCCGCCCGAGGCGGAGCGCCTGCCGGTCGTAGCGAGTTACGGCCGCGTCGATATCGAGCGCCTGATCGCCTTGCGGCCGGACCTCGTGCTCGCCTGGCGAAGCGGCAATTCGGCGCTGCAGATCGATCGTCTGGAGCGCATCGGCATCCGGGTCTTCGTCACCGAGTCGCGCAGCCTCGCCGATATTCCCCGCATCGTTCGCCTGGTCGGCACGCTCGCCGGAAGCGCGGAGGTCGCGGAAGCGCGTGCACGGCAATTCGAAAACGAAATCGCGGAATTGCGCAAGCGCTATGCCGCGGAGCGTCGCGTCGCGGTGTTTCTGGAGATCTGGCATGCGCCCGCGCTCACCGTGAACGGCGCGCACCTGATCAGCGACGCGCTGCGCCTCTGCGGCGGGCGCAACGTTTTTGCCGCCGCAAAGACGCTTACCCCGCTCGTCTCCCGCGAGCAGATCCTCGACGCCAGGCCCGAAGCGATCGTCACGGGCGGCTTCGGGAGCGAAGCGCTCCAGGCTTGGAAGGGTCTGGAATCGGTTCCCGCCGTTCGAAACCGCAGGATTTACGCGATCGACCCGGATTGGCTCCACGCGCAGGGGCCCCACGTGCTCCAGGGCGTTCACGCCTTGTGCGAGCGGCTCGAGCTCGCGCGGAACTAGAGCGAATGCACATCGCCCTGGTGCGTCAGCGCTACAGCGCTCACGGGGGCGCCGAACGCTTCATCGAACGGGCGCGCGGCGCGCTGAGCGCGCAAGGCGTCGCGGTGACCGTGCTGGCACGCGAGTGGACCGGCGATCCGGGCACGGTGGTTCGCTGCGATCCGTTTCACGTCGGTCGCGTATGGCGCGACTGGAGCTTCGCGCGGGCCGTATGCCGCGAAGTCGCCCGCCGGCCGTTTGATCTCGTGCAATCACACGAGCGCATCCCCTGCTGCGACATTTACCGCGCCGGCGACGGGGTGCACGCGCAATGGTTGCACAACCGCCGCGCGGCGCTCGGGGCTCTCGGCCGCTTCGGCCTCGCGCTCAATCCCTATCACCGCTACACGCTCGCTGCGGAACGGCGCTTGTTCGAGAGCCCGCGGCTGCGAGCGGTAATCTGCAATTCGCGCATGGTGAAGAACGAGATTCAAGCGCGGTTCGGCCCTGCGAAGAAGATTTACGTGATCTACAACGGCGTGGATCTTCAGAGCTTCCACCCGCGCCTGCGCGAAGCGCACCGCGCGCGATCCCGGACCGAGCTCGGCATTCCCGATGGCTCGATGACCTACGTATTTGTCGGCGGCGGCTTCGAGCGCAAAGGCATGTTTCGACTCCTGTCCGCCTTCCGGCGCGGCGCGGATGCCCGGGCGCACCTGATCGTCGTCGGCGGAGACAAGGCAGAAGCGCGCGCGAAGTCGCTCGCGCGCGATCTCGGCATCGGCGACCGGGTGCATTTTCTCGGAGCGCGCGACGACGTGCGGCCTTGGTACGGCGCCGCCGACGCATTCGTTCTGCCGACCCTCTATGATCCTTTTCCGAATGCGGCCCTGGAAGCGATGGCCTGCGGCTTGCCCGTCATCGTTACTTTGCAGTGTGGTGCGGCCGAACTGATCAATGAAGGCGCGAACGGCATGATCTGCGACGCCCTCGACGCGGCCTCGCTCGCCGCTTTCCTCGGGCGGCTCGATCCCGTGCGCGCGCGGGAGATGGGCGTGCGCGCGCGGGAGACCGCCGCGCAGTTTGGGCTCGATGCGATGGCACAGAAGCTTGTGGCGCTCTACCGGGACCTGACACGCGACCGCGGGCCTTGAGCCGACTATAATTCAACATTCTTTGAACGGAATCCGGCTCGGATGAGTTCTTCGCCGCAAAGTTCCTCCCGGACGTTGTACGTGCGCCTCCTGGGCTACGTTCGCCCGTACTGGCGCGTTTTCGCCGTGTCAATCCTCACAATGGCGCTGGCTGCGCTAACCGAGCCCGTATTGCCTGCGCTGATGAAACCGCTTCTTGACGGCAGTTTCGTCGAACGCAACCAGAGCCATCCGTATCTCGTTCCCCTCGCCATCATCGGCATTTTCCTCGTCCGAGGCGCGCTCTCCTATCTCAGCTCGTACACCATGGCGTGGGTATCGAACAAGGTCGTGCTCGACCTGCGCAACGCCATGTTCGAGCGCCTTCTTGCATTGCCTACGCGCTACTACGACGACCGCAGCTCCGGCGCGCTCATATCCAAGGTCGCCTTCGACGTTATCGGAGTGACGAGCGCGGCGACCGGAGTGCTCACCGTGCTGGTGCGCGACACCTTGGCCGTTGCGGGATTGCTCGGGTGGCTGCTGTACCTCAACTGGCGGCTGACGCTCGTTACGCTGGTCATCGCGCCGGGCGTCGCGATCGTGGTGAAGGTGTTCTCCAAACGCATGCGCCGCATGAGCCAGGAAGGGCTGCGTGCACAGGCCGACGTCACCCACGTCCTCCAGGAATCGATCGACTGCCACAAGGAGGTGAAGATCTTCGGCGGCCAGGACTACGAAGCGCGGCGCTTCGACCGGTCCAATCAGAAGCAGCGCGGCTACAACATGCGTCAGACGATGGCGGCCGCCGCGACGGTTCCCATCGTGCAGATCTTCGCGTCCATCGCGGTCGCGGTGATCATCAGCATCGCGCTGCAGCAGTCGGCCGCGAATGAATTGAGCGTAGGCGGATTCGTGTCCTTCCTTACCGCCATGCTCATGCTGCTTACTCCGATCAAGCATCTGACCGAGGTGAATTCACCGCTGCAACGGGGGCTCGCATCGGCGGAGAGCGTGTTCGAGCTGCTCGACGAGCGTGCCGAGGAGGACACTGGCGAGCGGGCCCTGCCGCGCGCGCAGGGGCGGATCGAATACGAGCGGGTATCGTTCGCCTATCCGGGCAGCGGCCGGGAGGCCTTGAACGATGTGAGCGTCCGCATCGAGCCGGGGGAGACGATCGCGTTGGTCGGACCCTCTGGCGGCGGGAAGACCACCTTCGTCAATCTGCTGCCGCGTTTCTACGAGCTGAGCGGCGGCCGCATCCAGCTCGACGGAATCGACGCGCGGGAGATCACCTTGGCGAGCCTGCGCGCGAACATCGCGCTCGTGTCCCAGGACGTCGCGCTCTTCAACGACACGGTGGCGGCGAACATCGCGTACGGCCGAGCCGGCGGCGCGTCCCGCGCCGAGCTCGAGACCGCCGCCCGTGCGGCGCACGCGCTCGATTTCATCCGCGAGATGCCGCAGGACTTCGACACGCTGATCGGAGAGAACGGCGTGCGGCTGTCGGGCGGGCAGCGCCAGCGACTTGCGATCTCGCGCGCGCTGCTCAAGGACGCGCCCATCCTGCTGCTCGACGAGGCGACCTCCGCGCTCGACAGCGAATCGGAGCGGCACGTCCAGGCGGCGCTCTCCGAGCTGATGCGCGGGCGCACGACCATCGTGATCGCGCATCGGCTGTCGACCATCGAGCACGCCGACCGCATCATCGTGCTGCAGCGCGGGCGCATGGTCGAGACGGGGAACCACGCCGAGCTGCTCGCGAGAAACGGCGTCTATGCGAGGCTCTATCGCATCCAGTTCGCGCTCGAGCAGGAAGAGGTCCCGGCCTGACGCATGGCACGCCTGAAGATCGTCCACACCGAATCGTCATGCGGCTGGGGAGGACAGGAACTGCGGATCATCGCCGAGTCACAGGGCATGATGAGCCGCGGTCACGAGATCTGCATCGTCGCGCCGCCCGAGTCGCGCATTTTCTCGGAAGCTCGCCGGCGCGGTATTCCCGCGCACACGGCCCCGATCACGCGCAAGAGCCTCCGGGGGCTGCTCGGCCTGCGGCGCTTTCTTGCGCAGCGAACGATCGATGTCGTCAACTGCCACAGCTCCACGGACAGCTGGCTCACCGCCCTTGCGCTGCGCACCCTGCCGCGGGCGCCGCGCTTGGTGCGAACGCGGCACATCTCGAGCCCCATTCCCGGCAATCCAGCCACCCGCTGGCTGTTTCGCACCGCCACCGCGCACGTCGTCACCACCGGGGAGCGGCTGCGCGAGCAAGTGGTGCGCGAGACTGGGCTGGAAGCCGAGCGGGTCAGCTCGATTCCCACGGGAATCGATCTCGCGCATTTCGCGCCGGCCGATCGCCGGGCCGCGTGCGCACGGCTCGGCCTGCCCCTCAACGCTTTCGTGATAGGTATCGTCGCCACCCTGCGCAGCTGGAAAGGCCACCGCTATCTCGTCGATGCCGTGGCCGGCGCGCGCGACCCCGATTGGCGGCTCATCATGGTCGGCGACGGCCCGGGTGCCGAGAACCTGCGCGCCCAAGTGGCCGCGCTCGGCATCGCGGACCAGGTGAGCATGCCCGGCAACCAGGACGACGTCGTGCCCTGGCTGCGGGCGCTGGATGTCTTCGTGCTGCCCTCGTACGCCAACGAAGGCATGCCGCAGGCAATCATGCAGGCGATGGCGTGCCGCATCCCGGTCGTGACCACGCCCGTCGGCGCGATCGGCGAGATCGTGCGCGACGGGGAGACGGGATTGATGGTCGAGCCGCAGAATGCGGACGCGCTGCGCGGCGCGCTGCGGCGGCTGAACCAGGATCCCGCATTGCGCGAGCGGCTTGCGCACAAGGGATACGAATTCGCCCGCTCAGGGTTCGCCCTGGAGCGCATGCTCGAGCGGATGGAAGCCGTTTTCAGCTCGGTCGCGGCCGGCCCGGAAACCCGGTGAGCAAGGCCCCGGAGACCGAACGCCTCGTGCAGGCACCCGCCCCCGATGCCGACCTCCTGGTCGTCATCGTCGCGCGGATCGGCGATACGCTCCTGGTCACGCCGATGCTCAGAGCGCTGAAAGAGGCGTCCCCGCGAGGCACCTTGACCGTGCTCGCACATCCAAAAAGAGTGGAAGTCCTGAAGCACCTGCCCTTCATCGACCGGCTCGGCACGATCAAACCCAAGTCGGCGTGGCTGCGGGGTCGCCTCGGCGGCAAGCGCTTCGCCATCGCCTTCGTGTTCGGCCATGATTCGTCCTTGGTGCGCTATGGCCAACGCTTGTCCGCTCGGGTCGTCGCCTTCGGGGACGGCGCGCGGGCAACCGACCCCGCACGATGCATCCTTGTCCCGCGTCCGCGCACGCCCATCCATGCGGTGAGGGAACGGTTGATGCTCGCCGAAGCAGCGGGAATCACGGCGCGGAACCTTCGCCTAACGTATGTCGTCACCGATGCGGAGCGGCAGTGGGCGGTGCACTGGCTGGCGAAGGCGTTTCCGGCCGCGGGGCCCGTGGTCGGCTTGCAGATGGTCAGCTTTCCGACGAAGGCGCACCGGAACTGGCCCGCGCAATCGTTTGCCGCCCTCGCTGAGCGCATCCTCGCCCGCCATCCCGCTGCATGCTTCGTCGTGCTCGGCGATCGCGAGGCAAGGACCGGCGCCGAAGAGTTGTCTCGACGCGCACCGGGGAAAGTGCGCGTCGTCGCCGGCGAGCTGAGCCTGCGCGAGAGCGCAGCGCTCATGGCGGAGCTCGATCTCTATGTCGGCGTGGACACCGGGCCGACTCATATCGCGGGCGCGCTCGAAGTGCCCATGATCGGCATCTATCACCACGCCTATCCCGGTCGCTATCTCGCTCCCCTGAATCGCGCGCGCTGCCGCGTTCTCGAGCAGCCCGCGGTCGGCGAGCTCTCCGTGGACGAGGTCATGTCCGAGGTCGAGTCCCTGTTTTCCGAGCGAGGTCATTAGGAGCCGCATGAAGGTGTTGGTTACTGGCGGGGCTGGTTACATAGGCGGTCATACCTGCAAGGCAATTGCTCGCCGAGGCTGGACGCCGATCATCGTGGATAATCTAAGCACGGGGCACCGAGGCGCGGTGCGCTGGGGTGAGCTTCATGAGTTTGATATTCGTGACACCGATCGTCTGACACTGTTGATGAAGACAACCCGCCCCGATGCTGTTTTTCATTTTGCCGCCTCGGCGTATGTAGGCGGGTCGATGCAACATCCGCTCGACTACTACGATAACAACGTCAGAGGCATGGTGTCTCTCCTACAGGCTTGCGTGTCTGTTGATGTGCCCAATCTTGTTTTCTCATCGAGCTGTACCACTTACGGTTTGCCGGAGACGGTTCCGATTCATGAAGGCATGCCCACAAACCCGATCAGCCCCTATGGCGAGACAAAACTGGTCTGCGAGCGGCTCTTGCATTGGGCCGAACAGGCCCATCGCATAAGGTGGATTGCCCTGCGCTATTTCAATGCAGCCGGTGCCGATCCGGACGGTGAGACCGGTGAAGTGCATAACCCGGAGACTCATCTCATTCCGCTCGCACTTAAGGCGGCTGCAAGCAGCGGACCGGCGTTGTCCGTTTTTGGCGATGATTACCCTACGGAGGACGGTACCGCTATACGCGATTACATTCACGTATCTGATCTGGCTGATGCGCACGTAGCCGCAGTATCTTTTCTGATGAAGGGTGGCAGCTCGCAGGCAATCAATCTTGGAACCGGCCGAGGCCATAGCGTGATGGAAGTGATTCGTACGATCCAAAGGGTTACCGGCCTATCCGTCCCTCACCAGATTTCGCCCCGCAGGGCAGGGGATCCCCCTGAACTCTGGGCGGACCCCACGCTTGCCAAGAGTCTTCTCCAATGGGAGCCACGCCACGCTGATCTTGCGGACATCGTTTCCACTGCATGGAATTGGGAGCGCGGTATCACAGCGCGTGGCGGCAGGAAATAGCTCCGCACTTCGGATCAATTCGGGCAAATACTAAGTGAACACGCCGCGGGTCTTGTTATTTAGTCAGGAAGTCCACCCTATTCCGCCGTTGAAGGGCGCGGCCGTAGAGCAATGGATCGACACCGTCGCGCACGGACTGTCCGGATACGTGCCCTACATCGTAAGCGTCCCGCATCCGCAACTGCCCGATTCACAAATCGTGGGAAACGTCCACTATCGCCGCATCCGCATCGGGCGCCTGTATAACCGCCTTTTTCGCAAGCTGACCCGGCTCGACCCGTATTCGTATGTCGACCGCATCATCGACTACGCCAGCGAGGTGCAGCCGGCGATCATCCACATCCACAACGCGCCGCAGTTCGTGTCGCGGATCCGCGCCGGCGTGAAAGAGGCGAAGCTGCTCCTGCACATGCAGAACGAGAAGCTGGTGCAGTCGCTTCCCCCGGTCGATGTCTTGTGCGGCTGCAGCCGCTACATCAGCGACTGGTTCCGCGAACGCGGTGTCGTCGCGAAGCGCTTCGTCGAGCTGCCGAACGGCGTCGACGTCGCGAAATTCCGGCCGCGCTGGGAGGACACCGGCGGCCAAGCCGCGGCGCAGCGCCGTTTCGACGTACCGCAGGACCGCTTCGTTGTGCTTTACGTCGGTCGCATCTCTCCGGAAAAAGGCCCCGATCTGCTGGTCGAAGCGGTGCGGCGGCTGGACCCGCGACGCTTTCATCTCGTCCTTGCGGGCGAATGGCCGCTGGGAGACCCGCGCCGGAGCGCGCGGGTGGCGTTCGCCGAATCGCTCCGGTCCCGGCTTGCCGGGATCCCGGTCACGGTGCTCGGGCACTTCGCGCCAGGCGCAATGCCGGAAATCTATCGCCTGGGCGACCTGATTGTCATTCCGTCCCGCTTCGAAGACCCGAATCCGTTCGTTGCCTTCGAGGCGATGGCCTCGGGCGTTCCGGTCCTGGCGTTGCGAAAGGGCGGCATGAAAGAATACATGGTCGATGGCGAGAACGCGCTGCTGCTGCCCGGGGACGCCGATGCAAGCGCGCTCGCCGCGGGCATCAAGATCGCGGCGGGGACCGCGCCTGAGCGCCTGGAGCGTATGACGCGCGCGGCGCGCGCGATGGTCGAGGCGCGCTTCACCTGGGCGAACGTCATCCGCCAAACGGAAAACCTGTACCGGGAAATGCTGCAATGAAGCTCGCCTACTGGATGTCGCCTGCACCCTTTCTCGTGCTACTGTTCATCCGGCCGTTTCGTTCGCGACATAGCTTGTTCTTCTGGACGAACGGCATGTTCCGGGGATCGGGCTTGCGCTCCGCGGCGGCCCGGGCGGCCATGTGAAGATCTGCTTCTACAACGTCACCGCGAGCTTCATCCCGGGGGGGCTCGAGACCTATTGCTGGGAGGCTGGCCGGGCGCTCGCGCGCCGAGGACACGAGGTGACCATCGTCGCCGGTGACCGCGGCAAGGCTCGGCACGACGAAGTACGGCTGGTGCAATTCCCGTTCCGCGTCGAGCAGGACTGGGTCGACCTCGGTACGCGCTTCCGGCGCCTCATGGAACGGCTTTCGTTCGCCCGGCATTCGCTCGAGCATCTGGTACGGTCCCGCTACGACGCGGTTATCGTAAACAAGCCCTTCGATTTCCCGATCCTGTGGCAAGCGCGCCGGCGCGGATTGCGCGCGCAGACCTTATTCCGTTCTGGCGGCACCGATTTTTTCGTCGGCGACCGGCTCTTTTGCAGCGCGATCCTGCACTGGGTCTCGGCGAGCAGGTACAACGCCAAGCAGGTGGAGCAGCGCTACCACCGCAGTGTGAAAGTAATCCACAACGGCGTCGACACGTCGGTATTCGCCCCGCAGGCGCGCCAGCCGGCGGTGCGAAGCGCGCTCGGTGCGGCGCCCGAAGATTTCCTCATCGTGAGCGTCGGGCGGCTCGTCGGCTGGAAAGGAGTGCGCGTCGTACTCGAGGCAATCGCCAGCCTGCCGGAGCGCATACGCCATCTGGTGATCGGCGAGGGGCCCGAGTTGGATAACCTGAGCCGGCAGGCTCAACGGGCCGGAATAGGGCATCGGGTCCGCTTCCTCGGCCGAGTCCGACATGCGGAGCTGCCGCTGCTGCTATCCCAGTGCGATCTGTTCGTGCAGCCGTCTATCGGAGAGGAAGCGTTCGGGATCAGCGTCGCCGAAGCCATGGCTTGCGGTCTGCCGGTCTTCGCTTCGAACAACGGCGGGCTGCCTGAGATCGTCGTCGAAGAAGAAACGGGCCGCCTGCTTGCACCGGGATCGGTATCGGCGTGGCGGAGCGCGATCGAGGCCGCTGCTGCGGACAGCGCGCGCTTGCGCGGGCTCGGCGACAAGGGGAGGGCGCGCGCGCAAACGGAGTTCACTTGGACGGCCAATGCCGCGCGGCTGGAATCGCTGTTCCTCGAGGGGGCGGCATGTGCGGCATCGTAGGTGCGGTGCTCGCATCGGGCGGTAGGGTTCGAATCGAAGATGCCGCGCAATGCTTGAGCCATCGCGGCCCGGACCAGCACGCGATTTGGGGCGAAGGCGCCGCCCATCTGGGGTTTCGCCGGCTCGCGATCATCGACCTGTCCGAGGCGGGCCACCAGCCGATGACCTCGCCCGACGGCCGCTACGTCATCGTCTTCAACGGCGAGATCTACAACTTCCAGGAGCTGCGCGCCGAGCTCGAGTCGAAAGCCGAGAAGTTTCGCGGGCATTCCGACACCGAGGTGCTGCTGCGCCTGTTCATGCGCGACGGGCTGGAGCGTTGTCTTGCGCGGCTGCGCGGCATGTTCGCATTCGCCGTGTGGGATCGCAAGCAGGAGACCCTCTCGCTCGCGCGCGACCGGCTGGGCGTGAAACCGCTGGTCTACGCGCAGACCGGCGCGGGATTTCTCTTCGGCTCGGAAATACAATCTCTCTTCGCGCTGGATCCCAGCCTCTCGCGCGAGCCCGACTATCGCGGAATCGACCACTATCTGACCTTCCAATACATCCCGGCGCCGCTGTCGGGCTTCGCCGCGATCCGCAAACTGCCGCCGGGTCACGCCATGACGGTGCGCGAAGGTAAGGTCGAGCGCATTTTCCGCTACTGGGATCTCGATCTCGAGAAAAAAAGCTCGCTCGGCTTCGGCGAGGCGTGCGAGGCGCTGCGCGAGCAGATCCTCGAAGCCACGCGGCTGCGGCTCGTGAGCGACGTGCCCTTGGGCGCGTTCCTCTCCGGCGGCATCGATTCCAGCATCACAGTTGCCGCCATGGCGAAGCTCGGGGCATCGCCCCTGCGGACTTTTTCCATCGGTTTCGAGGACGAGCGCTTCAACGAGCTCCCGTACGCGAAGGAGGTCGCCGCCCATCTCGGCACCGAGCATCACGAAATGATGGTGAAGGCGGACGCCGTGGACATCATGCCGAAGATGATCGACCACCTGGGCGAGCCGCTCGCCGACAACTCGGTCATGCCGACGTATTACGTCTCCAAGTTCGCCCGCACCGGCGTAACCGTAGCCTTGACAGGCGATGGCGGCGACGAGGTGTTCGCTGGCTATCGGCGTTTCTACCAGATCCGGCGGATGGAGTGGCTCGCGCGTCGCGGTTTGACCCCGCTCTGGCGCGGCATTCGCCGACTCGTGGTCGCGACGGAGAACCGCACGCATCCGGGACGCGCCCCGCGCCGGTTCCCCGCGACCCGCGCCGACGAGATGCTCGACCTGGACGGCGTCGCACGCTACCAGCACCTGCTCGCGTTCTTCTCCGACGCCGAGAAGGAGGGCATGGTCACGCCCTACTTCCGCGAGCGCGCCGGGCGCCCGGCGACCGCCGCTTACCTCGCCGCGCACTTCGACCGCTCGGGCGACGACGTGCTCAACCGGTACCTTTACCTCGATCTCACCACCTACCTGCCCGAGGACATCCTGTTCAAGGTCGACGTCACGAGTATGGCGAGCTCGCTCGAGTGCCGCTCGCCCTTCCTCGACCACCGGCTGATCGAGTTCGCGGCGACGCTGCCGGGACGCTACAAGCTCTCGGCAGCCGGCCGCCACAAGCACATCCTCAAGGAAGCGTTCGCCGACTGGCTCCCGCACGGCTTCATGGACCGCCCCAAGAAGGGCTTCTCGGTTCCGCTCGCGCGCTGGCTGAAGGACGATCTCGCGGACATGATGCGCGACGCGCTCGTGTCCCGGAAAACGCTCGCGCGCTGGTTCCGCCAGGACGTCATCGAGCGCTACGTCGACGAGCACGTCTCGGGCCGCGCCTCGCACACGAACCGCCTGTGGCCGCTCTTCGTGCTCGCGCTGTGGGCAGCGCGGTTCAAGGTCGATGCTTGAGAATACCGATGCAGGACTGCGATATCCGCCGATCATGAAAATCCTGCTGACTGGTTCGACAGGTTTCCTTGGCACCAGGATAGCGGAAGAGCTTCAATTGCGGGGCCTTGCTTGGCGCCCCTTGCGCGTCCGTCTTCATCAGATACAACCGGCGGACCTGGAAGGGGCAAGCACTGTCATCCACTGTGCAGGATTGATTCCCGGGCGCAGTTGTCGCAACGAGGATTTTTTCGAGGTCAACGCCGCTGGAACGAGTCGCTTGTTGGAACTGTGCGAGCAATCCGGTGTCCGGCGATTCATCTACATTTCATCCATGGGAGTCAAGTTCGCCTCCGCATACGCTCAGAGCAAGCTTTCGGCAGAAGAACGCGTGAAACGGAGCTGTCTTGAATGGCTTGTACTCAGACCCGGCCACGTTTACGGCCCGAACGACCACCTCCGGGGAACCTTTCGAAAGCTGAAGAAGAAAATGATCTGGTCCCTTCTCGGTTTTGGCCGGAGCCTGATTCATGTCATCTACGTCAAGGATTGCGCCACCGCCATTGTCGAGGCGACGCTGTCTTCCAGGGCGCGCGAAACCCTCAACCTCGTAGCGCCCGAATGCTCCGAGCTGGACTACATTCGTACTCTTCGCAAGGTGGTGGGATCGAAAATCTTGCTCATACCGACCCCGCTATTCTTGGCGCGGATGCGAAAAGGAAGACTTGCGGTCGATATTCGAACGGCAGGATTGCGAATTCCGGGCGTGGCGGACTGGGATTTCTCGCCAACCCTGCTGGAGACGGCGATGAGAGAGATTCATGAATCCTTCGAAGCGAAGTAACGATGTCGCCGGCACATATTCACGACATGACGATCATTACGGGCCAGGCTCCGAACCTTCACGGTTAGCCGAATGCGCATCCTTTATCTCCATCCCGAGGCATGGATCGGCGAATACGCCATGCTCGAGGAGCTGTGTGCACGCGATTACGACGTGTGCGCGCTGGAGGAAAAGCGCAACCTGGAGCAAGGTGCTCGTCATTCGACGCCTTTTTATCGCAGCCCGGGGGACCGCATCTCCACCCTCTGGTACGATCCGCGGCGCGGCGCGGAAAGGCTCCTGACCTGGATTCCCGACCGGGTGTTCAGGCGGGCCTTCGATGGACGCAACTTGGTGCATCGCATGTGGGTCATTCGGGCCGCCGTTCGGCGATTCAAGCCGGATGCCGTCGTTTGCAGCGATGGTTTCACCTATGCCATCCCCGCCGCCTTTCTGAAGCGGCTCGGACTGCTCCGCGCCCGTCTCGTCGTCAATTACATCGGCGGCGACATCATGGACTGCTCGAAGTACGGATACGGCAAAAGACGCACTCCTATGGTGAGCTGGCTGATCCGCAACTCGCTGCGGGGTATCGATGCGATGCGGCCGCTGTGCGCATCGCTAGAGCGCATTCTCATCCGTGAAGGGGCCGACACCTCCCGAATCAGAGTGCTCCCCATCCAACTGGCGTCGCCGATCGACCTGGTGAACGACGTTCATGCGCGACGCGCGCAATGCGGCGAGGCGATCCGCTCGCGCTATGGCATTCCATTGAATGCGCCCCTCCTTGTCACTCTGAGCGGGAACCACAAGAGCAAGGGAATACAGGATCTCGCGACGGCTTGGGCCGACATTTGTGCGGCCGTACCCGAGTGCCAGTGGTTGTTGTGCGGTCCCGAGGACCCTTGGCTTTCGCAGGGCGTAAGGCCCGTGTTGCGTGCCTCGGGGGTATCGGAGCGCGTGCATTTCACGGGCCCATTGCAGGGCCGGGCAGTGTGCGAACATCTTGCCGCGGCTGACTTGCACGTCAATCCGACTCTGTGCGAGGGGCTCAATATGGCGACGGTGGAAGCCGCGGCGGTCGGAACGCCCTCGGTGACGAGCGACGGCGCCGGTATCGCAGACTGGGTGAAATCGTTCGAGGCCGGACTGGTCGTGCCCGCGGGAGACGTGTTCGCGCTCCGGGACGCCGTGGTACGGGCGCTGCGGGCGTCGCAGCTCCGCACCGAGTGGCCGGCACGGTCGCGCGAGATGGCGAGCCATTTTTCGCCAGCCCGCATTGCCTCCGATTTCGTGAAATTGCTGCAAACCGGGAATCGAACCGGGAGTGAGTCCAACTCTTGATTTCCGTCAATATGGTGATGGCCGCGGGGACGTCACAGTGGCACGCGGGTTCTCACTCGAGCGGATTGCGGGTGAGCTGCTCGCCCCGGCTCGTGCCGAATAGCGCCGGCGATGACGCCCTCACGTATCGCTTCGCGAGCGCGTCGATCTCGGCTACGTCCTCCGGGTGACCCTCAATCCAGCGCGTGAGGGCGGCGCGCTGCTCGGCGAGCGTGCTTTCGAGGGTGGCGGCCTCGAGCCTCGTTCCCAGGCCGGGACAGGCATCCGCGCGGCTGCGCCCGAACAACCGGTCGAGAACAAGGGCCCCGAGCCGCGGCCGGAAATGGCCCGATTCCCGGTACCAGCGCATCTTCGAGACGGTATCGCCCGCAGGCGGCATCGGCTCCGAGTTGCAGAGGTTCACGCCGCTGAAGTCCCAGAGCGCGACAGGGCGACGCGAGCGCGCGACCGCAGTCACGAGGTCGCGTTTCAACTGCTCGTATACGGGCCAGAGTCCGGCCACAGCGTAGACATAGCTGTGTCGCGCGTGGATCGGGTTGATAATGATGTCGAGCCGGATACCGTGCCGCGCCGAAAGGGCGATGATTTCACCGAGCTCTCCGAGCAGCGCATGGTAGCTCTTATGGAAGCCCGGCGCAGCGACATCGCGCAGCGTCGTCGCGAGAAACGCGGCCTCGGTGCGCAAGGATGCGCCCCGGTGGCCGCCTTCGCGCTCGACCTGCCGCTCGTCTGCGGACTCCTCGCGTACCCCGGAAGGCAGATACATCACGACCGGGTCCCGCTGGTGCCTGAGCGACCACCAGCTGTCTGCACTCGCGCTTCCGGAGAGCAATGCGAATGCCAGGCGCCGCCATTTACGACCGGCCCAGGCGAGCCGGCCCGACTCGTCAGTGAGCATGAACGCGTCTGGAATGCGCTGCGTCGTCTCCGGCGAGGGATCGAGCGTCGACAGATCCATCGCCAGCAGTACCTGTCTGACCCTCCCGGTCGCGAGTGCTTCGAGGAAAAGCCGCCGGATCTGGCCAAGGCCCGCGCCGCCGATGGCGAGGTTGTAGGCCGGGCGTTCGGTAAACCCCGGATGCCCGGGGTCGTAAGCGCTCTCCGGGCGCGAGTTTCCCAAGATCACGCTTGCCGGCCGGACGCGCGCGACGGCGAGCGACTTGGCGAGCACTGGCTGGCGATTGAATCCGAGGTGGAGTTCGTTGACACCTGAGATCCTCGGCACGTCGAAATTACCGTAGGGATCGACGATGAAGTTGAAGACAGCGAGGATGAGAGCGAGTGCCGCCGTGAACAGCGCCACCAGGCGAATGTAGGAGCCGGCCCGGTCCACGTCAGAACTGGTAATAGAGAAACTCGCTCACGCGCGTGAGATTGATGACCGCGGCGACGAGAAGCGCGGCGGTGAGCAATGCCCACACAGGTGCGGGCCGCCAACTGAGACGGCTCCAGTATGGCGGGGACACCTCTCCGGGGTAGGTCTCCAGGGCCGGGCGATGGCGGTGGAGCAGCTGCTGGACATTGGGAAGGGCCCAGACGATCACGAACATCGCCGCCAGCCATCGCAGCTGTGGAATGCCGAAGTAGTACGGGTCGGCCTTGGTCACGCCGTTCAGGCCCGCCATGCCTTCGAGCATCGCGAGCGCGGCGGGAAGCGATTCAGCGCGGAAGAACACCCAGGCGACGACGACCGCGAGAAAAGTTAGCAGCCGGCCGAGCCAGTGCGCGAGGCCCGCAGGCAAGGCCACGCCGAGCGGCCAGCGGCCGCGAACGCCGCGCCAGCCGTGATTGACGACGAGATAGACGCCGTGCAGGCCGCCCCAGATGACGAAGGTCCAGCCAGCTCCGTGCCAGAGGCCGCCAAGCAGCATGGTGATCATGAGGTTCGCGTGGCGCCGCAAGGGATGGCAGTGACCGCCACCGAGCGGGATGTACAGGTAGTCGCGCAGGAAGCGCGAGAGCGTCATGTGCCAGCGCCGCCAGAACTCGATGATCGACGCGGCCTTGTAGGGGGAATTGAAGTTGGCCGGGAAAACGATACCGAAGAGCCGCGCGAGCCCGATCGCCATGTCGGAATAGCCGGAAAAATCGAAATACAGCTGGAAGGTGTAGGAGAGCACGCCACCCCACGCGGCGAGGAAAGTGAGCGTCGCGCCGTTCTTCGCGGCGTCGAACACGGGCGCGGCGAACTCCCCTACGCCGTCCGCCAGGACCACCTTCTTAAACAGGCCGACGGCGAAGATCGTGAGGCCCACTGCGAAGTTCTCGGCGCTGAAGCGGAAGGTCCCGCTGCGGGCGAACTGCGGCATCATTTCGGCGTGGTGCAGCACCGGTCCGGCGAGCAGATGCGGAAAGAACGTGACGAACAGCGCGTAGTTGAGGAAGCGGTACTCGCGTGCCCGCCCGCGATACACGTCGACGAGGTAGGCGATCTGAGTGAAGGTGAAAAACGAGATTCCAAGGGGCAGGACGATGTGAGGCACCGGCAGCGTGAGCCCAGCGATGCCGTTCAGATTTGCGGTGAAGAAGGCTGCGTACTTGAAAGTCCCGAGCAGGACCAGGTCACCGGCGATGCCGACCCACAGGATCGATTTTTCCCGGCGCGCAAGCAGGGCGCGCCCGACGAAGTAATTGAACACGACCGACCCCGCCAGAAGCGCGACGTAGACCGGATTCCACCAACCGTAGAAGAAAAGCGAAGCGGCGGTGAGGAAGCCGATCGCGGCGAGCGCCGAAGCCCTGCGCGCGAGCGTGAAATAAACGATCAGAACGGCTGGCAGGAAGCCGGAGAGAAATTCGTAGGAATTGAACAGCATCTTTTCAGGTTTGTTTCAGTATATCCGGAATTCCGGATAACATTGCCAAACGGGAAAGCTTCCATCCTAGGCAGGGACAATGAAGATTCTGGTTACTGGCGGCGCGGGATTCATCGGGTCGCATCTTTGCGAAAAACTGGTCGATAACGGCCACGACGTCTTGTGTGTCGACAATTACTTCACGGGCAGCAAGAACAACATTGCCCATTTGCTGCGCAATTCCCTGTTTGAAGCGATGCGTCATGACGTCACCTTTCCGCTTTATGTTGAAGTCGACCGCATCTTCAATCTCGCCTGTCCGGCTTCCCCAATTCACTACCAGTTCGATCCGGTGCAGACCACCAAAACGAGCGTGCACGGCGCGATCAACATGTTGGGGCTGGCAAAGCGGGTCAAGGCGCGGATACTGCAAGCCTCGACCAGCGAAGTCTACGGCGACCCCGAGGTGCATCCACAGACGGAAGCGTACTGGGGGCGCGTCAATCCCATCGGTCCCCGTGCCTGCTATGACGAAGGCAAGCGCTGCGCCGAAACGCTGTTCTTTGACTACTACAGGCAGCATAAGTTGGAGATCAAGGTGGCGCGCATCTTCAATACTTACGGCCCGCGCATGCTACCCGATGACGGGCGCGTGGTGAGCAACTTTATCGTGCAGGCCCTGCGTGGTCAGGACATCACCATTTATGGAGATGGCAAGCAGACCCGCTCCTTTTGCTACGTCGATGATCTGGTGGATGGATTGCTGAAGCTGATGGATTCAGCTCCCGAAATCACCGGGCCGGTGAACCTGGGCAATCCCGTCGAGTTCACCATGCGCGAACTGGCCGACACGACACTGAAGCTGACAGCAAGCCGCTCGAAGCTTGTGTTCCTGCCCTTGCCCCAGGACGATCCGCGCCAGCGCCAGCCGGATATTGCATTTGCGCGCTCCTCGCTGGGCTGGGCGCCGACGGTTCCGTTGGAGGAGGGTCTGAAGCATACAATTGCCTATTTCAGGTCCGTGCTTTGAAGCTCGCCTAGCGAGGCAGCTGCCATGGACGTCCAACGCAAGATCCTGGTTGTCAGCTCGATCGAGCCCGGCACCGCCGCCCTGTATCTTGTTGGAACATTACGACACATTGGCCGTTTAAACCTCGCATGTCCACATCCCCTCTGCGCAAGTTTCTCTACCGCGTCGGCTTGCTGACGCCATTCTGGCAGGTCGACCGCACGCGCTATCTCAAGCGCCTCGCTAAGCAAAAGGTCGACGACTGGCGTTATGTCGCCGAGGACGATGCGGCTCAGTTCGCCGGCAGTGAAGTGGTAGCCCGGCTCATGGGCGTTTCCGCGCCGGTATTCTTCTATTGCGACCGCAACTCGTCTTCCATCGAGGCCGAAATACTCAAATCCGCGAAGGCGGGAAGCGGAGCCCTCAAACACCGCTGGCGGGTTCTCGAGCTTGGCATGGACCTGATCTCCCCCGGCAGCCGCGTGATTGACGTCGGCGCGAACATCGGCGTTTATGCCCTGCCATGGGCCGCAATCAACGCGGATGTCACCGTACATTGTTTCGAGCCGAACCCCGCCGTGCGTGGCCGCCTTGCCCGCAATGTGGCCCTGAACCGCCTGACGGCGAGAATCCGGCTTCATGCCGAAGCACTGTCCGACCACGCCGGTACCGCGACGCTCTACGGCAGCGACGACATGTCTTCCCTCAACAAGGGCGTGTACACCGGCGCCGGCCAAGCCGCGCCGACTGACGTGCCCTTGGCGCGCCTCAACGATATTGTCGGCGTCGAAGGTCCACCCGTCAGCCTCATAAAGATCGACGTCCAAGGACATGAGCTCGAAGTCCTGCGCGGCGCCGAAGCCGTGATATCCCATCACCGCCCGGCGTTGATTCTCGAGCACGAGGACAATCTGTATCTCTCCGCCTCGGAAGCGAACCAGCGCAAAACCGATCTGGCGAAACTGCTTTCGCAGCTCGGATACGAAACGCTTTACATCTCGCGCTGGGGCCCGGAACTGCTGACGGTGACCGACTGGTCGCGCCATTTGAACGGCGACCTGCTGGCGCTGCCCCTGGGCAACCAGGCACAGAAAGCGTGAGAGATAATAGAGGCATGGCGCAGGAGTCCCCGGCAGCCGAGAGCCTCGCGACGGACCGTGTCTACCGCCCGCTCTTGTCGGTTGTCATCCCGGTCTTCAACGCGACCCCCTACTTGCCACAGGTAATCGACAGCTTGCTGGCACAGCAGCAGGTACCCGACGAAGTGATCTTCGTGGATGACGGGTCCACGGACGGTTCGTCTGCGATGATTGCCCGGCTCGGGGCCCGCCTGCCCTGCCTGCGGGCGATCAGACAGGAAAATCAGGGACAGGCGGTCGCGCGCAATGTCGGAATGCGGAATGCGACCGGCCGCTACCTGGCTTTTCTGGATGCGGACGATTTGCTTGATGCGGGCATGTACGCGACGCTGGTTGGCCTGGCCGAAGCCGAGCGGCTCGATATCGCCATGGGCAACGCCTGGAATTTCTACGAGGGCCGAAGGCCCGACACCCTGGTGTATCGCGACGTTCCCGATACCGGCGTGATCACCGGCGAGGCGTGGTTCCAGCAGCGCTGCCTTGCCAGATACCTGCCGCACTTTTGCTGGATGCACGTTTACCGCCGTTCGTTCATCGACCAGCACGGCTTCGTCTTTCCTCCCGCCGATCCTCACGAGGACGTGATCTGGGTGACGGAAACCCTGCTCGCGGCCCGGCGGTTCCATTTCGTCCCCCGGCCGCTCCACTGGTACCGCAAGAAGGAAACGTGGGCGTTTACGCCGCCGGTTATGGCGCCCGGGGGGGCTTTCGCTCGCCACAAGGCGACCGACGCCACTCTGTACAACGCCCGCGCCCTGTCCGAAATCGCCCGCAGAGAGACATTGCAGCCCCTCACCCGGAAGCTGGTCCGCAGGGAGCTCATCAACGGCGGCTGCATGATCGTCCGGCAGATTCGTAGGCTATCGGACCCGGCGCAGAGAGCCCACTATCTCAGGCGTATTCGTCAAGAACGATTTTTCAGTATTCTGTGGCGGAATGCAGCCGGCTTGTCTCAGTATTGGCGGGTGTTTCGCACCCACTTGTTTGCTTACCTAATGGCAATAGCGGTTTTCCTAAGAACCGGTTTCAAAATGACGTGAAGCTGCTGTACGCATTTCCCGAGCCGTTGCCTCTGGACCGGGCAAGAGGAATTCAGGCCGTGCATACCGTGCGCGCAATCGCCGAGCAGGGCGTAAGGGTGCTTCTCGCGTACGTCCCGGCCGGAACCGATCCGTTTGGCGCTTACGCGGTCCCCAGGCCGGCGCGCGTGGAGCTGGCGCCGATTTCCTACCGCCTGTCCTGGCCGCTCGGACGCATCCATTCGAACCGGATCTTCAACGCGCGGCTGGCACGTGGGCTCGACCGGCGTGGCGTCGGCGCGATCCTGGCGCGTCATCTCAAGCCGGCGCGCTTCCTCCAGGACCGGTTTCCGCGATTGCCGCTGGTATACGAGGCGCACGAGGTGTTCGCCGACACGGTCGCGCCCGCGCGGCGTTCGAAGATGGCGCGGCTCGAGGGCCTCGTCGTCGAGCGCGCCGCGGCGCTCGTGGCGAACTCTCGGGCCACCGCTCGGCGCCTGAGCGAGCTCTACCGGATCGCCGCACCGCCCCAGGTGATACCGAACGGAGTCGATTACCCGCAGACGGTCCAGGACAGGGATTGGAGCCGCGCGCGCGAGCTCGTGATCTACTCGGGAAGCTTTTTCCGCTGGAAAGGTGTCGAAGACCTCGTCGCGGCAGCCGGACGCCTGCCGGGCTTCCGCATCCGTCTTCTCGGCGGCGACGAGGCGGGCGTGGCGCGGCTACACGCGCTCGTGAATCCGGGGGGTGCGCAGCTCGAATTTGCCCGGAGGATCCCGCACGAGCAGGTCGCCGGCGAATTGCAGCGCGCGTGCATCGCTGTTCTCCCCAATCGCGCCGAGCCCGACAGCGCCTTCACCTCGCCGATCAAGCTGTTCGAATACATGGCCGCCGGCTGCGCACTCGTGGTGAGCGACCTTCCGGCGTTGCGCGAGGTGCTCGATCCCGAGGACGCGCTCTGGGTCGTGCCCGGCGAGCCTGCCGGCCTGGCGAACGCGATCCGGGCGCTGGCGGGGGATCCGGACAGGGCCCGGCGCCTGGGCGCGCGCGTCCGGGAGAAGGCGCGCATCTATACTTGGACCGCGCGCGGGGAGAGACTCGCACACATCGTGCGCCCCCTGCTCGGACCGAAATGAGCCGTAAAGCAAATACCTTGACAGGCCAGGCTGCGGATGCCGTGAACGGGACCCATCCGCGAATCCTGGTGATTCGCCGCGATAACATCGGCGATCTGGTCTGCACCACTCCGCTCCTATTTGCACTGCGCGAGCGCTTTCCGCGCGCCCATATCGCAGCGCTCGTCAACACCTACAACGAGGCGGTTCTCGTGCGGAATCCGGCCGTCGACGCCGTTTACGCCTACGAAAAGGGAAAGCACCGCGGGAAAGGGCGCTCCGTCCTGTCGGTTCACGTCGATCGGTGGCGCCTGATCATGAAACTGCGAAGGGAGCGCTTCAACTACGCGATCCTGGCGACCCCGGGATTCGAGCCGCGCTCGCTACGCCTTGCCCGGCTGATCGGCGCGCGTCACCTGCTCGGCTATGCCGAGCCCAATAAGGCTCGAGGTGGAGCGCGTGTTCGGCTTGCTCAAGGCTTTCGGCATCAACGGTCCGCCGCCCTCCACCCGGGTGTTTCCCGATGCGGAGGAGCGTCGCGGCATAGAGCAGGCGCTTTCCCGTCTGGGACGGGGCACACCGGTCGTGTGCGTACACATCAGCGCGCGGAGAAAAAACCAACAGTGGTCGGCGGAAAACTTTGCGGCTCTCATCAAAGCCGTCGCGAAGCAGTACTCCGCGCGAATCCTGCTCCTCTGGGCGCCCGGCGAACCGGACAACCCGAGGCATCCGGGAGACGACGACAAGGCGCGGGCAGTGATCGAAAACTGCGGCGGGCTTCCCCTGTTCCCTTGTCCAACGGACGACCTTCCCAGGCTGATCGCGGCGCTGTCGCTGTGCGACTGCGTGGTGTGCGCCGACGGCGGGGCGATGCACCTCGCCGCGGCGCTCGGCAAGCCGATCCTGTGTTTTTTCGGTGACTCGCCGCCCGAGCGGTGGCGGCCCTGGAAAGCGCCGCATGAGCTTCTGCAGCCCGCGAGCCGCGATCTTGCGGACCTGACGGTCGAGGAGGCGCTTGCGGGTTTCGAGCGCCTGTGGGGCGCTCGGCCCGTCCCTCATCCCTTTTCCTGAATCTCGTGCACGCCGCCCCCTGCGGCGGCGGACTGGTATTCGGGCACCCTCCTGGCGAGTTCCCGCTTGACCTCATCATCGGCGGGAGAGCGCGGCTGCGAGAGCCAGGTTTCGATCTCGACAAGCCAAGTTTCATCGGGCGCCTCGCCCGCTCTGGCGATGCGCAACTTGGGGTGCGGTGTAGGCAGCGTACTCTCGCGGTCCAAGAGCAGCTCTTCGTAGAGTTTTTCACCTGGCCGCAGACCGGTGAACTCGATCCTGACGTCCTCCTCGCTCAGCCCGGAAAGGCGGATCATGTCGCGCGCGAGATCGACGATCTTGACCGGCTCGCCCATCTCCAGAACGAAGATCTCACCCCCGTTTCCCATGAGGCCCGCCTGCAGCACCAGCTGTGCGGCTTCGGGAATCGACATGAAGTAGCGAGTGACTTCGGGATGGGTCACCGTCAGGGGTCCGCCGCGAGCGATCTGCTCGCGGAACTTGGGGATGACGCTGCCCGTGCTGCCGAGCACGTTGCCGAAACGGACCACGACGAAACGTGCGCCACCGGGGCGCTGCAGAGCCTGGCAGACTTCCTCGGACAAGCGCTTGGTGGCTCCCATGACATTGGTCGGGTTCACCGCCTTGTCGGTCGAGATGAGGACGAATTTCTCGACGCCGTGATCGCGCGCGGCACGCGCCAGGCGCAGCGTCCCGAGGACGTTGTTCTGCGCCGCTTCCCAGGCATTGTCGTTCTCCATGAGCGGCACGTGCTTGTAGGCAGCCGCGTGGAATACGACCGCCGGTTTGAATCTGGAGAAGACCGCCTGCATACGCGCCGGATTGCGCACGTCGCCGATGACGGGCGCGATGTCCGGCCTTTTTTTCGACGACAGGAATTCCTGCTCGATGCAATACAAGGCGTACTCGTTCAGCTCGAGCAGGACCAGACGCTCCGGCTCGAATTTCGCGATCTGGCGGGCGAGCTCGGAGCCGATCGAGCCGCCGGCCCCCGTGACCATCACGACCTTGCCCGTGAGGAGCCGATGCAGGCCGCCGTCGTCGAGCACCACCTGGTCGCGGCCGAGCAGGTCCTCCAGTTCGATGCGGCGGATCTGGGATACCGTGACCTTGCCCGACAGCAGGTCGTCATAGGAAGGCACGGTGAGGACCGTCAGCCCCGCGGCGGCGGCGGCTTCCGCTGCGCGCCTGCGCACCCCCGCGGACGAAGCCGGAAGCGAGATGATCGCGTGGCGGGACTCCAGCTGCTGCGCCCAGCGGCCGATCTCGCCGAGTCCCCCGAGCACCTTCACGCCCAGAAGGACCTGCCCGTGCCAGGCCGGGTCGTCCTCGAGTATGCCGACCGCGCGCCACTGACTGGAGCGTTCCATCTCGCGCAGCAGATTGACGGTGATGTCGCCGGCGCCGATCACGAGCACCGGTTCGCCGGTGAGGTGGATGTGACCGTACAGAGTGCGCTCCTTCCAGGCGCGATAGGCGATCCGGCTGCCCGACATGATCGCGGCAAGGAGAAAAGGCGCGAGGACGAACGTGGATCGCGGCACGTTGACATCGGCGCGAAAGAACGCAAGCAGGGCGGGCACCGCGAGCGCTCCGATCAGGCAGGCGAACGCTATGCGTTTCAGGTCGGGCAAGCTCGCGTAGCGCCAGCTGCCGCGGTACAGGCCAAGCGACCAGAATATCAACGCGTGCAGGGGAACGGCCGCCGTCACCGCCGCGGCAAGCGCCGGGAGAAACTCTTCGGGCGTTTCCAGGTTGAAGCGCAGCCAGAACGCGAGCCACCAGCAGGCGGCGGAAGCCAGGACGTCGTGCGCGAAGGCAAGCGCGGCTCGGTTACCGGGCTTAAGCGGATTCAATGGATTTGCTCTCGCGGCGCCGGCACGCGTGGTCCACCCACAGCGCCAGCGTCGCATGGAGCGCGACCAGCCCGACGAGGGCGCACAACTGCAGGGGCAGCGGCTCGCGCAGCGCCCAAAGCGCGGTCGTGCCGCAGGCGAGCATCAGCGCGTATTCGGCGAGCGCCGTGCTGCGGTGGCCCCAGCCCATACGCACGAGGCGTTGATAGTAGTGCTTGTTGTGCGCTTCCCAGAAACGCTCACCGGCGCCGATCCGTTTCAACAAGGTCACGGTGGAGTCGGCTAGGAAAGGCGCAAACACCGCTGCCGGAAACCAGAGCGGCCAGTCTCCATCGCGCCAGCCCGACAGAGACAAGAGGGCGGCGAGGAAACCGATCGGGACGGACCCGGCGTCACCCATGAAAACCCGCGCGGGAGGAAAATTGAACGGCAGGAACGCCGCGCCGGCGGCGGCCACGATGGCGCATTCGATCAGCAGGGCGTCGTCGCCGCTCATCCAGGCGCCGGCTCCCAGGAACGCAAAGCCCGCGACCGTCATGCCGCCCGCGAGTCCGTCGGAGCCGTCCATGAAGTTGTAGAGATTCGTCATCCATAGAACGCCGATCACGATCAGGACGAGCGAAGGAAGCGCTGCCGCGGGGAGGGCGCCGAAGGCGAACCCCGCGGCGGCCGCAGACTGGGCGCCCAAACGGACCGGAATCGGCAGGCTGTAAACGTCGTCGAGATGCGAAACCGCGACGAGCGCCGCGGCCGGGAGCACGACCACGAGCGGAGTTTGCAGGATCGCGAAACCGGAAAAAACGCCCGCCATCATGGCGATGCCGCCCGAGCGCGGCACGGGACGCACGTGCAGCGAGCGTTGGTTGGGCACATCGAGCGGCCACCGGTCCTGCGTCCTCAGCATCCATGCAAGGAGCAGCAGCGTCGCGAGCGCCGAGACGATCGGCGAGCCGGGGGCGATTTCCGGGATCGCCACTCACCTAGTCCGCGCTGGGAAACACGGGGCGCATTCTAACGTGTTCCGTGGACTCTCAGGCGCGCGCGGACCTGAACCAGCGCGCCGTTTGCGCGAGTCCCGCGTCGAGCGTGTGCGGGGGTCGCCAATCGAGCAGCCGGCGCGCTCTGAGCGAGTCGATCGCGAGATTGCCCGTCAGGCGCAGGATCTCGTCGCGACGGCCCGCGATCATTCCTGCCACACGCAGTAGCGCCGGCGGGGCGGGAAGAAGTCTTGCAGGTCTCTCGAGCACCCGGGCGATGCGCGAGATCAGTTCGGGGGTCGAAACGCTCTCCTCGTCGCTTACCAGAAAAGGTCCGCGTGCCCCGGGATGCTCCGCAAAGCGCGCGATCGCGTCAACGAGGTTCCCCACGTAGATCAGGCTGCGGCGGTTGCGCACGCTCGCGAAGGGCAGAGGCAGTCCCGAATCGACCCAGCCGAGCAAACGCAGAAAGTTGGCCTTGACCTCGGGGCCGTATACGAGAGGCGGCCGGATGATCACGAGCTCGATGCCGTTTCGGGCGGCGGTTTCGGTCAAGGCCCGCTCGGCTTCGAGCTTGGAGCGGCCGTAGGAATCCTGCGGATCGAGCGTGTCGTCTTCAGCGTACGTTCCGCTGCCCGAGTCTTCGCCGTGCACCTTCACCGAGCTCAGGAAAATAAATCGGCGGACGGATCCACCAGCGGCTTCGGCGAGCCTGATTGCCGCGTCGCAATTGACGCGCCGCAGTTCCCCGTCGTCAAGGTTTGATCGATGCGCGATCGCCGCGAGGTGGACGACCGTACCCACGCCGTCGACGAGAGCGCGGCGATCGAATTCGGCGGCGATATCCGGGACGAGGATCTGATGCAATTGGGACGGAACAGCGCCCGGCGGGACGAGCCGCCTCACCGCGGCGCGGACCGTGTGCCCGCGCGCGAGCAGCTCGCGGCAAAGGGCGGTGCCGACGAAGCCCGACGCACCGGTGACGAGGATGCGCATGTCTGAACCGCGGGAAGAGATGCCGCCTTCCCCTATTGGAGCGACACCGGATTCTAGCAAGCCCTATCTGCAGGGAGCGAGTGCCACTACAATACGCGCTTTATCGAAAAGCAAGGCCGCGCGAGTGACGATTTCCTTCTACCCCGTGATTCTTTCCGGCGGATCAGGCACTCGTCTGTGGCCGATGTCGCGGCGGCTTCTGCCGAAGCAATTCCTGCCCCTCGTTTCCAATCGAACGCTGCTTCAGGACACGGTGCTGCGGGTGCAAGGTTTCGACGGCGCCCGCGCGCCGATCGTCGTTTCGAACGACGAGCACCGGTTTCTCGTCGCCGAGCAGATGCGCGAAATCGGGGTGAAGCCCGAGATCCAGATCCTGGAACCTGTCGGTCGCAACACCGCACCGGCGATCGCGGTGGCGGCGCTCCACCTCCAGAGTCGTCATCCCGACGCCTCCATGCTCGTGCTGCCCTCCGATCACCTCATCCGGAACGTGCCGGCATTTCACGCGGCAATCGCCACGGCGCTTCCCCTCGCCGCGGGCGGTTCGCTCGTCACTTTCGGGATCACGCCGCGGGGGCCGGTCACGGGATACGGTTACATCGAACGCGGCGATCCGGTTCGAGGAAGCGAGCGCAGCTTCCGCGTGAGGCGCTTCGTGGAGAAACCCGACCTCGAGACGGCGCGCCGTTATTTTTCGAGCGACCGGTTTTACTGGAACAGCGGCATGTTCGCGCTCAGGCCCAGGCGCTTTCTCGAGGAACTGCAGCGCTTCCGCCCCGAGATCCTGGCCGCGGCAAAAGCGGCGTGGGAGGCGGGCAAGCGCGACCTCGATTTTTTGCGGCTGGATTCGGCCGCATTCACCGCCTGTCCGTCGGATTCCATCGACTACGCCGTGATGGAGCGCACCTCTGCGAGCACGATGGTCCAGGCCGACATCGGTTGGAGCGACGTCGGCTCGTGGACGGCGCTTTGGGAGGCCGGAGATCAGGATGCAAGCAAGAACGTCGTACGCGGCGACGTGGACCTGCGCGAGGCGAGCGGTTGCTACGTTCGCGCCGAGCACCGCATGGTCGCGGCGCTGGGCGTGCGCGATCTCGTGATCGTCGAGACCGATGACGCGGTCCTCGTGGCCGACAGATCGCGCTCGCAGGAGGTCAAGGAAGTGGTCGAGACGCTCGCCCGGGAGGCGCGGACCGAGCACGTCTCACACAGCCGGGTCTATCGGCCCTGGGGGTACTACGAGAGCATCGATGCCGGCGAACGCTTCCAGGTCAAGCGCATCATGGTCAAGCCGGGCGAAGCGCTCTCGCTGCAGATGCATCACCACCGGGCGGAGCACTGGGTGGTGGTGTCGGGCACCGCGAGGGTAACGCGGGGCGAGGAGGTCAAAGTCCTGTCGGAAAACGAATCCACCTATATCCCGATCGAAACCAAGCATCGACTCGAAAACGTGGGAAAGGAGCCGCTTTTCCTGATAGAGATCCAGTCGGGGAGCTACCTGGGCGAGGATGACATCGTGCGTTTCGAGGACCGCTATCACCGAGACTGAGGGCAGGCCCGGCACTCAGCGTGCGACATTCTTTTCGGCGTTGCGCCGCCTTCGGGAAAGAAGATAGCGAATTATGCTGCGCAGGTGCCAAACGAGGTATCTGATGTCCCGCCGGCTTTGGCGTCGTGCGAGATGCACGGCTGAGACGCTCGGGACGAGGCGGATGTCGTAACCCGCCAGCCTAAGGCGGGTGCAGAGGTCCACGTCCTCGTAATACAGGTGATAGCGCGCGTCGAATCCATCCACCGCGGCAAACGCGTCCCTTCGAAGCAACATGAACATGCCGCCCACCCAATCGGGGGAGATGCTTTCCTCGCCGATCTCGTAGTACCGCTCCGGCCCCGCCCCCAATGCTTTGCCAACCAGGCTTGAAAGGGTCGGAAACGGACGGGCGCTGTCTTCAATTGCGCCATCGGGGTCGACAATCAGGGGCGCGGCCGCGCCGACGGCGGGGTTCCTCAGCTCCCTGACCAGCGCCCGAAAAGGATCCGCGGGCACGCGAATGTCGGGATTGAGCACGCAGAAGAAGTTTCCGCGGGAGACCTCGAACGCAGCGTTGTGATTGGCTGCAAAGCCCCGTGGACTCGCATTTCGGATCGTTTTTACGGGAAAGGGAAAAGAGCCGGGGTCGAACGGCAGCGCTTCCTCGATGTTGAGCGTGAGGATGACTTCGATTCCTTTCGGCTTGTGCAAACGCAGGTCATCGAAAAGTCGCGCGGCGAGCTCGGCGTGGCCGTGGCTCACGATGGAGACCGATATGAGGTCCGGAATGCCCCCTTCGCCGATGTTGCCTGGCGCCGTCATCGGTTCAAGGACGAACTGGGCACCACGTCCAGCTTGGGAAGCGGAAATACAAGTGCGGCTCTCTTCGGTTTGTATTTGCGGAGAAAGAACTCCCGAAAGTGCCAGGGCAGAACCAGGAAAAAATCCGGCTCGTCCGCGAGCAGCTCCTGTTCCGGCCGGATCGGGATCAGCGAGCCCGGTGTGAAGCAGCCGAATTTGTCTTCGTTCACTTCCCCGATCGCGTAGAGCTCGCGACCCGACAAGCCGCAATACTGCAGCAAGACGTTGCCCTTGGTCGAAGCCCCCAGGCCGGCGACGCGCTGGCCGCTGGCGTTCGCCCGCGAGAAAAAAGAACGCAATTCTTCCCGGCTGGCCGCGGCACGGGCGGCGAACGCTCGATACGGTTCCGGACCGTCAAGGCCGGCCTCGCTTTCCCCGTCGAGAAGCTTCTGCAATCGCGGGAACTCGGGGTAGTTCGAGCAAATCTTCGCGGCCACCACGGAAAAGCTGCCCCCGTTCGTTTCGTTGAATTCCACGTCCACGATCCGCAGTCCGACCCGATCGGACATCCACTTGACCTGGGCGAGCGCGTAGTACTCCAGGTGCTCGTGGCAAACGGTATCGTAGGAATTTCGTTCGAGCATCAGCGGCATGTAGCTCTGCTCGAATACCCACAGGCCGTTGTCCTCGAGTATTTCGACCACCTCTCGCATGAATGCGAGCGGGTTTTCGAGGTCGTAGAACATTGAAAACGAGGTCACGATCCTGGCCTTGCGTCCCCCTGCGGCGTTCATGTAAGTCGCTGCGGAGAAGAACTCCGGAACGACCGTGACCTTGTCGGGATAGTACCGGCGGAATTTGTCCGCGGTCGGGTCGATTCCGACGAGGTCGCAGCGCGTCGTGGAATACGCGCGCAAGGTGGTGCCATCATTGCTCCCGATGTCCAAAACGACCGGATGTCCGGACAAATCGGCGAGCCCGAGTATTTTTTTTATCTTCCCGTGGAGATGTTGGATCATGCTCTGATTGAGGCCGGACCGGTACCCGTAGTTGCTTCCGTACATCTCGTCGTGATCGTAGGAATGGGCGAGCTGGAGCAGTCCGCAGCAGCCGGCCTCACCCGTGCATTTGACGAGTTTCAACGGCCCTTCGGTCACGGCTTGCTCCCGGGTCGCGGGGAAAACCCCGGTGAGAGCTTGCACACCCAGATCGAGAACCTCGAGGAACCTGCCGTTTCCGCAGATACGGCACCGCTTCACCGCCCTATGCACGAGTGCGTCCCTTGGGGGACCGATCTTCACTTGGAACCGGGTTGGGCGAAAAAGCCTCGTAGTCGGCATCGACCATCATGTATAGGACGTCAATCTCCTTTGCTGCGCCGCCGAGCCGGGTCCTTTGCTCCCCGCGATGGCAGGTGCCGATGACTTGATAGCCTTTCGTCGTCAGCAACTCCGCCAGATATGAACCGTCCTGGCCGAGCACCCCGGTAATCAGGGCTGTCTTGATATCGCGCTCAGTCATGCGCTTAAACGACGAGCGGCCCGGATTTGCCGCGTAAGCCGTGCCATACTCCAAGCAGCATCATTTTGAACCGCTTCCAGCGCGGCGGGACAACCAAAGAAAAAAAAAGAAGTCGCAAGAAGAGTCTACGAGTTTCATTCAACTTCCACGGGAGCAATGCATACTTCTCGCGGGCAAGGAGCAGCGCGTTTCTGAAAAGGTAATAGTGCCGGTACGGTTCATAAAGCTGGGTGCCCTTGTCACTCAGTGGGGCTTTGACGACGTCGTCGCCAAGCGAGTGCTGCATCCGCGCCTGGCAAACCCCGAAAAGCCGATAACCCCGGCTGCGTGCTCGAAGCGACCACTCGGTATCGACGTGCTCCAAGAAATAGGTTTCATTCATGACCCCGATGCTCTCAAGGACGGACAGACGGATAAGGGTTCCGGACGATATAAGAAAGTCGCACGGGATCACGGTCGATTCCAGGGTCTGGCTGGAGTCGGGGCACTCGTGGGGGTGCACACCAAGCCTTGAAAGCCTGTAAAACGGCCACGCTTTATGCGTGTGTACGTCCTGAAACACTGGGCCAAGTGCGCCAACTTGCAAGCTCTGCTTCAGAAGCGCCTTCTCCGCGCTGAGCAGATTAGTGACCATATCCTGTTGGGGAATGCTGTCTTGGTCCAGCAGTAACACGTGTGTAGCGTCGTTGCTTTTCGCCCACGCGATGCCGCGATTATGAGCGTACCCGATGCCGTAGTTTCGATCGAGTGGCATCAAACAAACGTCGGCGCACTGCAATTGATCAAGCAAACATACGTGCTCCCGACTGGACCCGTTGTCGACGATAACAATCCGCCAAACTTGAGGTAGAAGCGCTTGTACGAGAAAACGAATACGCTCTCTTGGTTGATAAGACACGACTACTGCCGCGATCCGCATGATTCGGGAACTCGAGTCAGGTGTCAGCTTCGAGATACCGAATTCCCGGACGACCGATCCAAGTCGAGTGCGGGCTGCGCGAAAGATCGTAGATGGACACCAGTGCCTTCCGTTTGAACAACGATGCAAAGGTCGATACGTCTCGCCAGCATCATCGCGCCGCCTCTGCTTAACGCAATATTGATGCCCTGAAAGTCTCGAAGATCGTGAAGGTAATTCAAGAATCTACCTATCATCTTGACCCCGATTGAAACATTCCAGAAAGCATCGCGGAAGTTAGTTCAAAAGCGGATACCGGTCAATTGGTGGATGGTGCTGCGCACTTGATTCGCTGACAATGCGGCTCCAATTGTCGCGATCAGGGCGTAACCCTCTATCCCCAGTAGCTTGAACGGGGTGCAGATGATCGCCAGCAGCACGGACCAAACTTGGCCGGCGATGTTCGCGGCGACATTGAACCTCACCCGATTCACGGGTTCCGTTTCACCTGGATTTCAGCGAGCATCGTGATCGCCGGCTTTCAGCTCAGCGCTTTTCGCCAACACCGCATGACAGGCTTCCAGGCAGACCTCCCACCGGGGCAGCGCAACGCCGAAACGCCTGACCAGCTTTTCGCTCGACAAGCGCGAATTTCCCGGGCGACGCGCGGGCGTCGGATACTCGCTCGACGCGATCGGCACGATGGGGGCCGGAGAATCGGGCCGTTCAAGCCGGGCGATCTCCCTTGCAAATCCGTGCCAGGACGTGGATCCCGAGGTCGTAGCGTGGTAAATGCCGCGCGCATCTCCGAGCGCCGCGGCACCTTGACGCCGGAGGAGCTCGGCGGTCGCTTCCGCTAGCCCCCGGGCGCAGGTCGGAGCTCCGATCTGATCGGATACGACGCGTAGTTCTTTTTTCTCCTGAAGCAAACGCCGAATCGTAAGAAGGAAATTCTTGCCGCGCGCCGAGTACACCCAGCTCGTGCGCAGTATCAGATGAGCGCCGCCGATGTCATGAATCGCCTGCTCTCCCGCGAGCTTGCTGCGGCCGTAAGCGTTGAGGGGATTGGGGCGGTCCTCCTCGACATATGGTGTATCTTTCGTTCCATCGAAGACGTAATCGGTCGAATAGTGGATAAGCAGCGTTTGGGCGCGCTTCGCTTCCTCGGCCAAGACGGCCACGGCTGCCGCGTTGATTGCATGAGCCGCGCCGGGTTCGCTCTCCGCGCGATCGACCGCTGTGTAGGCTGCGGCGTTGATGAGCACGTCGGGCCGCACCGAGCGAACGACCGAGACGATCCGATCTGGAACTGCGAGATCCAGGCCCGCGCGGTCAAAGGCGATGACTTCGCCGAGCGGTGCGAGGGCACGCGCGAGCTCCCAGCCGACCTGCCCGTTCTTACCGGTCAGCAGAATCTTCACTGAAACACTTCGGCATCCCGCAGCCGCGCCCCGGCGGCGTCTTTGGCCGATAGTTCGGGAGCGCCGCCGGGGAGGGGCCAATCGATATTGAGTTCCGGATCGTTCCAGAGGATGCAGCGCTCGTCTTCGGGGGCGTAGTAGTCGGTGGCTTTGTAGAGCACTTCGGCAAATTCACTGAGCACGCAGAAACCGTGCGCAAACCCGGCCGGAATCCACAGCATCTTGTACGATTCGGCCTTGAGGCGAACGCCTTCCCATCGGCCGAAAGTGGGTGAGCTGCGGCGGATGTCCGCAGCTACATCGAAGATCTCGCCGGCGACGACGCGGACGAGCTTGCTTTGCGGCCGGCGGATCTGATAATGCAAGCCGCGCAGCACACCGCGTCCCGAGCGCGAGTGGTTGTCCTGGACGAAACGAGCGCGAATTCCTGTACGCTCGAACTCCCGCTCGTTCCAGCTCTCGAAGAAGAACCCGCGCGCATCGCCGAATACGCGGGGCTCGATGAGCAACACTCCAGGAAGGTCGGTCGGCGTAACCTTCATTTGTCGCGCGGATCGTCTCGCAGCAGCGACAGCAGGTAGTTTCCGTAACCGCTATTCCTGAGTGGCGCCGCCAGCGCCTCGAGCCGTGCGTCGTCGATCCACTTCTTGTTCCAGGCGATCTCTTCGGGGCAGCCGATCTTCAGACCCTGCCTCCGCTCCAGCGTCTCGATGAAATGACTGGCCTCGAGCAACGATTCGTAGGTGCCGGTGTCGAGCCACGCGTGCCCCCGTCCCAGCGTTTCCACGTGAAGCATGCCCTCTTCGAGGTAATGGCGATTGACGTCGCTGATCTCCAGTTCCCCACGCGCCGAAGGCTTGAGCGATTTCGCGATGCGCACGACTTGGTTATCGTAGAAATAGAGCCCCGTCACTGCGTAGTGCGACTTGGGCTTCGCCGGCTTTTCCTCGATGCTGATGGCCCGGCCCTTAACATCGAGCTCGACCACGCCGTAGCGCTGCGGGTCTTGTACCCGGTAGGCGAACACCGTCGCACCCGAGGGTTTCTTCGCTGCCTGCCCGAATGTGGGTTGCAGGTCGTGGCCGTAGAAGATATTGTCTCCGAGCACCAACGCGCAGGCCTCCGCGCCGATGAACTTCTCGCCGACGAGGAACGCTTGAGCGATGCCCTTCGGCTCCGGCTGGATCTTGTACGTGAACCTCACGCCCCAGGAGGCGCCATTGCCGAGGAGTTTTTCGAAGCGCGGCGTGTCATCCGGGGTGGAGATGACGAGGATGTCGCGGATATCGGCGAGCATCAGCGTGCTCAAGGGATAATAGATCATCGGCTTGTCGTAGACCGGGAGCAGCTGCTTGGATACGACCTGCGTCACCGGGAAGAGGCGCGTGCCGCTGCCCCCGGCAAGGATGATCCCCTTCACGCCTCGCCTCGACTGGCGTAGTTCTTCTCGATCCAATGGCGGTAGGCGCCGCTCGTCACGTGCGCGGCCCAATCCGGGTTGTCCAGATACCAGGCTACGGTCTTGCGCAATCCGGAATCGAAGCTCTCAGAGGGCGCCCACTCGAGCTGAATGGCGATCTTCGTCGCGTCCATCGCATAACGACGATCGTGTCCCGGGCGGTCTTTCACGAAGGAGATCAACATGGAATGCGGGCTCTTGCGATTAGGCCTCGCTTCGTCGAGCAGGGCGCAGATCGCGTTCACCACCTCGAGATTGGTCTTCTGGTTGTGGCCGCCGACGTTGTAGCTCTCGCCGACGCGGCCGCGCTCCAGGACCCGTCGGATCGCCGTGCAATGATCCTGCACGTACAACCAGTCGCGCACGTTGCCGCCCTCGCCGTAGACCGGCAGGGGCTTGTGGGTGATGGCGTTCAGGATCATGAGGGGAATGAGCTTTTCGGGAAACTGGTAAGGGCCGTAGTTGTTCGAGCAGTTGACGGTCAGCGTCGGCAGCCCGTAGGTGTGATGGTACGCCCGCACCAAGTGGTCTGCGGCCGCCTTCGAAGCTGCATAGGGGCTGTTCGGCGCGAAAGGAGTCGATTCCTTGAAGGGCGGATCGTGCGGCCCGAGCGAGCCGAATACCTCGTCGGTCGAGACGTGCAGAAATCGGAAATCCTCGCGTAGAGAGGGCGCTTGCTTTTCCAGCCAGATGTGCGCTTCCTCGAGCAAGGTGAAGGTGCCGAGGATATTGGTCTGGACGAAATCACCGGGTCCGTGAATGGAGCGATCGACGTGGGTCTCCGCCGCGAAGTGAACGACGGCGCGCGGGGCGTGCCGTTCGAGGATGCTCCGCACCAGTTCCCGGTCGCAGATATCCCCGTGGATGAACACGTGATCCGGGTTGTCCTTGAGGGCCTGGAGATTCGCGGGATTGCCCGCGTAGGTGAGCTTGTCCAGGTTGATCACGGGGCCTGCGCCTTGCGCGAACCAGTCCAGAACAAAATTCGAGCCTATGAATCCGGCACCGCCTGTGACCAAAATGGTCATTCCGAGGCGCGCTCCAGCGCCTTCAGTTTCGCGTACTTGTTGAAGCTGTTCATGCAGCCGATCGTGATGTGCACCAAGCCTGGCACGCCGTCGAGGAATCCAAGCCGCCACAGGTAGAACTTGATGAAGCGCAGCAAGGGTGAGAGCACCAGCTGGCACGTATTCGCGCGGCGACCCGCGGCGCGCAGCGATTCGGCCTG
>WNGH01003732.1_pt1 | contig 35017 bp, 34 predicted proteins | sample 5400631 | NCBI WGS metagenome assembly WNGH01 (sample SAMN13153373, study PRJNA577476) | soil metagenome | isolation source: 115 cm soil or saprolite under Garry oak tree replicate 1 | place: USA:California | collected 2016-06-15
CTTCTCCGTGCTCGGCGACGAGAGCAAGTGGGCGGGCTCGCTAGCCGCGCTCGGCAGCGCGCGCGGCTTCATCCGCAACTGGCTCCGGCAGCACCTCGACCTCCGGGTGACGCCCGATCTCGACTTCCGCCCCGACCGGTCGATGCAGCACGCCGCCCGCATCCAGGAACTCCTCAAGCAGCTCGATGCCGATCGCTGACGCGGTCCTCGAGCCCTTTCGCGGGCGGGGTCGGCGGGCCCTCATGCTCGGTCACGTCCATCCCGACGCCGACGTGCTCGGGACGCTGCTCGCGCTCGATCTGGCTCTCGTCGACCGCGGCTGGTCGGTGCTCTCCGGCGGCCCGCATCCGGCCCCCGAGATGCTGTCGTTCCTGCCCGGCATCGATCGGTATCGCCGGCTCGATGCGATCACCGGACCGCTCGACCTGGTCGTCCTCACCGACTGCCCGAACCCGGGGCGCACCGAAGGCTTGATCGATCAGGCCCGGGCGACCGGCGCGACGATCGTCAACGTCGATCATCACCACGACAACCGCCGGTACGGCGACGTCAACTGGGTCGAGCCCGCAGCCGCCGCCACCGGCGAGATGGTCTACGAGCTGCTGGTCGCGCTGGGCGCGAAGATCACGCCGGCCATCGCGATGAACCTGTTCACGGCCATCCACATGGACACCGGCTCGTTCCGCTACTCGAACGTGACGCCAGAGACGTTCCGGATCGCCGCCGCACTGGTCTCCGCCGGCGCCGATCCCTATCGCGTGTCCAACGCGCTCTACGAGCGCCGTCCGCGCCAGGCGCTGGGCTGGCTGGGCGCGGCGCTTTCGCGGGTGGAGGTCAGCACCGACGGACGGATCGCCTGGCTGGCCCTGCCGGCCGGGCTCGTGCCCGAGGCGTTCGTGGAAGCCGAGGACCTCGTGAACTATCCGCGCTCGGTCGAGTCCGTCCGCGTCGCCTGTCTCCTGCGTGAGCGGGACGGCCAGGTGAAGGTCAGCCTGCGCGGCAAGGGTGAGGTCGACGTCAGCGCCATCGCCGCGACGTTCGGCGGCGGCGGTCACCGGAACGCCGCGGGCTTCACGATGGCGGGGCCGCTCGCGGCCGCGACTCAGTCCGTGCTCGTCGCCGTCCGCTCCGCCATCGAGTGAACCCGCTCGTCTCGGGCATCCTGCCGATCGACAAGGTCGCCGGCGTCACGTCGCACGACGTCGTCGCGCTCGTTCGCCGCCACCTGCAGGCGGATCGCGTGGGCCACGCTGGCACCCTCGATCCCGCCGCCGTCGGCGTCCTGCTGATCCTGATCGGCGAAGCGACGAAGTTGATGCCGTACGTGAGCGACCAGACGAAGGAGTACGTGGTCGCCGTCCGTTTCGGAGTCACGACCGACACGCAGGATCTCGAGGGCCGTCGCCTCTCGGAGGTCGCGGTTCCCCCGTTCACCGTCGGCGACATCGATCGGCTGGCGAAGCGATTCGTCGGTCGGATCCGTCAGGTGCCGCCGATGTACTCGGCGGTTCACCACCAGGGCCGGCGCCTCTACGAGCTCGCTCGCGAAGGCCGCGAGGTGGCGCGGGAGCCGCGCGAGGTCGTCGTCCACTCGATCGTGGTCGAGGCCGTCGAGCCGCCGGTGGCTCGGCTGCGTGTCGTGTGCGGCAAGGGGACGTACGTCCGTGCGGTCGCGGCCGACATCGGCGAGGCGTTCGGCTGCGGGGGTGTCGTCGAGCGGATCGAGCGCGTCAGGGTCGGAGCATTTCGACGAGACGCGGCCGTCTCGTCGGCGGACATCGCGGAGATCCCGCCGCCCACGCTGTGGTCCCGGGTCATGCCCCCGGAGTCCGGGTTGTCGGGTTGGAGCGTGGTCGATCTCGATGCCGCCGGCGCCCGGCAGTTCGTCAACGGCCAGCCGGCGGCCACCGATCGAGCGGAATCGTCGCCGATCCTGGTCCGAGTTCACGAGAGCGGTGGTCCGCTGCTGGGCGTGGGTGAGCTGGCGTGCGGGTCCGTGAAACCGGTGCGGGTTCTTCATGCGGATCGTCCAGGGGCTCGAGTCCTACCCGCCTGACGCAGGACCGGCGGTCGTCGCCCTCGGTGTCTTCGACGGCGTGCACCTCGGACACCGTGAGATCCTCGGCGCCGCGGTCACTCGCGCGCGCGAGGGCGGCATGGTCGCCGTCGCGTGCACGTTCGAGCCTCATCCGATGGAGGTCCTTCAGCCGGGACGCGCCCCGGCGCCGATCGCCACCCTGGACGAGCGGCTCGAGCTGATCGGAGCAACCGGGGCCGACACCACGGTCGTGCTGCCGTTCACCCGCGCGCTGGCGGCCATCGAGCCCGAGACGTTCGTGAAGGACGTCGTGCTGCAGCGGTTGCGAGCCCGCGAGATCGTCGTCGGCTTCAACCACACGTTCGGCCGCGGCGCCCGCGGCAACGCGCGGCTCCTGGAGGACCTGGCCCGCCAGCTCGGGTTTCGTGTGGATGTCGTGCCTCCGCGGATCGTCGATGGCGTCCCCGTTTCATCCTCGGAGATTCGTGAGGCGCTGCGCCTCGGTGATGTCGAGCGCGCCGGGCGGTACCTCGGACGGCCGTACGCCATCAAGGGCACGGTCGGGTCAGGAGCCGGTCGAGGGCGGACCCTGGGGTTTCCCACGGCGAACATTCGTCCCGACCGTCCACTGTTGATCGCCACCGGCGTCTACGCCGGTAGGGTCGAGGCCGAGGGGGTCCGTCACGGGGCGGTCGTCAACGTCGGAGTTCGTCCGACCTTTGGTGAGAGCCAGCTGGTGGTCGAGGCCCATCTCCTCGATTTCACAGGCAGCTTGTACGACCTGTCGGTACGTCTGGCCTTCATCGGCCGGGTTCGCGAGGAGCGGAAGTTCCCCGGTGTCGACGCCCTCCGCCGGCAGATCACCGAGGACGTGGAGACGGCCCGCAAGCGGCTGGCCGGAGGTTAACTTTACTTAACGGGGTGCCGGTGGTACCATCGCTCCGTAATTAGCAGCAAAACAAGGCGTTTTGAACCCGTTCAGGTGGAGCCTGGGGCTCCCCGGAACGTGGCGATTGGAGGCTCCATGCCGCTGGCCATCGAAAAGAAGAAGACCCTCATTCAGCAGTATCGCGTCCACGATGGAGACACGGGGTCTCCCGAGGTGCAGATCGCGCTTCTCACCGAGCGGGTCAACAGCCTGACCGAGCACTTCAAGCAGCACACCAAGGACCACCATTCGCGACGCGGTCTGCTGATGCTGATCGGCAAGCGGCGGAGTCTGATCGAGTACCTGCGCAAGAAGGACACCGAGCGGTACCGGGCGATCATCGAGAAGCTCGGGATTCGCCGGTGAGCGGATCCGACAATTAATAACTGGTTGGTCCTCGGACGGCATGACTCCGGGGGCCCAGGAGCGGGCACGCTCGCTCCACACGGCGTTCGCCGGACACCGGCCGATACGCGAGGACAAAAGCCCGTATGACTCATTCCGTCGACGTTGACATCAACGGCCACCCGCTCAAGCTCGAGACCGGGAAGGTGGCCAAGCAGGCCGATGGCGCGGTGATCGTGCGCCACGGCGAGACGATGGTGCTGGCCACGTGCGTGGCTGCGAAGAGCGCCACCGAGGGCCAGGACTTCTTCCCCCTCACCGTCGAGTACCGTGAGCGGGCGTACGCCGGCGGCCGGATCCCCGGGGGGTATTTCAAGCGTGAGGGCCGGCCAGTCGAAAAGGAGATCCTCACCTCGCGGCTGATCGATCGCCCCATTCGCCCGTTGTTCCCCAAGGGCTTCAAGAACGAGATCCAGGTCATCTGCCTCGCCGTCTCGGCCGACCAGGAGAACGATCCCGACGTGCTCGCCCTGAATGGTGCGTCGGCCGCGCTCTGCCTGGCCGGGATTCCGTTCGGTGGGCCAGTGGGTGCGGTGCGCGTCGGCATGGTGGAGGGCAAGCTGATCGCCAATCCCACGACTGCCGAGCAGGTGCTGTCGTCGCTTGAGCTGGTCATCGCCGGGACCGAGGACGCGGTCTTGATGGTGGAGTCGGGTGCCAAGGAAGTGTCCGAGGAGACCATGCTCGAGGCGATCGCCTTTGGTCACCGCGAGTGCCAGCGGCTCGTGCGTGCTCAGAAAGAGCTGGTTCAACGCGCGGGCAAGCCGCGCTGGGCGTTCGATCCGGATGCCGGGCGCGACGCCGGTCTCGAGACACAGGTTCGTCGGCTCGTCGGCGACCGGCTGCTCGAGATCTTCACGACGGTGCACGAAAAGCAGGCGCGAGCCGACGCCGTCAGCAAGCTGTTCGACGAGGTCTGCCAGGCCGTGGATGCCGATGACACCAAGAAGCGGGCCGTCCGCGAGGCGTTCGAGGCGGTGGAATCGGCGGCGGTCCGGCAGCTCATCGTCGAGCGGGGCGTTCGTGTGGACGGCCGCAAGGTGAGCGAGATCCGCCCGATCTCGATCGAGCTGTCGTACCTGCCGCGCGCTCACGGATCCGGCCTCTTCACCCGTGGCGAGACGCAGGCCCTGGTCTCCGCCACGCTGGGGACCAAGAACGACGAGCAGAAGATCGAGGCGCTCGAGGGAGAGTCGTGGCGGCGCTTCATGCTGCACTACAACTTCCCGTCGTTCTCGGTCGGTGAGGTGCGGAGGTTCGGCTCGCCGGGACGTCGCGAGATCGGCCACGGCGCCCTCGCCGAGCGCGCGGTGGCGGCCATCCTGCCGGCCAAGGAAGAGTTCCCGTACACGATCCGGATCGTGTCCGACATCCTCGAGTCCAACGGCTCGTCGTCGATGGCAACCGTGTGCGGCGCGTCGCTCGCCCTCATGGACGCCGGCGTGCCGCTGAAGTCGCACGTCGCCGGCATCGCCATGGGCCTGGTCAAGGAAGGCGAGAAGTTCGGAATCCTGACCGACATCATGGGCACCGAGGACCACTACGGCGACATGGACTTCAAGGTGGCCGGAACCGAGAAGGGGATCACGGCGCTCCAGATGGACATCAAGATCGCTGGCGTCTCCGTCGAGATCATGCGGGCCGCGCTCCAGCAGGCGCGTGACGCCCGGCTCTTCGTGCTGACGCGGATGCGCGAGGCCATCGAGAAGCCGAAGCCCGAGCTCTCACCGTATGCGCCACGCTTCGTCACGATCAAGATCCGGACCGAGAAGATCCGCGAGATCATCGGCCCCGGCGGCAAGGTCATCCGCGGCATCCAGGAGCAGACCGGCACCAAGATCGACGTCGAGGACGATGGCCGCGTGACCGTGTTCTCGCCCGACAATGCGTCCGTACAGAAGGCCCTGGCCATCATCCAGGACATCTGTCGCGAGGTGGAGCTGGACCGGATCTACCTCGGGAAGGTGAAGAAGATCGTCGAGTTCGGCGCCTTCGTGGAGGTCATTCCCAACACCGAGGGGTTGCTCCACATCTCCCAGATCGCCGACTCGCGGATCCGCGCCGTCCACGACGTCCTCACCGAGGGCGACGACGTGCTGGTCAAGGTGATCGAGATCGACGGCAACGGCAAGATGCGGCTCAGCCGCAAGATGGCGCTCCGCGACCAGCCCGCGCTGGCCGACAAGGAAAAGCTGAAGAACCCCAACGCGAGCAATCCACCTCGTGACTGAAGAGTATCGGAAAAGCGTTCTGCCGAACGGCATCCGCGTCATCACCGAGCGGATGCCTCACGTTCGGTCCGTCGCGGTCGGGGTGTGGGTGGAGACGGGTTCCCGCCACGAGCCGGCCGAGCGGGGCGGCATGTCCCACCTCATCGAGCACCTCGTCTTCAAGGGCACCGCGACCCGGAGCGCCGAGGCCATCGCGCGCACGATGGACTCGGTGGGCGGCCAGATGGACGCCTTCACCACCAAGGAGCACACCTGCTTCTACGTGCAGGTGCTCGACGAGCACCTGCCGATGGCCGTCGACCTCCTCACGGACATCCTCCTGCAGCCGCTCTTCGACGCCGAGGAGCTCGAGCGCGAGAAGTCGGTCGTGCTGCAGGAGATCAAGATGGTGGAGGACACGCCCGACGACCTGATCCATGACCTCTTCGCCGCGCAGGTCTGGGAAGGTCACCCGCTCGGCCGGCCCATCCTGGGGACCCGGCAGGCCGTGCAGGAATATGGGCGCGACGCCGTCCACGGCCACTTCGTGGAGGCCTACACGCCGCCCCGGATCATCATCGCGGTGGCCGGGAACGTGACCCACGAGCGGGCGATCGAGCTCTTCGGCGCCGGCTTCAACGGCTTCTCCCGTCAGTCGATCGACTCCACCGACCCGGCGCCGGCGCTGAAGCCCGGGGTCAACATCGTCCACAAGGAGCTCGAGCAGGTGCACCTGGTCATGGGCTTCCCCGGGCTCAGCCACGTGGCGCCCGAGCGTTACGCCCTGTTCCTGCTCAACGACGTCATCGGCGGCAGCATGTCCTCGCGGCTGTTCCAGGAAGTCCGGGAGCGCCAGGGCCTGGTCTACTCGATCCACTCCGGCGTGCAGGCCTTCCGCGACACCGGCGTGCTCTACGTCTACGCCGCCACGGACGCCGGCAACTTCTCCAAGGTGCTGAAGTCGACGCTCAAGGAGATCCGCGATCTGAAGAAGAACGGCGTGTCAGCCGACGACCTCAAGCGGTCGAAGGATCACCTCAAGGGCAGCCTCATGCTGTCGCTCGAGTCCACGTCGAGCCGCATGAACCGGTTGGCCAAGCACGAGATGCACCTCGGCTCGTTCCTGACCATGGATCAGATGATCCAGGCCATCGAACGCGTCAAGCACGAGGAGGTCCAGGCCCTCGTCAGCGAGCTGATCGACGAGGACCGGCTGGCGCTGACGACCTACGGCCCGCTCGACCGCCGGAACCTGCCCCGCGAGCTCCTCCGGCACTAGCCGGACTCTTAAGCTTCGACTTCGTCCCGACCGCCTCCTGCACTTCCTCCACGCTGAGGGGGCCCACGTCGAGGAACGCGATGATGCGGCACGGGCACGCCTCGCCGCCCTCGAACTTCCACGGAAACGCGCCGATGATGCAGCGCGTGTTGAGCACCTTCTCGATGTCGCCGCCGACGTTCTCGGCGTGGATGCAGCCCTCGGGGAAGGCGAGGTAGTGCATGGGGAAGATTTCTTCCTTCACCAGCCGCCCGCTCTTGTGGTGGCGATACTCGTACTCGCCGAAGAAGTCACGCACGGACCGGCCCATCGTCTCCTCGAAGCGCTGGGCGAGGTCGGGCCGCATGTACCGGATGGTCGTGTTCATCGGATGATCGCCGGAGCCGGCGTCGATACCCCACCACGAGATCGCCATGTCGTGCATCCACTGGGCGAGCTCGCGGGTGCCGCCGGGATGCAGGCAGAAGTACCGGGTGAGGTCCTGCTGTGGCTTGCCTTCGTAATAGCGGTGGTAGCCGGTGTGCAGGATCACGATGTCACCGCGCTTGACCTCCATGCGGTCGATGATGTGCTTGGGCGTGATGATGCTCCAGTCGTCGACCACGTCCGAGATGTCGACGATCACGCCCTCGTGCACCAGCTTGGTCAGGGGCAGCGACGCCATGTCGCCGGCGCCGTCGGCAGCGTGCATCGGCCCGTCGAGGTGCGTTCCCACGTGCAGCGACGTCTCCACCCGCTGGGACACGATGCGGTTCGTCTGCAGCGTCTGCGTGTAGTAGATCTTGGAGCCCGGATAGCCGACCCACCCGGGCGTGTGCATGTTCCAGGGATGCGAGAGATCGACGAGTCTCATTCCGTCCTCACCATGGCTTTGAGCACGGCCTCTTTGAGATTGGTGATGTGGGCGGCGACCAGGGCCGCGCCCTGCTCGAGCTTGCCGCGCTCGAGCGCGTCGATGATCGCCTCGTGCTCGGCCTGGGAGCGCTCCGGCTGCCCGGGCGATCCGATGATCGAGATCTGGTAACGGCGGAGCGAGATCTTCAGCTCTTCGTGGAGTCGGGTGAGCTGACGGTTGCCGGCGAGCGCGACGAGGCCGTCGTGGAACCGCAGCGAGGCGCGATGCCACGCCTCGAAGGCGTTCGTCGCCAGCGCTTTCCGCGCCTCGTCCACGGGCGCGCGCAGCGGGGCGATCACGTCGGCGGTGATCCGGTGCCCGTCGCGGCGAAGGCCGTGACTCTCGATCATGAGTCGGAGGTCGAAGATTTCCTGGAGATCGTCGTCACCCACCGGGCGCACGTGGGCCCCCCGGTGAGGCTCGAGCGTCAGCAGACCCTCCGACTCGAGGACGCGGATCGCCTCGCGGACCGGGGAGCGGCTGAGCCCGAGGTCGCGCGTCAGCTTCGACTCGTTGACGCGCTCGCCGGGAGCGAGCTCGCCCTTGATGATCGCCTCGCGCAGGTGGCGCGCGATCTCCGTCGCCAGCGTCGTTGGTTTCTGGAAGCGTTCTTTCATCGCGTCTCCGCGGCGATTGCGTGGCTCCTTGCTGCGCGGCGGGATGATAGGGCGTTGACAATCGATTGTCGATTGTTTAGTTTCGCGAGCAATTCCGATTCTCCGCGTTCGCGCCAGCCCGCCGGCGTGCCTCCGCGACGTGTGTGTGCGGGCGGCGGCCTCGACAAAGGAGCGCACCGATGGATCTCGGTTTGAAAGGCAAGGTGGCGCTGGTCACCGGCGGCAGCAAAGGTATCGGCAAGGCGGTGGCGCGCGGCCTCGCCGAGGAAGGGGCGCGCGTCGCCATCTGCGCCCGCACCCAGCGTGAGCTCGAGGCGGCGGCCGCCGAGCTCGGCAAGGTCACCGGCGCCGAGGTGTTCGCGGTGGCCGGCGATCTCACCCGCGAGGCCGACGTGAAGAAGATCGTCGACGCGACGGTCGGCCGGCTCCAGCGCATCGACATCCTCATCAACAACGCGGGCGCGGCGCCCGGTGGTCTGCTGCTGGACCTCAGCGAGGAGGACTGGCAGACGGCGCTCCAGCTCAAGTTCATGGGCTACGTGCGCTGCATGAAGGCGGTCATCCCCCACATGCTCAAGCAGGGGCGGGGCCGGATCGTCAACGTGATCGGCAACGACGGCGTCAAGCCGATCGCCATCGAGCTGACCCCGAGCGCGGCCAACGCCGCCGACCTGGCTGTGACGGTCGCGCTGGCCGAGCAGTACGGGCGCCACAACATCTGCAGGGATTATCTGATCGGCGGGATCGCCAAGGTCCGCAAGATCAGCGTCGACGAAGCGCAGAAGCGGGCGGAGCGCAGCATCCCGCTCGGCCGGATCTGCACGCCCGAGGAGGTGGCCAACGTGGCCATCTTCGTGGCCTCCGAGCGGGCGAGCTTCATGAACGGCGCGCTCATCGCGCTGGACGGTGGTCAACGCAAGGCGCTGCTCGATTGATCTGGATTGGGGGGAGCGCCGCCGCTCCCCCCAATGCCCCCCAGCGTGAACGTGCGAGAGAGCGGGAGAAGACGATGACACGCAGATCGGGCGGTGCGAGGTGGTTCGCGGCGGTTCTCATCGGCGTGCTGGCGCTCACGACGGCGGGCGGCTCCTTCATCGCTCCGCGCGGCGCCGAGGGCCAGGGGAAGGAATTCAAGGTCGGCGTGGCCATCTCGTTGAGCGGCATCTTCAGCCGCGACGCCGCGCTGATGAAGGAGGTCTACGACCTCTGGGCCGACACCGTCAACCGGGCGGGCGGGATCAAGATCAGGGGCACCGGCTACCCCGTGCGCCTCACGTACTACGACGACGAGTCGAGCCCGCAGAAAAACGCCCAGCTCGTGGAGCGCCTGGCCACCTCCGACAAGGTCGACCTCATGCTCGGCGCCTTCGGCTCCAGCGTCGTGTTCGCGGCCAGCGCGGTCGCCGAGAAGTACAAGTACCCGTACATCTCGGGCGCGGCCAGCGCCAACCCGATCTTCGAGCGGGGCTTCAAGTACGTGTTCGCGACACTGAACAAGACGTTCGACGAGGTGGAGGCGGCGGCCAGGGTCTTCTCGCTCGCCCAGCCCAAGCCGACGAAGGCCGCGGTCATCGGCGCCGACCATCTCTTCGGCAAGCTGTCGGCGGAGGGCTTCAAGAAGTTCCTGGGCGAGATGGGTATCGAGGTCGTCCACTTCGAGATCTTCCCCGTGGACCTCACCGACTACAACTCGATCATGCTCAAGGTGAAGCGCCAGAGCCCCGACCTCGTCTTCGTGGGCGGGCTCTTCGTCAACGCGCTGCGCGCGATGAAGGCCGCCAAGGAGGTGGACTTCACACCCAAGGGGTTCGCTTTCAGCTATGGCCCGACGGTGCCCGACTTCGTCAAGGAGTTCGGGAAGGACGCCGAGGGCGTGATCGCGGCGTCCGAATGGCTCCCGTCGTTCCCCTTCAAGGATCCTGTGTTCGGCTCGGCTCAGGGGTTTGCCGACGCCATCCAGCAGAAATACGGCCATGCCGCCGACTACGTCCAGGCGGCCGCGGCGGCCGGGGTGGTCGCCCAGCAGACGGCCGTCGAGACGCTCGGGCTCGCGCCGCCGCTCGGTGACAAGGAGCGCGAGGCGGTGATGGAGCAGCTCCACCGCCAGGACATCCAGACGCTGTACGGCCGCGTGAAGTTCGGCGCCGACGGCGGCATCGTGCAGAAGCCACCGATCGCCGTGCAGAACCAGGGCGGCAAGTTCGTGATGGTGTACCCCGCGGAGGTCGGCGGCGCCAAGGCGACGAAGCTCGTCTATCCGCTGACCGCCTGGCGCTCCCGCTGAGCGTCGAGCCGCATGCGTACCGTCTTCGAGCAGGTCATCCCGCCCAAGCGGGGGCTCGCGGTGACCGTGAAGAAGGGCCAGCACCTGCGCGTCACCGATCTCGAGGGCAAGCAGGTGGTCGACATGGCCATCTTCAACCGGGAGAACCCGCGGGAGAAGCTCTCGACGTCGTACTCGCGCACACGCTACGTCCCCAAGCCGGGCGCCGAATACGTGCCGCGCGATGCGCTGACCGAGGGCGACACGCTCATGTCCACGATCTGCCGCCCGATGATGACGATCGTGAAGGAGACACCGGAGCCCAAGGGCGTCCACGACACGCACAACCGCATGTGCAATCGCTTCCTCTACGAGTCGTACGGGCTCGGCCCGCGCGACGGCTGTCACGAGATCATCGCGGCCGCCGTGAAGCCCTACTCGATCCTGCCCGAGGACATTCCCGACACGATGGACCTCTTCATGAACTACCACCACGATTGCGCGCGCCATCGGTGGGTGATCGGCGAGCCGGTCTCGAAGCCCGGCGACTACATCGAGTTCCGTGCCGAGATGGACTGCATCGTAGGCTTCTCGAACTGCCCGCTCGACGTGCTGGCCCCGTGCAATGCGTACCACTGCACGCCCGTGAAGGTGGAGATCTTCGAGTAGCGGGTGCCGGTGACGTTCCTCGCCGACCTGATCCAGACGCTCATCAATGGCATCCTGCAGGGCGGTGTCTACGCGGCGGCGGCGGTCGGCCTCTCGCTGATCTTCGGGGTGAGCGGCATCCTCAACGCCGCCCACGGTGAGCTGGTGATGCTGGGCGCCTTCGCCACGTACTGGCTGGCCACGCTCTATCGGATCGATCCACTCCTGACGCTGCCCATCTCGTTCGGGCTGCTCTTCGGGCTCGGGTACGCGCTCCAGTACTTCGTGCTCAACCGTACGCTCGGCCGCCCGTTGTTATTGTCGCTCCTCGTCACCTTCGGCATCTCGCTCGTCCTGCTCAACGTGGCGCTCCGGCTGTGGAGCGCCGACTACCGGCTGCTCCGGACGCCGTACCTCGAGCGCAGCTTCGTGGTGGGCCCGTTGATTGTCCCGTTCGCTCGCCTGGTCGCGTGCGTGCTCGGCGTGGCGATGGTGGCGGCGCTCTCGTGGCTGCTGGCCTCGACCCGCCTCGGGCGCATGATCCGCGCGACCGCGCAGGACCTCGAGATGGCGCGGATGGTCGGCGTCAACCCGCGCGCCGTATATGCGGTGACGTTCGGGCTGGGCGCCGGTGTGTCGGGCGTGGCCGGGTCGCTCGTGGCGCTGTATGCGCCGGTCGAGCCCAACATGGGCCTGACCTACACGCTCTTCGCCTTCGCGGTGGTCGTCCTCGGCGGCCTCGGTTACACCGGCGGCGTGGTGTGGGGCGGGCTCACCCTCGGCGTCGCCCAGGCGCTCACCGAAACCTATCTCGAAGCGGGCCTGTCATTGCTGGTGGCGTTCGCTCTGCTCTACCTGATCCTCCGGTTCATGCCGGCGGGGATCATGGGCAAGGGCCGACTCGAATAACGTGATCCGGTGGATCGCGCTCTTCGCGCTCGGCGTCTTGCTGCTGCTCCCGATCGGTGTCGGGCCCTATCCGATCCGCGTGGCGACCGTCATCTTCATGTGGGCCGCGCTGGCCGGGAGCTGGAATTTACTCGCGGGGTACGCGGGCGCAGTCGATCTGGGGCCGGTCGTCTATCACGGCATCGGCGCATTCGTGACGGCGGCGCTCATGCTGAAGCTCGGCCTGCCGTTCCTGGTGAGCGCCGGGCTGGCGGGCGTGGTGGCGATCGCGATCGCCTACGCTGTCGGGACGCCGACCCTCCGTCTGCGCGGCGCCTACTTTGCGATCGGGACGCTGGCCCTGGCCGAGTCGACCAAGCAGCTCGCGCTGGCGTGGGACCGGCTGACGCGGATCCCGCTGACGGGCGGGAGCGCTGGCGTGTCGCTGCCGTTGAGTGCCGGCTACGTCCCGTTCTACTACGTGATGCTGGGGCTCATGACGGCGGTGACCGTGGCCGCGCTCTGGCTCGGCGGCAGCAAATTCGGCTACGGGCTGCGCGCCATCGCCGAGAACGATCGGCTGGCCGAGGCCTCCGGCGTCGACATCCACTGTCTCAAGCGCCGTGTCTACGTCGTCAGCGCCTGCGTCATGGCGATGACCGGCGGCACCGCCGGATACTGGCTGTCCTACATCAACGCGGCGGACGTCTTCAGCGCTTCGATCACGTTCCAGATGGTCGTCATGGCGCTCCTCGGCGGCCTCGGTACGCCCTTTGGCCCGATCGTCGGGGCGGCCTTCCTCACGCTGGTTTCGGAGTTCCTGGGCACGCGCTTCGTCTATCACTACCTGATCGCGATCGGCGTGATCATCGTCCTCGTCTCGCTGTTTGCTCCCGCCGGCTTGACCGGCATCCTCGAGGTGGTTCGCCGGCGACGGGAAGCGACGGCGTGAATCTTCTCGAGGTGCGTGCCGTCACCAAGCGCTTCGGATCGTTGACGGCTCTGAACGGCGTGGACTTCGCCCTGGCCGAGGGCGAGATCCTGGGCATCATCGGCCCGAACGGCGCCGGCAAGAGCACGCTCTTCAACGTGATCGCCGGGCTCGAGACGCCGACCGCCGGGCGGGTGAGCTACCGTGGCCGCTCGAGTGGCCGCGCTCTACGGTGGCGGCCACGGGCTCTCGGCGTCGTGGCGTGAGGCTCGGGAGTGGCTCGCGTTCGTGGGGCTGGCCGACAAGGCCGAGAAGCCGGCGGAGACGCTGACGGTGTCCGAGCGGCGCCGCGCCGACCTCGCGCGCGTCCTGGGCACCGGAGCATCACTCATCTTGCTCGACGAGAACATGGCGGGACTGAACCGGAAGGAGGTCGAGGCCGCCGTCGGGCTCCTGCGCGACGTGCGCGCGCGCGGAAGGACCCTCGTCGTCACCGAGCACATCATGCGCGCCATCATGGGGCTCGCCGACCGGGTCGTGGTGTTGAACTACGGCGAGAAGATCGCCGAAGGCCGCCCCGCCGACGTGATGCGTGACGCCGCCGTGATCAAGGCGTACCTCGGCGAATCGTATGCCTGACGCCGCGGCCTGCCTCGAGCTCGACGCCGTCGATGCCGGGTACGGCGCCCTGCACGTGCTCTGGAGCGTGAGCCTCCGGGTCGCGGCCGGAGAAGTCGTGAGCCTGATCGGCCCCAACGGCGCCGGGAAAACCACGGTGATCAAGGCGATCCTCGGGCTCGTGCCATGGCGCAAGGGGACGATTCGCTTCAACGGGGACCGCATCGACGGCCGACAGCCGGAGGAGATCGTGCAGCGGGGCATCGCCGTGGTCCCCGAGGGCGCACGGGTCTTCCCCGAGATGACCGTCGTCGACAACCTCCGCATGGGCGCGCTCGTGCCCCGCGCCCGGCCGCGCGAGGCCGCCACGATGGGCGACGTCTTCACCATGTTTCCGCGTCTGGCCGAGCGGAAGCTGCAGCTCGCCCGCACGCTCTCCGGCGGCGAGCGGCAGATGCTCGCCATCGGGCGCGCGTTGATGGCCTGCCCGGAGCTGCTCCTGCTCGACGAGCCGTCCCTCGGCTTGCAGCCCACGCTCGTGCGCTCGATCATCGAGGCGATTCGCGGGATCAACGAGCGCGGCCTCAGCGTGCTGCTCATCGAGCAGAACGTGCATTTCTCGCTGCCGATCAGCCATCGCGCCTACGTGCTCGAGGAGGGACGCGTGGTCATGCAGGACGCCGGTGTGGCGCTGCTCGAGAATCCTCACGTGCGCGTCTCGTATCTCGGTGTCTGACGGGGGAATCGCATGAGTCATCTCGTGCTCGCTACCGCGACACTCGTGCTGATGCTCGCGCTGGGAACCCCGGCGGCGGCGCAGCCGGCGTATCCCGCTCGACCGATCGAAGTCATCATCCCGTTTCCGCCCGGCGGGCCCGCCGACACCGCGGCCCGCATCATCCAGCCCAAGCTCTCGGCCGCGCTGGGCGTGCCGCTGGTCCTGGTCAACAAGTCGGGTGGTGGCGGGGCCCTTGCCGCCGATTACGTCTCCAAGTCGAAGCCCGACGGCTACACGGTGTTCGCGGCGACGAACGCGCCGGTGACGATCGTCGCTGCCACCCAGCCCGACATCTCCTATCGGCCCACCGACTTCGCCGCGATCGGGACCTCGATGACGGACGTCAGCGTCTTCGTCGGCAAGGCGGGGAGCCCGTGGAAGACGCTCGAGGAGTTTGTCGAGTACGTGCGGAAGAATCCGGGCAAGCTCAGCTACGGCTCGGCCGGGCTCGGCACCGTGTCGTTTTTCGCGTTCGAGCTGTTCAAGCACGCGTACGGGCTCGACATCACGCACGTGCCGTTCCAGGGCGGGGGACCGGTGAAGAACGCCATCATGGGCGGCCACGTCACCATCGCCTCCAGCGGCCTCAACTCGTTCGCACCGTTGATGAAATCGGGCGACCTGATCGCGTTGGCGACCTCGGCGCCCAAGCGGGTGCCGGCCTTTCCCGACGTTCCCACGCTCGCCGAGAAGGGGTTTCCCGACGCGTCGCTGAACATCTGGATGGCGCTCTTCGTCCCGGCGAAGACGCCTCAGGGCGTCGTCGACACGCTCGCTCACGCGCTCGAGCAGACGATGAAGGAGCCGTCGGTCGTGACCGCCGTGGAGAAGGCCGGGATGGTCGTCGACTACCGCGGCCCCTCCGCCACAGCGAAGGTGGTCGAGACGGAGTACGAAGCGGTGAAGAAGGTCGCGACCCGGCTGGGTATCGGCAAGCGATGATGAGCCGCGACCGCGTGGCTGCCGTCACGTTGCTCGTCCTTGGATCAGGCGGTGCGCTCGAGGCGCGACGGCTCACCCTGGGCAGCGCCGGCAACCCCGGACCTGGCTTCTTTCCCTTCTGGCTGGCGCTCGGCCTCTGTGCGGTGGCCATTGCGCTCCTGCTCGTGCGCCCCGCGGCGCCGCCGCCCGCCGTCGCGTCCGGCGAACGTCTCGGCTCCGGCAAGGTCGTCCTCGCTCTGGCCGCGTCGGCGGTCTATGCGTTCATCCTCCCGCTGCTGGGATTCGTCGCGAGCACGTTTCTCTTCCTGCTGGTCATGCTCACGGCGATCGAGCTGCGCCGGTGGGCCTCCTCGGTCGTGATCGCGGCGATGACCGCGGCCGTGTGCCACGTGCTGTTCAAGACATGGCTCGACGTCCAGCTCCCGAGCGGCCCCTGGGGATTCTGAGCGTCATGGACCTCGGCCTGCACGCGATCGGCTACGGCTTCGCGGTCAGCGCTGAGCCTCTGAATCTCCTCGCGTGCTTCGCCGGCGTCTTCATCGGGACGCTGATCGGCGTGCTGCCCGGAATCGGCCCGGTGGCGACGATGTCGATGCTCTTTCCCGTCACCTACGCGATGACGCCGACGGCCTCGATCATCATGATGGCCGGCATCTACTATGGGGCGATGTACGGCGGCTCGACGACCTCGATCCTGGCCAACATCCCCGGCGAAGCCGCGTCGGTGGTGACGTGCCTCGACGGCTACCAGATGGCGCGACAGGGCCAGGCCGGGCCCGCGCTGGGGATCGCGGCGTTCGGGTCGTTCATCGCCGGCACCGCCAGCGTGCTGGGCATCATGCTCCTCGGCCCGCCGCTGGCATCGGTCGCGCTCCGCTTCGGCCCGCCCGAGATCTTCGGGCTGCTGCTCCTCGGGTTCACGATGGTCACGTATCTGGCCGGCGCCTCGAAGCTCAAGGCCGTGGCCATGGCGCTGGTCGGACTCTTGCTGGCGACCGTGGGCCTCGATCCGATGACCGCGACGCCGCGGTTCACGTACGGGACGATCACGCTGATGGACGGCATCGGCCTCGTGCCGATCATCATGGGCCTCTTCGGCGTCGCCGAGGTACTTCTCAACATCGAAAAGGGCTTCCACCAGGAGATCTTCAAGGCGCGGGTCCAGGGCCTCCTGCCGAACCGCGAGCAGTGGCGGGCCTCGGCCGGGCCCATCGCGCGCGGCACCGTCCTCGGGTTCTTCCTCGGCATCCTCCCCGGGATCGGCTCGATCGTGCCGACGTTCCTCGCCTACGCGCTCGAGAAGCGGATCGCTCGGCATCCCGAGCGGTTCGGCCGCGGCGCGATCGAAGGCGTGGCGGCGCCGGAGTCGGCGAACAACGCGGCCACCGGCGGATCGATGATTCCGCTTCTCACGCTGGGCATCCCGGCCAACGTGGTGATGGCGGTGCTGCTGGGCGCCTTTCTCGTGCACGGCATCCAGCCCGGCCCGCTGCTCGTGAAGGAGCACCCCGAGATCTTCTGGGGCGTCATCGCCAGCATGTACATCGGCAACGTCATGTTGCTGGTGCTGAACCTGCCGCTGATCGGCCTGTGGGTTCAGGTGCTCAAGGTGCCGTACGGCGTGCTGTTTCCCTTGATCCTCGTGTTCTGCATGATCGGGGTGTACACGGTCTCGGCCAACGTGTGGGACATCGTGATCATGCTGATCTTCGGCGCGCTCGGCTACCTGATGAAGAAGTTCGACTACGAGCCGATGCCGCTGGTGCTCGCCTACGTGCTCGGCCGCATGGCCGAGGAGACGATCCGCCAGACCCTGCTCGTCTCGCGCGGCAGCGCGGCCATCTTTCTCGAGCGGCCGCTGGCGGCGATTTTCGTGAGCACCGCGGTGGCGGTCGTGGTGGTTCCCCTCGTCTTGCCCCGATTCCGCTCGGCGATCGTGAAGCTTGCCAGTCTCAGAGAAGCCTAGAAGGAGACCGCCATGGCGCTGAACCTCCGCGATTTTCTCACCGCGCTCGGCAAGGATCTGATCCGCATCGACGACGAGGTGGACCCGATCACGCAGGCGGGTGCCCTCTGCTCCGCGGCGCCGCGCCCGATCCTGCTCGAGCGCTTGCGGGGATTCCCGGGCTGGAAGCTCTGCGACATTCTGGTGAAGGACCGCGCCCGCCAGGCGCTGGCCCTCGGCACGTCGCCCGGGAGCGTCGTCCGCGAGCTGTCCGACCGGATGTTCACCCGAGTGCCCGGGCAATCCAAGGTCGTTCCCGACGGGCCGTGCAAGGAGGTCAAGCTCCTCGGCAACGACGCCGACATCACGAAGCTTCCGATTCCGATCCACTCCGAAGGCGACGCGGGTCGCTATCTCGGCTCGGGGATCACCATCACACGCGATCCCGACACCGGTGTCCGCAACGAGGCGATCATCCGCGCCATGGTGAAGGGCCCGAGGAAGATGGGCTTCTGGATGGCGGCCCGCCACAACTGGGCGCACCTGATGAAGTACCAGGAGCGCAAGGCGCCCGCGCCGATGGCCTTCGCCATCGGCCTGCACCCGGGTTACGAGATCCTCGCCAACTACAGCGGCCGGCACGAGGGCTACGACGAGCTGGAGATGGGGGCGGGCGTGCTCGGCGAGACGCTCGAGCTCGTGAAGTGCGAGACCATCGATCTCGAGGTGCCGGCCCAGGCCGAGGTGGTGATCGAAGGGGTCGTCCCGCCCGGCGTGCGCGAGCCCGAGGGACCGTTCGGCGAGTTCACCGGATACAGCAAGGGCGCGGAAGGGCCGGCGCCCGTCCTCGAGGTCACCGCCATCACGCGGCGGCGCGATCCCATCTTCCGTCACATGCAGGCGACCGTGTTCACCGACCATCAGCCCCTGGTCTCGGTGCCGATGGAAGCGAGCCTCTACCGGCGCCTGCGCGAGATCCACGGCCACACGGAGGTGCACGACGTCTACATCCCGCCGTGGGTGACGATGTTCACCGTCTTCGTCCAGATGACGCCGCGCTGGGACGGCCAGGCCCGCGCCGTGCTGCTGGGCGCGCTCTCGAGCCCCTACCTCCACCCGAAGATCGCGATCGCGGTGGACGAAGACGTCGACATCTACGATCCGCGCGAGGTGTTCTGGGCGATGTCCACGCGGGTGAATCCCGAAAAGGACGTCATCGTGCTGCCTCACGAGCGCATCCATCCGCTCGACGTCTCGGCGCCCAACGTGGATCGCTCCGAAGTGACCGTGATGCGCGTCGGGGGAAAGATCGCCATCGACGCGACGAAGCCGCCGCTGTGGCGCAAGAAGGAGCGCGACGAGTTCGATCGCGTGAAACCGAAGGGCGCCGGCGATCCGGCGCTGGAGGCGTTGCTTCGGCGCCTGGCGTCCATGGCGTAGGCGTGTGAAGCCACCAAGGTTCGATTACCTGGTCCCCGCGCGCGGTCGAGACGTCCACGCTGATCCGCGAGCGCTGCCCCTTGCTGGCGGAGGCGATGCCTCAGATCGGCCACGTCCAGATCAGGAATCGCGGGACGTTCGGGGGTAGCCTGGCCCACGCCGATCCGGCGGCCGAGCTGCCGGCGGTCGTGGCGGCGCTCGGTGGTGAGATCGTGCTTCAGAGCGCTCGGGGCCGACGCCGGCTGACGGCGGAGCAGTTCTTCGTCGGCTACCTGACGACGGCGGCCGAGCCCACCGAGTTGTTGGTCGAGGTGAAGCTGCCCGCAACGCCTCGCCGCACGGGGAGCGCCTTCCTCGAAGTGAGCCGTCGTCACGGCGACTTCGCGCTCGTCGGCGTGGCGACGACGCTGACGTTGGACGACCGCGGTGTGTGCACGGCCTGCAGCGTGGCGCTGACGGGTGTCGGCCCGACGCCGGTCCTCGCCCGTGACGCCGCGCGGGCGCTCGTCGGCGGCCCGCCCTCGCCGCAAGCGATCGAGGAGGTCGGCCGCCGTGTCTCGCAGGGGCTCCGGCCCGACAGCGACCTGCACGCGTCCAGCGAGTACCGGAAGGACGTCGCCGGTGTCCTGACCCGCCGGGCCCTGGCCCGCGCCGCCGAGCGGGCGCGAGGGGAGAGCCGATGATCGAGCGAGCGATTCGCGTCACCGTCAACGGACGGGTGTACGAGCGGACGGTCGAGGCCCGGAAGACGCTCGCCGATTTCCTGCGCGACGATCTCGAGCTGACCGGAACCCATCTCGGCTGCGAGCACGGCGTGTGCGGCGCGTGCACGATCATCGTCGACGGCGCGGCCGTGCGGTCGTGTCTGCTCTTCGCGGCGCAGGCGCACGGCCGCGACGTCCAGACCGTCGAGGGCCTGGCCGACGGCGAGACGCTCAATCCGCTCCAGGAAGCCTTTCGCGAGCACCACGGACTGCAGTGCGGGTTCTGCACGCCGGGCTTCCTCATGACGCTGACCTGCTTCTTGCGCGAGTGCCCCGACCCCTCCGAGGCCCAGATTCGCGAGGCGATCTCGGGGAATCTCTGTCGTTGCACGGGATATCAGAACATCGTCGCGGCAGCGGCGGCCGCCGCCCGCTCGATGAGCGCGACACCGAGGAGCTCGCGATGAGAACGATGACGAAGGGACTCGTACTGGGACTCGCGACGATCGTGCTGTGGGCCGACGGGCCGCCGACGGGGCGCGCAGCCGAGGAGATCACGCTCCTGGCAACGGTGACGCGGGTCGTGAACCTCCCCATGATCGTCGGCCTGCGGCTGCTGGAGCGGGAGGACGGCATCAAGGTGACGGTCAAGGACCTGCGATCGCCCGAGGCGGTCATGCTTGCCGTGATCGAGGGCCAGGGCCAGGTGGCGACCGGATTCGCGCCCTTCTATCCGGCGGTGGAGAAGGGGGCGCTGGTCAAAGGCGTGATGGAGCTCTCGCGCCCCGAGTTCGTGGTGATGGCGAAGAAGGAGATCGGCTCGGTCAAGGAGCTCAACGGTGTCCGACTGGCCTCGCATTCGCCCAAGGCGACGGTGCAGTCCCTGCTCGAGTTCTATCTGAAGTCGCAGCCGGGTATCCAGCCGAACGTGGTGTTCATCCCGGAGGGCTCGCCGGCACGCGCCGAGGCGCTCTTGCGAGGGGCCGTCGATGCGGCCGCGTTCGACCTGACGGCCGCCCAGGTCGTCAACGACCGGGCCCCGAACAAGTTCCACGTCCTGGTCGACTTCACGAATCAGCCCGTCTCGTCCAGCTCCCTCGTCGTGAACCCCGACTTCTCGAGGAAGAATCCGGCGTTGGTCCAGAAGCTGGTGCGACGCCTGCTGCAGTCGTACCGCGAGGGTGCTCGCGACCCGAAGTTCTGGGTGCGAGAGCGCGGCGAGACGATGAAAGAGGTGGACGACGCCAAGCTGGAAGGTCAGCTGCGCGCGCTGGTCAAGATCTTCGATCTCAACGGCGGCCTGGACCGGATGAAGGGCCCGGGGGCCGTCGAGAATCTCTCGTTCCAGGTCACGACGGGCAATCTGACCGGGCCCGCGACCAAGTGGAAGCCGGAGCAGTTCTTCGACACGGCGCCGCTCGAGGCCGTGCTGAAGGACATCGGCAGGCGCTAGTGGTCGTCGCGCTGCGGGCGGCCTCGGTGATCGCGTTCGTCCTGCTGTGGGAGTGGGCCGCCCGGGTACCGATCAGCTTCAACTTCCCGTCGCCGTGGGCCACGCTGACCGCGCTCGTCGCGCTCCTCCGCTCGGGCGCGATCCTCAGCGCGACGGCCACGAGTCTCCAATCGCTCGCGTTGGGATTCGGGATCGCCATCGCCGTCGGCGTTCCGTTGGGCCTCGTCATGGGCGTCGTGCGGCCGGTCGGTCGCGTGGCGCGCATCTATCTCGATCTCCTGATCGCTTTGCCGACCGCGGCCCTGATCCCCCTGGTGATCCTGTCGTTCGGCATCAACATCCTGTCCTCGGCGGTCATCGTCTTCGTGTTCAGCGTTCCGTTCGTCACGATGAATGCCTACGGCGGTGTCCGCGACGTGCGTCCGCGCCTGGTAGAGATGGCCCACGCCTTCGATGCGTCACGGTGGCAGGTCTTCGTCCGCATCGTGCTGCCGAGCGCGCTCCCCATGATCCTGGCCGGGATCCGGTATGCGCTGTCGCGCGCCTTCGTCGGATTGATCGTGGCCGAGCTACTGCTGTCGCCGTTCGGCCTCGGCCGCTTGATCATGGCCTCGCGCTCGATGTTCGAGCACGACCGCATGTTCGCCACCGTGCTGTGGACGCTGCTGCTGGCCGGCGTCGCGCTCGCCGCGCTTGCGCGGCTGGAAGGCCGGCTGCTCCGGTGGCGGACGTGACCGTGGCGCCGCGACCCGTCGAGATCGTCGTCGACGGTGTCTCGAAGGCCTTCGGAACGGTCCAGGCCCTGGTCGACGTCCACGTGCGCGTGCGGGCCGGTGAGTTCCTCAGCCTGATCGGCCCGAGTGGGTGTGGCAAGACGACGCTGCTGAAGACGATCGCCGGCCTGGTCGCGCCCGACAGCGGTCGTGTCGTCGTCGGCGGTCGGACGGTCGAGGGGCCAGGGCGCGAGTGCAGCGTCGTGTTCCAGGACTTCGCGTTGCTGCCGTGGGCGACCGTCCAGAAGAATGCGGAGTTCGGCCTCTTGCTGCGAGGGGTTCCCGCGGCTGCGCGAGCCGAGCGCGCCCGCGGCATGATCGCCAAGGTAGGCCTGGCCGGCTTCGAGCACGCCTATCCTGCCCAGCTCTCGGGTGGGATGCAGCAGCGGGTGGGCCTGGCCCGCGCGCTCGCCGTGAACCCTCAGGTGCTGCTGATGGACGAGCCGTTCGCGTCCATCGACGAGCAGACGCGACGTGTGTTCCAGGACGACTTGCTGCAGCTCTGGTCCGAGGAGCGAAAGACCGTCGTGCTGGTCACCCACAGCATGGAAGAGGCGATCTATCTCTCCGATCGTGTCGTCGTGCTGAGCCTACGTCCCGGACGCGTCCATCAGGTGCTCGACGTGCCGCTGCCGCGGCCGCGCGAGGGCGCTGGCGTGCGGGCCACCGCGGAGTTCGCGCGCCTCGTCGACGATTTGTGGAAGGTTTTGAGGAAGCTCCAGTGACGCCCGGCGCTCGCGAGTCCGACCTCGGCCGGACGGGCCTGATCGCCGTCGCCGGGCTCCTCATCGTCTGGGAAGCGCTGGGCCGCCTCGACGTGTCGATGTTCGTGCCGCCGGTCACGACGGTGGCGGCGGCGTGGTGGCAGCTGGTCGGCAACGGGACGCTCACGCGCGCGGCGGCGTCGAGCCTCGTCTCGCTCGTCAAGGGCTTCGTGCCGGCTGCCGTGCTCGGCGTCGCCGTCGGCCTCGCCATGGGCCGCTTCGCCACCGTGCGTCACCTGCTCGACGGCTGGGTGAACGCGCTGATGTCGGCGCCGCTGTCGGCCCTGGTCCCGGTGCTGATCGCGCTGTTCGGCATCCGCGACACCGTGGTGGCAGCGACGGTGTTCATGTTCTCGTTCTTCGTCATCGTCGTGAACACGCTGACCGGCGTCCGGTCCACCGATCCCTCGCTCGTCGAGATGGCTCGGTCGTTCGGCGCGGGCGAATTTGCGCTCTTCGGCCGAGTGTATCTACCTTCGGCGCTGCCGGCCGTCATGCTCGGGCTTCGGCTCGGCGTGGTGCAGGCGGTGAAGGGGATGGTCGTCGGCGAAATGCTCATCTCGCTGGTCGGTCTCGGCGAGCGCCTGATCTATTACGGCAACACGTTTTTGATCGCCGAGCTGTACGCGGTCATCGCCTCGGTGCTCCTGATCGCGCTTGCCACGTCCCAGCTGGCCCAGGCCCTCGACCGCGCGTTGATTCGCTGGAAATGAATGAGGGGGCCGAGATGATTCGAATAAATCAATTGGGAAAACGAACGAAGCCCCGCGCACCCAGGCCTCGCCACCCACGGCCCGAGCCGGTCTCGCGCGCGCCAATCCAGAGAAAGGTCCGAGGTGATCAATCGGGGAAACGAACGAAGCCCCGCGCACCCAGGCCTCGCCACCCACGGCCCGAGCGGGTCTCCCACGCTGCGCTACAGAGAACGTTTCGACTGAGTCAATCGGGAAAACGAACGGAGCCCCGCGCACCCAGGCCTCGCCACCCACGGCCCGAGCCGGTCGCCGACGCTTCGATGCAATGATCATCGACGTTCATCTTCATTTCCTCTCGCCGCACGCGATCGACGCGGCGCGCGCGACGCCGGACCGCCTCGGCGTCCGCGTGCTTGACGGCGAGCGGCCTCGCCTCGCCGTCGGCGCCGAGCCACCGACGCGGCCTTTGCTGGAATCGCTGTACACCCTGCCGCACCACATGGCCTTCCTCGAGGCCCAGGGCATCGATGCGGCGGTGTTCGGGCCGCTCATGGACGTGGCCGGTTATTCGCTGCCGCCCGACCAGGGTGCCGCCTGGAGCCGGGCTCAGAACGAGGGCCTCGCCGCATCGCTGGCCGCGGCCGGCGGCCACCACGTCGGCCTCGCCACGGTGCCCTTGCAGTCACCCGCGCACGCCGTGGAGGAGCTGAGCTTCGCTGTCAGATCGTTGGGGCTGCGCGGCGCGATGATCGACCCCAACGCGATGGGCCGGCCGCTCGGCGACAGCGCGTTCGATCCATTCTGGAAGGCGGCCGCGGATCTCGCGGCGCCGATCGTCCTGCATCCGTTCCTCCTCGAAGCCGTCGAGCGCTTCGGCCGTCACTACCTGCACAACCTCGTCGGCTATCCGTTCGAGACGACCCTGGCCGCCGGCAGCCTGATCCTGGGCGGCACGCTCGACCGATTTCCCTCGCTCGACGTCGTGCTGGTGCACGGTGGCGGCTTCCTGCCGTATCACGTCGGCCGCTTCGACCGCGGCCACACGACGCGGGCCGAGGCGCGGAGCGACGGCGCATCGTTGCCGAGCACCTATCTGCGCCGCTTCCACTACGACACGCTCGTGCAATTCACCCCCGCGCTCGCGTACCTCGTCGGCGTGGCGGGAGCGGATCGCGTGTTGCTCGGCAGCGATCACCCGTTCTGGCTGGGCGATCCCGAGCCACTGAGAATCGTTCGCGAGGCTGGTCTTTCGAAGACGGCCGAGGCCGCGATCCTGGGCGGTAACGCCGCCCGGCTCTTCCACGTGAAGTCATGACCGCGATCGGGCGTTCCGTGCGGCGTCTCGAAGACCGCCGGCTCTTGATGGGCCGGGGAACGTACGCCGCGGACTTTCGCCTGCCGGGGATGCTCCACGGAGCCGTCCTGCGCTCGTCGCATGCTCATGCCCGCCTGGGTGCCGTTGACGCGCGAACCGCGCTCGCGCTTCCCGGTGTCGTGGCCGTCATCACCGCCGATGACCTCGGCGCCGTCGGCCGCATCCCGGTACGCCTGGGGCCACGGCCGAGCATCGTCGCGTGCCTGCAGCCGCCGCTCGCTCGCGACAAGGTCCGGTACGTGGGTGAGCCGGTGGCCTTCGTCGTCGCCACGAGCCGTTACCTCGCCGAAGACGCGCTGGATGTCGTGGGAGTCGACTACCATCCGTTGCCGGCCATTGCCGATGCGCGCCGCGCCGTCGAGCGCGACGCTCCGGTGCTTCACGAGGCGATCGGAGGCAACGTCGTGACGACGCTCGAGACCAGGCGCGGCGATGGGACGGCCGCGCTGGCCAACGCGCACACGCGTGTGAGCGAGCGTCTGGCCGTCCAGCGCCACACCGGCGTACCGATGGAGACCCGGGGCCTCACCGCTCAATTCGATCCGGGCACGGGGGTGCTGCGCCTCTGGGGCGTGGCCAAGGTTCCCCACTTCAACCGGCAGGTCCTGGCCGATCTCCTCGACTATCCCGAGCACCTCATCCAGTTCACCGAGCTCGAGGTGGGCGGCGGCTTCGGCGTGCGCGGCGAGTTCTACCCCGAGGACTTCCTGGTCCCGTGGACGGCGCGGCGACTGGGCCGGCCCGTCCAATGGGTCGAGGACCGCCGCGAGCACCTGATGGCCACGAACCACTCGCGCCAGCAGTGGCACGAGACCGAGATCGGCTTCGATCGCGATGGCCGGATCGTCGCGCTGGTCGACCATTTCATCGCCGACATGGGCGCCTACATCCGCACCCACGGCGTCGTCGTGCCCGAGCTGACCGCCGCGCTCATGCCGGGGCCCTATCGCATTCCGAACTACACCTCCGAGATCCGCTGCGTGCTCACGAACAAGACGCCGACGGGAACGTATCGCGGCCCGGGCCGCTTCGAGGGCACGTTCGTCCGCGAGCGCTTGATCGACATCGCGGCTCAGCGCCTGGGGGTCGACGCCCTCGAGCTGCGCCGGCGCAACTTCATCACGCCGGCCGAGATGCCGTACGACGTCGGCGGCGCGTCGCTCAGCCAGCGTACGGTCTACGACTGTGGCGACTACGCGTCAGCGCTGGACCACGCGCTCGGTGCGCTCGGTTATGAGGACGCGCGCAAGGAGCAGGCCGAGGCTCGCCGCCAGGGCCGCCTCGTCGGTATCGGCATCGGCTGCCTCGTCGAGAAGGCCGGGCTCGGGCCGTGGGAATATGCGCGCGTCGAGGTCGACGGGACCGGCCACGTCGTGGTCTATTCCGGTGTCGCCGCCGTCGGTCAGGGCATCGACACGACGCTGGCCCAGGTCGTGGCCGACGAGCTGGATGTCCCGGCCGAGGGGATCACGGTGGTCCACGGCGACAGCGCGCGCGTGCCGTTCGGTGTCGGTGGCTTCGCGAGCCGTGGCGCGTCGGTGGCTTTGCCCGCCGCGCTCCGGGCCGCGCGCAAGGTTCGCGAGAAGATCGTGAGGGTCGCCGCTGAGCTGCTGGAGGCCGCGCCCGCCGACCTGGTTGTGGCCGGCGGAGCCGTGCACGTCCGCGGGCTGAGCGACCGCAAGGCGACGTTCCGCGAGCTAGCCCGCGCGGCCGTTCCCGGGCCTCCGGGCATGGAGCCCGGGCTTTACGCCGCGGATTTCTTCGAGGCGCCGAAGATGACGTATCCGTATGGGACGCACGCGGCCATGGTCGAGGTCGATCCCGGCACCGGGGAGGTCGACATCCTGCGCTACGCCATCGCGTACGACATCGGCAAGGCCGTGAACCCCATGATCGTTGACGGCCAGCTCGTGGGCGCGCTGGCTCAGGGAATCGGCGGCGCGCTCTTCGAGGAGCTCGTCTACGACGACGAGGGACAACTGCTCACGTCGAGCTTCATGGATTACCTGCTGCCGACCGCGATGGAGATGCCGAAGGCGACGGCGGTCAAGATCCTCGAGGAGACGCCGACGCCGCTGAACCCGCTCGGCGTCAAGGGCGCCGGTGAGGGCGGCAGTTCGGGCTGCGGCGGCGCGATCGCCAACGCCGTGGCCGACGCACTGGCTCCGCTCGGCGTCCAGATCACGTCGCTGCCGCTCTCTCCCGATCGGCTGCTCGCGCTGATCCGCAATGCGCGAGGAGCGCGCGGCTGATGGCCGCGCCCTACGTCAGCCAGGGCGTCAAGCGACGCGAGGACCCGCCGCTCCTCATGGGCCGCGCTCACTTCATCGGCGATCTGCGCCTGCCCGGCCTGCTCGCGGTGAAGTTCTTGCGCAGCGAGCACGCCCACGCTCGCATCGTCGAGATCGATGCGCGGGCGGCGCTGAACCTACCGGGCGTCGAAACCGTGGTCACCGCCGCCGATCTCGCGACGACGCGGGCCATCCGGGCCACGATGAGCGGTGCCGGCTACCAGGCGACGGACTGGCCAGCGCTGGCGCGCGGCAAGGTCCGCTTCGCCGGCGAGCCGGTGGTGGCCGTGGTCGCGGCCGACGCGTACCGGGCCGAAGACGCGCTCGATGTGATCCGCCTGACCTACGAGCCGCTGCCCGTCGTCGCCGACGCCCAATCCGCGCTCGCCCCGGGCGCTCCCCGCGTCCACGAGGAGCTGCCGGACAACGCGCTCTTCCGGACTCGCTTCGAGAACGGCGACGTCGCGCGCGCTCTGGCCGCCGCCGACATTCGCCTGGCCGAGACCTTCCGCCACGCCCGCTGCTCGTCCTCGCCGATGGAGCCGCGCGGCGTGATGGCCATGCTCGATCCCGTCGACGGCATGCTCATCGTCTGGGCGTCGACCCAGTCCCCGCATCTGATGCGCAGCGGCCTGGCCGAGGCCCTCGGCATCCCGGAGTCGAGCATCCGGGTCCTGTGTCCATCCGTCGGAGGTGGGTTCGGGCCGAAGATGCACCTCTATCCCGAAGACATCGTCGTCGCCGAGCTGGCGCGACGGCTCAAGCGCCCGGTGCGGTGGCTCGAAGACCGGCGCGAGAACTTGCTGGCGAGCGCTCAGGCGCGCGATCACGTCAACCACGTCGAGGTCGGCGCACGGCGGGACGGCACGATCGTCGCGCTCAAGTCCACGCTCATCTGCGACTCCGGCGCCTACTCGGTCTATCCGGTCACGGCGTCACTGGAGCCGCTGACCGCTGCCGGCATCCTGCCCGGGCCGTACAAGATCGGCGCGCTCGCCTACGAGGCGTACGCCGTCGCCACCAACAAGTGCCCGGCCGGCGCGTACCGCGGCGTCGGCATGGCGCTGGGCACGTTCGTGCGCGAGCGCGTCGTCGACATGGTCGCCCGGCGCGCCGGCCTCGATCCCATCGACGTCCGGCGTCGCAACTTCGTCGACGTGAGCGAGCTGCCGTTCCAGACGGCGTCCGGGTTGATCGTCGACAGCGGCGATCCCAAGCAGTCGCTGGAGCGCGCGCTCGCGAGCAGCGACTACGCGCGCCGGCGCTCCGAGTCGCGCCACGCACCGGCCGGGAAGTATCTCGGTGTCGGCGTCGCCTCGTACACGGAGTTCACCGGCATGGGGTCGGGAACGTTCCGCCTGCGCGGCATGCGACAGGTCGCGGGTCACGACGCCGCCACGGTGCGGGTCGAGCCGACCGGGGAAGTGCGCGGCTTCGTCAGCGCGGCGTCGCAGGGCCAGGGCCACGCGACGACGTTCGCCCAGGTCCTGGCCGACGAGCTCGGGGTGCCGATCGAGGCAGTGACGATCGTCGAGGGCGACACCGAGCGCTGCCCGTACGGCAGCGGCTCGTTCGCGAGCCGCAGCATGGTGGTGAGCGGCGGTGCCCTCGTGCTCGCCGCGCGTCGCGTGCGAGAGAAGATCACGGCGATCGCCGCTCACATGCTCGAGGCCGCCGGGCCGGACCTGACCATCGAAGCCGGAACGATCGCGGTGCGCGGAGCACCGGGACGCGCCGTCACCATCGCCGAGGTGGCCGACCTCGCCCACCGTCCGTCCGGCGGAACGTTACCGCCGGGCGTCGATCCGGGGCTCGAGGCGACCCAGTACTACGATCCGCCGCCGGCCACGTTCTCCAACGGCACCCACGTCGCCGTCGTGGAGGTCGATCCCGAGACGGGCCAGGTCGCGATCGTGCGCCACGTCGTGGTGGAGGACTGCGGCCGCATCGTCAATCCGATGATCGTCGATGGCCAGACGCACGGCGCCGTCGCCCAGGGCATCGGCAACGCCCTCTTCGAGGACTTCGCCTACGACGACGGCGGCCAGCCGCTGACGACGAGCTTCCTCGATTACGTGATCCCGGGAACGATGGAGGTGCCGCCGATCGACATCGTCCACATGGAGACCCCTCCGGCGACGAGCGTCACCGGCTTCAAGGGAATGGCCGAGGGCGGCACCATCGGCTCGACGGCCGCCGTCGCCAATGCCGTCGCCGATGCGCTGGCGCCGCTCGGCATCGAGGTCCGCGAGCTGCCGCTCACGCCCGATCGCGTCCACCGCCTCATCAAGGAGAAACGCTCATGAGTCGAACGAAGGAGCGCCGCTTCACGGCGAGCACGCTGCTGGCGGCCGCCGGCCTGGCCGTCGTCGCGCTGGCGATGCCCGCCGGGAGCCAGGAACCGATCAAGGTCAAGATCTCGCGGCTCGGCTTTCCGTCGCTCACCACGATGATGGTGGACGTCGTCAAGGACCAGGGCTTCGACCGGAAGCACGGGATCGACCTCCAGCCCCAGTCCTTCGGCGTCATCTCGGCCTACTACGCGGCACTCGCCACCGGCGAGCTCGACATGGCCCCCGCCGGGCCGCACGTGCTGCAGAAGATGCGGCTCGAGGGTGTGCCGATCCGGGCCGCGTTGACCTACGCGCGTCTCAACGCGCTGGCCGTGATCACCGCCGACGCCGGCGTGAAGTCGATCGCCGACCTCAAGGGCAAGTCGATCGCCGCCGACATGGGATCGTCCGAGTACCAGATCATGGCGATCTACGGCCGCACCCAGGGCGTCGTGTTCGGCAAGGACGTCACCGTGGTGCAGGCAGGGCCGCCGCTGGCTCGCTCGCAGCTCCAGGCCCAGCGCGTCGACGCCGCCATGACGTGGGAGCCGTCGGCCACGCTCACGCTCCGTGACAACCCCCAGTACCGCACGATCTTCAGTGGCGACACGGCGTGGAAGGCGATCGCCAAGGCCGACGGCTGGCAGCTCGTCCTCGCCGTGCGCGAGGAGTTCCTCAAGAAGAGTCCCGACGCCATCCCGCGGCTGCTCAGGATGTTCCAGGACGGCCAGCGGTTCATCAAGTCGAATACCGACGAGGCCGATCGCATCGTCGTCAACACGGTGAAGCTGCCGCCTGGCGTGTTCAAGGAGGCCGTCACGTCGGGCCGGCTCGTCTACGACGTCCTGCCCGCCTGGGAAGGCGAGCGCGCCGTGATCTGGGACATGTTCAAGGTCGCGGTGGACTCGGGCTACCTGCCGAAGTTGCCGGACGAGGCCGCGATCTACAAACCCTGATGAAGCCCGGCGACACGATCGGCGGTGAGACGGTCGAGGCGCTCGAGGCCCGGGCCCCGTTTCGGTTTCCGCGGGAGATGGTGGTCGCGCTCGCGGTGCTGGCGATCGCCTGGGAGATCGTCTCGCTGCTGGTGCCGCCGTTCATCGTGCCGGGGTGGGGGCGGATCTTCAAGAGCCTCGCCACGCTGCGCATGGACTTCGTCCTGGTGACGCTGGCGCGCGTCGTGGGAGCGCTGGTGATCTCGTTCGCCCTCGGGCTCGGCCTGGCCGTGGTCACGTATGCGTCTGTGGCGGTCGAACGCTATGGGCGTCCGATCGTCCGGCTGCTGATGGCGGTGCCGGTCGTCTGCTGGATCCTCTTCGCGGTGTTGTGGTTCAAGTGGGTAGAGTTCCGCATCGCCTTCGTGCTGGTCGTCGTGTGCGGGCCGGTGTTCCTGGTGGACGTGCTCGATGCGATGAAGGGCGTGTCGAAGGACCTGCGCGACATGCTGCGCTCCTTCCGGCCGACGCGCGCTCAATTGTTCACCAAGCTGGTGCTGCCGGCGACGGTGCCGGCCATCCTCACGAGCTGGAAGATCAACCTGAGCCTGGCCATCCGGGTCGTCACCATCGCCGAGCTGGTGGGCGCGGTCACGGGCATCGGCTACGGCCTCGTCGTCGCCCAGGAGCTGTTCTCGGTGTCCGACGTCTTCGCCTGGACGCTGATCCTCGTCGTCATCCTGTTTCTGGCCGAAGCCGTCCTCGCCCGCGTCGAAGAACGCGTGCTGCGCTGGCGGGCATGACCAGCGCGGGAACGATCGAGGTCGAGGCGCTGCGCAAGGTCTTCCACCAGACCGGCACCGGTGAGGCGGTGGTGGCCATCGAGCGTCTCGACTTCGTCGTCGCCCAGGGCGAGATCGTGGCCATCGTCGGCCAGACCGGCTGCGGGAAGTCCACGTTCCTGAACCTCCTCATCGGCCTCGATCGTCCCACCGATGGCCGCATCGCCATCGGCGGGCGCGCGCCCTACGACGAGTTCGATCACTTCCGCGGCGTGCTCGCCGCCGTCTTCCAGCAGGACCGATTGTTGCCGTGGCGGACGGCGATCGACAACGTGCGGCTGCCGCTCGAGCTGCTGGGGCAGCAGCCACGCGATCAGGTCGAGCGCGCGCGGGCCTGGCTCGATCGGCTCGGGCTCGCGCGCTTCGAGCAGGCGTATCCCCACGAGCTGTCGGGAGGCATGCGCCAGCGCGTGGCGCTGGCGCGCGCCTTCGTCATCGAGCCCGCGCTGCTCCTGGCCGACGAGGCGTTCGGTCACCTCGACGAAGTCACGGCTGCCGCGCTCCGCACGGCCTTCGTGGACCTGGCGAGGACCGCGGGCAACACGGCCATCCTGGTCACGCATCAGCTCGAGGAAGCGATCGAGCTGGGCGGGCGGATCCTCGTCTTCGGGCGTCCGGGAAAGCTCCTTGCCGACATCGACCTCAAGACGTGGCCGGTCGGGGCGGTGACGAGCCTGCGCGCCGAGATCCAGCGGATGCTCCAGAGCAACGCACCCGAACCCCGCTTCGCCGTTCGTACGGAAAGGGAGTCTCGCGCATGAACATCGGCGCACGTGCCCAGAGCGTGCTGGACAAGATCGACGTCGACGAGCTGGTGAAGGTGGCCCTCGACCTGGCGAACATCGACAGCCCCACCGGTGCCGAGGGGCCGGTGGGCGAGTACGTCTACGACTGGCTCACGCGCGAGGGATTCGCCGCGCGGAAGATCGCGCTGATGCCCGACCGACCCAACGTGCTCGGCACGCTGCCCGGCAGTCGCCAGGGCAAGAGCCTGGTCTTCAACAGTCACATGGACACGACGATTCACAAGGACGAGTGGTGGACGACCCGGCGCGCCGCCGATGCGGTCTTTCACTCCGCCTGGCGCGAGGGCGACGTGCTGGTCGGCAACGGGATCTGCAACGACAAGGGCCCGATGGCCACCTGGCTCCTGGCCGCCAAGGCGATCAAGGACAGCGGCGAGAGGCTCAAGGGCGATCTGCTGCTCATGGCGGTCGTCGGCGAGATCGGCGTCGAGCCCGTCGACGAGTTCCAGTCGCCGGCCTATCTGGCCAAGGAACCGGGGACGCGCTTCGCCATCACCCACGGCGGCGTGGCCGACTACGCGCTGGTGGCGGAAGGCACCGACTTCGGCATCGTCGGCGTCGAGGCCGGCAAGGCGTTCTTCAAGGTCACGGTCTTCGGCAACGACCTGCCGATCTACACGCCCTACATCTCGCGGCCGACACCCGTGGAGAAGAATCCGAACGCCATCGTCCGCATGGCCCCGCTGATCCAGCGCATCGAGGAGTGGGCCTACGAGTACGAGCAGCGGAATCGCTACGAATGCCCGGGCGGCGTGATCGTCCCCCGTGTCAACATCGGCGCCATCCGCGGCGGCGTCCCCTACAAGATCACCAAGACCGTCCAGCAGTGTGCGATCTACCTCGACGTCCGGATCACGCCCGTGCAGAACCCGCTCGACATCCGGGAGGATTTGCGTCGGCTCGTGGCCGGAGCGGGGCTCGGCGGTGAGGTGGAGCTCTACACGTACCGGCCCGCGTTCGAGGCCGATCCGAAGAAGGTCGAGCCGCTGGCTTCTGCCATTACCCGAGCCCACCAGGCCGTGCTCGGCGGCACACCCAAGCCGGCGTCACCGCCGTTCTCCAGCATGTGGCGCGACATCAACTGCTTCAACGAGATGCGGATTCCGGCGGTCACGTATGGCCCCGGCATCAGCGTGGGCGGGGGGAACTTCGGCATGAAGATCGCCGACATGATGACGGGCGCCCAGCTCTACGCGCTGACGGCGCTCGACCTCTGCGATCAGGAGCGCTAGTCGCGGTTCCTTCGCACGATGCCGCGGGGAATCCCCGGCGACACTCCATCGACTGTCGGCGCGGGTTGTGGCGGCGAAGGCGTCGGAGGGCGAAAGCGTCGTGGCGTTCTCGGGCGCCGGTGTCGCGGCCGCCACCGGCCGCGGCTTGTTCGGAGCGCGGAGCAGGATTTCGACCGGGCCGCCCGTGCGCTGGATGACGATTCGATCGGGCTCGATTCGGTCGACGTATCCCCCGGCCATGGCGTCACCCCGCTTGTAGCCGAAGATCTTCTTCGTCGAGGGATCTTCGACGTAGGCGATGGGGTTCTCCTCGCTCCACACCACGCCGTACAGCATCAGATTGGTCGTCGGTGGCAAGGCCGCGAGCGCATCGGAATTCTTCGGCTGGGCCCGATCCGGGTGAAACAGGTTGCGCGCGGCGATCAGTTCGTTGGTCGCGGGCGATCGGCGGGACCGCGACGGAAGACCGCGTCCGCGATACGGACCGCGAAGACGAGGGAGAGGCCGGCCATGAAGACGTTGAGCGCGAGTTGAGCCCTGGACATCGTCCATCCCGCTCGCACGTCGGGGAATGACGGGACGCGGGCCAGCGCGAAGTCCAGGAACGTCGCCGTCCGCCTGTGCGCGCGCGCCAAGCGCGCGCGTAGTGTCACGAACGCGCACAAGAGGCGAGGTGGGAAGGTAAGTCCCGAACGCGACGTGCCCTCGCCAGGGCGAAGCGCCGTCTGCCATCGCGGCCAGTCAGTCACGTGGCCCTCCAAGTTCTCCAGCGCCGGCAAGAATACTCCAGCCGTGTCAACGGCGAGCCGAAAAAGAACATCGGTGAGCGCTGCGGTCCAGCGCCCACCGATGCCCGCCGAAAACTACGCGTTACCGGTCCCGGTCATGACCTTACCGGTCGTGATCCCGGTCCCCCCGATCCCGGCCATGGTCGGCGAAGTCCTCGTCCCTGTCGACGTCGTGGATGTAGACAGCGACACACCCGTTGTTGCTGCCGCAAATCCCGGCACCCACAGTCGTGGTGTCACCGCCGATACCGACCTGTGACGTCGGTCCCACTTGCGGGACGAAGATGAGGTTGCGCCTGGAGTCAGCGGCCACCGAATGTGAGTTTTGCCCCTGGGGGATCTTCTCGATCAGTAGATTGGTCTCGGCATTGATCACGCCGAGCACGGCCCCACCGGCCGGAGCCGGACAGCCACCCGGCTTTCCGCAATCCCTGTTCGAGGCCGTGTAGTAGCGTCCGTCGCCGCTGTTGAACCAGACCTCGTCGGAGCCGGTGATGTTGCCGATGTTCGCAAAATTCTTGCTCTGGGCGTTGATGACCAGCGTGCTCCGGTTGGTCGGGACGTTCTGCGGCGTGCAGCCCAGCAGCAGATTGGCATGCGGTCCGACCGTGGCACCGTTCGGTCCACACTCGTTCAACGGAAACACGCCGGTATTGGTGGTCGGATTGAACGCCCCGATGACGACGACGGGGACCGACTTGCCATCGATGATGACCGTCGAGGTCGACGCCGGCAGGTTGTTCGGATCGACGATCAGCAACCCGCCCTGGCAAAAAGTGGGGCCGGCGAACGTGCAGCCTGTGGGGTTGTTGGCGATCTGCGGGATCGACGTGTAAAAGCGTTGCGTGCGGGGTTCCCAGGCCGGCTGCTCGATCGACAGTCCCGCGTCCTTCGGGACGATCGCGTTGTCGATCAAGATCCGGGCGATGATGCTGGTCGCACTTGTGCCGGCATCGCCATTGGCCCTGAACAGGGTCCCGAAAGGCGGATCCTCGGCGTTGTTCGCGGCGAGCAGCAATTTGCCATCCGTCGTCAACGCCATCTCGTCGACTCGAGTGGTGCCGCCGGTCGGGATCGTCTGTTTGATGGCGGATGCGTTGGGCGCGTTGAGGTCGATCACCTTGAGCGTGCTGTCGCCGTCACCGGCATAGAGCCACCGGTTGTGCGAGGCGACACCATCGGGTCCTGAGATATTGTTATT
>WNGH01000571.1_pt1 | contig 35004 bp, 28 predicted proteins | sample 5400631 | NCBI WGS metagenome assembly WNGH01 (sample SAMN13153373, study PRJNA577476) | soil metagenome | isolation source: 115 cm soil or saprolite under Garry oak tree replicate 1 | place: USA:California | collected 2016-06-15
TTTCGGCAGCCGAACTATTCCAGGGAGCCTACTCGACCAAGGGCAGGAGAGGCGAGGTGGAGGTGGTCAGAGCGACTCTGGAACATCTCGAGCTTCTCGAACTGTCGATTCCTGTCTGCGAGAAGTACGGGAGGCTTACCAACGAGCTCGGATCGAAGGGCTCGCCTATCGGCGACTTGGACGCGCTCATCGCAAGTGCTGCAATAGTCCATAGACAGATCCTCTTGACGAAGAACAAGAAACACTTCGACAGAGTGCCGGAACTCGTTACCGAGTCATGGTAGAAATAGGGAAAGACTACCAGTTCTGACTGGGCACTTTTTTTTCTGTCAGGGGACAGCCTTGGCTTTGATCCGACCTTTCTCCGCCAAGTAGAGCGATTCGGCCAGCACTATGGCTGGAATTACAACGACTGCTTTCGCCGAGTCAGCGTTTTCAAATACCGATTTGGCGCTGGGGCTTAGCCTATCGTCATCTGCCGCGAGATACCACACAAATGGGTGTGTGTCGGTAACATAGAACGGCCTAGTCGGAGGCATTCTTGAAGAGAGAACTCTTAGCCTTGGCTATGTCTTGCTTGTTGACCTGTAGTCCTTTCCACAATCCCTTCAGCTTGACAACGCGCGGGCTTTGTGGGGACTGGAGTCCGATCTTGATCTCGGCCAACTCTCTCTCGATCGCGTCCAGTCTCTCTTCGACTTTCAAGCTTCGTCCCCTTGAATTATTCCTCGGACCAGACTATTAAACAGAATCCTACTCGGCGTCTCTCTTGCTATCGCTGGAAGGAACTTTGATCCTAGGTCCTCTTCTCTTGTATGAAACGCTTCGGGATTGGACTTGTCACGGAGGGAGAGTGTGTGTTTTTCACAGATTTTCTCTTACCGGTCTCTTTCGCAAATGAATTATATGTGAACCTGGCTGAGCGCTCGCTTCAAGGGCGTCTCAGAAGGTTATGGCGATAGTAGGTTCTTCTGGAAGCCGAGCTTCGGTCCCATACTTTTTTTCGAAAAAATTACTGGAGCGGCCTATCACACGCGAGGTTTTGATCGGAATAAAGACTCGCGGGTTGAGAAGGCGGGTTTGGTATAGAGCGTTGGATCAGATGGAGAGAGGATTAGTGGACCTGACCATACGATGGGTGGACAAAGTGCGAAGCGGACGAATGACGGAGACATTGATGCGGATACTAGCGAAGCTAGCGCAGGCACTGGAAACAGGTATGGGAAAAGTCCTAGGTAAGGGAAGAATACTGGCCGCTAGGGCGAGCGAACTAGCGGTGAAGTGGGGTAATGTTTCCGCCTACTCATGGCGGTACGAACAGGGCTTCTGCAGGGCAATAGGCTTCGGAATAGTTGGATTGTCGTGAAGGGCGCAGCACGCGAAAATCGACCACCCCTGGGGGTCGAGAAAAGCATGCTTAGTTTTGGTCGAGAAAAGATCAGTAGGGTCCCTGAAGGGCTGGGAAAGATTGTTAGATCCTACCGGTTCGCCCTTGCAGCGTTTCTGATACCACTCTTCATACGGTCAATACCCGAGATCCTCGTCGGACCCTACCCCATAGGCTGGGACACCATCGCATTCTACGTCCCCAACACCCTAGACTGGGCAGCAGGAAAAACAGGATTCACAGAGATTCTTGGAACAGCACCACTCATGTACTTGATCTCAGTGCCTGTCTACTGGGTATCCAGAGTTAACCCGGTCTGGACTTTCAAGATCATGGGCCCAATCCTGTATGGTAGTATGATCTGGGCGCTGTTCAGGTTTCTAAGAATCGGACTAAAGTGGCCGGACAAACAAGCACTTGGGAGCGCATTACTGACCTCATTGTATTTTGTGACGTTGAGAATCAGCTGGGACCTCTACCGAAACATGCTCGGACTAACATTCATTCTTCTAAGTCTCCCCTTAATCGAGGACATGAAGGGTCCTAGAAAACAGGCCATTCTATCTGTTCTGATAGTTCTGGCCGTCGCCGCGGACCAGCTTACCGGAGTAATCGCGTTGGTCTTGGTAGGGGCTAGAGCGCTCACAGCTCTAACAAGAAATCAACGGGACGAGTTCGTTGGCAAGGTGAAGGTAGCCTTACCCGGAACCGTTCTCTTTCTAGCAACCGCGTACGCGGGATTGATCGTCCCCGGAATCGGGCTTGTCAGCCAACAAGCACCAGTGCCATCTCTCACTAGCGCGAGTTTGAGCATAGGATTTCTAGCATATGCGTACCTAGCCTTGGTCCCACTGGTACTCGTCGGAGTGCGGAAGGTCGGGAACATTGAGCTTCGAACATGGTCCCTTTTCTGTATCGCAACTGTGGGTACAGCAATACTGCCTTTCTTCGGCCCGATCGTCGAGAGCTATAGATGGTCACTCCTCTTGGACATACCACTCTGTATCTTCGCCGCAGCAGGACTCCACAAGATAGTAGAATCGGTTCACCCGAGAATCGGTTGGGCCAGAAATTTCCACCAACTCATCTTGCCAACACTCTCTACTGTTCTGATGATCTCTGCAATCCTCTACATTGCACTCCCTGCGCAGCAAGCGATGGTGTACTATACTGCGTACCCCGAGCTTTTGCCCACGTCAATGATTCAAAATACCATCCCATTGTCTGACCTGGGAAGCTTGAGATCACTCCTAGACTCAGCCGCCGTGAGAATCAATTCAGGAACAGTCCTGATAACCCACCAAGCAATCTACGGCTGGGCTAGGGCTTACCTCCCCTCATTGAATAATCAATTAATTAATTATCATTACAATCCCCCCCTGTCGGGCGTTGAGATGGCAAGGTCAGAGGGATACTCTTCAATTTTGATGATCTGGTGGATAGACGGATCTGGATGGCACAACCAACCCAATGTCCCAAGCGGCTTCAGTGTTCTACTCCAGAATGGGGATCTCGCTCTCTACAGCCGCCCTATTGACAACGGGCAGACCGAACGAAGCAAATAACGTTGCAAACTATGCTTTCTACTCGCTCGTTCTCGGCATCGCAATCCAAGTAGGAGTCGTCATACGGGAGAGCAGGAAACATCCTCACTCCAGCGACAGTAGGCCGGCTGACTCGGCCTGAGTCGGAACTCGTCGAGGGTTTCGTGAAGGACAGAATCTCTATCGTCATGCCCGCGTACAACGAGGCGGACTGCATTGGAAGAAGCGTCGCAGACGTGAACGAGCAGTTTGAGGCGATGTCCGAAGACTACGAAATAATCGTCGTTGACGATGGCAGCAATGACGATACTCGAAAAATTATCGAGGAACTCACAGACAAGAAACTCAAGATTGTGGGATATGACAGGAACCAGGGCAAGGGACATGCACTCAAAGTAGGTCTCTCCCATGCCACAGGACAGTTTGCCTTCCTCATCGACAGCGACTCTGAGATCCACGCCAAGGAACTGTTGAATTATGTGGATGCACTAGAATCGGCAGATTTCGCGATTGGGTCCAAGCGACATCCTCTCTCAACAGTCCGAACCCCCACGATGCGCCGATTCCTCAGCCTCGGATTCAACATCCTCGAACGACTCCTCACAGGAGTGAACGCGACAGATACTCAGGCGGGTCTAAAAGCGGCAAGGAGCTCAGCTCTGTACCAGGTTCTACCTCTCCTTTCCGTAAAGAGGTATGCTTTCGACGCCGAGCTGTTGGCGGTAGCCTCACTCTTCAATTTCAAGATAAAGGAGCTTCCCGTCAACATTGACCTGAAAGCTACGTTCAGTACAAGGCAAGTGTTCCGAATGCTGATCGACCTTCTCGGAATCGCGTACCGATTGCGGATAAAGCGGTGGTATCAGACAAACAAGGCATCAATGTCAGACACATACACTCCGATAATACAGTGGTAGAAATGGCCCAAGGAATCCTTCCGCACAAGGATCCTCCATTGGTATCGATCATAGTTGCCTGCAAGGAAGTCGACTCCTACACTACAGAGTGTATTCGGGGATGCCTGCAACTTGACTACCCCCAATTTGAACTCATAGTATTACCCGACAACAACGAAAATTCACTTGGTGAGAGGGTTCGTGTCTTGCCAACAGGACCCGTCAAACCTTCTGAGAAAAGGAACGCAGGAGTAAAAGCAGCAAAGGGAGAGGTTGTCGCGTTCATTGATGGGGACGCCTATCCCGATAAAAACTGGCTGAAGAACTGCACCAAGTATTTTGATAATCCTAAAGTCGCCGCTGTGGGAGGACCTGGCCTTACTCCTCAGACCGACAATACAATGCAGAAGGCGAGCGGCGAGATATTGTCTTCGTTTCTTGGATCCGGACCGTTGAGCTTCAGACATTCGAGTAAGCTTGCGCGAAAATGTGACGATCTACCGACGGTCAATCTGATTGTTCGCCGATCCACATTCAAAGAAATGGGAGGATTCGACTCCTCGTATTGGCCCGGAGAAGATACAAAGTTTTGCCGAGATTTGGTCTACGGAATGGGCGGGGATGCACTATACGCACCTGATGTGATCGTTTATCACCATCGCAGATTGCTGTTTCGTCCTCATCTGAAACAGATCGCTGGGTATGGACTTCACCGAGGATATTTTTCGAAGAAATTTCCCGAGAACAGCAGGCGACTTCTCTACTTTATTCCCTCGCTCTTCGTGCTGGGCGTACCCGCACTCTTGCTTCTGAGCTATATTGACGAGAGTGTGAGGTTCCTCTCTCTCTTTCCTCTGCTCGCCTATTTTCTTCTGATGGGAATTGGAGCGGTGGTAATCGGTCTCAGACGGCGGAGTCCCAATCTTGTCGGTCCAGTCTTTCTTGGGGCGGTTGCAACCCATCTATGGTATGGTGCCTATTTCCTCAAAGGGCTGCTTTCTAGAAAAATTGACACGCACTCGCCCAGTTACAAATCTAATATATGACGAGCAAACGAGCAACGCTTTCCGAAATAAGGCACGATGATCCTTGAAAGTCTCTGTTTCCTACCCCCCAATTCCCACAGACAAAGGAACTCCACTGCTATCTCAAAACAGACAATTCCAGTACTTCAACGAGCCTACCTACATTTACCCGATGGTTCCAGCCTCTGCTGCAACAATGTTGAAGGTTGCAGGTCATGAAGCGATCTGGGATGATGCGATCGCTGAGCAGAAGCCCTACGACAGTTGGCTAAAGGAAGTTGCGCATGAGGGTCCTGAGCTGATTGCGATTGAAGCCAAGGCTCCTGTGATCAAGCGATACTGGAAGACAATTTCAGACATCAAAGCGGTAAGTCCCCAGACGAAGACTGTCCTTTGCGGCGACCATGTCACTGCTTACCCGGAAGAGTCGTTCAAGAACAGTGACGTCGATTATGTCATAACCGGAGGGGATTTTGACTTCACGCTCCTTAGTCTCGCCAACCATCTTGATGGGAAGAAGGACCTCGAGCCCGGGATTTGGTACAGAGCGGACGGGGAATTGAGGTCCACTGGAAAATTCACGCAGCGCCACAACCTCAGTGAAGCTCCTTTCATAGATAGAGACCTCACCAAATGGCGTTTGTACAGTTATCACAACGGGAATTACAAGTACACCCCGGGAACTTACTCGATGGTAGGTAGGGATTGTTGGTATAGAGCCGGAGGCGGGTGCACTTTTTGCTCTTGGACAATTCACTATCCTGCGTTTAATGTGAGACGTCCTGAATCTTACTTGGACGAAGTTGGTGCTCTAATTGAGAAGTACGGGGTGAAGGAAATCTTCGACGACACTGGAACTTTTCCAGTTGGACCTTGGCTCAAACAGTTTTGCGATGGAATGATCGAACGGGGCTACAACGAAAAGGTCCGCATAGGATGCAACATGCGCTTTGGAGCGCTCTCCTTCGAAGAGTACAAATTGATGAAGAAAGCGGGGTTCAGGTTCATTCTCTACGGGTTAGAATCCGCGAACCAGAAGACTCTTGACATGCTCAACAAAGGAGTTACAGAGAAACAACAGATAGATACATGCAAAATGGCAAGCAAAGCCGGCCTCGATCCTCACTTGACAATAATGTTCGGTTATCCGTGGGAAACGAAGGAAGAAGCCTTGAGGACAGTAGATACGGCCAAGTTCCTATTGAAGAAAGGCCACGCGAAGACCTGGCAAGTAACCATTGTCATCCCATACCCCGGCACCCCTCTATTTCAACAGGCGAAAGACAACGGATGGCTAAAGACTGAAGATTGGGAAAGGTACGACATGCGAGAACCAATCCTCAAGACGCCGATGAGTGAGGAAGAAGTCATGGAAATTGTTCAAGGACTATACAAAGTAGCCTTCGACCCTGAATTCATTATTCGGAAGATGGCGAGTATTCGAAGCATTCGTGACTTGAGATTCATGGCGAGAGGTGTGAAAAATATTCTGGGTCACGTTCGAGATTTCTCTCCTTCTCAGCTTAAGTCAAATAAATGATGGTTGCCAACCAAAATATTACAAGAGTTCCATTCAGATCGTCTACCACGCAAATTCTACCCAGCATTAGCATAATCGTTCCCACTTACAATTCTGCCAAGACTCTAAGGCAATGCCTAACCAGTATAGCTCATCAAGACTATTCGCCCAGTCTCTTAGAAATAATAGTGGCAGATGGAGGCTCAGTTGATTCAACGTTACATATAGCAAGTGAATTTTCCGGTGCTCGAGTTGTCCATAACAGACTAAGGACAGGAGAAGCCGGGAAGGCGATTGGGACTGACCATGCAAGAAATGAGATTTTGGCCTTCATCGACAGCGACAATATTCTGCCCTCGGCAGACTGGTTGAGAAAAATGGTTATTCCATTTTCTGATGAAACTGTGGTGGGGTCTGAACCGCTATACTACTCGCATCGAAGAATCGACCATTTGATCACGAGATATTGTGCATTATTGGGAATGAATGATACTTTGTGCCTTTTCCTCGGAAACTACGACAGGTACTGTTCGCTAACAGGCAAGTGGACGGAAACGAGAGTCACTGTTTCGGACATGGGTTCTTATTTGCGCATAATACTCAACGGACGAAGCCTCCCGACAATGGGAGCAAATGGTTTCCTAGTTAGGGCGGCTGCGATCAAAGGGCAGAGCTTCAGATCCTACTTGTTCGATGTTGACATGGTTTACCAACTTGTAAGTGAAGGTCATAATGTGTTTGCGAAAGTGAAAGTAGGCATAGTCCATCTATTCGCACGCGACCTTCGCGAGTATGTTAGAAAGACTCGGAGGCGGGTGTCAGATTACGTGCATTTCGATGAGATCGAAAACAGAAGCTATCCGTGGAATCAACTGGGCCTCGCAAAGACGCAAAGGTTCATTCTTGACACACTGCTCCTAGTTCCGCTCATTAACGCCGCCGCAAAAGGGTACAGAAAGAGGCCCGACAGAGCATGGCTGTTTCATCCCATAGCTTGCTGGATCACCATGCTCGTGTATGGGTCATCTTCGCTGGGCTGGCTCGCAAAGGGAGTTGGACGTAACCGAACGAGAGAGTCTGAATAGTCACGATGCCCTCGACTATTCGCCAACCTACGAAAATTTTGAATGATGTTGAACACAATGCGAGTGTCGCACTACTAACCCTGGCGGGTTCGATGGTTTACGAGGACCAGCTTAGCGGGGGCGATCGCATTTTCCCCGAACTGAGCAAAAGACTTGACACCAGGAAATATCCAGTTTACGTGCTGACGACTGACTCGGGAAGAAAAGTTTGGTCGTCGGCAACAACGCATGAAATCATAACGAAGATCCCCTCACTTCCGTTCGAAAGGTTTGTGGGGCCTAATACAGTACCGATTCTATATCTTCTCAGATCACTGCTGATGTTTGCCTACGCCCTAAAGTTCGTATCTTCAGCGCGAAGAGTTGTAATAATATATTCTTCCAGTGATTATTTGCCCGACACTATGGCGCCGTTTGTTCTAAGGCTTTTGACGAAAAAGGTGAGATGGATTTCCAGAGTCTATCATAATATTCCCTCCCCGACCGCGCGAAGAGGAAACCCTTACGTGAATCTGCTATCTTTTGCATCACAACGGGTGAGCTTCCGGCTTATGAAGCAAAAAGCCAACCTAACCCTCAGTCTGAATTCCTCAGTCTCCAAAGAACTTGAAGTCATGGGCTTTGACAAAGCCCGACTCGCTGTATCAGGACTCGGAGTGGATGCCAAACATATAGAAGCTGTCGCCTCGGACGGTCAGAAAAACTATGAAGGCGTGTTCCTCGGTAGGCTTCACCCCGCGAAAGGAATTTTCGATCTATTAGAGATTTGGGCAGAAGTGGTGCAAAAGGAAAGTCATGCTAAGCTGGCCATCATAGGAGGAGGAGAAAAAAAGGTAACGCACGCACTCTCTAGTGAAATTGAACATCGCAAGCTCCAAGACAATATTGATGTTCTTGGATTCATAGCGAATGATAACGCTGTGTATCGCATTCTGAAGTCTAGCAAATTGTTCTTGTTTACCGACCATGAGAACGGATGGGGTCTCGCGGTTTGCGAAGCTATGGCTTGCGGATTGCCTGTCGTTGCATATAACTTGGACATTTTTGGCTCTGTCTACAAGCAAGGTTACGTTACGGTTCCTCTCTCGGACACGAAGTTGTTTGCTACGAAAGTCGTCGAGCTTCTTGAAGACGCTAAGAAAAGAGCAGATTTACGTGATTGCGCTCAACGACAAGCGAAGTCGCTAACCTGGGAAGTGATTACTGACGAGTTCTCGAAACTGTTAGAATCCACCATCTAGTCAAGGTTAGCCATTGAATGTATCGAGATTACTGCAGATCCTTTGCATAACACTTATTCTCTTTCAATACGTGTCCCATGACGTTCGTGCCTCTCCCGCAACCCTAACCGAAACCGTTCCTGTAAAGATTACGTTGTCCCCAAGCGCTGGATCAACCGAAATCTCTCGTGCGAACTACTTTCCCGTCAGGTTTCTTCACAATGGCATACCTCAAATCGCGAATCAGACTTCCGGGACGCTGATACTCAACTCAGTAGACATTGAGACTTCCGTAGTAATCAGCGCCGTCAGCTCAGCGTCCACATCGGACGAGCAATGGTGCCTCGCCTTTGTTCAGGGCGGATGTCAATCAACCATAATTCCAATCGGGCAACAAGCAGAGAATGTCACGTATTACTATTATGACCTTCTAAGAGAATCGGTTTCAGCCGTCTTGAGCCCGTTCACAATCGCCAGGCCATCTTACCATTACGCCACGGCGCCTCTCATTGCTAGTTCAAACGAAAGCTTGCTCCCGGTGAGTGGTCTTCTGCAAACGTCATCTCAACCAATTTGGGCAGCTAGGTCGTCCGTGTATTACGCAAGCGATAGCATTCCCGAAGTTGGCAGTTCGACCCAGCAGTTCTCATCAGTACCAGTAACTTATGGGCTTATAGGTTCTTGGCCGCTTGAGGAAGGGATCGGCACTTCAGTCTACGATGCATCGGGAAATAACAACAATGGGGTCATACAGGGTAACGCATCGTGGACCTCAGGTTTATCGTGTAGATCGGGTGATAATTGCCTTAGTTTCGATGGCTCGACAGGGCACATAGTCGTCCCTCCATCAAGAAGTTTGGATTCGATTGAATCGACCGGTTCAGTCACAGTCATTTCATTGGCAAAGATGGATCGAACCGCCCAGGAGGCGGTTGAATGGATATCTTCGGGAGGCTTCACTCTATACTTCTACACAGCAGATGTCCAACCAAGAGTCTTGTTTTCCATTACTACAAGCGATGGAAAACAGAATTATCCTGAAGATACTTTGTCTTTGTCCACCTATGATTTATGGCACTGCATAGCGGGGTCCTACTCTGCGGCACTTCATACGATACTCGATTACGGTGATGGCCAGTTTTCTGAAAGAGCATTAGATGGGAACCTTGCAACCCTTAATGGTTTGACCATTAACGAAAGATCGTTGCATAAAGGCACGGCCTCCACAATGTCGATCTACAACCGTGCCCTTTCAGTCTCAGAAATCGACGAGGTTTGTGCATCTGCAATTCAGGAAACAGAACATGCCATAATTGGGACCGGGAATAGTTGGACAACTCGGTATTTCAACCAATTAGCTCAACAAGTCTCATACTCTGCGATTGGAAATTGGGATTCAAAGGGTCCTGCATTCAGATATGTTTCATTGGGTGGCTCTCTGTCATACACCGTCACGCAAACCCCTTCCACGTTGTGGGTCGACAATGGTTCTGATTGGGGCATTACGAACCCAATTGTACCGATCTCTGGAGGCGAGAGATTGTTTTCGGCATCGACTGTGTCAGGAAGAATTTCAGAAAGCACGCGAATCGATCCAACATACTATCACCAGTTCGCGCTAACCGCCAGTTACTTACTCTCAGATAATGAATCGGGAATATCACCTCCCATTCTGGCCAGCACCCAATTCGGACAGCCGTATTCTGTGAGGCTTCAAACCGCTCCTATCGTTTACTGGCTTGATAGTGGCGCGAAATGGAGTGCGGGAAACCCATTCCCTTCAACAGGTGCAGGAGAGTCTTGGAGGACGAGTGAAAACGCTAGCGGCGCGATGGATGGCAGTGTGACAACGGTCCTCGTTTATCGCAAGGACGTCCCCTCCAGCAACCCGACGCTTGGTCTTCTAGGGGTGTTTGCTGCAGGTTTCGCTGGCACTCTTCTGATAAATCGGTACCGAAACAGAGGAAAACTGACAGGACCGAAAATCGCACTCGGCAGACAAGCCTCTCGATTTTCGGTTGACCACAGCATCGTTTGGTGGGCTTTTCATGGATCAATAGTTGTAGCAATTGCCATCTATGCAACTTTCTTTGGAAGTAACGGTCTTGTTAATGTTGGGGATACTGTGTACAATATTTTCCCCCTGAGAAGTCTCTCTTTTGAAAGCGAGCTAGTCAACCTTCACATAAATGGAGGATCAATCAATCCCAATGCACCCTATGTTGCGAACCTAGCCGAATCACCATACCGGCTTCTGACATTATTGCTCACCGTTGCAGGCCTACCTGCAGCTATCGCAAATCGAGTATACGTGTTTTTACCCTTGGTGCTGTTAGCGGAGTCCGCGAGTTTCTTCGGCCAAACGATCGTAAGCACCAAATCGATAGCCGCCAAGTCCGCAGCTGCACTACTTGCAGTATTCAACCCATATACAATCCAAAATTTCGTGGGGGGAGAATTCATACGACTTGTTTCTATCTCGGCCCTCCTAGTTACCATGGCAAGTTTCATCGCCGCGATTAGAAGTCGCGATCACAAACGCAGATACATCTTCATGGGCGCGATAGCCTCAATCTTGCTGGTTGGAGATCCCGGCTTCATCATCCCGACCTACACATTGATCCTTGTCTACGCAATACTGAGCTCTGTTGCAAAATACAAGCGGTCCTTTGCCCCGTTGAGGAGCTATGGCCAGCTATTGCTCCTGTCTTTGATCGTTAACCTTTGGTGGATTTTTCCCTCGGTAGCCTGGTACGCCTCCTCTCACGGAAGTTCACCGTTCCAAGGACCATCCGAGGCAACTGGGATCCTACAACTAAAGAGCCTTCATCAATCCTTGTTCTTATCATTGCGCGGTCTCTATTGGATATCGCTTTCAGCACCCTTCTGGAGCGATTTTTGGAGCTACTATTCTAGTCCGCTGGGCATTCTCACGGGAGCTGGCGTCCTCGTCGTCGGGATGGCATCCTTGCTCTATTCTAGAAATCTAAGGACCTTGTACTTTTCGATCACCGTGGCTTTGGGTGCACTGCTTTCTACCGGGCTTCACTATCCACTCGTGGGCACGCTTTATTCGTTCGCGTTCAATCTCGGGTTCCCCTTCAACATATACAGGGATCCATACAATTATTTCGAGGGCGTCGGACTAGTAGGTCTCATCGCCTTAGTTTCAATAGCTGTCTCCCGCAGTATCAGCCCGGCTAGTTCAGTTCCAGTTTCGGCTCCGAACTTCAGAAAGCTGACAACACGCAGGCTGGCCAAATCCGTGCTGCCTTTGCTTATTCTTTGCGTAATTTGCCTCAATGGCCTGCCCATGTACGCAATACAGGTTCAATCCTACATGCGCCCTGTCAACATCCCTGCAAGCTATTATGACGCATCTGTTTACCTACAGCACCTTGCCAGGAATTCGACCGATGACTTTAGAATTGCGATTCTACCTCTCCACTCAGTCGGAGGTTTTGTGCGATACAACTGGTCTCCATACGAAATGCCTGACGTAGCCGATCATTTTTCACCGGTCGCCGTAATTCAGGATGTTGCGGGTAATGCTTTGGGGATCGAAGGCGACGCAGCCCTATCATTCGAGACTGGAAACGTCACACAGGCAATTTACTACTTGGCCATACTAGACGTTGGATATTTGTTGGTTCACAAAGATTTGCGAGACTTCTCTTCGGCATCGATCCAAAAACAACTGGCCCAAAGCAACTCGACCCTCGTATTCGACACAAACGAGTTGTCGATTTACTCCGTCAATCGAGAACGATTACCGTTTGCTTTTGCTTCAACCTTGATTAGCAGGCAAGCCGGCTCGAACATCTTGAATGAAAGCTCAACAACTGAAGGGACTGTATCCTACAGGCAAGTATCCCCTTACACCTACGTACTTGAGTTCGGGTCAGATTCTTCAAATCGGTTATTCGTAAATGTGGCCTATGATGATGGCTGGAGGATTTACTCGGGCAAACAAGACTTGCTGGGCACACTTTTCACCCAACCATTGCCAACTAGGCACGATTCTGCTGCAAATGGTTCTCTCAACGAATGGCCCTTGAATAGCTCAAAGGATCGAACTGTGACGCTCGTCTTCTGGCCCGCCGTAATGACATACATAGGAGCACTCTTCTCGATGGTTGGCTTCTTGATTACTGCCATATGGCTAATCTCAGAGAGTTACTTCAGACACCGGATCCGACGTGACAACACCAGAATGGGAAAAAGAAACCGCATCTTTTCATTCGAGTTGAAACATGTTTCTACAATGCGCTAGCGAACCGAACGATAGATCCGCCAGCTATTCAGTAAAGCTGGCCCATGAGCATTATCTCGACCTTTGGCTTGGACTATATGAGTACGATTCATACAAACGCTGGCTGTTCGGAAAGGTCGTAATTCCTCTCCTTAATGAGTATTTGAAAGAGGGAGAGACGGTATTGGAGATTGGCTGTTCGAAGGGATATCTTCTCAGGGACTTGGAAGGTCAAGCCTGCACCCCGGTAGGATTAGACATTTCGCTGACTGCATTGGGCTATGCAAAATCAAATGGAGCCTTGATCGCAAGGGCTGATGGTGAGACTTTGCCTTTTGCATCGAATTCCTTCGGGGGCATCCTCGCCATTCATACTTTGGAGCATCTACCTTCCCCTCTGTTGGCCATTCAGGAGGCGTATAGGGTTCTTCGCGATGGCGGATTGTTCATAGGCATTACGCCAAACAAGACCAGTTGGTTTTCCAAAATTGCCGCCAGGAAAATGAAGTATACAAGCTTGAAGAATCCCTACCACATAGGTCTGATGGACCGCGACACGCTAAATCACCATTTTCTACAAGCGGGCTTCAGAATCCATCGCATCCTACCGTTTCATAATGGGTTATTGGGTCTTCCAAAATTGCAGAAATACTTCAGACGGACATTCATACCCCTTAGCAGAAGAATCCTTCTCCCCAATGCACATCACCAACTTGTGATTGCACTCAAATGAGCAGAAGGTTTCTTCTTGGTTCTGCTGCCTCTCCCGAGACTTAACGACGAAAGCTAATCGAAAGCAGGCAACCACGCGAGCATTGGGATAGAATCCAGCTTAGAATAAACGCTCGTCATTAGATCATTTGATCGAGGAAACCTTATCATCCCAGCATGCCGAAACCGAATTTAGGGAGAGGATTCCAAGTGTCAAAAGGCTTTCTCGAAGAACGCTTTTGGAGAGACAAAACCGTTCTCGTCACTGGTTCGAGTGGGTTCGCAGGCCGAAACCTGTGCACTCTTCTCTCACAACTAGGCGCAAAGGTTCGCTGTTTTGTTAGGTCGAAAAACGATTTCTCAGCAAATGAGGCAGGCACTAGCCTGGTACTAGGCGATGTTCAAGACTATCAGAGTCTACTAGAACCCTTGAAAGGCGTTGATGTGGCGTTTCATCTGGCAGCAATAACCCTCATACCTGAAACTAGGGCGAAGACGTTCAACACGTTCGCAACCAATGCGATCGGTACCCTCAATTTTCTCATGGCGGCTAAGGCCCAAGACGTTCCGAAACTAGTTTACGTGAGCACTTGCCACGTCTATGGGAAGCAAGAGAGACTTCCGATAGTTGAAGAGAGCGCCCCCCGGCCGATTGACATCTACTCGGCGAGCAAGCTTGCGGGCGAAAGCCTAGCTCTTTCATTCGCCGAAATGTATGGGATGAACATCTCCATTTCCCGAGCCTTCAACCATTACGGGCCCCATCAGCGACCTGACTTCCTCATTCCCTCTATCATACTCAGACTGCTCAAAAGGGAACAACTCGCAATGGGCAACCCGACACCCACGAGAGACTTTGCCTTCGTTGAAGACATTGTCCGAGGATACGCACTGCTCGCCGAAAGAGGGAGGTCATCAGAAATCTACCACTTCAGCAGTGGAACTGAAAGAACGGTGCGACAGATTGTTGAGACCATCATGAAGATTAGCGGAGTCAAGTCGGAAGTCTACTGGAATCCGGATGCGAGACGGGTCGACATCCCGCGAAGCGTAGGCGACTACTCCAAGTCTAGGAGGGAGCTGGAGTGGGAGCCACGTGTTGATTTCGAAGATGGGATGAAGAAGACTGTATCATGGTATCGATCCCAGCTCGACTCAAGGAATCCTGAAATCTATGTCGCAAACGCTTGACCTGATAAGGCCGTATATCCGAAAGCACTTCCAACTCACACGTACCGAATTCGTTCCCGGTAAGACCCGAATTCCGCTCACAGTTCCCACATATGGATCAGAAGAGGTCGAGGAAGCTGTTGACAGCCTTCTCTCTACATGGGTGAGCATGGGAGCTAAGGTGAAGAAGTTCGAAGAAGCTTTCGCCAAATACAACGGGTCCAAACACGCAGTAATGGTCAACTCAGGCAGCTCAGCAAACCTCCTTGCCCTCGCAACTCTCACCAACCCGCTTCTCTCGGAGCACATAGAAAAAGGCAGTGAGATCATAACCCCGGCGGTTACCTGGGCCACCACCATCTATCCCATCGTAAACGTCGGTTGTATTCCTGTACTTGTCGACGTCGATCCCAGAACCTTCAACATAATTCCAGAATTATTGGAAAAGGCAGTCAATCCGAAGACGAAGGCTATCGTCCCCGTCCATCTTCTTGGTGGTCCATGCCAGATAGACGAGATCGACAGAATCGCCCAAAAACATGACTTGTACTTCGTCGAAGACGCATGCGAATCCACAGGCGCGGAAATTCAAGGCCGGAAGGTTGGTACCTTCGGCGACATGGGAACATTCAGCTTCTTCATAAGTCATCACATATCGACCATCGAGGGCGGCATGATAGTGACTGACAATGATGAGCTCCATGAATATCTAAAGGCGATGCGCGCGTTCGGCTGGGTCCGTGATCTTCGAGATAAGAACAGATATGCATCGGAGAACAAGGAAATAGATTCTCGGTTTCTATTCGTTACAGATGGATACAACTTTCGGCCGACGGAAATTCAGGGTGCCTTTGGAGTACACCAGATCAAAAAGCTAGACAAGTTCATAGAGACACGGCGGAGAAATGCAGCCTACTGGTCAAGCAAACTCTCATCTTACTCTGACATGCTCATCTTACCCGAAGAACAGCTCGGGACAAAACACGTCTACTTCGGTTACCACCTGACTGTCACACCCGAAGCTCCGTTTGACCGAGAGCAGCTAGTGAGTCACCTAGAGAGCAGGCTCATAGAGACTAGACCCATCATGGCAGGGAACATCGCCGAACAACCCGTAATGACACATCTTTCACACAGGATTAGCGGAACTCTAGACAATTCTCGGATGATAATGAGAAATTCATTCTTCTTTGGAAATCATATGGGCATTGGGGAAGAAGAGAGAGAATACATCGCAGAATCAATCGTGGACTTTGCAAACCGCGCCTCGAGGCAATAGACACCCATCGTACATCTGATCATCGCGAGTCAGTCTTTGTCGCTTCGACGTCGCCTTTTGGATAGAATCATAGCGCCAGCTAGCGGCAACGTCACCCCGATGGCGAAACTAATTATCAATCCAAGCGTTCTGGGAAGGGTTGTTTTCGCACATCCTGGACAAGTTCCGGCCGGGCTGGGATCTGTGTCGATGGAAATAGCCTTGGAGGTCGTGGCTGTCTGTCCGGACGCATCGACGACCGCGAGGTTTGCCGTGTAGTTTCCAATATGCTGGTAGGCATAACCGATAGTTTGTCCCGTGCCTCGGTCACCATTACCGAAGAACCACCTGTACACGTAGGGTTGCGTTCCTCCTACTGCAGAACCCGAGAAGTTGACCGTCAAGCCCGGGGCTGGGTCGGCAGGAAAAAAGGTGAAATTGACGATGAGTGGCGCCTGTGGTGATGAGGGAGGGAGAAAGAACTCCTCCATTGCAGTCGAGCCTCCATCCTTCGACGTCAGTGGCTGTAGCCCCCATGCTGATTCTATGGTCCTGGTGAGAGAGTAGTGGGAGTATTGGATCGAAGACTGATAATGGATCTTGACAGCGGGTCCTGCCCAGACAGTATATACGTAGTCGGTGGGGAAGTATCCGAATCCTTCGTCGAAGGTGATGAAGAGGGCGGCTTTCTGTGTTCTGAAGATGAAGCTGTTAAGGACTAGTGGCACGAGACTACTGAGATATTGGTCTCCCATTGGAATTGAGGTGGGGCAGATGCCTGTGAGACCGTGCATGTTGTCGCAGAGGTTCGGGGTTAGCCACATGTAGTTGGAAGCTGTGCTCTCGGAGCTGAGTGCGTTCAAAAGGTTGTCGTCAGGTAAACCTTTGCCCCCAGTGTTAGCGGGGACCACGTGGGCGGCACATCTCGTCGAGTTGCCCGCAATTCTGGTATAGAAGACGAATGGGTTAGTCAGATATGTGTAGTTTTTGAAGGCACTCGTATAACAGGGGGAGGGCATGTCCTCAATGTAAGCCCTCCAAGTCAACCCCGCGCTCTCCACCCTATCCACGATACTAGAATTGCTTGTGGTACACGGCCCGGTCGGGCTACAGTCTACTCCGCTGAAGTAGTTATTCCCACCCGTCAAGCACATGTAGTTGGGAAGGCTTGGATGGTCACATGCGGTATACCTTGTTGCTAGAGAGTAGTTGTGTGCCAGGTGGTTCAGGTAGGGAGCTGAAGCGCTGCCGTTTATCTGGTTGAAGTTCTTGTTCTCCATTAGTATGATCAGGAGATAGTCGAACGGCCGATTGCTGGGAAGCGAGGCAGCGTTGAAACTCGCTACTGTTTGGCCTGCACTCTGCATAGTGATAATTTGGCCTGGAGAGAAGATCTCAGGAAGAACCGTGAAACACAGTAGGAGAATTGCGAGGCCGGCGGTTAAGACCCTCGGCTTGAAGTTGGATCTGCCTCCCGTTCCTTCTGGGAGCATAGTCTTCTTCTTAAGAGACTTTAGCGTGAAGCTGGAGGGTAACATGCGCACCGGGCATCGCTGCTGAAGTATAGGAATAGTGGTCTAAGCAATTGGAAATGGCTTTTCCACAGAGTGCCTGGTCTTGAGCCAGAGAATTGTCTTGTTCAGACCGTTTTCCAAGATCGTCTTTGGGGACCAGTCGATCTCCTTGGTCGACCTCGTCGTGTCAGGCAGGCGTCGTCTGTGGTCCCCCTTGGGGAAGGGAAGAAAGCGTATGGCGGAAGAAGATCTTGTAAGCTTCCTCACGATTTCTGCAAGGTCAAGAATCCTCCGCTCTTCATCTGTTCCGATGTTGAGAGCATCCCCGCTGAGTCTGCTCGTTCCCGTTAAACGTAGAACACCGGTTACACTATCGGCGACATAACAAAATGACCTAGTCTGTGAACCGTCTCCAAACACGGTAATGTCATCGCCATTCAGAGCCTGCCTTATGAATCTGGAGACCACTCTTCCGTAGAAGCCATCTTCTCTTAGTCTTGGTCCGTAGCTGTTGAAGAGTCGTCCAATCCTCACATCAAGACCATACTGGTCATGATACGCCTTGCACAGTGCCTCACCGAACCTCTTCCCCTCCTCATAGCACGACCTGGGGCCCAAAGGATCGACTCTTCCCTCATAGGACTCCGGGGTCGGAAAAACCTCCGGGTCTCCGTATACCTCGCTTGACGAAGAATAGAAGACTCGCGCATCATTCTTCCTAGCGAGATCCAGCATCTTGTCCGTCCCTGTCGCATTAGCCAAGGCCGTTTCTACAGGGTGTTTTTGGTAATCCTCAGGCGCTGGTCTACTTGCCAGATGGAAGACCATGTCAACTTTCGGGTTTCTGGAGTATGTGCAGACATCTGACTTTTCGAACTCGAAACCTTTCGTTCCTTTCAGATGTTCAACGTTCTCGAAGACTCCGGTCGAGAGGTTATCCAGACAGATGACTCTCGATCCCACATCGGTGAGTACGTCGCAGACCCAGCTGCCGAGGAACCCGGACCCGCCGGATACTAGGACACTCTTCCCGCGAAACGCTTCCGCGCCAATGGATTTTTTGATCTGTTCTATGTCTTCCTTGATGATCGCGTCCATCAATCCCGGTACCAGATCTCCCGCTCTTATTCTAGCGTTTGGGCTAGTGCGACCAGTGTTTGTGCGATAGGTTCTGAGCCTGCCAGTAGAGATCGGGTGAGCCGATGTCTAGCCAGATCTCGTTTGATCCGACTTTTGTTGTGTATACGTCGAGGTTCCAATCCACCATCTTCTGTATACCGTCGGTTAGCTGTAATTCCCCAGCAAACCCTGCCGTCGTAGCTTCCAGCGCTTTGAAAATGTTTGAGTCGAACACATACACAGGCATAATCGCCAGTCTCGAAGCCGGCTTTGCGGGCTTCTCCACGAGCCTCTTCACTCTCACAAGACCATCAACCATCGTCTCACCCTCAATAATGCCGAATCTTTTTGGATCGTCAACCACCATCGATAAGAACAGCGCGTTCGCCTTCTTCTTCGCACTAGCTTCCATGACCCTCCGCAAGTGGTCCTCGTCTTTGGCAAGGAAGTGGCTGTCCCCAGCGTGAACCATGAATTTGTCCTCCCCAGCAAACGATTTCGCCTTCAACACCGCATCACCAAACCCCCGCGGCTCAGACTGGTTCACCCAGGACACAGTTGAGCTATCAATCATCTTGTAGAAACTCTCCAGATCTCCAGCTGGACCATCCTTACCCTTACGATCGAGCATCGAGACATAGGAGAAATCAGGAGTGAAATGATCCTCAATCGCTCTCTTCCCGCGTCCCACGATGAAACAGAACTCTCGAAAGCCTACATGGAACAACTGCTCGAATACCAGTTGAACAATAGGCTTCAAACACAAATCCCCATTCCTGCCCTGGGCGAAGACAGGCAGCATCTCCTTGGGCTGCTCCTTCGTCACCGAGAGAAGTCTTGTCCCTAGGCCCGCCGCAGGGATGACCGCCTTCTTCAGCACCCTAGAATCGCGACCTTCAGGCGGAACTCCTCGAAGCAACGGCTTATAATTTCTAGTGCTAGTTGGCCAACACCTAAAATGGACCCGCAAATTCGCGGGGTTCCTTCTAACGACCACAACCAAAAGCACAATCCAGAAGAACTGATCTTCAATTACCATTCCCGGACCATTGACAGAGACAGCCGCGATCTTCAACGTTCCCAGAGGAACCGCGTACATAACGGCTCAGCAACTGGTCATCTACGCCAGCTCGTTCGTCTACTACGTCATCCTGATCCGAATCCTCAACCTCTCCCAGATCGGAGAAGTATCTCTTCTCGCCGCAGCATCCGCCGGATTCACCACCATAACCCAGCTCGCTCTTCCACTCGCTGCGACCCGCTTCATCTCGGCAAGTATTGGAAGCAGGAACCCTTCGACCGCTGGGGCGGTGGCAAGAACAAGCCTCAGACTAGTCACTACAATCGCTCTAGCTGTCCTAGTTCTATCAGTTCTCGCATCACCCTGGATCGCCAGCACAGTTTTCAAAGACTCTAACGCAGCTTCCTTTCTCGTCGTCGCTTTCGCTGCCTCCTTCCTCCTCGACATTACAGCACTCTACGGCGCTTATTTTCTCGGCCTCGGACGCTACGCGGAGATGACGTACCAAAACGTCCTCTACCATCCTCTCAGCCGCGGCTTCGGACTAGTCCTCGCCTACAAGGGCCTCGGACCCCTAGGAATACCAGCGGGATGGGCTATTGGAGCAGCCGCAGCTTTCCTACTATCAACCTACCTCCTGAAAGGCAAACTTCCAAAGGCCAACAGCTTTCCGGCCCGAACATTACTCGTCTTCAGCCTCCCGTTATTCGCCTCAGCACTCGTCACTCTATTGCAAGGCTGGGGAGACATCGCACTCCTCCAAGCAATCCTAGGCCAGTTCGGCACCACCGGCACCTACTATCTCGTCGTAACAAGCGTCTCCTTCCTCTCCATCCTCTGGACCCCAGTCGCAGGAGCGCTATACCCCGCACTATCCTCCAGCTACGCCAGCGATGGACCACAAGGAGTCTCGGAAAAACTCGGGATCGCAATGCGGCTCATCAACATAACCGTCCTTCCCACGGGGATCGCGCTAGCCGCAATCTCCCCAACCGCTTTAGAAGCAGTTTACGGACCCTCACTCGTCGCCGGCGCAGTACCCTTCGCTATTCTAGCGATCACGATCATCTTCTCCGCTCAAAGCCTCCTCCTCATTACGACCCTACAAGCCATCGGGAAGACGAAACCAATTCTCGGGATCAGCCTAGCCGCCACCATCATCGACCTGGCAGCCGTCGCCCTCGGAGCGGGACAACTCGGAACAACCGCTGGAGCCATCGGTAGAGCACTCCTCGCAAGTGGAATGATGATCCTGGGATGGTGGACACTAAGACGAATCTTACACGTCCCCTTAACACAAGGATTGTTCAATGGTGCCCTCGTAGCTATCCTCACCGCTCCTCTCTTAACAGTCATTGACTACACTCTTGCAACGAACATCCACCTTACGCCGCTACTTCGTCTACCTACTCTCATAGTCGTATACGTGGTCTCCTTCCCGATAATCACTCGACAACTCTCAGTCTTCATAGAAGCCGACTTCGAGCTCTTACGGAATGCTTTGCCTCAACGCTTGAGGCACTCCTTACAGACAGTCGAGCGCTTCCTGATTCGCAAGAGAGAGCTTCAACCCCTTCAGGATTTGTAGGGAGCTGAGGAACTCCCGTTTATCTGGTTGAAATTCTTGTTCTCCATCACTATGATCAAGATGTAGTCGAACGGTCTGTTGCTGGGGAGCGAGGCGGCTTGGAGGCTTGTTGGGAATCGATCAACGTGTTGCACAGTCGTTGTCTGAGAAGAGATGAAGACCCCGGAAAGGGTCGTAAAGCAGAGAAGGAGAACTGCGAGCCTTGCGGCATAGACCCTCAGATTCGAATCGGACCCCCCTGTCACTGCCGTCTGTTATTCGGTTTTTTTCTTAAGGGTTGGGGAGTTAAGCCTGTCTGACGTCGAGTGTCATTTACCTCAGGACAGGCCGAATTTGACAAGACTTCACTGTTTTCTCGAAAGAAATCCGAGGACTTCTTGGTTGAACTCCGACGCGTTCTCTATGTGAGGGAAATGCTTGGCGTGGGACACCTTGACCGTTTCACCGTGCGGAGCTAGAGTAGCAAACAGTTCGCCGATCCGCCTAAGCCATGGGGCACCCTCCTCGCCGTTGATCACGAGGGTCTTGCACTGGATTCTCTTTACATGATCTTTGAACGTGGGGAATTTGGTTTTGAGTTCTTCTATCGTTCTTGCGTTCTCAATCATCATCTTCTTCACGTCATCAGGCATCGTGGCGAACGCGCCGTGCCTGTCTTGAACTCCATCCACATTCAGTTCAACCGCCCTCTCGTCATCCCCTCTGGCTAGCGCCTCGAAAGACGGATTCAAGGAGCCGTTCAGGAACCTCCTCGCCGACAATGCTATCGAAGGATTCCGGAGAAGCAAAGACAGCATTTCCGTCTTACTGTTGGGGTTTTCGACAAGGAGGGTGGAGACTGCTGGTTCAACCAAGACAAGCGAACGGACCAGGTCCGGATGGTCGACTGCTAGGAACGCGGCGATGAACCCGCCGTAAGAATGCCCGACAAGATGGACCGGGCCGACCCCGAGCCTCGCGATCAAACCCTTCAGATCCCCCGCATTATTCCCGACAGTACTATCCATTACGTCGCCTTCCCTCTTGTTAGGCGCAGCGTAACGCCTACTGTACGAAATCGCCTTATACCTATCCGAGAACACGTCCATCTGAGACAGCCAAGCCCGGTAGTCGGTGGGAATTCCGTGACAGAAGAGAACAGGTTCACCGGCCCCCTTCTCCTGATAGAACAGAGACACGCCATCAACGTCAACAGTAGGCATTTCTGCCATCGTCCTAGAGTTTGAATTCTCCGAGTTTTCTGGTCTTTACTTCTTTGATGTCTTTGAAGTGTGGATCTTCGCTTAGAACCAGGTCTGCGTTCCTGGAAATGTGAGTTCCGGCGATAAAGCAGTCTCCCCAGGGTATCTTCTCATGATATTTTGCGCGTATCACACCTGATTCCCGGGCCGCTTCCTGGGATAGCTGGACAACTTCCAAGCCTGAATCCATCAGCTCTCTAAAGCGTAGCTCAGCCACATCTCTCCCCGCATCTCTTCGGGCGATAGCGTAGAACTCTGCCAAGACAACGGTGGGAAGGACTCCACTGTTTCCGGCCAGCCTACAAAAATGCAAGACGCTTCTGGATTTCCTCAAGACATCCGGTTCCTTGGAGAAGTAGTGGAGTATCAGAAATGATGTATCCAGCGTCACGAGCAAGGAATCGCGTCGCTACCGGAAGCTCTTCTTTCTCTCTCTGAGAAGCTTCCCCAAGACCTCTCCAGCATCCCCGAAACTGGCGAGTGCCCCGGCAGAATCCTCAACATCGGCCGCCGGCTTGAGAATCAAGCCCTCCTCGGCTTCTTCGAACACTACCCGATCGCCCTCCTCGATTCCAAGCTTCTTACGGAACGCGGAAGGAATAGTCGCCTGACCTTTCCTAGTGACTCGCGAGTAATACGTCGCCAAGAGTCTTACGAACATCCTCGTACTACCATCTTGATCTATCACGCCTATTAATATTCCCACCGATGCGAGAGGCCAGCTATGAAGATGGGCCGGACAGCGTCTCCATGGGATAAAGATCGCATTCCTACCATCCGATATTCAGGAAGCCCGTATAAGACGTTCGAGCCGCGCTCAAATCGACAGAAGCATTATCATTCCGCTAGGTCCGGAATATCAGCGTCTGAGAATTGAGGGGAAGTCGCGGCAGATGGATTCTACTAACGTGCTCAAATTCTGTGAGATGAGCTTCAAATATTTTGATTATTCTGGGAGCGGGCGACGGCCCAGCTCGAAGGGCATAGGAGAGAAGCTTGGGTCGCAGCTGAAGTCCTACTATGGTGTTGCCCAGTCATTGTTTGGCACGCTGAGAAAGACTGCCGGAGAGGGTGCGAAGCATGGAAAGAGAATTGTGAGACTGGCGGAATAGATCCTGAGGTTTGAGTCGGACCCTCCTGTCACTGCGCATGCGATTCGGTTTTTCCTAAGAGTTCCGGAGTGCAACCCGTCCAGTGTGGCGCAGTAGATGGCCCGTCTGGCCATCATGTTTGATGGATAGGGGCTTACTTGATGAACTGTACAAGGACGCTCCGAGCACGGAATCTACCAGACCTACAAGCTCGCACTCTGCCTCTACGCGCTCCAAGCCACAGACACCTACTACTATGGAGAGGAAGACAACCTCTTCCGATCACAGGGTCCTGATGGCGGCTTCCACACCGGATACGACCAAACCGGAACATACGCGGGAACGCAAGAGAATGCAGAGACAACCTCTATCGTCATCATAGCATTCTCCGGCTTATCCACAACAAGCCCATTCCCGCTCTTCTCCATCCCTGCATGGATAATCTACGTATACGCCGGTCTCGCAGCAACCGCAGTAGCCGTAGTCATCGCAGTTGTCATTCTGGAACAGAGGAGAAGGAAACAACAATAACTGAAGGCCTCAAAGACGTCCCCTCACGAGAGCCGAGGTCGGCTTGGTCGGCTCCACAAGAGAATCCGGGTTTTCCAAGGGTCCTAGCCTAAATAAGAGTAATGTTAAACAAATATCTTGATACTTCTTGCGGTTGCCCCGCTTATCCGCGGCCGTAATCGCCATCCTCCTAGTCGCGGCCACATTAGGCCCTCTGGCAATATCCAATCCTACGTTCCAAGGCACCACCCCGACCTTGGCAACTCCCACACCCGACTTCACGATATCGCTCAATCCTAGCGTCCTCACGCTACCCCGCGGCACAAACGGCACCTCCAACCTGAACCTGACCGCAACCAACGGATTCCAAGGAACGATCAACCTCACAACCATAATCACCTTCAACTCGACAGGAATCAGCGCCTTCCTCTCCAACGACACCGTCACATTCACCAGCCCCGGAGCAACGACCAAGAACATACTTCTGACAATTTCCAGTACCAGCATCAACAATCCTGAGGTATACTACAACGTAACAGTGACAGGCCAAAGCGGCACGCTGTCCCACGCCACGGTCCTAACCTTAATTCTCGCCACCGATACCCCGCCTGTTGCAAGCTTCACATTCACACCGACCAATCCGCTTCCAAAGCAGACGGTCACCTTCATCCCAGCAGGCACCTACGATCCTGACGGGACAATCGTCTCGTACAACTGGACCTTTTCCGACTTTACGCGGATCATGGTCCAGGCTCCCAGCAACGGGACAATACAACACTCGTTCAATTCCACAGGCACGTACAATATCCTCCTGACGGTGACCGACAATGCCGGGCTGAAAGGATTCGCTGCCAAATCCATCACCGTCGGCACCGGACCAGGCGGATCACTAGTTGCTATGTTCACATTTTCCCCTACCAACCCGATAGTTGGAACCGGAGTCGTTTTCGACGCGTCCGGAAGCTCCGATCCTAACGGGACCATCGTAAACTATCTCTGGGACTTCGGCGACACCATTAGCCAACCCACCTTTCTCCCCACAATCGACCACGTCTACCTAGTCCCAGGAACCGTCACCGTCACCTTAACAGTGTTCGACAACTTCGGACGCACAGCATCCACATCAATGCAATTGGTGATATCAACCGACACCAGCAGCTTCCTATCCGCGCTCCAACTCAAGTCGGGCGAAAACAGAGCCGGCAGCTCAATCATTGACATCGCCCATGGATTCGCCTACTTCGGACTCTACTCCTCTCCGGGAGTCATCGTCAAGATCAGCCTGTCCAATTTCACCGAAGTGGCCTCGATCACCCTCGCAGGCGGAGAGGACTATCTGAGCTCCGCAGCCATCGACTACAGAAATCAGATCGCGTACTTCGGGACCTCCACGTTCCCCGGCATAATTGTAAAGATCAACCTCTCAACCTTCACCCAGATCGGCTCGATATCCCTGAACTCAGCCGAAAACCAGGTTTACACAGCCCTACTCGATCAGCTCCACGGTTTTGCATATTTTGGACTCGGAGGCTTCCCTGCGGAGATCGTCAAGGTTAGACTGTCAGACTTCACAAGAAACGCCACCCTCACCCTGTCATTTGCGCAGACACAGCCCGAAGCCGGAGTCATAGACCCAGCAGGAGGTTACGCGTATTTCGGAACATACACCAGCCCCGGCATCATCGTGAAAATCAGGCTCTCCGACTTTACTGAAGTAGGTTCGCTCAGCCTCAGCCAAGGCCAAGACTATCTAAGCACCGCAACAATCGACACCGGTGCAGGATTCGCATACTTCGCTGCGCTACCAGCTCAAGGAACTCAACAATCCTATGCCACAATAGTCAGAGTAAACCTGCTCAATTTCACAATCTCCCGATCCATTCCCCTAAACCCCGGCGAGTTCGGCCCCGTCGCAGCGATGACCGACACGACCAACGGTTTCGCCTACTTCGTCATCCTAGGCTACAATGGCGGAGACGTTATCAGAATCCAGCTTTCCAGCTTCACCCGTCAACGAACCATTAATCTTCTCCCGGGAGAGTTTCTGCCTCAAACAGCCGTACTCGACCCGACCGCCGGCTACATCTACATAGGCATGGGCGACTCACCAGCGCTGATAGTTAGGCTCAACACAGCAGGCTTCAACGTGCATCCGACAGCCAGCTTCACCTTCTCCCCGACAAACCCGACCGCCGAACAACAGGTCAGCTTTGATGGATCAACAAGCTCTGACCCCGGCGGATTCATCGTATCATACAGGTGGACCTTTGGTGACGGGTTCAACTCCACCTTCGGACCCTTCACACAACACACCTACTCCAACCCAGGCAACTACACCATCGTCCTGACGATCATGGACAATGGAGGCCTATCCTCAGTCGCCACCCATACCATTACAGTCACCGCCAAGCCTCCTGACATCCCTCCGCTCGCACAGTTCACATTCTTTCCAGCAAACCCACAGCAAGGCGCCGCGGTGTCCTTTGACGGAAGCCAAAGCCTCGACCCTGACGGTTTCATCATCGCGTACGCCTGGAGCTTCGGCGACAACTCTAGCGGGTTCGGCAGCATCACCCAGCATACATATTTCACAGCTGGAAACTTCACCATCTCCCTGACCGTCACCGACAACGCCGGACTCACAGGAACGGTCCTATCTCGGATAACCGTCTCCCCAAGACTGCAACACGACGTCGCAGTCACAGGCGTATTTCCAAACTTCAACACAGTCACCCAAGGCCAGACTGTAGGCGTCACAGTAATCCTCGCCAATCTTGGTTCTCAGAATGAGACAGTGAATGTCTCCATCTTCTTCAACTCAACTCCCGTAGCAACAAAGACCAATGTTCCCGTTCTCCTGAACAACTTCTACGGAAACCAGATCTTCGTACAGTTCGACACTTCCGACATACCGGCAGGAAACTACACAGTCTCTGCAACAGCCTTCCTCGCCACCGACCAGAGCCTCTCCAACAACACGCTCAGAGACGGCCAGGTCACAATCCTCCCGCCACCCCGACTCAGCGCAACACCCACCAGCGGAACAATCGGCACCAAGGTTACAGTCCACGGCTCAGGATTCTCCACCAACCAGTATGGCTACCCCAACCAGATCCTCGTCACCTTCGATGACATGTTCCTAGGCTTCACGTTCACCCAGACAGGCAGCTTCAACTTCACCCTGAACATACCCGACGCCCAGCCTGGAAACCACCTGATCAAAGCATTCGACTCGACCAACGCACATGCCAGCACAGGCTTCACCGTACTCCCTGACCCCGGCAGCCTCACAGTCAACCTAACAGTAGGAGCAGTCTACTTCCCTGGAGACAAGGCCGACATCTACGCCCTAACCACCCTCAACGGTGTCCCCGTCGGCCCAGCAGGCGTTGTATTGAGCATCACTGTAACCTTCCCCAATGGAACAACTCTCTCCCTCTCCACCTCCTCCATCGGACCGGGCTTGTTCAAAACATCCTTCACACTGCCCAACCAGCTCGGCACATACGCTCTCGTCGCACAAGCCAGCCTCAACACATCTCACGCTTCAGCACTAGCCAGCTTCGAAATCAAACCCTCCTGGCTCTCTACCCAGCAACGAACAATACTGTCCGCAGCCGGAATAGGAATGGCAATAGGACTAGTCGCCCTCGTCGGCCTCGCATGGCGAACCGGCTACTTCCGGAAAGATCCAACATCATAGACAACCACTCGTCATAATGACCGAATAGGACGAGTTCCGAAAACTCAAACCCCAAGACTTCCCTGGGTACATGAAGACCTCGAACATCTTGGATGCCAGGAGAATCTATCATCCAGAACAACCCCGTTCCAACTTCCGTTCTTCTCCATCCCACCATGAATAATCTACCTCTACACCGGGCTCGCAGCAGCAGCAGCCGTAGCCATTACAGTTCTCGTCTTGGAAGGGGAAGACGAAAAGAAAAATTTCGGTAAAGGACGAGTCTTAAGTACTGAGTTCCCTGTCGACAGCGGCCCTTTCTAACGAGGATACCAATAGTGGGATTGTCTGATAGCATCTACGATGAGGACTCGAAGTGTCCAAGGTGCCATCGAAGGATAGAGCAAGGGTGGCAGACCAAACGTTTGGAGTCTCTCATGGAGTCATGGCATAGAGGCGACTTCGTTCAGTACACCAAACTAGAAACAATCCCGGAGGACGAGAGAAGAAAGAAGTACGGAGACAAATCACTCGCGCCCTTTCTCCGGAGGACCAAAGAGTATCTCAGCGACAATCCGTTAATCCTGAATGGTAATGTTCCAGTCCACACGAGCTGTAACAACTGCGATTCATGGCTAGAAGCGTATGCGAAGGTCACCAACGGGAGGTTTGACAGAATCATCGAAGCTGAAGCCAGCAGAAAAGAGAAGGAACTTGTCTTACTCCCTAAAACAGCGAAGAAAATCAGAGAAGAATTCGAGAGAAGACTCTCGCATCTGCAAGAATCATGCGATCATGAGAAATCCAAGTGGACAAGAATAGAACACACGCTCGGTCACGGCTCCAGACAAACCCTGGTGTGTCAGAGATGCGAGAAGATACTGGAAACGAAGAACCCGAAGCCTCAATAAATTTATCCAACATATGTCAAGTAAATCTAACGGAACGGGCCCAGTGATTCTCTCAGCTTAGGCTTGTTTCAGTCTTTTTCTGAAACTAGGAACCGTGATGCCAATGATCCGTTCCTCTTTGAAACGGACGACCACGTCATTGTCGAGTACTCTACTGTCGGACGCCGCCATGGGCGGTCCGAAGCTAATGTAGAGCACATCTCCGGTCTCATCATAGTCCACGTCAAGCTTCTCAAGCTTGGAAACGGTTAGAAGGGATTTGGCCATATTTTCTCTCTCTCTCCAGATCAGAAGTATCTGAAGTAAGGTACGCCGTAATAACATACTACACATGCCCACTTCGGAGAAGAAGAGAACGGCTTTCCGCAATAGAACCCAGTTTCCTTATATGGACGGGCCTATACTGGTTTACCAGTAGACCAGTATGGCAAAGGTAACAGTATACCTAGACGATGATGTCTGGTCAAAGTTCCGGGCATCAGTCTTCGAGAAGCATGGAAGCCTCAAAGTCCTCAGCAAAGAAGTTGAGCTGAGCCTGAGACAGTCCCTCCAAGAGGGCGACGTGTTGACCTACCTAGCTCGCCTGAGAGGAGCAGGAGGCCCCAAGAAGCGTGTCCGGCCCCGTCTAAAGGGATCGCCGGCCGAGGTCGACATCCGCGAGATGAGGCGTAAGCGCTTCGAAAGCCTATCTGGATACTAGCGCCCTCGTCAAACGCTACGTGGCCGAGCCCGGCACGCCCTCCGTTGACCACGTATTCAACAGAGCCAGAGAGAAGCGCCAAGTTGGGATAGTATTCTCTGCCTGGAATATTGGCGAGCTCCTTGGAACACTAGACCGACGCCACGAACAGAATCGCCTCTCAGACGCAGAGTTCTCTTCTGCAATCCAAAACTTCTCGGACGAGACCCTTGAGATGACCCAGCGAGGCTCGATCCGAATATCGCCCATCACGGGAAAACTCCTGACAGCCTCCTGGGGGATCATCACGAAAGAGCACATCTATCAAGCCGACGCTCTCCAGATCGCATCGTGCAAGGACGAGGCTTGTGATATCCTTCTGAGCGCAGATCATCAACTACTCGCTGCCACGAAGAAACAAAAGATCAACGGCTTCGACCCCGAAAAGGATGAGAAGAGGCTGATAGCCCTCTGAACCCGTTGAGAAAGATGGTCGAGGGTCATCCAAGAGAACACCCCGAACTATTCCTAGACATCAAGCCGGAAGAACTGTTGGGCAGAGAACTTTCCGACGAGGAATTGCGAAAACTGGGAGCTAAACTCTTCAGAGGCGTCGACGTTGCCAAACTCGTCGCGGAAGGCAGAGGCCGGTGAAGATCCTCTGTCTCAGCTTTCAGCTTGAAGGCTCGTGCGACCAGTGTTTGTGTGATAGGTTCTAGGCCTGCCAGTATAGATCGGGTGAGCCGATGTCTAGCCAGATCTCTTCTGTGACCGTCGACGGGAAACTACCAAATAGACGATACCGGCGAAGATTGCACCCAAGATGACCGCTATGACCAACGGGTTAGTCCAAAAAGAGGCTGGCTGATTGCCAGAAGGTGGAGACGTTGTTGTTGTGCTTGCGAAGAACTCTGTCATGGGAGAGGCGTTAGCGTCATTAGATGTTAGAGAGCTGAGACCCCAGTTTGTTTCCACTGTTTTCAAGAACGAGTAATGGTTGTAAGAGCCCGTTCCCACGTAGGCCTGCTTCACGACCGGACCGGACCAGCTAGCATAGAGAAAGTCGTTTGTTGACCCGCTGCAGGGGGATGGATTGCAGCCGCTGTTTCCCTCGTCATAGACGATGAACAATGCTGCCCTGTGGGTCTTGAAGAGACTGCTGCTGAGGATCAGAGGGACAAGGTTCGAGAGGTAGCTGTCGCCACCCGAAACTCTGCTATCATGACCATTGTCATTGTCGTTAGGAGTAAGCCAAGTCAGGTTTGCCGGGTTTGGGGCGTTCAGTGAACCTAGAAATTCGTGGTCATCAGCCGAACCCGACGGGTTCGACGGGGATGTTGTTGCAAGAAAATGCGAGCATCGCGCAGTGGTCTGCATGTCTTTGAAAGTTAGGAACGCGAAATGGTCTGCGTGCCTGGGTGGGTCGAAACTGCATGTTCCTGACCCGGACGCGTCCTCCGCATACGCCTGCCACGTTAGACCGGCTGATTCAATCCTATCAACAATGTTCGGGTGGGTTAGTCCCCAACAGCAGTACCCGTCGCTAGTATGGCCAAAGTTGTCCCCTCCAACGAGCGAGATGTAGTTTCCCTCGCTTGGATGACTTGTTCCCGAATACCCGCCAGAAGAGCAGGACGAGTCACTCTGGCAGCTTCCAGCAATAGAGTATGTCTGTGCTAGCGAAGTCTCATAGGACCCTGAACCACCGCAAGTCGTCGCTACGTCACAGTAGCCATTGTTCTCCATCAGGATGACGACGAGGTTGTCAAAGCTCCCTGTTGCGCCCATCGCTTTTGGAACAACGGGTGTAGCCGGTATGACCAGCATGGCCATGAGAGATAGTAGTAAAAGCGCTGTTTTTTTCCTGGTCTTCTTCAGTTTCATCCCCTCAATTCGTCTCGACATTCCCGAAGCTCTTGACAAGTACCAGGCAAAAATAGTTTGGAACTCATGACAGAAACATTCCCGTCTCCGAATAGTTAAGCCCGCACCGTCCACAAAGCGACGAGATCCCTTCCTGACTCCGTTAACGGACAGTCTCGCCTCAAGGTTTGATGATAGGGGTTTGGTGGATGAGGCATACAAGGACAGCTCCGGGCCCAGAACAAGGAATCTACCAATTGTACAAGCTCGCACTCTACCTCTACGCAGTCCAAATAGTCTCAGGAACATATCATTACGAAGAGGAAGAGAATATCCTCCGGTTACAGGTTGCTTGCGACGGATTCTACACTAGCTAAGCAGAGTACAATCACACCTCTCTGATCACCTGGTCGCGGGACCTCAAGTCCTCCTCCGGCTTCAGCTTGTTCAACAACTGGAGGGTTCGCTCAGAAACCTGTACGCTCGTGGTCATGGCTATACCCATAGTACATAACCATAAACATCGAAAATAAACCTGCCGTAGAGACAAGCTACCCCAACGTGCCGCGGACTTCCCTACGGTAATGGTTGGCGATGTTTCCGGCCGGCGATCCGGAGCCTTAGGATGACGACTGGGATGGATAAGGCAGCGGCTGTTGCTATCGATATCATCCAGTTTTCATTGAAAAATCCTCCGATCCCGCCAAACAGTGTCGACGATTGTCCGGGCGGATTATTTCTGATCACGAACGTGTCTGAGAATGTTGGGGACTGGCTCCCGATGAAACGGGTTTCTAAGCTCATCTGCCATGTGTAGGACAGCTGGTCGGCGGTGATTGTGATCTCTCCAAAGCCAATGCCAGAATTCATGTCCGTAGGTGACCCGTTGACCAAGCAGCAGACAGGGGGACTGATAGTCGGACTAGATCTCGCGGACATTGCAGTGGCGAAGTAGCTTGTAGCAGGTCTAGTGAAATTGATCTGGTCATCTGTCTGGCTGAAAGCTCCATCGATCACATTGACCACTCCTTTCCCCCTGGTGTAGACGTTATCCGACCCGTCATCTGCTACGCAAGACGGAGAGTATACCACGCTGGTCAGTGATGCTGAGGCTGGTTCCGCGGGCCCTAGACAGGTTAGCTGCTTTGACCTAGCGTGCAAGTGGGAATGGCCATTGATGACTAGGTCGACTCCTTCGGAAAAGAAAAGGTTCCACATCTGAGCCGAAGGATTGTGGCCGTTGAAGGTGCCGTTACCTTCGCAGGAGGTTGCAAGGTCAGGCGAGAGACACGGCTTGTGGTCGAACACGATCACCCATTCGCCACCGGCTTTGGCCTGGTCGATGACCCCCTTGAGCCAATTCCAACGCTTATCGAAGTTCACATTGTTACAGGCTGAATAGGGGCAGTAGTTGTAACCTGCAGTGGTACCGTTGCCGATCTTTTCCGAGCCGGCTATCATGATAAACCTGGCAAGGGGTTGACCGACCGGAAAGTCCCAGTATCCCTCCCTCCCATAGCATCCTGAATAGAGAGACGCGTCAGGACACCCGGCCGTTGACGGGATGAAACCTATACCCGCTGGCTTCGGGAGACAGTTAGGCGCAGTAAACGCGTCTATGTATCCATCCTTGGCGAACGTGGAATTCCCGTCCTCGTGGTTTCCGACCACCTGAATCCAGGGAAAGTTCGTCCCGAGGTTCGGTTGGATGTTAGTCTTGACAAAGTTGCACCACAAGACTTCGTTCCCAGTAGCGGAAAAACCATTCGAGGTTCCGTTGTAACTAATGTCTCCAACGTCCACGAAGAAGCTGAGTCCTGGGCGAAGCGCTTGAAGGCTGGCAGCCGAGTTTACGAAGCTTCCCGTACCGTTCAGACCCGAGCCAGCACTGTCACCATACTGACCCGTATCACCCGCAAAAGCGAATGTAAAGCTCGATTCTGCTCGACCTTCAGACACGAGGGGGAGAACAGTGCTGAGAGATACGACAATGAGGGAGAATATGATCAGAAGCGTCCTGAACGGGGTCATCTACACTCGCCTTGTACGAACTTGTTCGTCAGAACGTGGATCTCTTCGTAAGAGACACTTTATCCATCGTATCATGCTCGCTCATTGTTCATGACAAGAACCGCTGGCTCACACTGAGCTATCTACAATATTATCTTATGCTTGTATTCGGAAATCTTTAGATATACAAAGAATCCCTAAACTTGCCTCTTCTCGAGCAGCGGTCTAGTTAGCGATGTTCGCAACGTCCCAACCCTGCTCGCCAATCCTTCTTAGATGCCCCTTTCGGCTCGCGTGCGAGTGCCTTTGCTTGTAAGTTGAGGGAAGCCAAGCTCAAATTCTAAGGTCCCGAGAGCATCGTGGGATTAAGACATTGGATGAGAGTGAGGTTCATCGGGAGCTCGAGCTCAAGGGGGCTGCAACTGTATTACGATAGGATACTGGAGCGGCTGGCAAGCTGGGCCGAGACGGAAGAATCCAATCGATCAGCCTAAAGTCGAGAGGCCCATTCCTTTGGACAGGCATCGCCTTGCGGTGCTGCCCCTAGCGAACATCTCCCCGGACCCAAGAGACGAATATTTCGCAGACTGAGTGATCGAGGAGTTGATCACAAGGCTGTCCGAAGTGTCTGACCTGAAAGTTATTGCCCGGGCTTCGATAATGAACTACAAGGGTTGTCCAATCCAGTGCGGAGTCGTCTTTGCTACGAACGTCTTCATAGTTGCGTTCCTGACCGATTTCCGCGACCATCGTCTCGTCGTTCAGTGATAGACTTAGAGCATAGTTCAGTCTGCGCATACGGTTCTATCTGTAGCCATTCTGGTCAACCATCGTTAGTCCGAATGGTACTATGGCTATAGAAAGCCTTAAGCCCCCACCCCTAATAGCCATCACCGAAAATTTTCTGGTGAAAACATGGTTAGAAGAAACAGTATCATTCTCGTCGCGCTTCTCACAGCTCTCACGCTCACTGCAACACTGGCCCCAACAGCACTCGCCAAAAACTCCAAGCCTCCACCCTCCCAGTACAACGGACCCCCGATCTCAGGGCTCCTAGCCTCGGCCGCTGACTTCTCCGGCGAAACACCGGGAATAGGAACCGTTGACAAGGCAACCTGCACGGACGGCACCGACCTGGGAAGCGGGAACATCCGGATAAACTGTGACACCATCAACCTCCCCCACAACGAAGTGACTATAGCCATCGACCCCGCTAACCCCAACCACATCGTAGCAGGCTCCAACGACTACGAGCTATTCTTCCAAGGCAATTCCGTCGTTCAAAGAGTCATCGCAGGATACTACACGAGCTTCGACGGGGGCAAGACCTGGCTTAACGGGCACATAAACCCGGACGGGTTCACCTTCAACGGCGACCCCGCCGTAGCCTTCAACACCAAACTAGGACTCGTACACTATGGCACCATCAACTCCAACGGCGGACAAGCGGCCGGGTTCGCCACCGCCAGCATCCTCCTCAGCAGCTCGAGCGACGGAGGCCAGACTTTCGGGTTTCCGAAAGTGGTAGCCCTCGGAACAGGCAGCTCAAGGAACGTTCTCTTCAACGACAAACCCTACATCACAGTTGACAACAACCCCACCAGCCCATTCTACGGACGGCTATACGTCACCTGGACACACTTCACATTCGACCAATTCGGACGCTATATCTCCTCACCCATATTCCTCTCCTTCTCCGACGATGGTG